>OEIV010001355.1_pt1 | contig 11335 bp, 12 predicted proteins | sample 1539231 | NCBI WGS metagenome assembly OEIV01 (sample SAMN03794762, study PRJEB22550) | activated sludge metagenome | feature: wastewater treatment plant; material: activated sludge; isolation source: Wastewater treatment plant of a petroleum refinery complex | place: Argentina: Buenos Aires ... | reverse complement strand
CCGGCATCGTGCCGTATATATTCTTTGTATTAAACATATTTATATAAATTCAAAATCATAGTGGAGATATTAATGAAACGTTCACAATTATTTACAAAAACAAGAAAAGACGCACCAAGTGACGAGCAAGCAAAAAACGCCCAATTACTTATTCGTGCTGGGTATGTTCATAAAGTAATGGCAGGTGTGTATGCGTATACACCGCTAGGACTTCGAGTCTTAGAGAATATAAAGCAAATTATACGTGAAGAAATGAATAAGGTGCGCGGCGGTGAGCTCATAATGAGCGCACTTCAAAGGCCCGATACTTGGCAGGGAACGGGAAGGTGGGATGACGAAATTGTTGATGTATGGTTCAAGACAAAACTAAAAGACGGTCAAGAAGTAGGTCTTGCATGGTCGCATGAAGAAGCAATTATTGAAATGATGAAGCAACACATTACTAGCTATAAAGACTTGCCTCAAAGTGTCTATCAGTTCCAAACAAAATTTCGCAACGAGCTTCGAAGTAAAAGTGGCATTATGCGCGGGCGTGAATTTGTGATGAAAGATATGTATTCAGTGCATACGACTCAGGAAGATATGGATCAATATTACGACCAAGTCATCGAAGCTTATAAATGCGTGTTTGATCGTTTAGGTATCGGTGATAAGACGTTCGTTACTTTCGCGAGCGGCGGGGCGTTTACGAAATTCAGCCATGAATTCCAGACTATCTGTGATGCAGGCGAGGACACGCTGTATGTAAATGCCGACCAAACAATCGCCGTAAACGAAGAAGTTTTGGAAGATGCGACAAAAGAGTTCAATATCGACAAATCGTTATTGAAGCCAGTCGTGAGTGCGGAGGTAGGAAATATATTCAAATTCGGCACCGAAAAGTCTGAAAAGATGAATTTTACCTTTACAGATACTGATGGCAAACAAAAGCCATTGTATGTTGCATCCTACGGAATTGGAGTGACCCGTGTCATGGGCGTGATTGCTGAAATGATGAGTGACGATAAGGGACTTGTATGGCATTCGGACGTCGCACCGTTTCATGTCTATCTCGTATCCATCGGAAACATTACAGAACAAGCAGAAAAGATATATAACGAATTACAGCATGCTGGCATAGAAGTCCTCTATGATGATCGTGATGAACGACCAGGGTCTAAGTTTGCCGATGCAGAATTGATGGGCATCCCATATCGTATCGTCGTCAGTGAACGAAACAGCGAAAATGGTACCGTCGAAGTCGTGACGAGAATGGATGGGGAAGCATATATGATTTCACAGAACGACCTCATTACTTTTATGACTGAAAAACTCGGCTTATCGAAGTAATTTGTTTGGGATAATCAACGTTAGTTTGGTATAGTCAGTACATCATCGGGTTGTATGACGGTAATGGTAAGCAAGGAATTCTAGAGAAGAAAAGGAAATTATACAATGCACAAACAGTACAAATTGACCGCAGACGGAATCGCAGAGTTAGAGCAAGAGCTCAAAGTGTTGATTGCTAATAGAAGCGATATCGCTGAACGCATCAAGTCGGCTCGTGAATTTGGCGATTTAGCTGAGAATGCTGAGTACAGTGCTGCTCGTCAAGAACAGGAAAGAGCAGAAGCAAGAATCGCCGAAATTGATTTTATTCTGAAAAACGCTGAAACTATTTCGCAACCAAAGAAAAAAGATGTGGTTGAGCTCGGAAATACTGTCGTATTAAAGAACAAAGACGGCGAGCGAACGTTTACCATAGTCGGTTCTGTTGAGGCAAACCCACTCGAAGGCAAAATATCAGACGAATCTCCGATTGGACAGGCATTGCTCGGAAAGAAGCTCGGTGAAGCAGTCGAAATAAAGACCCCAGCTTCAACCACTTCATACACCATTGGTTCCATTCAATAGCAAAACCGATTTGCATTTTTCTGGTACTTCACATACACTAGCAGAGCTATGATTTTACGAGCATTTGCTACAAATAATAAGAATACAAAGACTGACATCAGTCGGAGTGTTTCTTATGGTCATAAAATCAGACGCGATTAAATAATAAATCAGACCAACAACGAATCCTCCGGCAAAACCGGGGGATTTTTTTATTGGCAAGGAAGGGAAAATAGTAAAATGAAAATTCAAATCGACGGAATATGGCACGAAATACTTGGACAAGGTCCAACGCCATATGGCGTACATCAACTTTATATGGGCGCTGAAGATGTAGGAAGAATCGTGCAAGCATACCCAGAAGAAGTAGAATCCATGTACAAGGGCAACGGCTATCAACTAGGAGAGTTTATGCTCATGCCGATTGGAGTCGCACCGCGCGTACTTCGCCACTGTTTTGAAATGGTCAGTACGAGACGTGATAGGGGTATGGTTCTGGGCCCTGCCATCGTAAAACAAGAGCTCTGGCAGGGTTCACTAGGGCTATGGCATCCGATTAAATCGACTCGAGCCCTTTAGTAAGGTAAAATAGGAGCAACTATGGCAACACTACAAGATTTTCGGGACGAACGATTACGTAAATTAGCAAGCTTGAAAGAGCTCGGGATTAACCCATATCCTGCTGAAACACACCGTGATCACATGGCTAGCGAGGTTATAGAGCAATTTGACTCATTAGAAGGTCAAGAAGTGACCGTGGCCGGCCGTATCATGTCCATTCGTAAATTTGGGAAGCTCGCATTTATTGTCATCCGTGATATGAGTGGCTCGCTACAGCTCTTTATTCGGAGTGGTGAAACGAACCAAAACGTCGACCGTAGCAACAGTGAGCTTATAATGCCCGATGAAATAGCACTACTAGATACGGGGGATTTCGTTACTTGTGCAGGACCGGTGATACGCACGCAAACGGGTGAGTTATCAGTTGCTTGTCGAAGTCTACGACTACTTACGAAAGCGCTTCGACCTATGCCGAGCACACAAGAAGGCTTTACAGATAAGGAACAACGTCTCCGACGTCGCTATGTTGATATGAATGTCAATCTTGACGTGCGTGATCGTTTTGTACGACGTTCAAGGTTTTGGCAAGCAACACGCGATTTTTTGAACAAAGAAGGATTCCTGGAAATCAATATTCCCGTGATGGAGCACACGACCGGTGGTGCAGACGCGAACCCATTCGTTACGCACATGGATGCACTCGACCAGGATTTCTATTTGCGTATCAGTCACGAGCTCCCTCTTAAACGGCTCATAGGAGCTGGTTTTGAAAAAGTCTATGATTTGGGTCCGCGCTTTCGGAATGAGAACTATTCTGACGAGCATTTACCCGAGCATGTGGCGATGGAATGGTATTGGGCGTATGCTGACTGGAAAGATGGTATGGCGTTTATGGAACGTATGTTCCGCTATGTTCTTAAAGAGACATTTGGGACGTTGGAATTTACGGTCAATGGCATGCAAATTGACATGAGCAAAGAGTGGGAGCAATGGGATTACGCTGGCGTCATTCGTGATCATTACGGTATCGATGTGTTTAATTGTACAATCGAAGAGGTACAGACTGCTCTGAAAAACCACAAACTTGAAGTTGAGAAAACAGAGAGTATTCCGCGTGGGATTGATAAGCTTTGGAAGCGAATTCGAGCAAGTGTTACCGGTCCAATTTGGCTCATTAATACGCCGACATTTATTTCACCACTTGCAAAAGCGAACCGAGACAATCCATTAGTGACAGAACGCGCACAGGCGGTCATTGCAGGAAGTGAATTGATAAATATGTTCTCAGAGCTAAATGATGCCCAAGATCAGCTACATCGTTTTGTTGAACAACAACGTATGCGTGATAGTGGCGATAATGAAGCGATGATGCTCGATATAGATTATGTTGAGATGCTTGAGTATGGCATGCCCCCAACCTGTGGTATGGGCTATTCCGAGCGTGTTTTTTGGATTTTCGAAGGCGTAAGTGCACGCGAAGGCGTACCATTTCCGCAGCTCCGTGCAGATATTGATGAGGTGACACGGTCAATTTATCCAGAGTTAAAACTCTGATACTATTTAGAATCTCTACGAAGACCAGTCAGTATCATGATGATCCATGAAACGACGACAAACAATCCACTATACATGACGATACTACCCCACAATTGAATTCGGTATCCTTCGTTAAAGTAATCGTTAAAATATTTCACGCTCGTGTATGCGTACGTAGCAATACAGAGGCCCGTTGTTGCGACAAGTGCGTGACGATTTTTAAGGATAGCTACGCTTAAGAGTGGCAAGGTATATAAAATAGTTGAAGTGCTCGCCATGCCACGTTCCCAGTAGGTCATTGCCCCAGCAAATCCAAGAAGCGTCAGGCTTAACAAAAACGTAAGCACCCGCTTACTAAAAGCAGTGCCTTCACTTGCGATGAACCAAGCAATCGTATTAATCACGAAAAGGATGAACAAGGCTGTCCATCGGTCGATTACCGCCTCTTTTGTTATGAGATTCCCAGCATCAAAAATAACCGTAGCAAGGGCCATGACTCCAAGTAGTCCGTATAAAGTGCGAGATACTTGAGTTAATGAGAAGGATGTATCTATTGAATTTTGTTTTTTCGCCATGCTTACCACATCATAGCGTAAGCGACATGTTGATACAATATAGTAGTGAGTAGTGAGTAGTGAGTAGTGAGTAGTGAGTAGTGAGTAGTGAGTAGTGATAAAAGTAATAGTGGAGCATATATGAAAGCAACCTGGAACAATACAATAATTGCAGAAGCGCCAAAAGAAGAACTCATTTACATAGAGGGCAATTGGTATTTCCCTGGAGATGCTATAAAGTCAGAATACTTTACGGAAAGTCCTACACCGTATACGTGTCCATGGAAAGGCAACTGCCAGTATTATAATGTGACTGTCGATGGAGTCATCGGTAAAGATGTTGCGTTTCGGTATCCTCATCCGCTTCCTACGGCTATAGAACGAGTCAAGAAAGATTTCAGTAATCATTATGCCTTCTGGAACGGAGTCATCGTAACTGAATAAACGCTAGCACTATAGTTGTACTCGTACTATACTTTATATTGATATGTTCAAATCTCTGGGTGGTAAGAAATTAAGAATACGTAATGGATTTAGTCTCGTTGAGGTTATGTTTGCGCTCGTCCTTGCATCTGTTGTGCTTATTGTTGGTTTCATGCTTCTAACAGTTGGAGGCCAGCTCAATGCACGTACTGAAGCGTTACTTGCTGCCAACGCAGCTGCATTTGCTAAAATTCAAGAATATGAAAATAAGACGTACTCGAATATTACGATTGGCGACGAAGCAGACGATTATGAAATAGAAGATTTTTCAAGTTCGCTACCTACAATAACTGACGGGCACGTAAAAGAGGGTACCGCAAAGGTCTATTCAAGCTATGCAAATGATACGACCGAATCACTTATAAACTTACGAGTTGTTATTGATTTTAAGTACGGCGCACGTATGAGAACGATTGAATACGGCACCTACATTCAATTAGGGGGTGTCGGTAGATGACGCGTCGCATGCTTAAACTCACTTTGAATAAAGGCTCTCTCTTATACAAGCACAAGAAAGGCTTCACCATTCTCGAAATATTGATTGCGATTCCACTTGCATCGATATTATCTATTGTTTTGGCAAACACTATCTTTATCCAGTATGGTGGCTTGCTTCAAGGTGCTGCGCATGCTCGACTACGAATGGAGGGTGAGATTTTACTTCTATCGCTTGAAGACGAGTTGCTGTTTTCTACCGATTTTGCTTCGACGAAATCGAGTGATTTGTCTGATACAAACGCACCATCAGGTGGCTGGACGTATAACACCTCGCCAACGGACACACTTATTGTCTACGAAACAGCTTTGACGGCAGACAGGCGAGATCCTGATCGAGAATTTGTTTATAAAAAGTCTGGTAGTTGTTCGTCGTCTTATAATATCGCCATTAATAATTTAATGTATTTTACGAAGGCAAATACAGGTAACAATTACAGAACACTTTATCGTCGAACGCTCGTACCTCAATACACGACATGTGGGGTGAATTATAAAACCCAAACATGTCCTGCGGGCCTCGTGGTAAGCCCATGTAGCGGTGAAGATTCCAAGTTGTCTGATAAAGTAGTCGATTTCCAAGTAACGTATTACGACGATAATAATGTATTACTTACTTCACCGGACAATGCTGAGCTCGTCAAATTAACCCTTACTTTGGGTGAAAAAATTTATGGCGAAGATATTACTGTACCAACATCAATTTCAATGAAGAAGGTTAACTGATGCGTATACGTCCGCATTTTAAAAAAGGCTTCGCGATGCCAATGATTTTGACTTTCATTGTGCTCATAAGCATCGTAGGTGCGGCTATTATTGAGAATTCGGTGCAAACAAATGGCTCGGCTGTTTTGCACTCACAAGTACAAATCGCTCATATTGCCAGCAAGGCAGCCATTGACTATGCCGAGGAGCAGTATGAGCTTAACGCAGCGTATGCTGGTACGGCTGAACAGGACTTGTTTGTAAACGATTTCTATAGAGCGACCATACAAGTAACCATTTTGTATGATGAAGGTTCGAGTGCTAAGCGTGTACAAGGCATCGGTCGGGTGTATATCCCAGAAACCTCTAGCACTGCTAAAGTAGTACGTGATATTAAATCTACCATTATCCGTAACGGGGAAGTCATTGTGACTGCTGGACAGACCGACCCTGCGACCTACGATCCGCTCCTTTGGCTTGATGCAAATGAGCCAAACAGTCTCTACGAATCAATTGCGACCACCAATACGCTCACAAAATTATCGCTACCAGGCACCTCAAACGCAGATGTAGTTGAAGAACGCGGAAGTAACGCAAGTTCAAGTAAAGGTTCATTGCTCTTTAACGATCAAGATTTGGAAATGTCATATGATGGTACTTCAAAAGGGAATCAAACAATCGGCCTGCGATTTAGATCAATAACGACGCCAAAAAATGCCACCATTCAGAATGCGTATATCCAGTTCACGACCGACGAGACAAAATCTGCAGGCGTGGTTCAGTTTGAGGTATACGGCGTCGCCTCAGATAACCCAAGTACGTGGAGCGGAACATATGCCGTGGCGAACGCATCTAAAACGAGCGCAATCATAACATGGCAGCCACCGAACTGGAATACAGTAGGAGCGAGTGGAGCCAATGAGCGACTTGACGTCACTTCTATCGTGCAAGAATTAGTGAACCGTTCAGGTTGGGCGCCAAACAACGCTATGGCGTTCGGTATAAAATGGATAACAGGAAGTGGTATCCGAACTGCTCGAAGTGGAACTGATGGCGCCAGTGCAGCACCTTCATTATTTATACAATGGCAGAGCGGTTCTACCGTAGAAGCCACAAACGATTCAGATAGTGTTGTTGCTTGGTACGATAAATCTGGAAATGGTAATAACGCAGTGCTAGGTTACGGAACAGCACCGGTACTCAAAACGAATCAGATAAACGGATTAAACGCAGTGCGTTTTAGCAACAACGGTAATTTGCTTTCATCACTTGCAAGTTCAGTTTCTGATACTGAGCTAATGGCATTTATGGTCATGCGTCCTCGCACGACTTCAGCCTCGAGTGCACGTTTTTTGAGTCTTATGAACTCTTCTCAGAACGCCGATAATAATACATCCAATGGATTGATTCCTTTTATGCGAAATGGATCAACAACTACCATTCAACAATATTATAACGGGACAACAGGTCGCACAGTATCGAGCGCCATAGACGATACGTGGGGAACCTATTCTTCAAGAATGAGTGGTTCTTCGTCCGAAAGATTGTTAAAAAATAGCACACCTGATAACTATGGATCACACTTCACGCCAAACTATACGATTAACCAAATTTACATTGGCGGGAGACGCAGTACCGCATCCGGAGCAGATTATGCAAACATGGATGTGGCTGAGATTATTGTTTACGACCGCTCATTCATTTGTAGTGAAATACAGGGCATCGAAAATTATCTTGAAGCAAAGTATGACTTTAGCTACTCAAATAAGGACCCTTGTCCGTAGGTAATCTTTAGTATTTACTTGATACACTCCCGTATATGCTATAGTAACTGCTATGGCTACAACGAAGAAAAAATCTGGTGCTTCGAAGCGAGCTTCGACCACTCAGAAATCAACCAAGGGTAAGGCGTCAGCAGCTCGCGCCAAAACGACTGCAGTAACGAAGAAAACGGCAACAGCAAAAGCGAAAAGTGCTTCTGCGTCACGAGCAACGAAAGCTCCGGTTGTCGAAGTAAAGACAGAAGTGAAAAAAGCAGAAAAATCATCTGCTCCAAAAAAAGTATTTGATAGATTAAAAAATTTACGCAAATGGAATATTGCGATGACGGTTCTCCATGCAGCACAAGGTGTCGCAGTGGTGTTGCTCAGCAAAAATGTTTTATTCCCTGTGACCACAGACCACTTAACACTAGACCCGCTTACTTCTGGAGGAGATCCGGTGTTGGTTCCTGCGACACGTCATCTTTTTGATGTAAACGTGGCATATATTGTTGCGGCATTTTTCTTTATGTCAGCAATTGCACATCTTTCTATTGCGACATGGTATCGCAAGAAATATGAAACAAATCTTGAACAAGGCATGAACAAAGCTCGCTGGATTGAGTATAGTTTTAGTGCGAGTACGATGATTATTGCTATCGCAATGATTGCAGGTATTTATGACCTGAGTACGCTTATCATGATGTTCGGTCTAACGGCAGTGATGAATCTTTGTGGACTTGTCATGGAAAAAGTTAATGCGGGGCGGGGTAGTATCGACTGGACTGCTTACATAGTCGGTTGTATTGCCGGTATACTCCCATGGGTTACCTACGCATTGTACGTTTACGGAAGTGCACAATACGGTGAAGGCGGTGGACCACCTGATTTTGTATACGCAATCTTAGTAAGTATCTTCCTCTTCTTCAACGTATTTGCACTCAATATGTGGTTGCAGTATAAGAAGAAAGGCAAGTGGGCCGATTATCTTTACGGAGAAAAAGCCTATATTGTCCTCAGCTTGGTCGCTAAGAGCGCGCTCGCATGGCAGGTATTTGCCGGCACATTGCGCCCATAGTACAATTTGCTTAAGTGAATCTAAAACCCCTCTCGGTCTTGAGAGGGGTTTTTGTTACAATAAGACAACTATGAGAACTATCAAGCGAGATATTGTCGGAGCGTTTATCATTTCTGCAGATAAAAAAATACTGCTAGGAAAGAGTAATCGTGCTACCTATGAAGGCATGTGGATTGTGCCAGGTGGTGGCATAGAAGCGGGCGAGTCAGCTGAAGAAGCATTGTACAGGGAAGTTCTTGAAGAAACGGGAATTAATATATCGAATGCGAAAGTTGAAGCGTTGACCCTTCGACATACGGGGACGAGTGAGAAAATACTGAAAGAAACGGGTGAACGAGTTATTGGCGAATATGATTTTTTCAATTATAAAGTTACGCTAGCTGTAAGTACTAAAGATGCCCATGTGCAGGAAGCCGACGATTTTACAGATGCGAGATGGTGGTCTTTCGATGATTTGACGCGCATATCACTCTCACCACCAACAAAGCATACACTAGAATTTATGGGGCTGTTATGAAGATGCAGTCAAAGATATATCAAAATATTCGTATTGAAAAACTCGTTCATGGTGGACAGGCTATGGGATCACTTGAAGATGGGCGCAAGGTGTTCATCTGGAATGCACTTCCGGGTGAGCTCGTTAGCATAGAAGTATTCAAGTCAAAAAAAGATTATGCCGAAGGCTATGCAACAGAAATAATAGAAAAAAGCACTGACCGCGCTGACTTTCTAGAAAGAAAAGATATCAATTTATCGGTTGCTCCATGGACAATCATGAACTACGGAAGCGAACTTCAGTCAAAAAGAGATATTTTACAGGAAGTATTCCGGCGAGAGGGTGTAGAAGTTACGGTGCCGGAAATTGAAACAGCAGGTGGTGTTACTGGCTATCGCAACAAAATTGAGTTTAGTTTTTGGGGGGACGATGAGGGTCTACACTTCGCACACTATCTTCGCGCGACCCATATAAAGATTAAACTGGTATACCCATATAGCACGCTAATTCCTGATGAAATTGCTGATTATGCTGATAAACTCTTATTTGAATTAAACCAACTGAAAGTGCGAGCAGGCGACATCAAGTCGGTCATACTACGCTGTAGCCAGAGCACAAAAAATAGTCATCATAAAGTTGTCGGTGCTCTTTTTGTGAAGACTGAAGACTTTATAAAGCTGAAGTGTGACAATCTTGCCGTCGTCTATAGTAACCCGAAAAGCCCCGCCAGTGTGCGTACGAAAGATATTTATATCAACGGTGATATAACACTGACTGACAAGCTCTTAGGCAAAAATATCACATATGACGTATTCTCATTTTTTCAGGTAAATCTCCCAATATTCGAGAAGGTACTTGAGCGCATACAGCACTTTAGCGGTTCTTTGCCAACTGTAGATATGTATTCTGGGGTAGGCTCTATTGGTATACCAATCAGTGGCACTCAAGTCTTGGTCGAAGCTGATGCAGGCAATATCCGTATGGCGAAACAAAATGTCGGTAGTTTACCCATACAAGTCGTTCATACGACAAGTGAGACTGCCCTCGAGTACATTGATGACGCTCATGCACTTATCGTTGATCCACCACGTGCTGGGCTACACACAGCTGTGGTAGAACGTATTTTAGAGGCCGAACCCCCTCAGATTTTGTACTTAAGTTGCAACCCAAGTACACAGGCTCGCGATGTTAAAAAGCTCCTCGAAAAATATAAGATTCTCAGGCTAGATGGCTATAACTTCTTTCCCCGTACCCCGCACATCGAATCTCTGGTAGTATTAGAGAAGTTATGAAACTGCACCGATTTTATCTACCAAACATCGATTTGACCCACGAGTTCTGGATGGATGATGAAAGACTTTTTCATCAATGGTCGAAGGTTTTGCGCTTTGAGGTCGGTAGAGAACTTGTGTTATTCAACGATAAACTAGAAGAACGACTTTACCGAATTGAGCGGTACGGTGATAACGCGGTCAAACTCGTATTAGTGACTGAACGCGAGCCACAGTTGCCTAAAAGAGAATTATATCTGTGCTTTGCGCTATTGAAAAAAGATAAAAATGAGTGGGTCTTGCAAAAAGGTACCGAGCTTGGCGTACGACACTTTATCCCGCTATTGACCGAGCGTACCGAAAAAACAGGCTTTGATGTTGAGCGAGCAGAAAAAATCGTCATAGAGGCTAGTGAACAATGTGGACGCACCGATATTCCACGTGTGCGCGAGCCATTGACCGCCGAAACGCTCCTGAAAGAACTCAAAGGTAAAGCGGAACTGTTTGTCGCAGAACAAGGCTCT
>OEIV010001354.1_pt1 | contig 11348 bp, 11 predicted proteins | sample 1539231 | NCBI WGS metagenome assembly OEIV01 (sample SAMN03794762, study PRJEB22550) | activated sludge metagenome | feature: wastewater treatment plant; material: activated sludge; isolation source: Wastewater treatment plant of a petroleum refinery complex | place: Argentina: Buenos Aires ... | reverse complement strand
CCCAATGTCAGAACAATTTGAAACAAATCGGCCTGGCGATGAACGGCTACGCGACGGCCGCCCGGACCGCCGGCGGCCATACCTCCGGCAACACCCACGGTGCCGGCGCGGCCAGCCATGTCGGTCCTGACCCGGAAGCCGCGCCGATCGAAGCGATGGGCTTCGGCTGGCTCTCCAGCTATGGCAGCGGCAACGGTCGCGACACCATCACGTCCGGCCTCGAGGGCGCGTGGACCGCGAACCCGACGAAGTGGGACATGGGCTACTTCGACGTGCTGTTCGGCTACGAGTGGGAGCTGGTCAAGAGCCCCGCGGGCGCCTGGCAGTGGACGCCGAAGAACCTTCAGGAAAAGGACATGGCGCCGGATCCCGAGGACGCCAGCAAGAAGGTGCCGATCATCATGTCCACCGCCGACATGGCGATGCGCATGGACCCGGCCTACGAGAAGATCTCCCGCCACTTCCACGCCAACCCCGACGAGTTCGCCGACGCCTTCGCTCGCGCTTGGTTCAAGCTGACCCATCGCGACATGGGCCCGAAGGTGCGTTATCTCGGACCGGAAGTCCCGGCCGAGGATCTGATCTGGCAGGACCCCGTGCCCGCGGTCGATCACGCGCTGATCGACGCCAATGATGTCGCAGCGCTCAAGGCGAAGATCCTCGCCTCTGGCGTTTCGACGGGCGATCTCGTCGCGACGGCGTGGGCGTCAGCTTCGACGTTCCGCGGCTCCGACATGCGCGGCGGCGCCAACGGCGCACGCATCCGTCTCGCTCCGCAGAAGGATTGGGAAGCGAACGAGCCGGCCAAGCTCGCCAAGGTTCTGGCGGCACTCGAGGCCATCCAGGCGGCATTCAACGGCGCCCAGTCCGGCGGCAAGAAGGTTTCGCTCGCGGACCTGATCGTCCTCGGCGGTTGCGCCGCAGTCGAACAGGCGGCCAAGGCCGGCGGGTACGCGATCGAGGTACCCTTTGCGCCCGGCCGCACCGACGCCACCGCCGAACAAACCGACGCCGACTCCTTCACCGTGATGGAGCCGGAGGCCGACGGCTTCCGCAACTACCAGAAGCAGGCCTACACGGTGTCGGCCGAGGAGATGCTGGTCGACAGGGCGCAGTTGCTCAAGCTTTCGGCGCCCGAGATGACGGCGCTGGTCGGTGGCCTGCGCGTGCTCGGCAGCAACTACGGTGGCACCAAGCACGGCGTCTTCACCAGCCGCCCCGGCACGCTCTCCAACGACTTCTTCGTCAATGTCCTCGACATGACGACGACGTGGCAGGCGACCTCCGACGCGAAGGACGTGTTCGAGGGCCGTGACCGCAAGTCGGGTGCCGTGAAGTGGAGCGCAACCCGAGTCGATCTCGTGTTCGGATCGAACTCGCAACTGCGCGCCATCGCCGAGGTCTATGCCCAGGACGACGCCAAGGAAAAGTTCGTCCGCGAATTCGTGGCGGCCTGGACCAAGGTGATGAACGCGGATCGCTTCGATCTCGCCTGATCAAACCCGCAGAGCGACACCCGTAATGGCCCCGCCGATTGAGGCGGGATGAGAAAAAACGAGGAGCCCGGTTCCGGCGACATCCGGAGCCGGGCTCCTCTCGTCCGTCCCCATCGGGCCGGCATCAACTGGTGGATGAACCCATCGGTTCGAGCGCCTTGGAGCATCATTCTACGGTCAGGGGAACCGCTCACGGTTCCGGATGATCGGATGGCACTCTAGAAGCAGCACTGATGTCACGGCCGCGAGGCGCGGCACGTCGGTCGGCCATTGCGCGCCAACGCGACGCAGACTTGCAGCGGAAACACGAGTTTACGCATCCTCAAGCCTGAACTGCGATATTCCGTAACTTGCTGCGCCGCGGCAGCAGATCCGCGGCAGCCACGAAACCTCAACACGCGCAGAAAGCTCATGCTCATCGAAGCGTGCGAAATTCCAGACGTGAAACTGGTACGTTCCAAGCAGTTTCGCGATTCGCGAGGCTTCTTCTCCGAGGTCTACAGCAAGAGCGCCCTGGCCGGCGCCGGGCTGACCGACGAGTTCGTCCAGGACAATCATTCCTTCTCCGCCCTGGCCGGCACCGTGCGCGGCCTCCACTTCCAGAAGCCGCCCTTCGCACAGGCCAAGCTGGTGCGCGTCACACGCGGCAGCATCCTGGACATCGCGCTGGATTTGCGCCGCGCCTCTCCCCACTTCGGCCGCCACGTCGCGCGGGTGCTTTCGGCCGAGAACTGGGAACAGCTCTACATACCGACCGGGTTCGCCCACGCCTTCTGCTCGCTCGAGCCCGACACCGAGGTCTTGTACAAGGTGACCAGCTACTACGCCCCCGATGCGGATGCCGGCGTGCTGTGGTCCGATCCCGAACTTGGCATCGACTGGCCGGTGGCGTCGGATAGCGCCACGGTCTCGGAGAAGGACGCGCGCCTACCGCGGCTGCGCGATCTCGAGCCGGTTTTCTGAATTAGAGCCCGAATGCCGGGCCAAGGTAGCGCGGCAAGTCTGCCGCCCGCAGTCGGCGGCGAAGGAGGATTACCCCATGCGCATCATCGTAACGGGTGGCGCGGGCTTCATCGGCTCGGCGGTCTGCCGCTATCTCGTCGGCGAGCGCGGCATCGAGGTCGTCAATGTCGACAAGCTGACGTACGCGGCAAACCTCCAATCGCTAATCCCCATCGCCGACCGCCCCGGCTACCGCTTTGTCAAGGCCGACATCTGCGATCGTGCGGCGATGGAAGCGGTGTTCGCCGAGGCGCGGCCCGACGCCATCATGCATCTTGCGGCGGAAAGCCACGTCGATCGATCGATCACCGGCTCGGCGGACTTCATTCGCACCAATATCGTCGGCACCCACACGCTGCTGGAGGCCGCACGCGGATATTGGGAGCGGCTCACAGGCGAGGCCCGCGAGCGCTTTCGTTTCCTGCACGTCTCGACAGACGAGGTCTACGGCTCACTCCCCCCCGACGGCTACTTCCTCGAGACGACGCCCTACGACCCGCGCTCGCCCTATTCGGCCAGCAAGGCCTCGTCCGATCACCTCGTCAGCGCCTGGCACGAGACCTATGGCCTGCCGGTCCTCGTCACCAACTGTTCGAACAACTACGGGCCCTATCACTTCCCCGAGAAGCTCATTCCGCTGGTTCTTCTCAACGCGCTCGAGGAAAAACCGCTGCCCGTCTACGGCGATGGGCAGCAGGTGCGCGACTGGCTCTACGTCGACGACCACGTGAAGGCGCTCACGCTCGTACTCGAAAAGGGGCGCGTCGGCGAAACCTACAACGTCGGCGGCCGCGCGCCGATGGCGAACCTCGATGTCGTGCAGCGCATCTGCGACATCCTCGACGACCGCCGGCCCTGCAAAGCGCCGCGCCGCAATCTCATCACTCACGTCGCCGACCGCCCCGGCCACGACCGGCGTTACGCCATCGATCCGACGAAGATCGAAACCGAACTCGGTTGGCGCGCGAGCGAGACTTTCGCAACTGGCCTTGCGCGGACCATCGACTGGTATCTCGCCAACGAAGGCTGGTGGCGCCCTCTGCGCGACAAGGTCTACTCGGGCACGCGCCTCGGCCTGCTCGACGAGAAGACCGACGGCATGAAGACCGCGGGCGCGGTGTGATGAGCGAACGCGGACCCGTCCTCATCGCCGGCCGCAGCGGGCAGGTGGCACTTGAACTCGCCCGCGTGCTGCGGCCGACCGGGCGTCCTTTCGTCGCCCTTGGCCGCGGCGAACTCGACGTCTCCGATCCGTCGTCCATCGCGCGTGTGGTCGAAGAACACAGGCCGTCGATCGTCATCAACGCCGCCGCATATACGGCCGTCGACAAGGCGGAAGACGAGCCCGCGGTCGCGCGGGCCGTCAATGCCACCGGCGCCGGTCTGCTCGCGGCCGCCGCCAGTCGCGCCGGCGCGCCCATCGTCCACATCTCGACCGATTACGTCTTCGACGGGTCGAAGCCCACGCCCTATCTCGAAACCGATACGACGGGTCCGCTCGGCGTCTACGGCGCAACGAAGCTCGAGGGTGAGCGGCTCGTCGCCGCCGCCAATCCGCGTCACGCCATCGTGCGAACGGCCTGGGTGTTCAGTCCGCACGGACACAACTTCGTCAAAACCATGCTGCGGCTCGGCGCCGAGCGCGACGAGATCGCTGTTGTCGCCGACCAGTTCGGCGCACCGACGGCGGCCGCCGACCTCGCCGAGGCGATCGCTCACATCGCCGCGCGCCTTGATGGCGAGCAGCTCCCTTCCGAACGCTTCGGAATATTTCACGCCGTCAACGCCGGCACCACGACGTGGCATGGCTTCGCCTGCGCCATCATGGACGGCGCGAAACGGCGGGGAGCCAAGGCCGCGCGCGTTCGGGCCATCACGAGCGCCGAGTATCCGACGCGCGCACGCCGCCCCTCGAACTCCGCGCTGGACACAGGCAAGCTGTCGCGCGCTTTCGACCTCACTCTGCCCGCTTGGGAACTTGCGCTCGAGCGGTGCCTCGACACTCTGATCGGACCGCCGCGCTGATCGCGGCGAATGGGGGACGACATGGCAATCAAAGGCATCATTCTCGCGGGCGGCAGCGGCACACGCCTTTACCCGCTCACGTTCTCGGTGTCGAAGCAGCTTCTGCCGGTTCACGACAAGCCGATGATCTACTACCCGCTGTCCGTGCTCATGCTGGCCGGCATTCGCGACATCCTCGTCATCACGACGCCGCACGACCAGCCGCTGTTTCGCGGTCTGCTCGGCGACGGCAGCCATCTCGGTCTTCGCCTCTCGTACGCCGAACAGCCTCGGCCGGAAGGTCTCGCACAGGCCTTCATCATCGGCGCCGACTTCATCGGCGATGACCGCTGCGCGATGGTCCTCGGCGACAACATCTTCTATGGTCATGGTCTGCCCGAGCTGATGCAGCAGGCGATCGCCCACACCGATGGCGCAAGCGTCTTCGCCTACGAGGTGTCCGACCCGGCGCGCTACGGCGTCGTCGCCTTCGACAAGGGGGGCCGCGCGACGTCGATCGAGGAAAAGCCGCTCGAGCCGAAATCGAACTTCGCGGTGACCGGGCTCTATTTCTACGACAACGACATTGTCGAGATCGCCCGCACCATCAAGCCGTCGGCGCGCGGCGAGCTCGAGATCACGAGCATCAACCAGCACTACCTGGAAGCGGGCAAGCTCAATGTCGTTCGCATGGGGCGCGGCTTCGCATGGCTCGATACCGGCACATTCGACTCGCTGCTGGCCGCGGGCGAATTCGTCGCCACGCTGGAGCGCCGCCAAAACCTCAAGGTTTCATGCCCTGAAGAGATCGCGCTGCGGCTCGTCTACCCCACGTTCGCCGAAATGCAGCCGTGGCTCGAGCGGCTCGGCAAGTCCGACTATGACAGTTACATTCGCAAGGTTGGGCAGCAACTCCAGAGCTGACACCGCCTCAGGAATTGTGCAGCGGAAGGGATGCGCGAACCGATCTCTCGGCCTAAGCGGGAGGCGGTCGGCGTGACGTTTTCGTTTTACCGCTGCCGGTCCGGAGCCTCGGAGATAGGGCACCCTGTTCGCCGACCATGCGCCCTCGGCAATCGCCGTCAGCTCGGCGTCGAACGGTTGGCAAGCCCTGCCGCTGCCACCCCTGCTCACCGTCGCCCAAAAGGGTCTTAGTCGGCAGCGCTCGCCTCGGTCAGCACCTGCTCCTGTGCTGCCGCCCGCCGCCACGATGTATCGATCGCCCGCCGCCGGGCTCGATGGCGGCGATGCGAGATGGCGGTCGAGCACGCCGATCTGCACCAGAATGTCGAGCGCGCGGATTGCCTCGTCGTGCGTGACGAGATTCTGCGTCTGCGCGGCGGCGATAAAGGACAATGCGAGCTTGGCCGTCGTTGCCATTCGGCGCGCCCCCTGAGCGCATAGATCGCGCGCTAAGGTTCCATGCCGCAAGGCCGCGGGGACACCCCGCCGGCACCGCTGCGCTCGCTCAGTGCGTCGCCAGCCACTGACGGGCGCGCTTCTGCGCACTCGCGATCTCCGCCCGCGTCATGTCGCGCGAAATCTCCTGGCGAAACCTCTTGGCGTCCTCGTTGCCACGCAGCGCCGCGAGATTGAACCACTTGTGCGCCTCGATCATGTCGAGGTCGACATCGCGGCCAGTGCAGTACATGAGGCCGAGCTCATAGAGCGCATCGGCGGCGCTCCCACCCTGGCCAGCGAATTCCGCGACATCGCGCGGCGCGAACTCGAAACGTGCCAAAGCCGTCTCCTGTTGATCCTCGCACCCGAAGGCGGGAGCGTTCGGGAGGCAAGCACGAGCGGCTTGCTCCATGGCGACCGTGCGTCACCTCAGAAAACGATGTCAGTTGACGGATGAGAAATGGTTAATGGCAACCATTTCACGCTATTTCTCATAGCGTTACTTTTCTAATTTAAAGTTATGGTTCGTCGACAACGGAGACATTGGCCCCGGCATGGCACAGCGGTTTTTTCGTTCTTTCCACTTATCGCGGTAAGCAGCGGGCCGCCCCATTCAGCTTCGGTTCAGCCGCCACGGCGCAACTTCGACATCGTCACGCCGCGCCGTCGACAGAGCAAAGTCGCCAGCGTGGCCGAAGGGTGACCTCCCAAAGTGCGGGTCGCAACGCGACTGCGTTCATGGTGAGGTCCCGCCGCTCGGGAAAGGGGTTCAACTGTGCTCGTCCGCGCCGCCATCGTCGCCGCCATCGCCACGTCTCTCGCCGGATGCGCCAACGAGCGCGCCGCCGAGCCGATGGCGCTCGGCTTCCACGGCGCCGCCACGGAAAGCGCCCCCTCTCCGCCTCCGCGCCGTCGCGCCATTTCAATCCCCCGGCCGACGGGCGGCGTCCGCCAGACGCTTGGCGGCAAGGTGCTTTCGGCCATCGCATTCGAGCGCGTGACCGGCCTCAAGGCCGATCCGAGCCGCCTCCGCGACCTGCACTGAGGCCGCCTCAGCGGGCGTGAACCTTCAGCATCCTCCACTCCGATGAGCGATACCCGGTGTCGCGCCACAGATGCCGCCAGGGAACCTGCAGGGTGAGGCCGGCATCCAGTTGCGGTGCCCGGCCAAGCGCAGCGGCAACAGTGTCTGCCAACGGGCGCGTCGCCTTTGCCGTCTCGTCCCACACCACAATCACGTCGCGCCGAGCCGGATCGACGCCATGCGGTACGAAGTGTCGCGATCCGAGCAGAACGAACGAAGCGCGCGGGAAGTGCGGGCGCAGGTTGCCGGCAAGTTCATCGTCCACCGCGACGAAAACGGCGTCGTCCGTGGCGCCGTGCTGGCGCAGCGCCTGCGCGAGACCGGCATAGGGAATCCCCCAGCGGCATTTCGAACAGACCGGATCGTAGACGAACATGTTGGCGAGACGCACGACCAGCGCCAGCACCGCGATGGCGAGAGCCACGCGCGCGAACACCATCTGGCGTTCCCCGCCGCGAGGCGAGCGGCGCGCGACGGCGATCAGCCAGATCACGCTCGTGATGTAGAGCGGCATCAGGACGTGCATGGCGTAACCGCCAATGCCGAACAGCAATCCACCCGCGATCGAGAACGCGACACCCAGCACCATCGTCGCCAGCACCAGCCGCTCGAAGTCCGGCCGCGCCGGCTCGTAGGCCACCGCGCCATTGCCCGGCGCGAACAGGGCACGGACATCGTCCCACGCCGTGCGCAAATAACCGGGGAACACTGCGGGCAGAATCGCGACGAGTGGCAGCAGGTACATGAGCGGTCCGCGCACCGCATCCTTGACGCCGATGACGCGGTCCAGCGCGAAGCCGCGACGCGAGGGCGCGAAGATCTCGTCCCAATGCGCCGGATCGGACAGCAGCCAGGATAGATAGGGCGACGCCAGCGCCAGCGCGACGGCCGCGGACAGGAGAAGCCGGCGGCGAACGGTGCGCGCGCGGATCGCCGGCTGCATGGCCACCGCGCCCCACAGGCACATCTGATAGACGGCGTAGTTCGGCTCGGTATTGAACCCGAGGCCCGCGATCACGCCGAACAACAGGTAGTCACGCCATCGGCCATGATCATAGAGACGCAGGAACGCCCACAGCGTCGCCGCCACCGACACCATGGCCAGCACCTCGTGGGTGAAGCCTTCGTGGTAGCGCCAGGAGATCTGGTAGATCAGCGCCAGCGACTCGACCGTCAGCGCCGCCCACAAGCGGTCTCCGAGAATTCGGAACGCGGCGAGGTAGAGCAGCACCGCCGTTCCGGTCAACGCCGCATACTTGATGGCGAGGAACGAGACGAGGCGCGGCCCCGTCACCTGTTGCACAGCGTAGAGCACCCAGTCGTAGAGGGGTGGCTGACGCGCCTCGTAGCCGAACCGCAATTCCTGCACGAGGATCTGCTCGAGCGTATCGTCCTCGCCGAGCACACCCGAGGCGATCATGCGAAAGCCGGAATGCAGCAGCACATAAGCGAGTACGGCCGCCAGCACGACGACGAGGCCGCGCAACCGCTCGCGGTCCTGTGCCGCCCGCGCCGGCGAAGTAGGATGCGAGAGCGCCGTCACGGCAGCAGCACCGTCGAGCCCGTCGTTGCCCGCGCCTCGAGATCGCGGTGAGCTGTCGCCGCCTCGCTCAGCGGATAGGTCTGGTTCACGCTGATTTTCACCTTGCCGCTCGCCACCACGTCGAACAGCGCATTGGCGCTGGCAACGAGATCGGCGCGCTTGGCCGTATAGGTGAACAGGGTCGGCCGCGTTACGAAGAGCGAGCCCTTCGCCGCCAGGAGACCGAGATCGAAGTTCTCGATCTTACCCGAGGCGTTGCCGAACGAGACCCAGAGCCCGAAGGGCTTGAGGCACTCGAGCGAGCCCGGATAGGTGTCCTTGCCGATGCCGTCGTAGACGACGTCGCAGCCCTTGCCAGCGGTGATCTCTCGCACGCGCTCGACGAAGTTTTCGCGGCGGTAGTTGATGACATGAGCACAGCCGGCCTCGCGGGCGAGCACCGCCTTATCTTCCGAGCCGACCGTCCCGATGATCGTCGCTCCGAGGTGGCGCGCCCACTGACAGGCGATCAGTCCGACGCCACCGGCGGCAGCGTGGAACAGCATCACCGTTTCAGGGCCTACTTTGAATGTTCGGCGCAGAAGGTATTCCGCCGTCATACCCTGCAGCATCATTGCCGCCGCCGTCTGATCGGCGATCGCGCCGGGCAGCTTCACCAGCCGCTCGGCGGGGATCAACCGCTCGGTCGCGTAGGCGCCGATCGGGTTGGCGTAGGCGACGCGGTCACCGGGGCTCAGCCCCTCGACGCCCGGCCCCACCGCCTCGACCACGCCAGCGCCTTCCATGCCGATGACCGCCGGCAACGGACCGACGGGGTAGAGGCCGGTGCGGTGATAGACGTCGATGTAATTGAGGCCGACCGCGGTGTTGCGGACCAGGGCCTCGCCCGCCGCAGGAGCCGCCAGATTGACCGCCTCGAAGCGCATCACCTCGGGGCCGCCATGCTCGTGGATGCGAATCGCGCGAACCATGGGTAAGTCCTCCTTCGCCGTGCCAACGGTGGCGAAACTGACGTGCCAAGCGGGACTATCCGCCCGCGGGACACGCCTTGACCCCGCCATGAGTGCCTTCTATGGGCTCGCCTGAAGGTTCACAAGAGGATCGACGATGAGGGACGTGAGCAGCCGTGCGCGCCGTAACCGCGGCACCAATGCGGCAGTCATGCTGGCGGCGGTCGTCGTGGTGGCTTCGGGCGGCTGCGCCATGAACGATGCGTCAGACCCGGTGCAGCAGGGCGGAATGTCGTGCCTTGACGACTCCCCTGCCTGCGTCGCCCAGCGCCAGGCAGCGCTCCGCCACCTCGTCACGCGCAGCGACCGCCACTGGGTGAAGGAACGCGCGAGCGTCGATGCCTATGCTTCCGGCGTGCGGCTCTTCGCATTCAAGAACAAGAAAAAAGAGCTGACGTGCGACGAGTTGCAGATCGGCCGCAGCGAAGCCGACGCCGCCGACAGGGTGCTGCGCGGCCCTGACGGCAAGCGCCTGAGCCCGGCGCAGGTCTCACGCGGCACGATGTTCGCTGCCGAGGTCTCGAAGGAATTGTCGCGCGAGCAATCGCGACGCTGCCGCCGCGGCTGACGCCCGGGGCACGCTGCCTCATACACGCGCCGCCTGCCAACCTCCACCCTGGCCGCGATACATCGCGAACGCGATTCCGTCACAACCGATGGCTCGATCGAATTGCGCGACAACGAGCTTCGCAAGGTCGCGCGGCCCGGCGGCACACCTCAGGACTTCCTGAAAAAAGCGTGCGTGAAGGCGCCTGAATACAAATAACACATTGTCTCCGGCTTATCGGATAGAAACTCGTCACAGGCGCCCTTGACGCCGGGCAGATAATTCCAGCCTTCCGGGTTCACTTCGGGATCGCAATAATCGTCGATCAAACAGACGGCGCCCCTGGATAATCGCGGGTAGACGTTTTCCAAGCTGACCTTGATCGAATCGTAGAAATCACCGTCGAGATGGGCAAACGATATCCGATCGGGCAGACCGGTCGGCAACGTCTCATTGAACCAGCCCTTGTGTATCGTCGGCAAGGGCAGCCCATAGCTCCGGAAGTTCTTGATGAGCGCGCCTTCCGTCGTCGCCAGGTCGCCCTTCTGATAGGTCAAACCGTCGACGTCATCCGCCGCTGGAAGTCCCTCGAAGCTGTCGTAGACATGCAATTTCTTTTCCGATCCGAAATCGCGCAAGATCGTTGCGATCAGAACCGATGATTGCCCCTCGTTGCAGCCCACTTCGACCAAGTCCCCCGCGACGTCGTAGGCCAACGTCTGGGAAACCAAGTGATACATATTCATGCGCTGCTCGACGTTTGTCGAAATCCCGGATCGCGACGGGGCAAAACGCCGACCGGAAACGCTGAAAATCAACCGATCCACCAGCCCAGCGGTATCGGAGCGCACACCCACGTTCTTGGTGAGGAGATTGAGCGCCCGGTCCATATGCGAGGACCTGCGGACCGGCCAATCGAAATACTTGGTCAGTAAGAAGTTATCTATCGCTCCCGCCTCCAGACAAAGCGTCGATGTTCCATTTCGACCAGATTTCCCGCCGGCCGGAAGCCGTCCATCCTCATGGCGCGGCCTACGCCTTCCGGTAAGGCACCCGGCATCCGGCTTAATTCGAATGCATGAGCACCGGGCCGCTCTACGACACTTTCGGGAAGATCGGGTCGGCGCCCCGCGATCGCGCCCTGAGCGCCATTCGATCAGACTGCCCGGGGCGGGGCAGACGGCAGACCGGCCACAGCCTATTCGTTCCTCGGCCTATTCGTTGGTTGGCCCTTCGACCGCCCGTCTCCGAGGCTCACCGT
>OEIV010001352.1_pt1 | contig 11358 bp, 12 predicted proteins | sample 1539231 | NCBI WGS metagenome assembly OEIV01 (sample SAMN03794762, study PRJEB22550) | activated sludge metagenome | feature: wastewater treatment plant; material: activated sludge; isolation source: Wastewater treatment plant of a petroleum refinery complex | place: Argentina: Buenos Aires ... | reverse complement strand
CGTCGTAGTCGGTCTCGTGCTTCAGCATCCCCTCGCGCGTCTCGTAGGTCAGATTCAGGCCGGGGAAGTCGGGGTAGCGCCGCTCCAGTTCGGTAACGATGCGGTAGCTCTGGGTGTTGTGGTTAAAGCCGCCGTGGTCGGCCATGAGGGCGTTGAGGCTGTGTTCGCCGGCGTGGCCGAAAGGAGCGTGGCCCAGATCGTGGGCCAGACAGATCGCCTCGGCCAGATCTTCGTTACTGCCCAGGCCGCGGGCCAGGGAGCGGCCGAGCTGGGCAACCTCGATGGTGTGGGTCAGACGGGTGCGGTAGTGATCGCCTTCGTAAAAGACGAAGACCTGTGTCTTGTACATCAGGCGGCGGAAGGCGGTGGTGTGGATGATGCGGTCGCGGTCGCGGGTGAAGGCCGTGCGCGTGGCCGATTCCGGCTCCGGATGCTGGCGGCCGCGCGAGGCGGCGCTGCGCAGCCCGTAGGGAGCCAGGGTCATCGCTTCGATCTCTTCCAATTGCTGTCGCAGGCGTCTCATGGGGTACTACTCCTGTTGGACGAGACAGACCGGGCATGAATCAGCACCAGCTATTGCCATGGGGCAGCACGGAGTGTAACATAATCTCAGACGCATCGCTATCGACCGTGAGGAGACCATGCCGGCAAAGCGTTCGGGCTGCGCTGTCAGTTGGCCCGTGCTGATCATTATCACCATCTTCGCCAGCCTGTTGGCGGCGGGGCTGTTTCTGGGCATTCCCTATCTGCAAGGGCGGCCGGCGTTCCCGCGCGGCACGTTCGAGCGGGTGATCGAGGGCAACCCGATCCGGGTCGAGATGGATCCCGATCAGGAGGTGTATCTGATCGGCCTGCCGGGCGAGATCGATACGGGCACGGGCGGGCAGATCATCAGCCAGTTGCCGACGGCCACGCCGGCCATCGTTCCCACGTGGACGCCGGTGCTGCCAACGTTGCAACCCGTTGTGCCCACCACCCTTCCGCCAACGGCCACGGCGCCCCCCCAGACGGGCTGCGTCACCTTCGTCAGCCACACCGTGCAGTCGGGCCAGACGCTGTTCAGCATCTCGCGCCAGTACGTCACGTCCATCGCCCTGATGGCCCGCCACGGCATTTCGTCCACGTCGCTGACGCCCGGCGCGGTGCTCAGCGTGCCCGTCGGCGACCCGGCGTGTTGCAGCGGCGGCTGGCGGCCGTACGTGGTCGAGTCGGGCGAGACGTGGTTCGGCATCGCCCAGACGTGCGGCATCACGCTGGACACGCTGCTACAGGGCAACGGGGCCAATTCGAGCACGCCGCTCTTTATGACCCAGGTCATCTGCGTGCCGTAAGAGGAACACAGAGGGACACAGAGAAAGCGTGCGCTTTTCTCTGTGTCCCTCTTTATCGCCTAAGTATTCAGCAGCCCCATCACCGCCAGCACGGCCAGCGTCAGGATGATGATGTTGAGCCACAGCAGGACGCCGATGATGATCCGTTGCGCGTCCGTAAAATCCCACTTGCCGCGTGGCGCAGCGTAGACGACTACTTCGTCTGTTTCCTCGATCATGCTAACACTCTCCTGGGGTGACAACTTGACATAGTGTAACGCGACAATAATCGCCCGTCAACGCTCGACTGAGGGTATTTCAAAGGAAAGTGGTCGCGGAGGACGCGGAGAGCAGGACGCGGAGAGCGCGGAGAGAACCTCATTTTCTCCGCGCCCTCCGCGTCTTCTCTGCGTTCTCCGCGTTCCTGTCCCGCTTTAGCAAGACCTAGCGCGTAGCTTAACGCGGGCGCAGGGTCACGTCGCCCGCGGCGATGGTGTGCACCTGTCCCGCGGCGTCGCGCACCAGCAGCCGCCCCCACTCGTCCACGCCCTCGGCCACACCCAGCAGCGGCGCGGCCGACCCGGCGGCCGTCACCGTCACCGCCTGCCCCAGCGTTTGCAGCCGCGCCGCCCACGCCTCGGCCGGCGCCTGCCCGGCGTCGGCAGCCTCATACCCCTGCTCCAGCCGCGCCAGCAGCGCCGCCAGCAGCGGCCGCCGCGCCACCGGTCGCCCGCCGGCGGCGAGCAGGCTGGTGGCCGGCGTGGCGAAATCGGCCAGGGCGGCGGCCGGGACGTTGACGTTGAGGCCGATGCCGACGATGGCCGTGGCCAGCCGCTCGCCGTCGAGCGTGGCGTCGAGCAGCAGGCCGCACACCTTTCGCCACTGACCGCCCTGCTCGACTAGAACGTCGTTGGGCCACTTGAGGCGCGCCGGCAAGCCGGCCACACTCTCGATGGCCTCGGCCACGGCCAGCCCGGCCAGCATCGTCAGCCACGCGCCGCGCTCGGCCGGCCAGCCGGCGGGGCGCAGCAGTACGGAGAGGAGCAGCGAAGTGCCGGGCGGCGCGTCCCAGCGGCGGTCGAGCCGGCCGCGCCCGGCGGACTGGTAATCAGCCAGCAGCACGGCCCCTTGCGGCGCGCCGTCGGCCGCCCAGCGCTTCATCTGCTCGTTGGTCGAGTCGATCTCGGCGGCGTAGCGATAGGCGCGGCCGAACCAGGCGGTGGTGAGCGTCGCGCCGACGACCGCGGGGTTGAGTTCCGGTTCGTCGATCATGGATTGATTGTAGCAGGATAGGAGTTAAACACCTGACTTTGGTCACTTGACAGCCGTTCCCCGTTACTTTTAGACTGAGATCTTCACTGTCTTAATAGGCATTAGCCGACCCCAACGCGGAGCCGACTTGAGCCCCTGGCGCGGCCGCCATTCCGGCCGACAAGTGAATACGGAGGGTGCTATGACCAGGCGCATCGCTTTTGTCGTGCTGTTAGTCGCTCTGGCGGTGACCATCTTTCTCCAGCGCCGGGCCGCGGCCGATACCGGTTCGGTCGTGCTACTGCCCGGCGTCTTTGGCGGGAGTGGCGACATCGGTGGCCACGAGACCATTACCCGCTATGACGGGCCGCAGACCTGCGTCGGCTGCCACCCGACAGAGGCGCGCGAGGCCCACGCCAGCCTCCACTACCAGCAATCCGGCCCCACACCGTTTGTGCCCAATATCCCCAGCAACGCGGGCAAGAACAACGGCGCGCTCAACACCTACTGCGGGGCCATCACGACCTCGCGCTACTTCACTTGTGCGGGTTGTCATGCCACGAACGGGCAGCGCCCGGCGGCCGAGCCGACAGTGGCGCAACTGGCCAACGTGGACTGCCTCATGTGCCACCAGGCCAATTATGCGCGCAAAGCGGCCGGGCCGTACGAGCAGTTGTCCGCCGTCGGTCAGGATGGGCAGCCGCGCCTGCTGCTGGTACCGGTCGAAGACGCCAACGGCTTCCACTTCACGCCCGACGAGTCGAAGATGACCATTACGCTGGTCGAGGCGGCGCGGACGGCCGGGCCGACGACGCGGGCGACGTGCCTGCGCTGTCACGCCAACGCCGGGGGCGGCGACGGCACCAAGCGCGGCGACCTGTCTTCCATCAGCGCCAATCCGCCGCTGCTGTCCGATGTCCACATGAGCCCGGCGGGTGAGGACATGACCTGCGCCGAATGCCACGACGCCGGGAGCCACAAGGTCACCGGACGCGGCCTCGACCTGCGCGAGAACGACGTGGCCGAGTGGCTGACCTGCGCCGAGTGCCACAGCGAGCGGCCGCACGGCGACTACGACCCCCGCTCCGGCGACTCGCGCGACGCCCACGCCGCCCGCGTGGCCTGCCAAACCTGCCACATCCCGACTTACGCCAAGGACATCGACACGGAGATGGCCCGTGACTGGCGCACGCCGGTCTGGTGGCCGGGCGCGTTCGGCGGGCAGGGGGGCTGGAAGCCAGAGGAGACACGCGCCGCTGACGTCGTGCCGACCTACCGCTGGTTTGACGGCACAAGCGAGGTCTACGTGCTGGGCCAGTCCCCAACGCTGAATGCCGACGGTGAATACGAGTTCGGCGTCCCGCTGGGCAGCGTTTCGTCGCCCGGTGCAAAGCTCTACCCGATGAAGGAGCACCGCTCGGTCACGGCGCGGCTGAACAGCACTGGGCAGATGATCCCGCACTCGACCGAGGTCTTCTTCCGCACTGGTAACTTCACCCAGGCTATTGTCGAGGGCATGGCCCGGGCAGGGATGAGCGGTGCGTACAGCATCGTGCCCGTTCACACGTTCCAGACCATCAACCACGGCGTGGAGCCGGCGGACAATGCCCTTGAATGCGCCGAGTGCCACGCCAGCAGCGGCGACGACGACCGCGCCGCCGCGCCGCGGCTGGCCCTCGTTGGTGAGCTCGGCTACGCGCTGAAGGGGTCGCAAGCCACGGTCTGCACCCAATGCCACGAGCCGGAAGACCCCGAGAGCTTCGGCGAGATGCACGACAAGCACGTGGCCGACGAGGGGTATGACTGCTCGTGGTGCCACACCTTCAGCCGCCCGGAGCGGGGGCTGGAGCAGCCCTAAGGCGGTTGGCGAAGTCATCACGGTGCTATTCTTCGACCCAAGTTAAGCTGTGACGAAAGGCGAGCTGGGCTATAATCCAACCATGCTCGCCAAAGTCCTTAGCGCTGCCATCGTCGGGCTGGAAGCGGAACTCGTCGCCGTCGAAGTCGATATCGTCAACGGTCAACCCTACTTCGCGCTGGTCGGTCTGCCCGACGCCGCCGTGCGCGAGAGCCGCGACCGTGTCTACTCAGCCGTTAAGAACAGCGGCCTGAACTTCCCCCTCCACCGCATCACCGTCAATCTGGCCCCGGCCGACCTGCGTAAGGAAGGGCCGGCCTATGACCTGCCCATCGCCGTGGGCATTCTGGCGGCCACGGCGCAGGTATGGCACAACCAGCTCGATGACTCGCTCTTCTTCGGCGAACTGTCGCTCGACGGCTCGGCCCGCCACACCAAGGGCGTGCTGCCGCTGGCGGCGATGGCCCGCGAGAAGGGGCTGAAGCGCGTCTTCGTGCCCGCGGCCGACGCGGCCGAGGCGGCGCTGATGCCCGACATCGAGGTCATCCCGGTGCGCAACCTGGGCGAACTGGTCGGCCATCTGACCGGGCTGGGCGTCATCCCGCCGCTGATCATTGATCTGAGCGACGCCTTCGAGGCCGAAGTGCCCTACACGACCGACTTCGCCGACGTGGCCGGGCAGGAGCACGTCAAGCGGGCGATGGAGATCGCCGCCGCCGGGGGGCACAACGCCCTCATGACCGGCCCGCCGGGCAGCGGCAAGACGCTCATCGCCCGCGCCCTGCCCAGCATCCTGCCGCGCATGGGCATCGACGAGGCGCTGGAAGTCACCAAGATCTACAGCGTGGCCGGCATGCTGCCGAGCGAGACGCCGCTCGTCCGCGCCCGCCCCTTCCGCTCGCCCCACCACACCATCAGCTACGCCGGGCTGGTGGGCGGCGGGCAGTGGCCGCGGCCGGGCGAGATTTCGCTGGCCCATCGCGGCGTGCTGTTCCTGGACGAGTTGCCGGAGTTCGGCGAACGGCTGATCGAGGTCTTGCGCCAGCCACTGGAGGGCATGCCGCGCGAGGTGAGCATCAGCCGGGCCACGGGCAGCGTCACGTACCCGGCCAACTTCATGCTCATCGCCGCCCAGAACCCGTGCCCCTGCGGCTACTACGGCGACCCGACGCGCGCCTGCTCCTGCTCCAACAGCATGATCACCCGCTACCAGAAGCGGGTCAGCGGGCCGCTGATGGATCGCATCGACCTGCACGTGGACGTGCCGCGGGTGGAGTATGAGAAGCTCTCCTCGACCCGGCGCGGCGAGCCGTCGGCTGACGTGCGCGCCCGCGTCGAGGCGGCCCGCGCCAGGCAGGCGGCGCGCTTCGCCGGGACGACGTTCTACAGCAACGCCGACATGGGGCCGGGCGAGGTGCGGACGTTCTGCGAGCTGGAGGACGTCGGCCGCCGGCTGATGAAGAGCGCCATGGCCCAGATGAACCTGAGCGCGCGCGGCTTCCACCGCGTGCTGAAGGTCGGCCGCACCATCGCCGACCTGGCCGGCAGCGAGCAGATCGGCGCGGCGCATCTGGCGGAGGCGTTGCAGTATCGGGCGAGGGGGCAGTGAGCAGTATTCAGTGAACAGTAGGTCAGTGGGACAGTGGTGGGTATGGTATAATCGTCGCCATGTCCGAATACGTGACAGTATCCATTCCCGAAGCGCTGCTCAACCGCGCCAGAAAGTTGGCGCGGGCGCGCCGTCGGCCGGTTGACGCTTTGATCGCTGAACTACTGGATGGGGCACTGCCACCAGGCGATGAACTGTCTTCAGCCGAGGCGGCCGAGGAAGCGGACGTGCGTCGTGAAATGGAGGCCTACGTAGCGCTCCATCCCACGTTGAAGGCAGACTACTTCGGGCAACATGTTGCCATTCTGGACGGTCGGTTGATCGACCACGACCCGGCCACCCTGTACCAGCGCGTCACCGCGCGCTATCCAAAGCGCTTTGTGTGGCTGACGGCAGTAGAGGAAGAGCCGCTGACAACGCTGGAATTTCGATCCCCTAGGATCGCACCGCAGCCATGACCGCGGTATTCACCTATAACTATAACAGCGACTATCAGCCGCTCATGTCAATGCTTGAACTATTTATCGTGGAAGACGACTCAGGAGGGGCTTAGCGGAAAGATGGAAGAATACTTAGAACTAGCCGCTTGTACTCCAATTGGCCTAGATGCTGGTGTTTTAAATGAGGCCGCAACTCTTCCATTTAGTCTCCGGCCTGGCCACATTGCCTCGGCTATGGCTGACTTTCTGGCGTTCCTTGGCTTCATAAATAGCCAACTCTATACAAAACAAATGCAGCGGCTTGAGTCTATGCTTATGCCAGCTAATTTCAGCAGTATTGTTGGCGAGTTTATGACGGCACAGATACCCAAATATACGCCGAGCCTGGTTAAGAACCGGTATCACAACGGCCATCCCGATCTCGTTCCAGCAGGAATGTTTCCAAATGATGCCATCCGACACACGTCAGTAGGAATTGAGATCAAGGCGTCGCGCTACTCAAGGGGATGGCAAGGGCACAACCCTGAGGATGCCTGGCTAATGGTCTTTGTGTTTGATAGCAACCGGCCGGTGGATTCAGAACCAAGGCCGTTTCGGTTTTTAAAAGTCGTGGGCGCCCAACTCACGAAGGATGATTGGCTCTTTTCTGGGCGCTCAGAAGGCAGCCGGCGAACCATCACGGCCAGCGTCACAGAATCAGGTTACCAGAAAATGACCGCCAATTGGATTTACCAGGCTTCAATCCTACGTTAAATCGAGCAAAGATAGTTGTTCGGGTTGATAGTCTGTGGCTAGATTTGCCAGTCTGGGAATGACCCGCTTGCTCATCTCATAGTAGTCAACAAAACGTTCTACGCCAACACTTTTAATACCCTGCGCTTCAGCTGCGGCGACAGTAGAACCCGATCCCATAAAGGGATCAAGAATTCTCCCTCTCCCAAGTGGAAGAGATGCCCGAACTACTTGCCGCAGGAATGACTGTGGTTTCAGACTGGGGTGCGCGGCGATCTCGCGCTCGCGGCGCGGTGTCCTCTCGCTGACTATGACGTCGGCAAAAGGTTGGTCAGCGCTGATTCTTCTCAATCCACCTGTGCCAAAGGTTCGTAAGCAGTCGCTTACCTTCATACCTTCGGGCATAGGCTTTCTAAAGATACCCCAGGGTTCATAAGAGCTACGCGGCATTGTGCAGACCTCCGGGAACTCCGACTCCGCATTCTTCGGGCGATCGCCGCCGCGAAACGTTCGTACCAGGCGGATCAGCTCTCCGCGGAACTCCAAGCCGCTGTCAATTAGGGCCGAGAAAACGAGTTGAGAGAGGAAAGCATTGCTGGCAATGAACAGGTGTCCTCCAGGCAAAAGGACTCGTCCGGCGAGTTTGCCCCACTCCAAGAAGAAGCGAAAAAGTATTTCTCGTTCCTTCGTATTAAGCGCCGTGAATCGCGGCAAAGGGGAACGGTTGCTCCCATCAAATGATGGGGGAATGCGCCAAATGCCGCCGTTTCCGTTGGCCCGTTTTTCAATCTGGTCGAAGTTATACTCCTTTACGCCATACGGAGGGTCAGTGACGATGGCATGAAAGCTGTCAGTAGGGATGCGCCCCATCCACTCAAAGCAATCGGCATGGACGAGCAACGAGTGCGCGAGTTCGTCGGCTTGATAATCAAGCTTGAACGAAGCCAGAGCGGTCATGGCTGCACCTAATCCTCAATTGATTCCCCAAAGGTATAGCTAGGACTTAGCTCTCTGACGACTTTTTCCAGCTTGTGTCTTTCTGTTTCATCGCCGGAAAGCAGGCTCTCGAAATCTACTATACTCAATAAGATCGCTTGGGAGGTATTCCGACGCCTGATAATGTAACGAGTGCCGTTTTGAACAACATCGTCCAGCACGCGACCGAAGTTGTTCTGAGCTTCTGTGGAGGCGACAAGTCGTGTCTTCATAAGCTATCCATAATAGGCTAATTAGCTAACATGACTAATATAGTAAATCGGTTTTTGCCTTTGTCAAGCGGTGGAAGCTTTGACTGGATTCACGGCCAAGCCAGGCGACTGGACGACAGGCGCACGAAGTTCACCCAACACTTTGCCGATTAATCAAACCAGCCGCACCAACACATCCTCCGGCACTTCGTCACGCAGCTCAGGATACCGCTCCAGCAACCGGGCAATATTGGCCAGGTCCTTTTGCCGTTTGCTGCCGCGCCGCGCAGGATCTTGAAAGGCCCAGACCTTACCTCTTAGGATATCCGGCGCGGCGGCCACGGGCAGCATCAACCCTAAGACCTGACGACTTATGGCCCTTTGTGGAAAAGTCGCGTAACGCGGGTCGGTTTGAATCTGCAAATGCAGGCTTGAGCCTGGTAGGGTCAGGTTAAGGCTGTGAGCAACCCGCTTGAGTTGAAAGCCACCTTCTTCCAGCAGCGCTTCAACCTGATCGAGCTGCTCGGCGGCGATCACCAGGTCGAGGTCGAGACTGACCAGTGGGTCGACATAGGCGTTGACACCTTGCCCGCCTATGACACAATATTGGACTTGGTTATCCTCAAGGACAGCGATGAACTGCTCTAAGAGTCCGGAGTGATCCATCGTAATCGTTTTCCAGAAGGTTAGCGCTTGCATGGCATTATTGTTCATCTAAACTTGTAGAGAACCAGCTTGGATTATACCATGCTGCCCTCCAGTATCATTCACTCCCCTGAAATGCCCTGGCAAATCCACGAAGACAAACTCGATAGTCCAGCCGTCCTCGCCCTCCTGCGCGAACACCTCGCCACCCTGGCCCCCACCGCCCCGGCCGAGAGCCGCCACGCGCTCGATCTGTCCGGCCTGCGCGCGCCGGGCGTCACCTTCTGGAGCATCTGGCGCGGCGAGGAGCTGGCCGGCTTTGGCGCGCTGAAACACCTGTCGGCCGACCACGGTGAAGTCAAGTCGATGCGCACGGCCGCACCGTTCTTGCGCCAGGGCGCGGCCTCGGCTATGCTGCAACACATCATCGACGAGGCCCGGCGGCGCGGCTACACGCGCCTCAGCCTGGAGACCGGCGCGATGGCCTTCTTCGAGCCGGCCCATCGCCTCTATCGGTCGTTCGGCTTCGTCGAGTGCGAGGCTTTTGGCGACTATCGGCCCGATCCCAATAGCACGTTCATGACCTTAACCTTGTAACTATCGTGTCGCTCAGGGCGCAACACCCGCTACTTGCCATGTTCCTAACGCTCCCTTCCGCCACCCTCCACCTCCAATCCTTCGGCCCCGGCCCGCGCACGCTTCTCGCTTTCGGCGGCTGGGCCGGCAGTTGGGAGCTGTGGGCGCCGCCGTTCAACTTCCTGAGCCGGACGTGGCGCACGGCCGCCTATGACCACCGCGGCAGCGGGGCGACGATCGCGCCGCTGGAGGCCATCACCGTTGACAATATGGTCAGCGATGTGTTTGCCGTGATGGACGCGCTGGACATCGGCCGCTGCGTCCTGGGCGCCGAATCGGCCGGGGCGACGGTCGCCCTGCTGGCGGCGCTGGAGCGGCCGGAGCGGTTCGATGGGCTAGTGCTCGTCGACGGCCTGATCCACCATCCCCCATTCGACGCCTCAGCCCCGTTTGTGCGCGGCCTGCGGGCTGACTTCGAGACGACCATCGGCCGCTTCGTCGACGCCTGCACCCCTGAACCCGGTAGCGAGGCCATCCGCCACTGGGGGCGGCAGATTCTGCGCGCCAGTGGGCCGGACGCCGCCGTCCGCCTGCTCGAATGCGTCGCCGGGATCGACCTGCGGCCGCGTGTGGCCGAGATCGCCTTGCCCACCGTCCTCATCCACGGTGACGCTGACGCGCTCGTCCCCGTCGCCGACTCCGTTTGGCTGGCCGGGCAGATGCCCCAGGCGACACACCACATCCTGCCCGGCGCGGGCCACGTGCCGACGATGACCCGCCCGGCCGAGGTGGCGGCGATCATCGATGGCGCTTTCGCCGCCGCCTGACTACCCCTCCCGCCCGACGGCCGATCCGCGGCCAGGACAAGAAAGCCACGACCCGATGACGCCCGAAGCCGACAAAAGGCGGCTCAAGGCCGGCGGACATGCAGTATGCTATACTTGCCGGTTGCATGACCATTACTTGTCGGGCGACGGCCCATTGCGCCAGGAGATTGGCGAAGGGCTCACCGGCAAGTAGCTGCGGGGCCGCGGTCGTCGGCCGGGGCGAAGCGCAGGCCGACGCGGCCGAGACGCGCCTTCCGGATGGAGCCGCACATCGTGGGGGCGCACGACATCCATAATGTTGAAACGGGGGATCAAGCCATGAGACAGACAATCGTTTTCGCGCTGGCGCTAATCGCGCTACTGGCGGCCTGCACCACAGCCATACCGGCCGCAGAGGCGCCGGCCGAGCCGACCACCGCGCCGGGCATGGGACAGGGCATGGGCATGGGGATGGGCATGGGGCGACAGAGCGGCATGATGGCTCGCCATAGCGCGCCGATTCCCGCGGCGTATGCCAGCCTGAGGAACCCGACAACGGCCGACGAAGCGTCCTTGCAGCGCGGCGGGGAGCTATTTGTAACCCACTGCGCTACCTGTCACGGGGATGGCGGCATGGGCGACGGCCCGACCGGTGCCAGTCTCGACCCGTCACCCGCGCCCATTGCCCATACCAGCCAGATGATGGGCGACAATTACCTCTTTTATCGCGTCAGCGAAGGCGGGGCGATGGAGCCCTTCAACTCAGCCATGCCGGCCTGGAAGGGAACCCTGGATGAGCAGGCCCGTTGGGATGTCCTGAACTACGTTCAGGCGCTGGGGAGTGGCGCCGTGACGCCGCGTCAGGGTATCGGCGGCGCGCCGTTCGACCCCGCGGTGCAGGCGACGAGCCAGGCGGACATGCTGGCGGCGGCCGGTGACCAGGG
>OEIV010001351.1_pt1 | contig 11371 bp, 21 predicted proteins | sample 1539231 | NCBI WGS metagenome assembly OEIV01 (sample SAMN03794762, study PRJEB22550) | activated sludge metagenome | feature: wastewater treatment plant; material: activated sludge; isolation source: Wastewater treatment plant of a petroleum refinery complex | place: Argentina: Buenos Aires ... | reverse complement strand
CCATCAATATATCCTCTGATAAAATGAGATTGTAAAAATTCTGGAACTTGATCTTCTGTTGGAAATTTTAAAATAAAAGTTTTATTATTAAATAAACCTAATTTTAGTAAACTTTGACTCATATGTTTACTATTAATGTTTAAATAATATTGGTTTTGACAATTAGTAAAACCTTTCCTTTTATTTAAAAGCTCTTTACTTTTGAAAACAATAGGTCTATTTGAATTTATCATCCTATTAAATTCTTCTAAAATATATTTATCTCTTTCTTGTAAACCGATGGTTATTCTATTTTTCTTAACACAATGATTTCCATCTGCATACAAAAAACCTAAGAAGTAAGCTTTTGCTTCATTATCTATAACATCAAAATAAAATTCGTTAAGTGTATATTTTCGCATACACAAATATACAACTTATTTTTGAATTAAAAAAATATAATATGTATTAATTTATCGCACACCCCGAAAATTCATGGGGCATTTTAGTAGACGCAATTACAGGAAAACACTTAACACCTTTGTCTTTAGCAAATTGATTTACTACAGATGTTTTACCTAATCCTGGACTAGATAAAAAGAGAGGAATACAAGTTCTTCTTAAATCCAGATCTGAATAAATCCCTTCTAATACTTTTCTAATTTGTTTCATTTAATAATATACTGTTTTAATGTTTTAATATTTTAATAGTTTAATAATTTTAATAATCTAAAATAAAGTTAATTGTGTTTTATATTTTTCTATGTCATATATAACATCTCTTATCTTTTTAAGATAAAAAGAATAATCTATTTCATAATCATCTTTTTCTTCATAGTTATTAAAAATCTTTACAGCATAACCTTTTAACATATTATCAGGATTAGTTTTTCCTTTCTTGTGTTTGTATAAAAAAGCTCCTTTTTTTGATACATAGAATCTATTTAATTGCTGTTGAACTTCATTATTATAAATAACTTTATACTGTTTGTTCACTTTGAATGAGCCGCAGAAATCATAAATATTAAATCCATACTCCTTATAATTTTTAATTACAGTTTCTACATCTAACCCTTTAATAAAATAAAGTTCAAGGATTTTAGGTACAATTAAAAAATCTACAGAATCTCCTAAAGGAATGTCTGTTCTAAATAATTTACCTTTCTTTTTAACTTTACCATCTATTGTTACGGCCAAATAATTATTTCATTTTATTAATATATTTCTATATTATTTGGACTATATCTTAACTTAGTTTTATTCTATCAATAATGTATCCTTTAAACACAATGCTTTCTTTTTTAGATTTAAACATTGTTGCAATACAATTTTGTAATTTTAGTTCTTTTAACCTTTGGTAATTAACAATTTCAGTTATGTTATCTTTTGTAATATGGTATTCATATTTGGTTAACGTTTTACTAAAAAGTACACTTTGATTTTTTTTTCTATTTGAATCATTTTCCCAACTTTTTTTTAATTTTTTTCCATGTTCTTTTCTAATACCTTTGTTCCATTGATCTTTTAAATTATTAGAGATTTTAATACGTGTTAATGGATGAGTATCCATATTTCCATCTATATCTCTTCTTAAATTATAACCTCTTTTTGGAAGGTGTGATTTAAAATATTCGATATAAAAATCTTCTTTTTCTTTTAAATTTTCAATAGCACAAATTTCAACAATTGATATATCAAAATTATTAATTCCATGTTTAATCATAGAATTTTTTAGATAATCATTTATTACATGTGTACCAGCTTTAAATGCTCTTACATATTGCCAATGACGAAATTGAAAATTGATAGTTCTACCAATATATAATTTACCATTTACTTTGTTAGTAATAGCATAAATACAGGAAATTTTTTTAAAATTTGAAGGGGAATAATTTAATAGAAGCATAATTGTTTTTTTACTCTTAACAATTATATAGCTAACTAAGTTCCTTCCGTTTCCACCATATTTTTTTAATATAGTGTACTCTACTCTCTTCCGTATATAATACGTGATTTCGATAGTCTCTGAACGTTTTTCTCAATTTTTAATGAGAAACTTCGCTGCTGATTGCCCAATCTTTTTCTTTTTTACCATACCTGATTTATTAATTCAGCCACATAATATATCACTATTTATGTTTGGTAGAAAAAGCTCTAAGGGGTTTCCAGTCAGTTAGAAAGGTTTAATGAACGCAAATATCTACGTTCGACATAATCAACTTGTTATACTTAACAAATTCTAATTCTATGTTAACAGGATTTATTAATTCAATAAAAGTTTGAAATACTACTTCTTGAGATTTAGGTATTTTTACAGTTATACCATCAGTATTTTGCATAATAATATTTCCTCCCCATTCAATAATTCTTTCACTTAAATATAAAAGAATTAATTGACCATTAAAACATATCCCTAAAGATTGTTTCATGTCTTTAAGAAAAGAATAATCATTATTTAACATTCCATAAGTAGCATTAAGAATTAATTTTTTAATGTCTGTTTCTATTTTATCTCCTCTTTTTTTAGCACTTAATCTTTCTTTCAATATTCGTTTATAAAGATCTAAGAATACAGGTCCTAAATGTTCAGGAGTTAAATTATTATTAATTAATAAGTTAGGATAATATGATCCATAATCTATATCAAAAATACAATAATTTTCATCCTCGATATGGTATTGATTTTGATTTTCAAGACATCCATGCAAACCTCCTGAACCTATAATACATTCTATAATAGAACCATCTGGATTTTTCAAAGGAATAATAGCATTCACTTCTTTAGTTGTAGATACACACCACAATTTGAGGTCTTCATATAAACTTAACGAATTAACATAAGTGTGATACGTAATTCTTTTTTTAATTCCAGTTTCAGGATCTTTTCTAATTTTTACTTCAACTTCAGGTTTCTTATAAATTCCCTTAAATTCATATTCATTAATTGTTTCTCCAATACACACTTTAATTCTATGAGTATTAATAGTGTTTCCTTCATCATCTTTGGTTTTAACACCTTTAGATTCAATTTCTTTTTTTATAAGATTAGATGCAATTTTAGGACTATCCCAAGACATACATTTAACATTATATTGTTTTTCAACATTAAGTCTAAATTTAATATCATCTCTCATTTTTTGTGCTAGTAATTTAGTAACACTAACATCATGAACACTATTGTATTCTAAAATAAGAGGTATTTCATCCTTTTTAACAGACTTTGTATGATGAATAGGTAATTCCATTATAACAGGATAATTAAGTTGAACAGCGAGGCTTTTAAGACTTAATTGTTTTGTTTTACGTAAACCTTTGGACCAATATTTTAATAAATCTACATCTATCCAAGAATGATTCCATTTAAACTTTTTAACTTGTTCATAGTAATCAAAGTCATCTTGATTGTTGATAACATAATCACTAAAATCTTTAAGTTCCCTAGTAATTTTTAAGTAAGAATCTTGATTATATCTTCCTCTAACTAATTTATTGAGAATAATATTATCATAGTCAATACCATTAAAAGAAATACCATACGAAGTTCTAGGAATATTGGTAAAATATTCTACTAATTCTTCGTATTGATTAATTCTTTCAGATATTTCAAAAATAATTTTATTATCGCTATTGTAATCAAGAAAGGTAATACAAAAAAAATTCTGATAAATTTCTATATCATATACAAATCTAACCATTTTTTAACTTTATAATTTTATAAATTTTAGTGTCTTACCTGCTAACTTAATTGAATTAAAATCTTTTGTAAATATGTAATCTGAATGTTCTGATGTTATTTTAACAGATGATTGATCAATAATTACATCACTACTGAAAATATAAATCATAAATACTTCATCATCACTTGATGTAAAATCTTTAAAATAGACTTCATCTTTTTTAAGCGTAATACCTGTTTCTTCCTTTAATTCACGTAAACACCCATCTTTTATACTTTCATTTTTTTCTATTTTACCTCCAGGTAAACCATACCCAAAGGGAGGAGATTTCCTATTTAATAGTAAAACCTCCCCCTTATTATTTTTTAAAATTATTACTGCTGCTTGTTTCATGCATTTTCAGAGTTAATCATCTCTTGATAAACGTTAATCCATTCTGAAAGAGTAGTTGTTGTTTCTTGACATCCAGTTTTTTTAAATACTATATCATCTATAACACAACTAAATCCACTAAAAGTAAATTCTTTCTTATGATATTGAAAATTTTCCATAAGTCTTTTTACAAAATCTGTAATATCATCATATTTATGATGGCATCTTCCATTATGAATAGTTAACTCAAATGGTATAGCACCAATTTCAATAGTTTTATACTCATTACATACAATTTCCCAAGAATGAACTATTTCAACTGGTATATTATAAGGAGAATAATTATAAGAAGAATAATTATTAGGATACTTATAATATTTTCCACAACTACTAAGATGTAATTTTTCTTTACTTAAAACTAAATCTTTTTTTAAATCCCATTGTGCTATATCATAAGGAACTTTATATCCACTTATTTCTGATTTATTTGTTTTACTCATATCTTCTATTTTTTCTGTTTTTTCTATTTTTTTTAATTTTAATATTTTTTCTTCAAATTCTTGAAATGTGAGTTTTGGAAAATGTTGATAATTCTTTGGTATAATATCACATATTATACTACGAGAATTATTTGGATCATAAATAACAAAATTCCATTTACAAGTAAACTGTTGAGGTTGATTTTTAATATGACTAGATACAATTTCTCCCTCTCGTTTACTATGTGCTATTACTACATAACCTTTACTATAATCCACTTTTCTTTTTATTTCTAAACCATCCAAAGAAAAACCAAAATGTTCAATTATTTCATTCATTTCAGCCTTTCTAAAATATTTTAAATTATGACAACCAAACCCAATTTCACATGCATTATCAGCAATAAAAGCCTTATATTCATCTAAAGATCTTGCACTTTTATATATTGATCCTACTTTAAAATTAGTTGTAGGATCTCCTATATAAGTCCAATACTCTCCAGGTATTCCATATGTGGAATCTGTCATAGCAGCTAAAGCTAAAAATAATTCTGGATGATATTCTGAAATACAAAATCTCTTTGCAGTAAAATTAAAATATTTGTACTCACGTATACAAAGAGCACCTTTATTACAAAAATAATCATTTGTGATATATAATTCATCACAAACATCTAAAGGAGAAACTTGAGATTTAAGAGGAATTAAATCATCTTCCCCCCAATATCCCATAACATCAATCAAAATATTTTGCAAATCACATCTAAATTGTTCAAATGTACATGGCATTAATAACGGTGTACTAAATTTATAATCTATTTCTTTCATTTTTTTATTTTTTTAATATTTTAATTTTTTAATTAAAATCCCTACCTAATACTTTTATTAAATAGGGATACACACAATATGAGCATACTTAATTTTTAGAAAACACAGAAGTTAAATCAAAAGTATTTTCTTTACTGTCTTTACTGTCTTTATTTGTATCAATCCTATTACTAGATAAATCTATTCTGTACGTGATTTCATTAATACCAAAACGTTTTTTTAATTCCGATTGATAAAGTTCTATTAACTTATGTAATGATTCTAAAGTAATTTCTTGAGAAAATCCTGAAATAATACAAAATTGAGCAAATTGATCTCCATATTCTTCATTCATATTTAAATGAGGTTGAATACCAAGAATACTATTTAATGTATCATCTAATCCAAATATGTCTAAAGATTTCTTTTTTAACATTTCTTTATATATAGGATTTTCTTTATTTTTTACATATATAATAATATCATACATACTTATACGTTTTTAAAAATTAATGAATTATACAAACAGTAATATAATGCTGATGTTCCATCTAAAAAAGATAATACAACAAGCCTATTAGTTATAGGAATAAGAAAAGAAAAAGACTCAACAAATTTTTTATTGTTCATCAGATTTTCTTTTTTAGGATTTATTCTTTTCCATGTTGAACAAATCAAATCTTCACTTGAAGATGTAATTGCCACAGAAATATCAGACGTTCCCAACTTATGAGTTGGTACAAAAGAGACTACTACTTTATGTATAGTCTCTATATTTACATTTGTTGTTAATTCCATAATACATGGTTTTTATAATTGATTTATTAATAAAACGTAAAAGTACTACAAACTTGCGTATAGCCGCAGTTATATGCAAGGTTACTGACACAGTTCTAAAGAATATCCAGCAGGTAGTGGACAATATTCATCTTCGTGTTTAGTTATGTATGCTTCTTTACCACCTAAAAGATATTGTACATAAGGTTGTTTGGCGCATTGTTCTTCATTTTCTTTTACAGCAACCATTGAAATTAATACAATATCTTCAAGTTTAATATTGTGCAATAGTTTAGGGTCTAAACTTTGGTCTCTACCTACCCAAACAGCTAAATATGGATATTCTTTTATTGGAATTTTTGTTACTATTTTCATTTTAATCTTTTAAATAAATTTAATGCTGATAAACCGCCCAGCACATAACAGCGGTTTTAAAATAGAATTACTTAGAATACGTAAAAGGATTACCTAAGCTTTTTTTTAAAGCACTGAAAGATTTTTTAATACCTAGTCCAGGAATACAAACAAGAAACATAATTATTAGTATCACCAACATAATAAGTGCTAATACATATGCTAATGGATTAAAAGGATTTAATCTGTAGTATGAAAAAATAGGACCTTCTTTTTTCTGTACTATCTTAAGAAATTTTAATATTTTCATAATTTTACTATTTTACTATTTTGTAATTTTGTAATTTGAATAAATTAAAAATTCTTACTTGATACTTTTACCGAATAAGAATTTAACGAGACAATTAACTGAAAAACTATTAATATTGAATTTTGATATTATACAGCATATAAATTTAATATTAATGTAGGATATTTAAGTACTTGTAAAGATTTCATATTTATATATTTTATTTATTTCAATCTAAAAGAAAATGATCTTTGATAATATCAATTGATGTCTGAGTAGTCATACTAAAAATTTTCATAGTTGGAATACCTCGATAAAAGCTAAAATTATGAACATCAAAATACATAACTTTTAAAGCTTCAAAACCATTAATAGTTATTAAAAATTGAACACGATCTACCACCACAATAACAAATATTACCAATTTTCCATAAATAAGATTAGTTTCTCTATATATAACACATGTACTACCTAAACCTTTATCTACATTAAGATCTCTTATTTTTTTTGATAAATATTTACAAAATAAAGTTTCTGTTTCAATTTTAGACAATAATGATAGTAAATCACTAATTTCATTTTTAGTAAAAGATGAACATAAATCTAGGTATGGTTCCATATTTGAAATTTTTAGATTAGTCAAATTAAAAATAGTTTATAACTCTGAGAGAAACTTAACTATTTAGTATTGAAATTATCGCCACAAGTTTTTTAAAATTTAACATCCTATCCATGATACTATGAGATTTAGGATTTAGCTGAGAACTGTTCAGGATTTTTTATTAGAGCTTATCTCATACATCTCTATTCCTGGTGCGCATTACTGCGGACTTCTAATTTACGTTGGTAACTTTCAACGTTATTTCTTTAATTTTTTGAAGTAAAAATTCAAATGAGAAAGAATCTAAAATTCTTTCTCCATCAGTACAGTAAACAGCATTAAATTTTGATAAAAAAGAAGTATTTAAAAGATTATTAAATAGTGCATACCATTTAAAATCTGATTTCATAATCATAAGTACTTCTATTGAATATACTGGCGTATTATCAAATCCAATAAAATAATAAGAATTTTCATCACTTAAAGCTATTAATAACGTAAACACACGTTTATTCTCTTGTAAATTAAACGTTGTTTCAAAAAGTTTATATCTACTATGTGTAGTAATACAATTATACTTAGAACTATAATTACTTATTAGTTTTATAGCTAAATTCTGTGTTTCATCATGAGAAAATAACTTTAATATTTCTACTAATTCTTTCATTTTTTTAGGATTATCATCATCAAGAATATCATTGATTTTTTTCATTTTCATTTAGATTTTACATTTATTGGATAATAATTCAACTATATTAGTAAAACCATTAAATAAATGAGATGTACTCATATTAGTTAGGATTATATTAAAAATAGATAAAATGCTTTCATTTAAAGTAATGATGTCAAAGTTATTTAAATTAACATAATTTTTAGCATAATATTCAAATCCATAAGGATCACTATTATCAAAACCTATTAAATATACATCATTTTTATTAGTTAAAATTAACAGTAATATAAAAGCATTTTTATTAGAAACACTTAAATAACCACTTTTTACACTAATACATTTGTATTTTTCAACATAATTACCAAGTAATTTTATAGATAATTGATGAGTCTCTTTGTGACCATATAACTCAAAAATCTCTAACAATTCTTTTATCTTATCAATATTTAAATCATCAAGAATTTTATTAATTTTTAATTCTACTGATTTAGTTGAACAACAATAATTTAATACATCCATAGTTTCTTCAAAAAATTCTTTTTCATTCTACTACTTATCTTCTTTATTTTTGTTTGTATAATACATATATACCCAAAATATTAAAACTGGTGCGAGCATTGCTACTATTTGTTCCATCTGCTTAAAAATTAAACTTTAAAAAAATGTTATCATATTATCTAATTTTTACTTTAATTTCTTCATCCTTCACCCACACCTGAATATCACCTCTTATGTCGGATGTAATTCCTAATTTCGTTTTACACCCCTTACATTTTTTGTATATTAACCCGTCTTTGCTTTTGTGCAGTTGATTATAGTAATCATCTTCCGTATGCGGGCACTCGCATTTTGGGCAATTAAAGTCGGTGTCAGATATTGTTAAAATCCCGTTTGGTATAGCTATTGATTTCATCTTAAAATTTTTATTTATTATTGCATACGTCTTCTATAATCTCGCATTACATCAGTAAAATTTTCTTCTTTCTCTTTGTATAATGTGTTTAAAATCTCATCTTTATCAATTCCATTATTAACATCTTTTAAAGAAGGAGGTAAACCAGTAAGCTCATTAATTATTTTGGCTCCATTACAAACAGTACATACTGCAAGAGTACTGGTGCCCGTAGGTGGCGATATCATTCCCCTACCTTCACATATTGGACATTTTTGATACATATTATTTTTTTAATATTAAATTTATTGCTTCAATAGCTTTTTGTATATCTTCCTCTATGAAATCTTTTCTATTAGCTAGGATATATGTAGCAAAATCCAAATCAAGCCCATTTACTCCTAATTTTTCTATTTTTTTACGATATGTGTCTCTTTCCGCACAAATGCGAATATTTGCTTCTACTTGTTTCTGGTGTTCTTCTTTCCACATATTAATAACTTCTATATCTCCTTTTTTCTCCCATTGGAATAATTCAAACCTTTCGTGAATTTCATTTAATTTCCACCAGACAGCAATTGTAGAAATTACTACTCCTGAAATTACTATCAGTAAAATTAAAAATGTTTCATTCATGTTATTTATTATTTATTTTTTAAAATTGTTAACCCATATAACTCTGTACTAATGTTATTTAATGCAGTGTTATCATCATACGCATTATCTAACCACCTTTCAATAATTAAACTCACTTTGCCTAATGACTTACCATCCGTTTTTGCTACTTTTAGTACAATATTTAATGCTTTAGCTACCTGTTTTGAATCGTATTCAATAACATTTGATTCTCCACTCATAAATTTTCGATGTGATTCTACTACTTTAATAGCTTCGTCGAGTACTGTTACATCTAAATCTGTTTCTTTACTTACTATATTCATAATTAAACATGTTAATAAATTATTTTGTTAATAAATTGTAAAAATACTATAGATTTGCGAATAGCCACTAGTTATAAGCTATTTATGATAGATGTAAGTTCATTTATTTTGATTGTATTCTCATAAATCAAATCATTCATTTTTTTAATATAATCAAATGAAATTATGTTTCTTTTTTCATGCAAAGTTGATAACTCAAGTAACGCATTATTGTTTGTTTCAATATATTCGTTTTTTGTAAGTTCTAATTTAGCTTTCCATTTATTTCTAAATGTGTAAGCGTCAATTTTTTTTAATTTTTCTTTCAATGTTTCCATTTTTAATTTTTATCTAACACAATAAATTACAAAGTATTATAAACTTGAGGATAGCCGCAGCTATACGCAATATTATTTTTTTGCTAATGTACTACGAACATCCATAATCAATTTACCAAGATGGTTTTCACCTTTGTTTGTTTTTAAGCAAACACCCCAAAATTTATCATTCCATCTATTACCCTCTTGAATATATAGTGTTCCTGTTTCCAAAAGTTTTGTTCTGTATGGCTCTTGATTAAATTTTTGTTTAACACATTCAACCATTACATCTAATTTAATATTGTTCCAATTTTCTTTCAATACAATGTTTCGGCTTTGTCGTTTAACATCATTCGCTTTATTGTTTGGATTAGAACAAAACTTTTTCCATTTCATATCATCTGATTTTGCAGACATATAAGCGTGTTCAATAGATGGAAATTCTACACCATCTAATATTATTTTAACAGGAGCAAAATTGCTCAACCATCTAAATTCATTTTGAAATTCTTTTATCACTTTTATTTAAATTTTAATCCACCCACCGAATAAAAAAATAATATTGTGTATATACGCAAACTGTTAAATACTATTTACAACACTTTGGTTTTAGTTTCGGTTTTGGAATCCATTTTTGACCTTTAAAACCAACCCACTTATGAGAATATACGTCCAACATTTTATCCCTAAATGATTTAATTTCACAATTCTTAATCAACCATTTATCAATTTTTTCAGAAGTATTCCAAATTGGAAAATCATTTACATTTTTATACTTCTTTAAATCTTGTGTATTATTCAAAAGAAATTCTGGTGTAAATTCATCAGGTTCATTGGGGTAAAAAGAGTTAAATGTATATAACCAAATATAATTACCAAGTTCTTTTTTCATTTTATCGTAATTATTAATCCACCATTGTCTGTAAAGTGGATAATCTTTACCATCAATATAAGTTTTATCAATTCCAGCCATATCATTTTTATTTTTAAATTAAGTTAATTTTTATTAAAAGCCATAGTTAATTATTTTTTACAAACAACTAAACTATCGTTTTCCATTAAAATTTGACTAACTTCTATTACTTTACCACTTGATTTGTCAATACAAACTATTGATTCTGTAAACTTTCCTTGACGATATGTTGTAGAAATTGCTTTATTTTGTAAAACAGCAACTTTAATCCAATCTCCATCACCTACATACACTGAATAAACTTTTAATCCTTTTAAT
>OEIV010001350.1_pt1 | contig 11372 bp, 9 predicted proteins | sample 1539231 | NCBI WGS metagenome assembly OEIV01 (sample SAMN03794762, study PRJEB22550) | activated sludge metagenome | feature: wastewater treatment plant; material: activated sludge; isolation source: Wastewater treatment plant of a petroleum refinery complex | place: Argentina: Buenos Aires ... | reverse complement strand
ACGCCCTGGTCACGGCCTACCGCGTGGCCGGGGTCGCGGTGACCTACGTCGAGCCGGCGGTCGCCCCCGCCTCGCCCAACCAGATCTTCTGCGCCGACCTCTTCGCCATGACGCCCGAGGGCGCCATCCTGGCGCGCCCGGCCTCGACCGTGCGCGCCGGCGAGGAGCGCTGGGTGGCGCGCCGCCTGGCCGACCTGGGCGTGCCGATCCTGGCGACCCTGACCGGCCACGCGGTCTTCGAGGGCGCCGACCTGCTGTGGCTGGACCGCAAGACCGCCGCCATCGCGCGCGGCCTGCGCACCAATCAGGCGGCCATCGAGCAGATCGGCGCGCTGCTGGGGCGGATGGGCGTCGAGCTGCTGCCCTTCGATCTGCCCTTCGGCACCATGCACCTCATGGGCCTGCTGCGCATCTTCGACCGCGACCTCGCCGTGGCCTGGCCGCGCCGCACGCCCTTCACCCTGGTGCGGGCGCTGGAGGCGCGCGGCTACCGCGTCCACTTCCTGCCCGAGGAGGCCTCGCCGGCGCAGAACACCGCCTTCAACTGCGTGACCCTGGGGCCACGCAAGATCCTGATGGTCGCCGGCCACCCGACGACGCAGCGCTTCTTCGAGGACCTGGGCGTGACGGTGACCGCGCAGCCGGCCGACGAACTGGCCAAGGCGGCGGGAGCGATCGGCTGCCTCTCGGGGATCGTGGCGCGGGAGCGGGTGTAGGCACAAAGGGGCCCTCTCCCGACGGGAGAGGGCCTATTCGTCACAGCAGCTTCGACAGCAGCCGGCGCGCGTGCTCGTGGTAGCCGCTCGTCGCGTAGAGATGCGCCGCGCGCGGATTGTGCAGCTCGGCCTCCAGGCAGAGGCGCCGGCCGCCGAGGCGCCGCACCTCGTCCTCGATCAGCGCCAGCACCTGGCGGCCGAGACCGCGGCCCTGCCAGGCTTCCTTCAGGAAGAGCTCGTCGAGGAAGAAGTCCAGGCCGCCGACCTCGATGGAGAAGCCGTAGGAGGCCGAGACGTAGCCGATGCGCGCCCCCTCCAGCAGGATGAAGAAGCAGCGCGCGTAGGGCGTGCCATCGCAAAGCTGTCGCAGGGCCGCGACCTGGGTGACGCCGTCCCAGTCGTGCTGGTCGTAGGCGTAGTAGGCGCGCGCCAGGGCGACGAGATCGGCAAGATCGGCGGGACCGACCGGGACGAGCGCGGGCTGCGCGGGGGTGGACTCTGGCATGGGAAGGCTCCGAAGCGTGAACACGACAGGGCGCGCGCGGGCGGCCGGCGCGGCGAGAGGGGCTGTCGTGCGGGGCTACGGGCGATAGAGCATGGGGCGAGCTTGGCGCGGCCCGGCCGCGGCGGTCAAGCCGCCTTGCCCTTCGCCTTGGCTTCCTCGGGCGGCTCGATGGCCTCGATCAGGCGCTTGCGCAGGCGCTCGAGCTTGGCCTTGTCGGTGACCTTGGCGCCCAGCACGCCCTGCACGTAGAAGGTATCGACGGCGCGCTCGCCGAAGGTGGTGACCAGCGCGTTGTGGATGATCAGGCCCTGCTTGGTCAGCACGAAGGTGATGTCGTGCAGCAGGCCGGGGCGGTCGCGGGCGTTGACCTCGATCACCGTGTCGCTGCGGCTGGCGTTGTTGTCGATCAGCACGCGCGGCGCCACGGTGAAGACGGCAAGCCGCGAGGGCAGCGCCGGCCGGCGCTCCTTCAGCTCCACCCAGGGCTTGAAGTTGCCGCGCAGCGTGCGCTCGATGATCGAGGCCAGCTTGGCCAGGCGGTCGGGCCGCTCGAAGGCGCCGCCCTGCTGGCGGTCCTTCACGTAGAAGCTGTCCAGCGCCATGCCGTTGGCGAGCGTGAAGATCTTGGCGCCCTCGATCTCCGCGCCGGCCACCGCCAGGGCGCCGGCGATGCGGCTGAAGAGGCCGGGGTGGTCGGGGGTGTAGAGCGTGACCTCGGTGACGCCGCGGTAGCGGTCGGAGCGGTGGTCGATGGTGAGGCTCTGGCCGCGCGCCTCGGCCTCGCACACCAGGCGGGCGTGGCGGGCGTGAGTCTCGGCGTCGTGGGAAAGCCAGTAGGAGGCATAGCCGCGCGCCACATGCGCCTGGAACTCCGCCTCGCTCCAGTCCGGCAGCAGGGCGCGCAGCGCCTGCTGCGCCGCCTTCACCCGCTTCTCGCGCCCCTCGGTCACCAGGCCGCCCGACAGCACCTCCTCGGTGCGCCAGTAGAGGTCGCGCAGCAGCGCCGCCTTCCACGGCGTCCAGGTGCCGGGCCCGACCGCGCGGATGTCGGCCACGGTCAGCACCAGCAGCAGGCGGAGCCGCTCCAGCGACTGCACCTTGTCGGCGAAGACGCGGATCGTCTCGGGGTCGTCCAGGTCGCGCTTGAAGGCGGTGTCGCTCATGGCGAGGTGGTGCAGCACCAGCCAGGAGACGCTCTCGGTCTCCTCCTCGCTGAGGCCGAGGCGCGGGCAGAGCTTCAGCGCCAGCTCGGCGCCCAGCTCGCTGTGGTCGCGCGGCCGGCCCTTGGCGATGTCGTGCAGCAGCACGGCGACGTAGAGCACGCGTCTGGACAGCACCTTGTGGATCACGTCCGACGCGATCGGCGCCTCGCTGGCGAGCTGGCCCTGCTCGATCTTCCACAGGATGCCGAGCGCGAAGATGGTGTGCTCGTCCACCGTGTAGTGGTGGTACATGTTGAACTGCATCTGGCTGACCACGCGCCCGAAGTCGGGCACGAAGCGGCCGAAGACCCCGGCCTCGTTCAGCCGCCGCAGGGTGGTCTCCGGCCCCTTGTGGCTGGTCAGCATCTCCAGGAACAGGCGGTTGGCCTCGGGGTCCTCGCGCAGCGCGGCGTTCACCAGCCGGCGGTTCTGCGTGATCCAGCGCAGCGCGTCGGGATGGATGTCGAGGTCGTTCTTCTGCGCCACGTGGAAGATGCGCAGCATGTCCACCGGCCGCTCGGTGAAGGCCTCCGGCCCGGCCAGGGTGAGGCGCGAGCCCTGCACGCGGAAGCCCTCGATGCGGCGGCGGCGCTCGAGGGCCGGCAGCTTGAAGCGGCCGCGCCGGGCGTACTGCGATTCCAGCTGGGCGCAGAAGATGCGCGTCAGGTCGCCGACGTCCTTGGCCACCAGGAAATAGTGCTTCATGAAGCGCTCGACCGCCTCGGTGCCGGCGTGCTGGGTATAGCCCATGCTGGCGGCGATCTCCTTCTGCAGGTCGAAGGTCAGGCGCTCCTCGGCGCGGCCGGCGATCCAGTGCAGGTGGCAGCGCAGGGTCCAGAGGTAGCTCTCGGCCTTGGCGAAGCGCCGCGCCTCCTCGCGGGTGAAGACCTCGCGATCCACCAGCTCCTCGACGGCGTCGACGTTGAAGACGTACTTGGCGATCCAGAACAGCGTGTGCAGGTCGCGCAAGCCCCCCTTGCCCTCCTTGATGTTGGGCTCCAGCGCGTAGCGCGAGCCGCCCTGCCGGGCGTGGCGCTCGTCGCGCTCGCCGAGCTTGGCCTCGACGAAGCGGGCGTTGCTGGCGGCCTGCGCCTCGGCGCGGAAGCGCTGGCGCAGCTCGCCGAACAGCGTCTGGTCGCCCCAGACGTAGCGCACCTCCAGCAGGTTGGTGCGGATCGTGTGGTCGGCGCGGGCCTGGCGCAGGCACTCGTCGATCGAGCGGGTGGCGTGGCCGACCTTGTAGCCCAGGTCCCAGAGGTAATAGAGGATCGACTCCACCACCTGCTCGGAGCGCGGCGTCATCTTGTAGGGCAGCAGGAAGAGCAGGTCGATGTCGCTGAAGGGCGCCAGCTCGCCGCGGCCGTAGCCGCCGACCGCCACCAGCGCCAGACGCTCGCCCGACGAGGGGTTGCCCAGCGGGTAGAGGTCGCGCGCCGCGTGGTCATAGAGCGCGCGGACCAGCTGGTCGGCCAGGAAGGCCAGGTTGCGCGCCGTCTCGCGCCCGCCGGCGCCGGCATCGAAGCGCTGGCGGATCTCCTGCCGGCCGGCCTCCAGCGTCTGCTTGAGCAGCGCCAGGATGGCGGGGCGGGCGGCCTCGGGCCGCGCCGCGCCAAGCACCAGCGCGCGGATCTCCTGATCCAGCCGGGCGCGGTCGACGATGGCGCGCCGGCTGCGCAGGCCCTCGTCGCGGCCCTCGGCCGGCCCCTTGGCGGCGGCGCGCGGTCCGGCGGCTTCGGCGAGCGTGCTGGGATTGGTCTCCATCGGCGTGAAGATCGGCCTTCCGCCCGGGGGAGGCAAGGGCGGGCGCGGCTTGCCGTGCGCCGCCGCCGGGTGATAACACCCGCGGGAATTGCCGCCGGCGACCTGCCGGGAAAGGACCCAGATGAGCCCGCCCACCCAGCCCGCCACGCCGCGCCGCGGCAACAACATCCTGCTGATCGCCGGCGTGGTGCTGCTGCTCGTCGCCATCGCCGCCGGCGTCTACTACGGCTTCTTCGCCGGCAGGCAGGCGCCCGAGATGGCCGCCGTGGGCGAGGCGTCGCTGATCGAGCAGGCCAGCGCGCCCAGCGACCTGCAGGCCTATCTCGACCGCACGCTGACGCCCGAGCAGAAGGAGATCCTGACCTACCGCGTCGAGGGCAACCGCATGCTCGACGTGTCGGCCAGCGATCCCGAGACCGGCGGCAGCTTCAAGGCGCAGGAGATCGAGTTCAAGGCGCTCGACACCGCCAATCCCGAGCCGCACTTCGTCGACCTGCGCATCAAGGGCCTGGAGATCGTGCTGCCGCCCGACCGCGCGGTGCAGGGCCTGGGGACGATCAAGGGCTCGATGGTCTATGCCTACCGCTACGATGCGGCGACCCGCACGCTGGAGGTGCCGGCCGTGCAGCTGGCGATGGACGGCGTGGCGACGCTGGGCTTCACCGGCAGCTTCACCGAGGTGACGCTCTTCGCCGGCACCCCGGACGAGGCGCTGGCCGGGGTGTCCGGCGGCCTGATCAAGGCCTTCACCTTCCAGCTCAAGGACGAGACGCTGCTGCGCGGGCTGCTGGAGGAGACGGCGAAGAGCCAGGGCACCGACCTCGCCACCATGAAGACCCAGGGCGTCGCCATGCTGACGATCCTGGAGAGCCAGGTCACCGGCTCGATCGAGAAGCAGGCGCTGGCCGCCGCCCGCACCATCCTGGACAAGGAGGGCGGCGTGACGCTCACGATCTCCGCCAGCCCCACCCAGCCCTTCCCCTTCGCGCAGTTCATGCTGATCGGCCAGAGCAGCGGTGGCCTGCCCGACCTCAGCGCGCTGGAGCCGCTGAACCTGACCATCACGGCCGAGTAGATGCGGCCGCGGGGCCGCCGGCGCGCGCTCGGCCGGCTGCTGCCGCTGGCGCTGCTGCTGCTCGCCGCGGCCTGCGCCGACCCGGCGGCGCCGCGGCGCAATCCGGTGATGACCGGGGAGGCCGTGGTGGCGGCGGCCGACGGCTCGCTGGTCGAGGCCAGGCTCTTCGACCTGCCGCCCGGCGCCGAGATCACCGCCATCCTGCTGATCGGCCCCGACGGCGGCGAGACCGCCTCCGGTCCCTTCCAGACCAGCTACGGCGAGCGCGGGCCCGGCTACGGACCGGCCGGCATCGGCGTCACGCTCAGCGGCGGGTCGAACTCCGGCCTCTCGACCGGCGTCTCGGTCGGCGTGAACTCGACGGGCGGCGGGCCGAGCCAGGCCTCGACCACGCTGGTGGCGACCATCGCCGTGCCGGAGCCGGCCAGGCTGCTGGAGGATCGTCGCGCCTGGCACGTGGAGGCGCGCTGGATCGAGGTCGGCGGCGTCGCCCGGGTGCTGCCGTTGCCCTGGCGCTAGCCGCCGCCGGGGTGCCTCAGCTGGTCCGCACCGCGCTCTGCACCTGGCCGAGGCAGCGGGCGGCATCGGCCTTCTGCCCGCTGGTGGTGTCGCGCGCCTCGACGTAGGAGACGCGGTGCGTCGGCCCGTCGGGATAGAGGAAGACGTCGACCACGCAGGAGCCGCCGTCGTACTGCCAGATCTGCGCCTGGGCCTCCTTGCGCACGCGGGTCGGCTCGCCCAGCGCGCCGAGCAGGCCGACGCTGTCGCGACCCATCAGCTCGTCGGGCCGCACCGCCGGGCGATTGAGCGACGCCTGGCCGCCGGTGGTCTGGCAGGCGCCCAGCAGCAGCAGGCCGGCGAGCGGCAGGACGAGGCGGAGCGTCGGGTGCATGATGGCTGGCTTTCGGAACAAGGCGGTCGGCCCGGTGGCGGCCCCGACTGCGCGGGCAGCCCGGTCGGCACTCCCAGTCGACCGTGCCGGGAGAGCGGCTAGTTGAGGCTCAGCCGCGGTCCGCCGTCAAGCTGGGCCCGCCGCGCAGCGGTTCCTCGGCCATGTCGGTCAGCTCCAGCGGCTGCAGCACCGAGATCGCCGGCCGGCTGGGTTCGGGCCGGCTGGCCTCGGTCTGGGCCAGGGTGAAGCGCGGCGCGCTGGGGGCGCTGTCCAGCGGCCGCACCTCGGTCGGCGCATCCAGCGCCTCGATCTGGCCGGCCAGCTTGCCGCCCGGCTCGATGTGCAGGTCGAGGTAGCGCACCTTGCCCAGCACCCGGCCGGTGGCGCGGATCACCAGGCGGCCGCGCACCGTCAGCTCGCCCTCGACCGTGCCCTTGACCTCGCAGGTCTCGACCTCGGCCTTGCCGTCGAAGCTGCCGTGCTCGGCGATCTCCAGTGTCATGCAGTCATGCAGCCTGGCCTCGACGCGGCCCTCGACCACCAGCTTGGCGCAGCCGGTGAGCTCGCCGGCGACGGTGATGCCACGGCTGACCGTGAGCTTGCGCTGGTCCTGCACCTGCGGCTGGTTGGTCATCGGCCGCTGGTCGACGCGGCGCGCCAGGGGCTGCAGGAAGTCGGCCGGCCGGCGCGGTGCCTCGCTGGCGGTCGGCGTGAGCGTGGCGATCGGCGGACGCGTGTTCATGGAACTCTGGACTCCCCTCCGGTCCAGCGGTGCAGGGGGTCGTCCTGGCGACCGGCCCACGGCGTGCCGCAGCTCTACCCCGGGGATGCCCTGCCCATCCGTCCCGTGAAGGACCCGGATCCGCGCGGTGACGCCAGTTCACCGGCTGCGGACTCCCCCCTTGGAGGGCATCCAGCGGTCGGACGCTTCGAGGCAATCGCCAGGAAGCGACCGTCCACTTTGATAAGCTATTCGGAAAGTCTTAGGAAATCAAAGCTTTTGTGCGGCGCGATCGCCGCTCTACCCGTTTGGCGGGTGGCGCGGGCGGCGCGACCAGCGGCCGCTGGCCGGGTCGCGCGGCAAGGCTGGACGACGCACCGGCTTTGACTATACTCCCGCGCGCGTCGCGACCCACGAGGGCCGCGATCCGCCCCATTTCGGGATTTCCCTGCGAGGAGCAACCATGACGGCGCTGGCGACCGACGTGGCCGGCATCGGCAATGCCATTGTCGACGTGCTGGCGAAGGCCGACGAGGCCCTGCTGGCGCGCGAAGGCCTGGCCAAGGGCGCCATGACGCTGATCGACGCCCAGCGCGCCGAGCAGCTCTATGCCGCCATGGGACCGGCGCGCGAAGTGTCCGGCGGCTCGGCGGCCAATACCCTGGTCGGCGTGGCGCAGCTGGGCTGCCGCGCCGCCTTCATCGGCAAGGTGCGCAACGATCAGCTGGGCGGCATCTTCCGCCACGACATCCGCGCCGCCGGCGTGGCCTTCGACACGCCCCCGACCACGGCGGGAGCGCCCACCGCGCGCTGCCTGATCCTGGTCACGCCCGATGCGCAGCGCACCATGAACACCTACCTCGGCGCCTGCGTCGAGCTGGGGCCCGACGACGTCGACCCGGCCGTGGTGCAGGGCGCCAAGGTGACCTACCTCGAGGGCTATCTCTTCGACCGGCCGGAAGCCAAGCAGGCCTTCGTCAAGGCGGCCGAGCTGGCGCATGCCGCCGGCCGCAAGGTCGCGCTCTCGCTCTCCGACCCCTTCTGCGTCGCCCGCCACAAGGCCGAGTTCCAGGCCCTGGTGGAGGGCCACGTCGACCTGCTCTTCGCCAACCAGGTGGAGGCCCAGGCCCTGACCGACAGCGCCGACGTCGCCGCGGCCGCGGCCGCGCTGGCCGGCAAGACCGAGGTCGCGGTCATCACCATGAGCGCGCAGGGGGCCCTGGTGCAGGGCGGCCCGGATCGCCACATGATCGAGGCGCATCCCGTACGGGAGCTCGTCGACACCACCGGCGCCGGCGACCTCTTCGCCGCCGGTTTCCTCGCGGGCTACGTCCGCGGCAAGTCACTGGCCGATTGCGGCCATCTCGGCGCGCTCGCCGCCGCCGAGGTCATCTCCCACTACGGCGCGCGTCCCGAGGCCGACCTCAAGGACCTGGCGGCGCGCCATTTCGGACCTGGATTCCTCGCATGACAACGACCCGACAGCAGCTGCGCAACATCGCCATCATCGCCCACGTCGACCACGGCAAGACCACGCTGGTCGACGAGATGCTCAAGCAGTCCGGAGCCTTCCGCGCCAACCAGAAGGTGGCCGAGCGGGTGATGGACTCCAACGACCTGGAACGCGAGCGCGGCATCACCATCCTGGCCAAGTGCACCTCGGTGCAGATCGGCGAGCAGCGCATCAACATCGTCGACACCCCGGGCCACGCCGACTTCGGCGGCGAGGTCGAGCGCATCCTCTCGATGGTCGACGGCGCGCTGCTGCTGGTCGACGCCTCGGAAGGGCCGATGCCGCAGACCAAGTTCGTGCTGGCCAAGGCGCTGCGCCGCGGCCTGCGCCCGATCGTGGTGATCAACAAGGTCGACAAGCCCGACCAGCGCGCGCTGGAGGTGCAGACCGAGGTCTTCGACCTCTTCGCCCTGCTCGGCGCCGACGACGCGCAGCTCGACTTCCCGACGCTCTTCGCCTCGGCCAAGCAGGGCTGGGCGGACGAGACGCTGGAGGGCCCGCGCAACTCCATGCAGCCGCTCTACAAGCGCATCGTCGCCCACGTCGAGGCGCCCGAGGCGCAGGACGACGGTCCCTTCCGCATGCTGGCGACCACGCTGGAGTCCGATCCCTACATCGGCCGCGTGCTGACCGGGCGCATCTACTCCGGCGTCGCCCGCATCAACGCGCCGGTGAAGGCGCTGCGCCCCGACGGCACGGTGATCGAGAACTCGCGCCTGACCAAGCTGCTGGCCTTCCGCGGCATCGAGCGCGTGCCGGTGACCGAGGCCATCGCCGGCGACATCGTCGCCATCGCCGGCCTGGGCGACCCGACCGTGGCCGACACGATCTGCGACCCGCAGGTCGAGGAGCCGCTGCACGCCCAGCCGGTCGACCCGCCGACGCTGGCCATGACCTTCGGCATCAACACCTCGCCGCTGGCCGGGCGCGACGGCGACAAGGTGCAGAGCCGCGTGATCCGCAACCGCCTGATGAAGGAGGGCGAGGGCAACGTCGCCATCCGCATCACCGAGACCGCCGACCGCGACGCCTTCGAGGTCGCCGGCCGCGGCGAGCTGCAGCTGGGCGTGCTGATCGAGACCATGCGCCGCGAGGGCTTCGAGCTCTCGATCTCGCGCCCGCGCGTGCTGTTCAAGACCGACGAGAACGGCCAGCGCCTGGAGCCGATCGAGGAGGTGGTGATCGACGTCGACGAGGGCCATTCCGGCGTCGTGGTCGACAAGCTGTCGCAGCGCAAGGCCGAGCTGATCGAGATGCGTCCCTCGGGCGGCGGCAAGCAGCGCCTGGTGTTCTACGCGCCGTCGCGCGGCCTGATCGGCTACCACGGCGAGTTCCTGACCGACACCCGCGGCACCGGCGTGATGAACCGTCTGTTCCACGAGTACGCCCCCTACAAGGGCGCCATCCCGGGACGCCGCCAGGGCGTGCTGATCGCCAACGGCCAGGGCAACGCCGTGGCCTACGCGCTCTGGTACCTGGAGGAGCGCGGCGCGCTCTTCATCAATCCGGGCGCCGACGTCTACGAGGGCATGATCATCGGCGAGCACAGCCGCGACAACGACCTCGAGGTCAACCCGCTGAAGGCCAAGCAGCTGACCAACATCCGCACCACCTCGAAGGACGAGGCGGTGCGCCTGACGCCGCCGCGCCAGATGAGCCTGGAGCAGGCGCTGGCCTACATCGAGGACGACGAGCTGGTCGAGGTGACGCCGAAGACCATCCGCCTGCGCAAGCGCCTGCTGGACCCCAACGCCCGCAAGCGCGAGAGCCGGCAGAAGGAAGCGGTTTAGGGGGGCTTCCCGGAGGCGGCGCTGCGCGCCATCTCCAATGCCGTCGGTGAACGCGCGGACGCCATCCCGGCCGCAGCGCAGCGGAGAGCCGGGATCCATCGCAAACACGAGGCGCGGTAGAGCGGCGTTTGCGAAGATCGCGGAATGGGCCCCGGCTCTTCGGCCGGGGTGACAGCGAGAGAGACGCGCAATCATTTGCCGGACAGCAAGGCGGTCTCGGCAAGTGACGCGCCTCCGATTGACCTCGCGGCCTCCGCCATCGCAGGCTGCCGCCGTCCATCCGGGGGTCCCGCCATGCGTCTCATCCGCCATCTCGCCCTCCTGCTGCTGCTGACGGCGCCCGCCGCCGCCGGCGACCTGCTGCAGAAGCCCGACCTGCAGCGCGAGGGCGAGTGGACGCTGCGCCTCCGCCTGCCCGCGGGCGCCGGGCCGCACCCCATGGTGGTCTTCCTGCCGGGCTGCGCCGGCTGGAGCGCCTGGGAGCGGCACTCGGCCGACCGGCACTTCGCGGCGCTCAGCGCCCAGGGCTGGGGGCTGGCGGCGCTCGACGTGCTGGGCGCGCGCGGCCTCCGCTCGATCTGCACCGACGTCGGCCTGCTGGAGGGCCTGCGCGACGACGCCGTGCTGGCCGCCACCCAGGCGGCCCAGGCGCTGGCGGCCGATCCGCGCTTCGACGGCCGGCGGCTGGTCTTCATGGGCCAGTCCTTCGGCGGCTCGGTGGCGGTGGACCTGGCCTCGGTGCAGCGGCGCAAGCTGGCCAAGGCCGAGCGCATCTTCGCCGGCGTGATCCCCTACTACCCCTGGTGCTACGCCACCTACGGCATGGGCAGCACGGCGGACTTCGACACGCCCGTCCTGATCCTCGGCGGCGCGCTCGACGACTGGACGCCGGTGGCCAAGTGCGTGGCGCTGGCCGAGGCCCAGGCCAAACGCGACACCCCGACGCCCTTCGAGGTCGAGATCTATCCCGGCGCCTACCACTCCTTCGATCTCGACGAGATGCCGCGCTACGAGGTGCCGGGCTTCGACGGGCTGCAGATCGTCGAGGGCAACGCCGAGCAGGCCGCCTTCAGCCGCGTGCGCTACCGCGCCTGGCTGGGCCAGCTGCCGGCCTTCGTGCCGGAGTAGCGGTCGCCGCGTCCACGCGCCGCCTCTACGCGCCGCTGGGCCGCGGCGCCCGGCGGCGGGCTGTCATGC
>OEIV010001349.1_pt1 | contig 11372 bp, 11 predicted proteins | sample 1539231 | NCBI WGS metagenome assembly OEIV01 (sample SAMN03794762, study PRJEB22550) | activated sludge metagenome | feature: wastewater treatment plant; material: activated sludge; isolation source: Wastewater treatment plant of a petroleum refinery complex | place: Argentina: Buenos Aires ... | reverse complement strand
TAGCCGCGGAACGAGCGTCCGTCGAGCGGCAGCAGCGCGGCGTCGTCCGCGAAGGCCGGGGTCGACACCCGTTCCGCGCCGCCGGCCCGGACGACGTGACGGCGGCCGTCGATCGAGGCGACGGCGACGCCGGTGGCGTTTCCGGCCAGCTGCTCGTAGATGCGGCCGGCGAGGGATTCGGCGCCGCCGAGGTAGAAGGTCAGATCGTCGATCGCCAGCGCCGACAGCGGCATGGCGCCGGTCGCCTCGATGCGCACGAGGATGCCGCCCTCGCCGGTCAGGCCCGACTCGCCGGCCGCCACCGCCACGGCGGCGCGGTTGGCCAGGTACTCGACCCGCGTCACCTTCAGCGGCCAGAGGCGGACGTCGTGCCCGGTGGTGAAGACGCAGTCGGCGCGCTTGGTCTCGGGCGCCGGGATCCGGCAGGCGGTGCCGCGGGCGATGACGAGGCCCTCGTCGAGCGCCGGATCGCCGGCCTTGGGCTCGAACGAGAGCACGGCGATCGAGGGCGTCGGGGCCAGATAATGGGGGTAGATCGCGTCGATCAGGTGCTGGGTGAATTTCGGGAACTCGTCCGAGAGCTTCAGCTGCACGCGCGCGGCGAGAAAGGCGACGCCTTCGAGCAGCCGCTCGACATAGGGGTCGGCCTCGCCGGGCGCATTGACGCCGAGGCGCGCGGCAAGCGTCGGATAGGCCGCCCCGAACTCGCGCGCCGTCTCGCGCAGATGCTTGAGTTCCTGATCGTAGAACTCGACGAGACGCGGATCCACGCGGGGCCTACCTTCTTTGCTCGAGGCGCGCGTCCCCGGTTTCGACGTCGATCTCCGTCTTGAACCCGGCGCGCAGCGGATCCTGATCCTGCCCGACATTGCACGCGATATGGAAGACCAGCGCCTGCACGACGTCGTCGCGCATGGTCTTCTCGCCCCTGACCGACAGCGAGCGCGGATCGATGCGCGGCTCGAACGTCCGGATGGTGCCGGCGAGCGTCGCGGCGGCCTCGAAGACGTTGACCTGCGCGTAGGTCCGCACCGCAAAGTCGGGAATCCCGAAATTGACCACCGAGCGGGCGACCTCCGGCGCGGCGGAGAGATCGTCGGTCTCCTCGAGCCTGACGGTGTTCAGCAGCCAGGAGAGGTCGCGCCGCAGCGTGTCGAGGAAGGAGGTTTCCGACATCCGGTCGAGGCTGTAGAGCCTGAGGCCGGGAAACAGCGTCTCCGACTGCACCTCCGGATCCTCGGCCGAGGCGCGCGATCCCGCCAGCAGGGTATCGAGCAGGCTCGGCCGGAACTTCGCCATGGCGTCAGGCGGCGAAGGTCAGGCGGCGCAGCGCGAGCAACGAGATCTCGGCGCCGTCGGCGTCCAGAAGATGCTGACCGCGCCCGGCATTGCCGAGATCGCCGTGGTCGACCCACTCGGTCTTGCGCGCCAGCTTGACGAGCGGGTCTTCGTCGACCGCGGCGCCCGGATAGCGGGCCGGCAGAAAGACGTTGCCGGCCTGCCCGGTCCTCAGCGTAAGCCGCGCGGGCAGGAAGACGAGGTCGCGCAGATCCGTGACGCCATCGCAGGTGAGCTCGGTCACCGACTCGAACGGCACCAGCCCGTAGCGGCCGTCGAGGATGACCTCCAGCGACGGCCCGAAGCGGGCGTCGGCGTCGGCGAGAAAGGTGAAGGCCGTCCCGTCGGCCTCGCCCGGCGTATCGGGCGCGCCGTCGAAGGCGCTGGTGCGCAGCGACGCGGCGGTCGCGGCGTCGCCCCTGGCCTCGGCGGCGATGGCGCCGAGCAGATCGGCGAACCACGGCGCGGCCTCAACCAGCGGCTGCGGCGCGGCCTTGCCGGCGAACACCGCCTCGCGCTGCTTCTCGGCGGCGATCGCGCCGTCGTAGGCGGTGAACAGCGTCATCGCCTCGGGCGACAGATTGGCGATCGCCTTCATGTGGGTGAGCGCCTTATCCCACTCGCCCAGCACCATCAGCACCTGGCTGAGGAACATGCGGGCCCGGCGGTCGTCCGGGCGGGCCCGCACCTCGTCGATCAGTGCCGCGCGGGCGCCGGCGACGTCGCCCTGGCGGATCAGTTCATCTGGCGACGGCATGACGCCTCCCTCGGGCGGCCGGACCGCCTCATTTGTTCGCTGCGGCGTCGTACTCGTACTCGACATCGCCCTTCATCGAGCCCTGCGCGGCCTGTTCCTTGTAGATCCACTTGATCTTCTGGTAGCTCAGGACGAGCGTCTCGACCGGCATGATGCCCGCCGCTTCGGCCGCCTTCACGCTCACCGAGCGCACGCGCACCTTCTTCATCTCGATGCGCAGATAGCCGTGCGCGTCGCCGCCCGACTTGCGGCAGATCAGCGCCGCGGTGTCGGCGACCATGTTCCGGCCCAGCCGCTCGAGCAGATGCGGCGAGGTCTTGTCCACGCCCTTGACGATCGTCAGATCGGAGAACTGCGGCTGGCCGGTCGCCAATTTGTTGACCGGGTCGGTGGGGCTGATCGCACCGTACGACCAGCCCTTCACCTCGATGGAGTCGGGGAAATCCTGATCCTTGGATTCGCCCCGCACCTTGTCGATCACCAGCAGATAGTCGCTACCCGCCATGTTGTGCCCGATCTACCCGAACCCAAATCCGATCAGAGCGTCTTGTTGGCCTTGATGTCGTACTTGAAGTTCGTCGGGCCGGTCACGCCGCCCTTCGAATCCTGCATCTTGTAGCCGAAGTCGATCTTCGCGTAGTTGAGCGAGAACTGGTCGGTCGGCAGGCTGGCGCTGCCTTCGTGGCCGCCGCTCTGGTAGGACGAGACGAGCAGGTCTTCGAGCACGATCGTGTAGAAGTCTTCCTGCTTGCCGCCGGCCTTGCGGACGAACAGCGTCGCCTTCTTCACGTGCTTGCCGGTGGCGCAGAACGTCGCCAGCATGGGCGAGGCCTTGCTCACCGTCGTCGTGAAGTGGACGTCCTGGAAGCTCGCCTTGCCGGCGCCGCCGCCGCCGCCCGACTGGAACGAACCCGCGTTGGAAAGCCCCCACGAGAACGAGGAGACTTCGATCGTCTCCTTGTGCTTGCTGTCCCCTGACTCACCCTTGATACCTTCGATCTCAAGCAGATAGTCCGAAGCCATTGCCTAAATCCTCCAATTTGATCCGCGAACCTCGCGGCCGGCACTCAGTGTGAACGGCCTTTGCGGCTAATTCTTGCCTTTGGGAAGGCGGGAGACCATCGAGATGCCGATGTCCATGCCTTCCAGCTGATAGTGCGGTACGAAGCGGAACGCCCCCTTGTAGTAACCGGGGTTTTCCTCGTCGGCCGTCACCACGATCGATGCGTCGCGCAGCGGCTGGCGCGACTTGGTTTCCTCGGTCGAGCTGTCGGGCTGCTGATCGACATATTGCTGAACCCAGGAATTCAGGTCGCGCTCCAGCGAAGCGGCGTCCGCGAACTTGCCCACCCAGTCGCGCACCATGCACTTGAGGTAGTGCGCGAAGCGGCAGCTGGCGAAGAGATAGGGCAGACGCGCGGCCAGATTGGCGTTCGAGGTCGCGGCCGGATCCTCGTAGCGCTTGGGCTTCTGGGCCGACTGCGCGCCGAGGAAGGCGACCGCGTTGGTGTTCTTGCGATGGATCAGCGGCAGCAGGCCGGCCGCCGACAGTTCGGCCTCGCGCCGGTCGCTGATCGCGACTTCCGTCGGGCACTTCATGTCGACCGCGCCGTCGTCGGTCGGGAAGGTGGCGAAGGGCAGGTCCTCCACCAGGCCGCCGGACTGGACGCCGCGGATGCGCGAGCACCAGCCATAGTCCTTGAACGAACGGTTGATGTTCACCGCCATCGCGTAGGCGGCGTTGTTCCAGGCGTATTTCGACGCGTCGCCGCCGCCCGAATCCTCCTCGAAGGCGAACTCGTCCACCGGCTCGCTCTTGGCGCCGTAGGGACGGCGCGAGAGGAAGCGCGGCATCGCCAGCGCGACGTATTTGGAATCTTCCGATTCGCGGAAGGCGCGCCACTCGGCGTAGTCGATCGTGTCGAACAGCTTGCCCAGATCGCGCGGATTGACGATCTGCTGCCAGTTGTCCATGCCCATCAGCGAGGGACCGGCCGCCGAGATGAACGGTGCGTGCGCAGCCGAGCCGATCTTGGCGAGACCGGCGAGAATGTCGACGTCCGGCGGCGTGTGGTCGAAGTAATAGTCGCCGATCAGCGTGCCGTAGGGCTGGCCGCCGAGCTGGCCGTACTCGGCCTCGTAGACCTTCTTGAACAGCGGGCTCTGGTCCCAGGACTGGCCCTTGTACTGCTTGAACATCTTGCCGAGTTCGGACTTGGTGATGTTCATCACCTTGATCTTCACGTCCTTGCCCGTCTCGGAATTGTCGACGAGATACGACAGGCCGCGCCACGAGGATTCCAGCTGCTGGAACTCGGGGTTGTGCAGGATGTGATTGATCTGCTCGCTCAGCTTGCGATCGAGTTCCGCCTTGAGGGCGTCGATCGTGGCGAACACGTCGCTGCCCACGACCTTGGCGTTGTCGAGCGCCTGCTGGGCCAGCGTGCGCACCGCCGCCTCGACCCGCTCCTTGGCGCGGTCGGTCTTGGGCTTGAACTCCTTCTGCAGCAGCGCCGCAAAGTCGTCGCCGCCCGTTGCCAACCCGGCTTCTTTGCCTTCTTCGCGTTTCGCTTCCGACATCGATGCGCTCCCGGTGGTCAGGCTTTGGGCTCGGCGTCGGGCTTGGGCGCCGACGTGAGCGATTTGAGCAGTTCAGGATCGTTGAGGACCTTCTCCAGAAGGCCCTGCGCCCCGTCCTTGCCGTCCATGTAGGTCATCAGGTCGGACAGCTCCTGACGGGCGTCGAGCAGCTTCTTCAGCGCCGGCACCATCTCGGCGATCCGGCCGGGGGTGAAGTCCTTCATCGAGTTGAAGGTCAGGTCGATCCCCAGCTTGCCTTCGCCGCTCAGCGTGTTGTCGACCACGAAGGCGGCGCGCGGGGCGATCGCCTTCATGCGATCCTCGAAATTGTCGACGTCGAACTCGACGAAATCGCGCTCCGAAAGTTCCTTCTTGGCGACCTCGGACTTGCCCGACAGATCGGAGAGGACGCCCGTGATGAAGGGCAATTCGATCTTCTCGCGCGACCCGTAGGTCTCGACTTCGTACTCGATGTGTACTCGCGGGGGCCGATTGCCCTTGATGAAGCGGGCGCCGCTCTTGGCCATGTCATCTCTCCCTGGCAGGGTTCCACGGGCGGCAAGGGAGCGCCGCCCTGTCGGGAATGCGCCGGGAGGATTGCTCGCCCGGGCCATTCCTGCAAGCGCTTCGCCTGCGACACATGCGCCACCGCGGCGCCGTCAGGGTCTTTGGCTCAGTAGGTCTCCGACGAGTCCTGGCCGCCCGAAGCGTCGGCCGATCCCGGCGAAGGTTCCAGCACCCGCGAGGCCTCCTCGACGCCGGTCGGCGCCAGGCTTTGCAGGATCTGGATGAAATCCATCCCGGCCAGACGCACGGCGCGGTCGATCAGCAGCGGCAGCGGACTGGAGGGTTCGGTCGCCGCGAAGAACGCCTTGACCGCCTCGAGCTGGGCGAGCGCCTGGCTGCGGCTGCGGATCGGGCCGGACAGCGACGGGCCGGCATAGCCCTCCGCGTCGCCGCCGCCGGACGAGGCGCCTTCATCGCCCGCTTCGGCTTCGGCAACCGGCGACTTCCTGGCAACCACGGCTTGCGCGAACTCGTTCATGCGCGCGACCTGCTGGTCGAACGCCGACAGGTCCGGGCCCTGGCCCGGGACATGATCGGCAAAGGCGGCCGCCAGGCGGGTCGAGGCGGCGGCCATCGCCGCCAGCGTGTCGGCGAGCGCCTGCCAGTCCTCGAGCGTCGATTCGTCGATCGCCCGGCGCAGCGGCTCGGGCATCTGGCCCATCAGCTGGGCGGCGCGATGGCTCGGATCGGCGCCGCCGACAATGTCCTTGAACGAGATCCGGCCCTTCGACCGCAAAGGCGGCAGGTAGAGCCGGTCGAGGTGCTTCACCGCGCGCCCGATGCTGGCGATCTGGTTGCAGGCTTCGCGGCGGCCGCCGGCCGGGTCGGAGCCTTCGTCGAGGGCCGGATGGCAGGTGTCCCAGAACCGTTCCGCGATCCCGGCCATCGCTTCGAGCAGGCCGACGCATCGCGTCAGATCGCCGCTGTAGAGCGAGAAGCAGAAGCCGTGCGAGGCGATCCACAGGTCCCTGGAGCGCCCGAGCAGCGCGACGGCCGTGTCGACGGCCGGGCCGACGGTGGGATCATCGCCCGGCCGCTCCTTTTCGAGCGCGGCATCGAGTTCGCGGGAAATGCGCCTGAAATCAGGGTCATAGCTGAGGTCGGGTCCGGCCGGCTCCTCGTCCGACACCGGCGCCAGCAACGCTTCGACGTCAAGGCTCATCGACACACCCTCCCCCGCCGCCTCCCGAAAAGGCGCGTCAGGATTCGATCATGCGGGGCCGCCGCCTTCAAGGCCCCGGCCCGTGGCATGGTGCATGGCGGTCGCCTTTATGTTTCCATAGTCGGCGCGCCGACTGCGCGCCGGAGACCCGCCGCATGCCCCCGACCCAGGACACCAGAACCGCCAGGCTGACGACACCGCTGGGCGAAGACCGGCTGCTGTTCATGTCGCTCAACGCCTTCGAGCGCATCGGCATGCCGTTCGAATACCGGGTGGCGGCGCTGTCCGAGTCGCCCGACATCGACCCGAAGGACCTGCTGGGCAAGCCGTGTTCGGCGTCCTACCACAATGACGCGGGCGTGGTGCGCTCCTTCCACGGCCTCTGCGCCGGGCTGACCTATGGCGGCACCGATCGCGGCGGGTTCGTCTACCACCTCACGCTGAGACCGGAGTTCTGGTTCCTGTCGCGCAATACCGACACCCGGATCTTCCAGGACATGTCGGTCCCGGAAATCATCTCGGACGTTCTCAACCGGCGCGGCCTCAATCGCCGCGACATCACGCTCGAAGGCTCCTACCCCAAGCGGGTCTTCTGCGTGCAGTACCGCGAGAGCGATTTCGACTTTCTCTCGCGGCTGATGGAAGAGGAAGGCATCTTCTACTTCTTCAGGATGGACACGAACGGCCACCGCCTGGTGATCGCCGACCGCAAGTCCATCCACCAGACGGCGACCGGCTACGACGCGCTGCCCTACGTCCCGTCGGGACCGGCCGGCGAGGCGTTCCGCGAGCGCGACCATCTCGACGAATGGTCGCCCCATGTCGGCCTCGGCACGGCCAAGCGGAAATTCACCGATTTCAACTTCGAGACGCCCGAGCCGATGAAGGTGGAGGAAGCCGCTCCCTCCAAGCACGATCGCGACGATGTCGAGAAGCTCGACCACCCCGGCGGCTTCGCGGACCGCACGACCGGCGCGCGCTACGCCAAGGTCCGCCTGGAGGCCGACCGGGCGCTGCGCCATGTGGTGAGCGCGTCGGGCGATGCGGTCGGCCTGATCGCCGGATCGAAGTTCTCGCTTACCGAGCACCAGATCGACCGCGAGAACGCCGACTATGTCGTGCTCGAAGCGCGCCACCGGATCCAGGGCGACAGCTATCACTCGGGCGCCATGGGCGGCGGCCCGCCGCGGGTCGATATCCTGGCGATCCCCGCAGACACGCCGTTCAGGATGCCGCTGGATACCGCGCGGCCGCGCATCATCGGGGCGCAGACCGCGATCGTCACGGGCAAGGGCGGCGAGGAAATCGAGACCGACAAATACGGCCGCATCAAGGTCGCCTTCCACTGGGATACCTACGGCACCAAGGACGAGAAGAGCTCGTGCTGGATCCGCGTCGCCCAGGGCCTGGCCGGCGCCAGATGGGGCGCACTCTTCACGCCGCGCGTCGGGCAGGAGGTGATCGTCGAGTTCATCGACGGCAATCCCGACCGCCCGCTGGTCACCGGGTGCGTCTATAACGGCCGCAACGATCTGCCCTACAGCCTGCCGGGCGAGAAGACGAAGTCGACGATCAAGACCGACTCCTCCAAGGGCGGCGGCGGCTTCAACGAACTGCGCTTCGAGGACAAGGCGGGCAGCGAGGAGATCTACATCCACGCCCAGAAGGACCAGACCGTCGAGATCCTCAACGACCTCAAGACGACGATCACCAACAACGAGACCCGCACGATCCAGAAGGGCGACCGGACGACGACGTTCGACAAGGGCAACGACACGCTCAAGATCACGATGGGCAACCACGCGATCAAGATCGATGCCGGCTCGCAGACGACCGAGGCGATGCAGAGCATCGAACTCAAGGTCGGCGCCAGTTCGATCGTGATCAACCAGTCGGGCATCACGATCAAGGCGCCCATGGTGACGGTGGAGGGCATGAGCATGGCCAAGGTGACCGGGCCGACCACGATCATCGACGGCACGGGCATGCTGGTCGCCAAGGGCGGCACCGTGATGATCAACTGACGGAGGCAGCGATGATGTGGGATGCCGTGCAATGGTCGCTGGCCGGTCAGGTGGCCGATTTCGTCAAGCTGAGCGAGCGGGGAGCGGCCGCGCTGATCGAGGACGAGCCGCCCGAGATCTATTTCGCGCGGCTGCGCGCCGAGGGGGCGCTGGACGACGCGCTGGCCTTCCTGGCGGCCGCCCTGCCCCGCCGCGTGGCGGTCGCCTGGGGCAGGGACTGCCTCGGCCGGACGGCGCGCGCCGTCCGCCTGCGCCCGGCCGACACCGCCGCGTCCTCGGCCGTCGCGGCCTGGCTGGACGATCCGGTCGACGAACGCCGGCGGGTCGCCTTCGAGGCGGCCGGCGCCGCGGAGTACGCCAGCCCCGAGGCTCTGCTGGCGCTCGCCGTCTTCCTGTCGGGCGGCTCGCTCGCCGCGCCGGGCTGTCCGCAGCAGGTGCCGCCGGCCCCCGAACTGTGCGGCCGCATGGTCGCGGCGGCTGTGGCCCTCGCCGCCGTCCGGGTCCAGCCGGCGCTGATCGCCGACACCAAGTCCGCCTTCCTGGAGCGCGGAAATCAGCTTGCCTGCAGCGGACTCCCGTCTGCATGACGCTTGATTGCCGCGCGCCCGCGTTCGATGTTGTTCCTATGCGCTTGACTCTGAAGATAGAAAACCAGGACGCCCTCCCCAACGGCCACCCCCTCATCCAGGTGTTGGACCGAAAAGGGATTCAGATCGGTCGCGCCGCCGATGTCGACTGGCAATTCCCCGATCCTCAGAAGCTGATTTCGTCAGTCCACGCAGAAATCCGGTTTCGCGACGGCGCCTTCTTCCTGCGCGACAAGAGTCGAAACGGGACGTTCCTGAATGGCGCGCGCATCGACAGCGCGAATCGCGAAGCCCCCCTTTCGGACGGCGACCGCATTGCCATCGGACACTATGAACTTTCGGTCCGGATCGACGGCGCTGGGGCGCATCTGGCGGCCATCGAGCAGGACGAAGCTCCTGCCGTAGACGCCGACGTCTGGGGAGCAAGCGACTGGGCCAGCGTCGGATCCAAGCCTGAACCCATCGCTGAAGACGTCGTGCGCACGCCGCTTCGTCAGGAGACCAGTCCGTTAGACAGCGCGTTCCAGCCGGCAGCAACCGCCAGCCCATCGACGTCGGCTTTCTCGTGGGGCGCGTGGCAGGACGATGCAGCACCGGCAGAACCAGCGCCTGCGATGACGGCTGCAGCAGCCGCAGCGCCTCAGGCGCCTGTGCGGGACGTACCGTCCGTTCGTCCGAACACGGCGTATTCGTCCGAGGATGAGGCCGTGGCGGGGTTCGGGCGGGGGGCGGCTTTGCCGGCGGGATTTCTGAAGGCCGAGGATTCAAAGGGGTTTGAGGAAGCGGGCCGCAGCCTGCGCGTGCTGGTCCACGGACTGTACGACCTGCTCAAGCGGCAGGGCGAGATGAAATCCGTGCTGGGGCTGGAACGGACCGTCATCCGCCTCGCCGACAACAATCCGCTGAAATTCGCGGCTTCGGCCGACGAGGCGATGCAGCGCCTGATTGCGCCGCGCGAGGGCGACCTGCCCGGCCCGTCGGCGGCGCTGCGTTCGTTCGACGATGTCAGACGGCACGAGGAACGCCTGCTGACGGCGATGAACGAGGCGGTGCGCAGCATCGTGGAGCGGCTGTCGCCGCAGAAGATCAAGCAGCGCGAAACCGGCGGCGGCATGATGAAAATCATCCCGGGCTCAAGCAAGGCCGCCTGGTGGGACGAGCTGGAGCGCGAACACGCGCGGCTGCTGGAGTCGGACGGCGCCAAGCTGGACGAGCGGGCAGAGGACGATCCGCGGGAAGCTTTCACGCGGCATCTCTAGGACCGAGGACGCCGCCAGGCTGTTGGCCGCCCGCCTCACCGACCCGATCGCCTGCCCGGTCTGCGCGGCCGGCGTCATCTCGGTCGTCAAGCAGGTCCAGACGCTGATCGGCAGCCTGCCGGCGGCGCGGGCGACCGACATCTGCATGTGCATTCCGCCTGGGGGGCCGATCGCCAAGGGCTCGGGGACGGTGATGATCAGCATGCTGCCGGCGGCGCGGATCACCGACATCGCCGGTCACGGCGGCGCGATCGTGATGGGCTGGCCGACCGTCATGATCGGCGGCTGAGCAGCCTGCCCCCTAGGGGGGCGCCTGGACGTATTGGGCCGCATCGACCCGCAGCTTCACCGTGCCGGACGCCTCAGCGAGCGCCGCCGACCAAGCCTTGACGCCTGACCCGCCGGCGCCGCCGAATGCCTTTTCCGGCAGAGGCTCGCTCGACATCACGGCGACGATCATGTGCGAGGCCGCCGAGGCGGAGGCCGAATACGGCGGCAAGGTGAGGCGATAGCGCCCGCCGCCATCGTCGAAAACGACCCCCTGCGCGACGCGCTGCGCGAGCTTTGCGGCATCGGTCAGTTCGATCACCGGACGCACGACGCCGCCGCCATCGACCAGCAGGACATAGAAGTGCGGGAACGCCGGATCGAGCGTGAACGCGGCTTCCGAGGTCCGGTCCGGCCGCCCGGTCGCCGCCGGCCTGGCGACGACCGGAGCCGCCGCCCCGGAGAAAAAGGGCTTCAGGCCGGTCAGCAGGCCGCAATGGCGCGCCGCGACGGCATCGCCCTTCAGAACGAAGGCGGCGCCGGCCTCGGCGGCGGAGGCGTCGGCCGCCGCCTGGACCTTGGCGGCATCGCCCCACAGACCAAGGACCGAAACGGCCGGCGGCCCGCCGGTGGGGCCTTCCAGACGGATCCATGCGCAGTCGAGCGCCGCGAAGCGTTCGGCGATCGCCGGGCTGATCGCGGAGCCGGCATTGGCCGGGGTGGGCGACGGCGAGGGAACCGGCGATGGTTCGGGAGTCGGCAGGGGCGTCGGCGCAATCGTCGGTAACGGCGTCGGTGCCGGCGTCGGCGACGGGGTGGGTTCGGGCGTGG
>OEIV010001346.1_pt1 | contig 11407 bp, 5 predicted proteins | sample 1539231 | NCBI WGS metagenome assembly OEIV01 (sample SAMN03794762, study PRJEB22550) | activated sludge metagenome | feature: wastewater treatment plant; material: activated sludge; isolation source: Wastewater treatment plant of a petroleum refinery complex | place: Argentina: Buenos Aires ... | reverse complement strand
GCCCCGGCTGCCCAAAACTATAATCGCCGATGTCAATCACCGACAGCCCATTGACCTGCCCGACGACGGCGCCCTGGGTGGCGATGAACAGTGTGCCTTCGATAATTTCTTCCTGGATGATTTCTTCGACGCGATTGGCGCGGTAGATGCGTTCATCGAGGGTTTGCTGCACATCGGCGGCGGTGACGGCCGTACGGCCGTTGACCTCTGCCCAATAACTCGCCTCCCGGATCAGGTCGGTAATCGCCCCAAACCGGGTGGAAAGTTTGCTCTGCTGGTTCACCAGGCGCGATCCATACTCGATGACTTTGGCAACGGCCGTGCGGTCAAAATGATGCAGCTTTTCCTCATGGCAGCGCGTGGCGATAAAGTTGGCATACTCCTGCATATTGTCCACATCGCGCAGCATCGTCGAATCAAAATCGGCCCGCACCTTAAACAAATCAGGGAAATCTTCATCCTGCTGATACATCAGGTAATACACATCCAGACTGCCCATCAGAATGATTTTCACCTTCAGCGGAATGGGTTCCGGCGTCAATGATTTCGCCAGCACGCGGTTATCGTCCATGGTGGCGGAAGGCAATATCTGGATTTCTTGGGCGCGCAGGGCGCGTTTCAGCGCTTCCCAGGCATCCATGTTTTTGAGCAGGTCCGTCGCCTGCATGATCAAATACCCGCCATTGGCCCGATGCAGGCCGCCCGCCTTGATGTTGGTGAAATGGGTAAACACGACACCGGATTCCATTTCATATTCCAGGCGGCCGAACAACGTGTTATAGGTTGGGTTTGGCTCAATAATGACCGGCGCGCCATCCGTTCGGCCATTGTCAACGACCAGATTCACCTCATAGCGGCGTAAATTGATCTCTTCTTCATTGTCTAATTGCGGCGCAAAATCATCAATCTGGTCCAACACATCCTGGTGTACTTCGTCCAGGTAGAGCAAGAGTTCGTCATATTGCCGATAGGTATCGTGCAGTTCGGCAAAGTGGTGCTGCACGGCCGCTTCGGCCACCGTGCGATCAATCTGCTGAATCTGCTGCCGGTTTTCTGTTTCTAGCTGGTAAATTTTGTACAGCGTGTCTTCCAGTTCTTCGCTCAAGCCTTCCAACAGGTTTTCCAATTCTTCCTCCTCGCCCAACGACGTGTTTGGCAGATCTGGGGGCTTAGGCGGCAGCCCACCCCGTGTGGCCACCACCAAACCCCCCCCCGCCGTTTTGATCAGGCCGAAGCCTTGTGTCGCCGCTTTTTCTTGCAGGGTTAATAGGAGCGCGTCTTGCTGCTCGTCAAAGGCGCTGCGGGCGGACTGAATGGCATCTTCGTAGGTATCGGTAGCAAAGGCTTGTGGCAAATCTTCGCTGATGCGGGCGATGAGCGCCGCCATGCGCGCCTGGAAAACGCTGCCTTCGCCGGCCGGTAGGGCGATGGCTCGGGGTCGGTGGGGCACGCCGAAGTTGTGGACATAGATCCAATCGGCTGGCGACGGCCGTGCCGCCGTGCGCTGCTGCAAGAAGCGTTCAATGGCCGTTGCCCGGCCGGTTCCCATCGGCCCCAGGACATAGATGTTGTAGCCCTGGCTCTGAATGCCAATGCCAAATTCAATCGCGTGGGTGCCGCGTGGCTGACCGATTATGTGGTTGGTGGGTAGCAATTCGGCGGTTGTTTCAAAGGTGAACAGGTTGGGATCTACTGTGTGGCGAAGTTTTTCTGGCGTTAATGGTTGTACGGGCATCAATTTTTACCTCGATAAAAGTAACGAATGTTACTCCCGTGCCCGCTACATAGCAAATCATATGCCGCGATGGTTGGGGTGAACGGCCGTTGCTCGCCCCCAACCGCCCCTCATCTGGTTCCTGACCCCCGAACTTAAACTGGTGACTGGAAACTAGAGACAGGTTCAATCTCCAGTCTCCAGCAAGTATTCAATCCGTGCGCCTAATGGTGCAAAATCTGGTTCAAAAACAACTTCGTGCGTTCATTCGTGGGATTGGTAAAGAAAGTTTCCGGCGTGTTTTCCTCTACAATTTGCCCGGCATCCATGAAGATAATGCGGTCGGCCACCGTGCGGGCAAAACCCATCTCATGCGTCACGGCCAGGATCGTGTAGCCGCCCGTCGCCAGATCACGCATCACGTCCAGCACTTCCTTGATCATCTCCGGGTCTAACGCCGACGTCGGTTCGTCGAACAACAAAATATTGGGTTCCATCGTCAGAGTCCGCGCAATCGCTACGCGCTGCTGCTGCCCGCCGGAAAGCTGGCCTGGGTATTTATTCGCCTGTTCCGGGATGCCCACCCGCGTCAGCCAATGCATGGCCCGCTCTTCGGCATGATCCCGCGTCCACTTGCGCACGTGAATCGGCGCCAGGGTGACGTTTTCCAAAACAGTCAGGTGTGGGAAGAGGTTGAACTGCTGGAAAACCATGCCCACTTCCCGACGAATTTCGGCGATATTGCGCACGTCATAGTTCAGGGTCGTGCCTTCGATGATGATTTCCCCTTCCTGATGCTCTTCCAGCCGGTTGAGGCAACGAATAAACGTAGATTTGCCGGAGCCGGAAGGCCCCAAAATAACGATCACTTCGCCTTTTTTAACAGAGAGGCTGATTCCTTTCAGGGCGTGAAAATCGCCATACCACTTTTGCACGTCACGGCAGACGATAAGATTTTCGTTTTGGGTTAGGTGATGTGTTGTCATTAAGTCACTCGCTTTTCGTATTTCGCAGCCCGTCCACGATACAGGGAAGGCCACGCCTCTATCGTTCTGTATTCCTTTCGATGCGTCGGCTGGCTGTGACCATCAGCCAACTGCCAAAGAAGTAGACGAACATCAGGAAGATGTAAGGTTCGCGGCGCACACCCAGCCAGTTGGGTTGGGCGGCGATCAGGTTGGCTACGCCTAAAAGCTCAATCAGACCCACAATGGCGATGAGGGTGGTATCCAAAAACAGGCCAATAAACTGCCCCACGATGGCCGGGATGACGATGCGAATGGCCTGGGGCAGGATAATCAGCCGGTATTTTTGTATGGTGTTCAGGCCGATGGAATCGGCGGCTTCGTATTGCCCTTTGGGGATGGCTTGCAGACCGCCGCGGATGTTTTCGGCCAGGTAGGCGGCGGCGAAGAGCGCGGCGGCGGCCATGACGCGCCAGGTGCTGAGGATTTCCATGCCGGGCGGCAGCAAAATGGGGAAGAGAATGATGGACATGAAGAGGACGGTGATGAGGGGCACGCCGCGCACCGATTCAATGTAGACGGTGGAAGAAGCGGCGACGACGTTGCCCTTGAAGTACTTTTGGAACAGGTAGGCGATGAGCAGAATCAGCAGCGGCCAGAAGGCCAGGATGGTACCGAGAAGTCCACTGGCGTCGGCCAGTGCCGGCAACGTGTTGGTGACGAGCAGGTACAGGGTGAGGGCGCCGGCGGTAACGGCCGTTAACCACCACGGCACGCCGCGAATCATGCTGCGCCGACCAAGCGCCAGCAACACGCCGAACGGAAACGAGGCGAGAATGGCAAAAACGGCGATGATCATGGTCAGCAACAGGCCGCCCCAGGCCACGTCTGGATTGAGCGAGGCGGTGAAACCGTTGACCATCAGGTAAAGTACGCCGGCCAGCGCCGCCGCCCAAACCAATATCAACACCAGACCAACGGCCGTGCTGGGGTAGAGGCGCAGGATGTATTTGCTGCCGAAAAAAAGCGCCAGGAGCAGCAGAAGGGAAACGGCCGTTTGCCCCAACACCCTTTGCAGTGCCCCCGGCACAATCGTCACGACTAAAAGAAGCCCAAACGTCACAACAGGCGAAATGATCCACAAAAGGGTTAGCGCCCGACGGATGGGCGAACGGCGCAGCCGCTGCTGTGCATACACAAACGCGCTCACCGGCAGCAAAACCGCCAGATAACTCACCACCAAAACGATCCGCCACGTTTCCTCCCGCGGGAAGCGGAAGACCATCAGATTACGCATGTTGGCGATGATCGCGCCCCAGTTAGCGCCGGGGTTTTCAAATTGAGCCAGCGTCGCCTTCGCCAAATCGGGATCGGTGGTGAAACTGGCGCGCACAAAGGCGTAGTCAATGAAACTGCGTACCGTCGCCACAATCACCAGCGTCAGGAGCAGCGTTAGCAGGACGTTGGTGACGCTGCTGAACAGATTGTCTTTCAGCCAGAGCGTTATCAGGTTGTGCTTGTGGGTCATCTCGTTGTAGATGGTTGCGCCCAGGGAGACGAGCCAGAGAAGGAGAACGGCCGTTGTCAATACCGCTGCCTGACCCAATTGATTCATCGTGTAAACCAGGGTCACATAAGCCAGCAGCAGCAGCCAGAGCGCCAGCCACCAGCTACGGCCGATATGTTCCTGGAAAAAGCGCCGCCCATCAAAATGGATTGCTTGCCGCTGCCCGACTAAAGGCAAATTGGGTTCTTGCGTCGTCATGCTTATCTCTCCACCAGGGCGATGCGGCGGTTATACCAGTTCAGCAAAAAGGAAATGAGCAGGCTAAAACTGAGGTAAGACGCCATCACAATCATAAAAACCTGCACTGAACGCCCCGACTGGTTGAGCGTAGTGTAAGAAACGGCCCACAAATCGGCATACCCCACGGCAATCGCCAGCGAGGAGTTTTTGGTCAGGTTAAGGTATTGACTGGTCAACGGAGGGATGATCACCCGCAGTGCCTGGGGCAGCACCACCAGGCGCAAACGCTGCGATTCGCTTAATCCCAGAGCGCGAGCCGCTTCGGACTGCCCTTTGGGCACAGACTGGATGCCGGCGCGCACAATTTCGGCGATAAACGCGCCGGTATACAACACCAGGCCGATGAGCAAGGCGGCAAAGCTGGGCGTCAGTTTAACGCCGCCCTGAAAGTTCAGCCCTTCCAGGCGAGGGATGGAGAGTCGAATGGGCGTTTCCGCGATGGGCAGCAGAAGGGGCACGCTTGCCAGCGTCGCCTGGGCCGCCAGCAAATCGGCTTCGGCGGCAACCAACAGTTCACAGTCGCCGGTGGCAAAAGCATTCACAGTCTGGTCTAAGCGGTCGCTGCGATTGATGGTGTAAGGGACGTTGTTGGCGCGCAACTGGGCCGTCAGGTTGACTTCAGGCGAATCGTCGCGCACGGCGCAGACGACGAGGGCGGCTTCGTCTACTTGTTCAGCGGTAAGACGGCCGTCGGCAACGGCCGTTTCCACTTCCGCCAGGTCCGCCACCCCCAAACGCTCCGCCACGATCCCCGGTATCTCCGCAAATTCCGCCGCCGGCAGCGATTCCGACACCCAGATCGCCTGCGAGCTAACGGCCGCATTCGCCATAAACCAGCCAGCCGCCACAATCAAGCCAAAAGCCAGCACCGACCACGTCGTGCGGTTCAGCCCCCGGCCAACCTTCTGTTCTTGTCGCGCCAGCACAAACGACACCACCAGCGCCACCACCACCCCGCCCAGCAAAAAGAGCAGCCACACGCGGAACGAAGGCATATACACCAGCCCCGGCAGATTGATCCCGCGTTGGCTCAGATAAATTGGCAGGCCAAATGGTTGCAGCGCCTCCCGAATGCCCGGCAAAAGCAAAATGACGCCAAAATAAATAAAAAACAATTGCAGCAGCAGCGGCGTGTTGCGGAAAAAATCCACGTACCACTTGGCCAGATTACTCACCAGCCAATTGCGTGATAGTCGGGCAATGCCGGTCAGCGTGCCTAAAATGGTCGCAAAAATAATGCCAAAAAAAGCGACTTTGATGGTGTTTAGCGCGCCAACCAGAAGCGCCCGCGCATAAGGATCGCTGGGCGTATAGGCGATCACGCTTTCGGAAATATCGAACTGCGCATCAATGCGCAGAAACAAAAAGCCACAACGGAAGCTGTCTGTGCCGTCCGGGCAGCGAAAAGAGCCTAGCGTGCCAATGTTGCTGCTGACGTTGCCCAACAGCCAGGCCGCCGCCAGCAACATCACGGCGACAAATAGTACTTGCGCCAGGACGCCGATGACACGGCCGTCACGCCAGAAAGGAATGCTTTCGGGGGAGCGTTGCGCCATAATTATTTCCCCACAGAAAAGTAGGCCAGACACAGCCCGGCGCTGCGCCGGGCTGTGTCTCATTTACCTGCTCGATTGCGTGTCGCGTTAACGGAACGGCGGCGAATAGAGCAAGCCACCTTCGGTCCACAAGGTATTCAAGCCGCGCGGCAAGTTGAAAGGCGTATCAGGCCCCAGGTTGCGGTCGTAAATTTCCGCGTAGTTGCCCACTTGCTTAATGACCTGGTAACACCAATCATTGGAAAGGCCCATGCCGGCGCCTAAGTCACCCGTTTCACCCATCACATTTTGTATTACCGGGTCTTCGCTGCCCAAGAAGGTGTCTACGTTGGTCGAGTCAATGCCCAGTTCTTCCGCCTGAATGGTGCAGTTCACCGTCCACATGACGATGTCGCCCCAGTTGTTGTCCCCATGACGGGTCATCGGGCCAAGCGGCTCTTTGGACATGGTTTCATCCAGAATAATGTGGGCCGCCGGGTCGGCCAGGAGGATTTGTTGGGAAACCAGGCCGGATTTGTCGGTGGTGAAACCGTCACACTGACCGGCGTCATACGCTTCGCGGGTGCGGTCTGCGTCGTCAAAAACCACCGGCTCGAAATCAATGCCGCGCGCCCGGAACACGTCTGCCAGGTTCTTCTCTGTGGTTGTACCCGATTGCACGCAAATGGTGCCGCCGGCCAGGTCTTCCAGGCTGCTGATGCCGTCAGCGGCGCGTACCATCATGCCCTGCCCATCATAAAAAGTGGTGGGTTGGAAATCCGCGCCCAATTGGGTGTCGCGGCTGAGGGTCCAGGTGGTGTTACGAATTAACACGTCAATTTCGCCAGATTGCAGAACGGGGAAGCGTTCGTTGGCCGAAGTTGGCCGGATTTCGATGGCTGTGGCGTCGCCCAAGACTGCTGCGGCGACAGCCTTGCAGAAGTCAATGTCGAAGCCTTCAAAATCGTTCGTGTCAGGATTGATGTAACCGAACCCAGGGACTGCCTGGTTGCCACCGCATTTCAGGGTGCCGCGATCGCGCACAGTTTGCAGCGTGATGCCTTCGGCTGCTGCTACAACTTCTTGGGCCGGCGCAGCGGTCGGTTCGACCGGCGCAACGGTGGCCGCTTCGGCTGGCGCCTCGGCCACTGTTTCCTCGGCTGCTGTTTCTGCGGCCGTTTCAGTGGTTGTGTCGCCGCCACAGGCTGCAAGAAGTAAAGCAAGCAAAATAAAACTGACAAGGGTAAGAAAATATTTTTTGTTCATGAAATCTCTCCTCCGAAATGGGCTGAACTATTGGGGTTGACAAAAAAGGGTATACAAACGCAATCCTCTCGATAAGGCCTCCTTCTTAAAGCAGATGTCCTTCAATGTCCCGTCTGGGCAATGAATTGATGCTGTTGTTTTGTCGTTGCGATTTTGAGCGGCTAGTGGTGAAACCGTTGACAGGTTGGCTTACGCGGTGGCTTACAGGTTGGCTTCAAAAAAGAAATAGACTGTCGCAGTTTCGTGATTTTGGCTGCGCACCGGTTAGAAAGATTCTTCGCGGGTGGCAGATTATCTTCAACCAGATCAACCAATCGTTCGTTCAGTGCGGCATTGGGGAATGGGTGGCTGATATGCAGTTTATCTGGTCTGTAGGACTTGTTTCCTATTTTAGTATAACCAGCCTTAAGAAATGGGCAAGTCTTACGTAAACAAATTTTCGCGGCTTTTATTGTGCAAAGAGATAAAGAAGGGCGCGTGTCAACGGCCGTTCCCCTGTCACCTCCTGGCGGTTTGGTGGTTACGGCCGTTTTTTTACGGCCGTTAACCACACAAACCAATATGCATCAGGCCGAAATGACCCCATTAAGACACCGTTAAGTTATATTATTGTCACTATATTGACACCTAAATGATACTGTTGTAGAATTCCATTGTCCTTCATAGCTCAGGCGCTTGAACAACGTTTCGCAGTACATTTTGTCCACTTGGCAAAAACTTTTTACGCCACAAAAGCAAAATTTAAAGTCAATGTCAGCCTTATTAAGGAGGAGTACCCCATGTTTTCAACTCAACAGTTGCCAACTTACAAGGTCGGTCTTTTATTCATTGTCCTCTCGCTTCTGATTTTAGGTCTGGCTGCCTGCCAGCCGGAAACAGTCGAAGTTGTCAAGGAAGTGCCCGTTGAAGTAACGCGCATCATCACGGAAACCATCACCGAAGAAGGGCAGGCCGTGGAAGTGACCCGCGTCGTCAGCGAGCAAATTGTGGTCACCGCGACGCCGGAACCGGAAGCACCCGTCTCCTTTGCCCCTGATGACCCCGGCACTTACGTCGCCCTCACTTTTGGCGATATAGACACCCTGGACCCCAACCTGGCCTACGACAGCGCCAGTGGGCAGGTGATTCAGAATGTCATGGAAGGTCTGGTTTATTACAACGCCGGCGATAGCAACAGCCTGGTTCCGGCGCTGGCCGAAGAAGTTCCCAGCCGGGAAAATGGCCTGATCTCCGAAGATGGGCTTTCCTACACCTTCAACATCCGTGAAGGCATCACCTTCCACGAAGGGGGCGCGTTGGAACCCCACGACGTAGCCTACACGTTCCAACGCGGCTTGCTGCAATCGGACCCCAACGGGCCGCAGTGGCTTTTGCTGGAACCCATTCTGGGATTCAGCACCTGCTACGACATTTCCGAAGGGCTGGACTCTGAATGCGGTCTGGCAGGTGATGCGGAAGCGTTGGCCGCCGTTGCCCCGGAAGAGTTAACGGCCGTTTGCGAACAAGTAAAAGCCGCCATCGTCGCCGATGACGAAGCCGGTACGGTGACGTTTAATCTGGCCCAACCCTGGGGGCCATTCCTGGCGACATTGGCCGGGTATTGGGGCAACGTTCTGGACAGCGAATGGGCCATGGAAAATGGCTCCTGGGATGGCGACTGCGCCACCTGGGTGAACCACTATGCCCCTGGCTCTGAAAACAGCGAGTTAAGCAACATCATCAACGGCACCGGCCCGTATATGCTGGACCACTGGACGCCTGGTGAAGAATATGCCCTGGTTGCCAACCCCAATTACTGGCGCGCCGATGACATGCCCGTCTGGGAAGGCGGCCCGTCCGGCCAGCCCCGCATCAAGATGATCATCGTCAGATTGGTCAATGAGTGGGGGACCCGTTTTGCCGCCTTGCAGGCCGGAGATGCCGCCTCGGTGAATGTGCCGCAAGAAAACGAAACGCAAGTAGACCCGTTGGTCGGCGAATTCTGCGATTACCTGACAAACGAATGCACGCCCAATCCCGACAATCCCAACGGCGCTCTGCGCAAATGGGACATGCTGCCCAGCGTCTCTCGCACCGATGTTTTCCTGAGCTTTGAAGTAGCGACCGATGATCGCGGCAGCAATCCGTACATTGGCAGCGGGCAGTTGGATGGCAATGGCATTCCGCCCAACTTCTTCTCTGACATCCACGTGCGGAAAGCCTTCAACTACTGCTTCGACTACGACACCTTCATCGCCGAAGTGCAGTTGGGCAAAGGCGTGCGCAACAACGGTCCCATCATCCGCGATATGCTGGGTTACAACGAAGACGGACCTTATTACGAGTTTGATATGGACAAATGCGCCGAAGAATTGGCCCTGGCCTGGGATGGCGCTTTGCCGGACACCGGTTTTCGGGTACAGGTGGCGTTCAACACCGGCAATACCACCCGCCAGACCATTGGCGAAATCCTGCAAAACAACCTGGCGGCGGTGAACCCTCTGTATCAGGTAGAAACGATTGGATTGCCCTGGCCCACCTTATTACGCGCCTTCCGCGCCCAGCAGTTGCCGGTTGCCATCAGCGGCTGGGGCGAAGATATTCACGACCCGCACAACTGGGTACAGCCGTTTACTGTGGGCACGTATGCCGGGCGGCAAAACATGCCCGCCGAGCTTATCGCTCAATTTACGGAATTGGTTAGCGCCGGCGTCTCTGCGCCTACGCCGGAAGAGCGTGAGCAATATTACTTTGAGCTGCAACAACTGCATCACGATCAGGCGCCGCAGATCACGTTGTCGCAGGCTACCACTTTCCGTTTTGAGCAGCGTTGGGTGAGCGATTGGTTCTATCGTATCGGCCAATCCAACATCAACGAGGGCGGCTATTACTACGCTTATGATCTGGATGATGGTCTCGATTAGGAAATTCACCTCCTTCCTAAACGAGAAACTGTAACGCTTTGCAAACGGGTGATGGGACGTGAAAGCCATCACCCGTTTTGCTTTTTTGTGGCGTTACGGCCGTACAAAACCTTCATCCACTGCCTGCACCCAAAACGTCAGGGTGTCGCCATTGTCGGCGGTGGCGTAAAAGGCCCATGCCGGCTGCCACAACCAACCCGGCGCGGCCTCATCTCCCGTCGCCGTCACATGGTAAGCCAGTTCCACACGGTCTACGGTGATTTGCGAATAGGACGTGTTGGAAGCCTCTGGCGCAGAGGTGGTAACGGCCGTTTCTCCCCCCGTCGCCACCTGCAAATCAATCCCTTCCCAATCCAACACCGGGAAAGCCAGCCCCGCATCGCGGACAGCCCAGGCAACACGTTCACCGTTGCCCCTTCCGGCACATCGGCCGGAACGTCTGGCAAGATAAACATTTCGCCGCTTTGCGCTTCTTGCAGCCGCGTCTGGCCATCTGTTCGCTGTAACATGCCTGTCTTAAACAGCGGGTTCAGTTCCGGCATGGGTTCCCAACCGGCCACCGCCAGCGTATTGACGGCCGTGTCCAGGCTGCCCCAAACGTGGATGGTTTGCCCCACCTGCGCCGCCATCGCCGCCAGCGCAGCCTCGTCTGTTTGCAAGGCGAAGTTCAACAGATGAATGCGCGGTGGACCATCGCCGCTGATCGGGGCGTAGGCGGCCGGCCAGGCGTACAAATGCACGTCTGGCCCAGATTGGTGCTGGCGCGGCCAATATTGGAAGCTGCCGGCTTCGGCGCTGGTTGTCTGGGCGGTTGTCGGGGAGGTGATGGCGGTCACAATATCCGCCGTCACGCCTGCCTGAAGCTGCTGCCAGGCGGTCTCGGCGCTGATGAGCGGATAACTGTCCAACGCTGTTGGGGATTCGATGGCCTGATAACTGGCAAAGGCGACCTGGCCGCCGCTGCCCACGCCCACGCTGATTTCCGGTTGGCTGGCGGCACGGCCGTCAATCAGCCGCAGCACAAACACTTCTTGTCCCCAACCGGGTTGCAAGGTGTACGGAAAGTCTGGCAGGCCAAGCGCTTGCAAAAATGCTTCGGCGATGGGCGCGGCCTGGGCAAAAGCCAGTGGATTCAGGTAATCGAAGGCGGCGCTGCTGTCGGTGTAATAGGCGGCAAATTCGGTGATGTTGAGGGTGCGTGGGCCGTCAAAGGCATA
>OEIV010001345.1_pt1 | contig 11407 bp, 8 predicted proteins | sample 1539231 | NCBI WGS metagenome assembly OEIV01 (sample SAMN03794762, study PRJEB22550) | activated sludge metagenome | feature: wastewater treatment plant; material: activated sludge; isolation source: Wastewater treatment plant of a petroleum refinery complex | place: Argentina: Buenos Aires ... | reverse complement strand
CCCGGATCGTAGGTGAAGCACCCGGTATCGCGATACAGCCGTCCGATGTCGACGACGTCGGGACCGAGCGTGCCGGAGCGCACCGGCATTTCGGATGTCTTGGATGCGATGCTGAGCCGGGCGTTTTTACCGGTCGAGCTGCTTTCAGCGGTCATTGAGGGGTCCCTTACAGTCTCAGGCTACGGCTCTGATCTCGAGAGGCGGCTGCCGGGTCTCACGCAGGAACTGGCGGGGATGGCATTTGCTCAAATTTTGAGCATGCACATTTGCTGGTGAAACCTTTGGCGCTCACAGCTTCATCTGGTACTCCACATCTCGCCATGCGGCAAGATAACCATTGGATGATGCGAGCCGGCGGACGCGAAGGGAAAACAACGCAGTTACAGCGTGTTGATGGCCGCAGGTGACCGGGTTTACAGATCGGATCCCCGTCGAACGCCTAACTTGACAGCGCAGATGCAGCATGACCGCGGTCAGAAACTCGGCTCGCCGCGCATCATGGCCCGTCCGCGCGGCGAAAATTGCTGACGCAACGCAGGGCCTGAGCCTTCACGCGGCGTGATCGCGAAGGCGTGCGAGGCTCTCCGATTCTCCGAGCACCGCCATCACGTCGAACACCGGCGGTGACACGGTCGATCCGGTCAACGCCGCGCGCAGCGGCTGCGCCACCTTACCGAGCTTCAGCCCGTTGGCTTCCGAGAACTCACGCACGATGGCCTCGAGCGACGTGGCCGACCACTCGGGCGCCTTCTCCAGCGCGGCGACGAGCTTGCCGATCATGTCCTTCGCCGGGGCGTCGAGCAGCTTCGCCGCTTTCTCGTCGAGCGCGAGCGGGCGTGCCGCGAAAACGTAGGCTGCTCCCTGGATCAGGTCGACCAGCGTCTTCGAGCGCTCCTTGAGGCTCGGGATCGCGGCGCGGAACTGTGGCCCGGCGCCCGACGCGAGGCGGCGCGCGATATCGAACCCGCCCTCGATCTCCGGCAGGATGGCGACCGCGCGTTCGAACAGCTCGTGATCGTCCGTCTGGCGGATGTAGTGGGCGTTGAGCGCCTCGAGCTTGGCGAAGTCGAAGCGCGCGGGGCTGCGGCCGATGCCATCGAGATCGAACCAGGAAACGAGCTGCTCGGTCGACATTATCTCATCATCGCCGTGGCTCCAGCCGAGGCGCACGAGGTAGTTGCGCAGCGCCACCGGGAGGTAGCCCATGGCCCGGTACGCTTCGACGCCGAGTGCGCCGTGTCGCTTGGACAGCTTGGCGCCGTCGGGCCCATGGATCAGCGGGACATGCGCGAACTCCGGCACCGACCAGCCGAGGCCCTGGTAGATCTGCGTCTGGCGGGCCGCGTTCGTCAGATGGTCCACGCCGCGCACCACATGCGTGATGCCCATGTCGTGGTCGTCGACGACGACGGCGAGATTGTAGGTGGGGTTGCCATCGGAGCGCAGCAGGATGAGGTCGTCGAGATCCTTGTTGGGAATGACGACGCGACCCTGCACGTGGTCCTCGACGACCGTCTCGCCTTCGCGCGGTGCCTTGAGGCGGATGGTGTAGGGCAGGTCCGCGGGCGCGTCGTCAGGGCTCTTGTCGCGCCAGGGCGAGCGGATCGACAGCGTGCGCTTCTCGGCCTCGGCGGCGGCGCGCATGGCGTCGAGCTCGGCCGCCGTGAGGTAGCAGCGATAGGCGTTGCCGCTGGCGAGCAACTGCTCGGCGGCCTCGCGATGGCGCGCGGCGCGGGCAAACTGCGAGACCGGCTCGCCGCTCCAGTCGAGTTCGAGCCAGCGCAGCCCGTCGAGAATGGCGGCCACCGCCGCCTCGTTGTTGCGCTCGCGGTCGGTATCCTCGATGCGCAGCAGAAACGTGCCGCCACGGGCCTTGGCGTAGAGCCAGTTGAACAGGGCCGTGCGCGCGCCGCCGATGTGCAGGTATCCGGTCGGCGAGGGTGCGAAGCGGACGATGGGAGCTGAGCTGCGGGCGGCGGGCGTTGTCTGTTTCTCGGTCATCGGTCGTGTCATGATCCTCGGCGGGAGCCACGGGCGTGGCCGCTGCGCGCGCTTTAGCACGTGGCGCGGATGGGGGTAAGGGCCGAAGCTCGATGGCGGGAGACGGCGGCGGGCGCCCTGCCGGCATGGTTGCGCTGCCCGGCGGGGGGGGGGGGGGGAAGAACGCTTTGGGGGGGGGGGTCTCGCCCCGCCGCCAATGTCGCTCGCCGCGCGCGCCGCCCTTGCGATCGAGGATGAGCGGGCGCGCTGGTTCTACTGGGTTCCGGTCTTTATCGGCGTCGGCATCGCGGTCTATTTCGCCCTGCCGGTCGAGCCCCCGCTCTGGGTCGCTCTTCTTGCGCCCGTCGCCGCGATCGCGGCGCGTCTGGCCCTTGGTCACGCGACCCTCGTGACGCTGGCGACGGGCGTATTGACGCTCGCCGGCGTGGGCTTCGCGCTGGTGACGGTGCGGACCGCGCTTGTCGCGGCGCCTGTCCTCGAGGCGCGTCTCGATCGTGTCGACGTCGAGGGATTCGTCGAGCGGGTGGAGCCGCGAACGGGGCGCGGCGAACGGGTTACACTGCGCGTCACACGGCTCGGCGCGCTCCCGCCCGATGCGACGCCACTGCGGGTGCGCATCCGCACGACGTCTCGTGTCGAGGGCCTCGGGCCGGGCGATGCGCTGAGTGTCAGGGCCAGCTTGTCGCCACCCGCCGCGCCCGCGCTGCCGGGAGGCTACGACTTCGGCCGCTACGCTTTTTTCCAGGGGATCGGCGGCGTCGGATACGCGACGGAGGCGCCACGGCGCATCGTGCTGCCCGCGCCGCCGCCCCTTTCGCTGCGCATCTGGTCGTCGGTGGAGCGGTTGCGGCAAGCCATCACGCGGAGGATCGAGGCGGCGCTGCCGGGCGAAACCGGCGCCATAGCCGCCGCCCTGCTTTCGGGCGAGCGCGGCGCCATATCGGATGCCACCAACGACGCCTACCGCAACTCCGGGCTGTTCCACATCCTCTCCATCTCGGGCCTGCACATGGCGATCATGGGCGGCGCGGTGTTCTGGTTCGTGCGGCTGCTGCTGGCGCTGGTGCCGGCGGTGGCGCTGGTCTACCCGAGCAAGAAGTGGGCGGCGGTCGCGGCGGGGCTTGCGAGCCTCGCGTATCTGGCGATCTCGGGTGGCTCGTTCGCGACCGTACGGTCTTTCGTCATGATCGCCGTCATGTTCTTCGCCATCGTGCTCGACCGGCCCGCGCTGGCGATGCGCAACGTCGCGATTTCGGCCCTGCTCATACTGGTGGTGTTCCCCGAAAGCCTGCTCGATGCGGGCTTCCAGATGTCGTTCGCGGCGGTGGTGGCACTCGTCGCCGCCTACGAGGCAGTGCGCGACAGACTGTCGGAAGGCCCGGGGCGCGGCGACGTCGGCCCCGTGCTGCGGGTTGGACTGTTCTTCGGCGGCATCGTGATGACCACGCTGGTTGCGAGCATCGCCGTGGCGCCGTTTGCCGCCTTTCATTTTCACAAGAGCCAGCAGTACGCGGTGATCGCCAATCTGCTGGCGGTGCCGATCACCAACTTCATCGTCATGCCGGCGGCACTCGCGACGCTGATCGTGATGCCACTCGGCCTCGAGGCGGGCCCGCTCTACGTCATGGGGGCGGGGATCGATGCGATGAGCGTCGTGGCGCGCTGGGTCGGCGCGCTGCCGGGCGCCGTTTTACACCTACCGGCGATGTCGACCGCGTCGTTCGCCGCGATGCTCGCAGGTGGCCTGTGGCTGACGCTCTGGCATGCGCGCTGGCGCTTGCTCGGTGTAGCTGTGGCCGGCGCCGGCGTTGTGCTGGCGGTGGTGGCGATGCCGCCTCGACCCGATGTTCTCGTCGGACGTGCGGGTAACCTCGTCGCGGTTCGCGGCGGCGACGGCAACCTGGCATTTCTCGGACGCTCGGGCCGCGCGGAATTCGAGATCGAGAGATGGCTCGAGCACGATGGCGATGCGCGCGCATCCGAGGCCGGCAAGGTGCTGCCGGCCTATGCGACGGCCTCCGTCGCCCCCCATGCAATGGCTGCCAGGCCGTGGGCGGCATCCCACGACGCGGGTGAGGGCCGTGGCCGGGCAATGAACGACGCGACGTTGCCCGATCGTGGACGCGGGAGCCCCGGCGGATCGTCAGGCGCAGTCAACGCCATCTCGTGTGACAGCGCCGGATGTCTTGCGCGGATCAGAGGGGCTCTCGTCGCGGTGCCACGCCATGCCGCCGCGATCGCCGAGGATTGCCGCGCGGCCGACCTGCTGGTGCTCGCGGTTCCGAGGCCCGCCGGATGCGCAGGCGCCGCAGAGGTCGTCGACCCTGGCGCGGTTCGTCGTGGAGGCACCAGCGCGGTCTACATCGACGGCCCGCAGCGGTTACGCATCGAGACGACGGCCGCCGCGCGCGGCGTGCGGCCGTGGTCGCCGCCCTATCGCGACGTGCACCATTGGAATCGCGGAGCGAGTGCTCCGCGGGCTGCAGGAGGTGAGCAGGCGCGTGCGGCCCCGTCGACAGCCGAGGTTGGCGCAGCGGGCGAGCAACATGACGGTGAGCTCAATGCGACAGTCCCGCCGGACGTCAGCGGCGGTGAAGGCCGCGCAACCTCTGCCCCACGTGCGCGGTGGCGCCATTCCAGGGACGAGACCGACGGCGTCTCGCGTCTGCCGTCGTTCGCGGCGCCGGACCTCGCCGGTACACTCGAGTCGCCGCGCCCCGAGGACGAGGAGGACGGGCCCGCGCCATGAGCCTGCCCGCACGACGAGCCCGCCCGCGCCGTAGGGCCGCATCCCGTGGTGCCTGAACACGCCGCCCCACGCAGGCTCCCGCGCATCGCGCGAACCCGGATCAATACCGGCGGATGAGCCCCACCAGACGGCCTTGGATGTCGACCTGATCGGGGCCGAAGATGCGGGTCTTGAACTCGGGGTTGGCGGCCTCGAGAGCGATCGTCGTGCCCTTCTTGCGCAGGCGCTTCAACGTCGCCTCTTCCTTCTCGACGAGGGCGACGACGATGTCGCCGTTTTCGGCCGTATCGCAGCGGCGGACGATGACCAGATCGCCGTCGTGAATTCCGGCCTCGATCATCGAATCGCCGCGCACCTCGAGGGCGAAGTGCTCACCGTTGGTCAGCAGGTCCGGCGGACAGGCGATGTCGTGGGTATGGTTCTGCAGCGCGCTGATGGGCGTGCCGGCGGCGATGCGGCCCATCACGGGAACGGATACCGTGCGGCTGTCGATGGCGACGGACGGCGGCGGCATCAGCTCCGGCTGTTTGCGGCTGCCTTCGATCACGCTCGGCTGGAAGCCGGGGCGCTTCGCCGGCGCGTCGGTGCCCTCCGGCAGCTTGATGACCTCGATGGCGCGGGCGCGATGGGGCAGGCGGCGGATGAAGCCGCGCTCGACCAACGCTGTGATGAGACGATGGATGCCGGATTTCGACTTGAGGTCCAACGCATCCTTCATTTCGTCGAACGACGGGGGAACGCCTGCCGCTTGCATCTTCTCATGGATGAATAGCAGCAACTCTTTCTGCTTCTGGGTGAGCATCGGCGACCCTCCGTGTCTCTGGCCAGCGCCGCAGGCCGAATAAATCCGCTCCGCCCGGGGGCGTGCCCCGGTGCGGTCGTGCCACAGCCGGGCGATAGCCGGCGGGCATCGCTGGCCTGCGATGTGGCACCGTCCCGTGACCGAGCCTCTTCGGTACGACGGGGCACGTTGCCGTGCAAACCATTAATGTACACTAACCGTTCTCGTGGCGTTCTGCAAGATGGGCGCCGTGGCTTTCCGGTTACGGTCTGCTCAGAAGTCGAGATCGAGCACTTCGACGGCTTCTCCGGCGGGGAGGGGAGCGGCACCGGGCGGGCGGACGATGAGACAGTCGGCTGCGGCGAGGGGGGTCATCAGCGAGCTGTCCTGCGACGGGGCGGGAGCGACGCGCCGCGTGCCGCCGTCGCGTGAAACGGTGGTGGCGCGCATGTAGTGCGAGCGCGGACCGTTGGCCCCGATCGGGGCGGCGAGGAGTGCCGGCTGGGGCGCCGCCGCGGTGATGCCGGCACCGGACAGCAACCCGATGAGCGGGACGACGAACACCCGCGTGCAGATGAGCGAGGAAACCGGATTGCCTGGCAGGCCAACGACGCGCTGTACGCCGCGCCGGCCGAAGATCAGCGGCTTGCCGGGGCGCATCGCGATCTTCCAGAAATCGAGGGTCATCCCGGCATCAGCGAGCGCCGGCACGACGAGATCGTGCGCACCGACCGACGCCCCGCCGATGGTGAGCAGGATGTCGGCATCGGCGGCCCGTGCGATGTGCTCATCCAGGCTCTCGCGCGTATCGCGCGCGATGCCGAGGAGACGCGGCTCGCCGCCCGCCGCGCGCACCATGGCGGCGAGACCATACGGGTTAGAGGAGACGATCTGATCGGGCCGCGGTGTCTCGCCGGGTGGCACCAGCTCGTCGCCGGTTGCGAGAATGGCGATCGTCGGCCGCCGGTGGACGGGCAGGCGCGCGTAGCCCATCGCGGCGGCCAGCGTGACGTCGCGCGCGGTGAGACGGCGTCCGGCCGCGAGGCGAACGTCGCCCACCGAGAAATCACCACCGCGACGGCGCAGGTGATCGGGGTCCGGCCTGCCGTCGACGACGCGGATCACCGTTCCGCTGGCGGGGCGCCCGGTGCTGCCCTCTCTTCCCTCCACGTTTTCCTGAATGACGATGGCGTCGGCACCTGCGGGAACGGGAGCGCCGGTGAAGATGCGGACCGCCTCGCCCGCGCCGATCGCCCCCTCGAACGCATGCCCGGCCGCCGACTCGCCGATCACGGTGAGGCTCGACGGCAGCGTCGCGACGTCCGCGGCGCGCACCGCGTATCCATCCATGGCGGAAGCGTCGAAAGGAGGCTGGGTCAACCGCGCGGGAAGGTCTTCGGCCAGTACGCGGCCAGCGGCATCGAAGAGCTCCACCGTTTCCGGACCCACAGCCTCAACGCCCGCTAGAATGCGGGCAAGGGCCGCTTCGACCGAGAGCAGGGCCATCAGGAGCGCGCCTCGTCCGCGCGCCAGTGGCCGGAGCGTCCGCCGGATTTCTCGACGAGGCGGATGCCGGTGAAGGTCATGCCTTTGTCGACGGCTTTCAGCATGTCGTAGATGGTGAGGCAGGCGACGGAGACCGCCGTCAGCGCTTCCATCTCGACGCCGGTCTGCCCCGCGACCTTGACCTCGGCGGTGACATGCAATCCGACCGGCGAGCGGCTCGTCACGAAGTCCACGGTCGCTTTCGTGATGGGCAGCGGATGGCACAGCGGAATGAGGTCCGACGTGCGCTTGGCAGCCATGATGCCGGCAATGCGCGCGGTGGCGAGCACGTCGCCCTTCTTGGCGGTGCCGGTCTCGATCAGGTCGAGCGTTTCCACCGCCATCGCGACGAATCCTTCGGCGCGCGCGACGCGGTGCGTGACGTCCTTGGCGGAAACGTCGACCATGTTCGCCTCGCCCTTGTCGTTCAGATGGGAGAGGCGCGGCGCGGATGTGTTCGGATCGGGCATTGAGGTGGAAGCTCGCCTGTTCTGATCTGAGGTGTTGGAGCGGCGCGCGGGACTATAGCCGCCGGCGGTCGCCCGGCGCCAGAGCCGCGGTTCGGTGACCGGCGCCGACCGAAAGGCCATGTTCGCTCGAATTGAAGCGGCGCGCGGTCTCGGATTAGCCTCGGGTCCGGCATCTGTCAGCAGAAGGAGGCAACAGGCATGGCTCGACGGCGCCCCGGAACGGCGATGGCGCTTGCCAGAGTGGCGGCGCTCGCGGCGCTGGTGGTGGTCCTTGGTCATGCGGCACCGGCAACCGCCGACGACGATGTCGATACGGCGCTCGTGATGGCGGTCGACATCTCGCAATCGGTCGATGAGGAACGCTATCGCCTGCAACTCGAGGGCATCGCGCAGGCGCTCGAGGACGAGGAGGTGATACGGGTCGTGACGAGCGGGCCGCGCCGCTCGATCGTGTTCACCATCGTCGGCTGGGCGGACCGTGCGCGCGTGCTGCTGCCGTGGACGTTCATCGCCAGCCGTTCGGACGGCGCGGCGGTGGCGCGGATGCTGCGTTCGCTGCCGACCGCGAGCGGGGAGTACACCTGCGTCGCGCGGATGATGCGCTATCTTGCCGAGTTCACGCTTCCGCAGATGCCGGTGAAGGCCGATCGCGTGGTCGTGGACGTTTCGGGCGACGGGCCCGACAACTGCACCTCGCTCACCTACCTCCGAGAAAGCCGCGAGAAGGTCCTGGCGCTCGGCGCGACCATCAACGGGCTGCCGATCCTCGAAGACGGCACCGATCGCGAGATCGGGCCGTGGAACCATGCGCCGGGCTCGACCAAGCTCGATTTTCCGCTGCCCACCGAGAACGACGCGCGCACGCTTCCCGAATGGTACGAGCGCCACGTGATGGCGGGGCCGGGCGCGTTCATCGTCACGGCGCAGGGGTATGACGATTTCGCCCGCGCGATCCGCCGCAAGTTCGTGATGGAGGTGGCGTGGCCGGGTACGGGGAGACCATCACGCGGCCGCGACGTGCGGCGTGTTGCGGGAGTGCGATGATCGTATCGACGTAGCGAGCGCTTCAGCGTGCATCGCGGATCACCCGCTATCGCGTGCGCGCTGCCGCAAGGTCGGCGAGACAGCTCTCGAACCCCGCGAGCGACGACAACTCCTCGCCCGCTGGAACCGTAACGCGGCGGACGCGGAAGCCCGCGAGTTCCACCGCGCCGACCATCATCAGGTTGTCGGCCATGTCGAAGCGCTCGATGGAAGTGCCCGCGCTGTAGCTTTCGCACGCCCTCGCGCCGGCGCCCGCGTAATAGCGTTCTGAGCGCTCGGCGAACGGCGTCGCCACGTGCGTGTAGCCGAGCACGGGTTTGCCGCTCGCCGCCATGTAGCCCATCTCGAACGCGGTGCCGGCATCCATGCTAACGCCGCGGAACGGGGTCATGTTGGCGATGACGGCGTCGCACCCGGCCATATGGGCGAGGTTGCCGCGATAGATGGCGATGCCCTGCGCGAAGGGTGCGAGCCCGGCGAGGTCGAGATCGCCGTCCATCGGAGAGACACCGTTGAAACCCGCCGCGCGGCACGCCGCCTTCTTCGCCTCGAACACCGGTTTGCCGAACTCGGGCAGGAACACCTCCGGGCCGGCGAGATAGATCCGGAAAGCTCGCATGCGGGTGGTCCTGATGCAGGTTGAGGCGTTGGGGGGGGGGAGCGGGCGCGCCGCGGCCGCCGGACCGTGTCACGTAATGCCGAGCGTGTCATGGACCGGCGAGTGATGGACCGGCCAGCGCCGCGAAGCAGCCGGAATGGCCCGGAAAATCCCGCGCGGGTCGGACGCTGAAAAAATTCGCGAACCGCTTTGAACCCGCCGCTCACCCGCCGCGACCAACCTTCATCACGAGGCGGCGAGGTGCCGCCCGGGACTTGAAAGAACATACGACTAAGCTCGGAGCCCCACGATGTACAAGACCATCGCTTTCGCCCTCGCCGCCACGTTCGCCGCCAACGTCATCGTCCCCGCAGCGATGGCCGGAACCACGCCTCAGAAGCCGATCGAGATGCCGCCCATCGTCGTCAAGGGCGAGCGCCCGAAGAAGTAAGGCCGCAAGCCTGCTCCCCAACCCCAACCTTCCCCCCAACACACACATGGCGGCTCCCACCCCCGGGGCCGCCATGTTGGTTTTGGGGGTGCGGATTTCACGGAGCCACGCGCAACGGACCGCGACGTTTCATCCTCGAATTCATGCTGAGGACCCATTGCGCGACACCGCGAAAGTCGCGCTCATGCCGCCGCATCCAATATCAAGGATGTCATGGTCGGGCTCGTCCCGACCATCCAGCGCCCAACAAGTGAAGGTCTGTGCGCCTTGAAATGTCAGCGCCGCAACAGCCCCCGGCCTTCCCGTGCAGCACCCTGGGTCCTCGGGACAAGCCCGAGGATGACAAGAGCAACAACATAACGAACCCCCAAAATCTGTCATGCTTCATATTGCGAACAGTGCCGAGTTGCCTCTCAAACGATCTGATTCTGCAAGATTGAACTTGAATTTGCAGATACCGCATCCACAGAAACTTGTTGCACACCAGTTTTCGGCTTCTTCTCGTTGGAGGGCAAATCACTTAGCCTGGAAAAACGCAGCATATCGGCGCAGAGGCGGCACACGGTGAACCACACTCTAACTCATGATCTCGACTTGTTCGGAAACCCGATTGTCGACTGTTCGACAAGGAAGAAGAATAAGGTCCGCAATCGCGCTTCGACCGAATCTCGCTGCAACGAAGCACTGGCGACCAAAGGTCCAACGCAGGAGATAAAACACAAGGCCCCAAGACTCTTGGGCAACTGGATTCAACGCTCTCACAAGCGGTTTTGGCTGTGTGTTGCGGCCTCGTGCAGTTTCCTCTTCATCAGCGTGATTTTTCCAGGAGTTGTCGAGGGCGCAAAAAAGTACGTCGGTGACTGGGTCAAGTTAAAGCTTGAAGAAATTATCGGACCTGCACATCGGCGTAGTGGCGGGACCAACGACTCCGCGGTGCCACGACGCTCAGAAGATCCGCAGATCTGGCTCGATGGTCAGGTCGTCGTTCCGCCTGACCGACGCTCTGGCAAGAAATAACCTCCCTCACACCAACCTGCTCTGCTCCACCGCCGCAGCGATGAAGCTTCGGAACAGGGGATGCGGGTCGAAGGGGCGGGATTTCAGCTCGGGGTGATACTGCACGCCGATGAACCAGGGATGGTCGGGATATTCGACCGTCTCCGGCAACAGCCCGTCCGGTGACGTGCCGGCGAAGCGCAGGCCCGCGCTCTCCAGCCGCTCGCGATAGCCGGTGTTGACCTCGTAGCGGTGGCGGTGGCGCCGGGAGATGGGCGCCGCGCCATACATTTGCGCGATGCGGCTGCCATCGGCGAGCCGCGCCTCGTACGCGCCGAGCCGCATCGTGCCGCCGAGGTCGCCACCCGAACGCCGCTGCTCCAGTTCGTTGCCGCGCATCCATTCCGTCATCAGGCCGACCACCGGCTCGGTCGAGGGACCGAATTCCGTCGAGGATGCACCCGCGACACCCGCCAGATTGCGCGCAGCTTCAATGCACGCCATCTGCATGCCGAAGCAGATGCCGAAGTAGGGCACGCGCCGCTCGCGCGCGAACTTGGCGGCGAGGATCTTGCCTTCCGCGCCGCGCTCGCCGAAGCCGCCCGGCACCAGAATGCCGTCGACGCCTTCCAGATACGGGGCCGGATCCTCGTGCTCGAATACCTCCGCCTCGATCCATTCGAGGTTGACGCGCACCCGGTTGGCGATGCCGCCATGCACGAGCGCCTCGATCAGCGATTTGTAGGCGTCCTTCATGCCCGTGTACTTGCCG
>OEIV010001344.1_pt1 | contig 11412 bp, 2 predicted proteins | sample 1539231 | NCBI WGS metagenome assembly OEIV01 (sample SAMN03794762, study PRJEB22550) | activated sludge metagenome | feature: wastewater treatment plant; material: activated sludge; isolation source: Wastewater treatment plant of a petroleum refinery complex | place: Argentina: Buenos Aires ... | reverse complement strand
ACCTCCGTCTAAAATCTCTAATGCTTTTTTAATTGCTTTTTCTTTATCGTAGCTTGTTGATTCGTCTGATATAATAAAAGACTGCAATCTTTTCTTTTGGCCCTCTATTTGATCTCTGTTTGTTGGTGATCCATCTAGTAGTTTGTTTAAGTTATCAATCTCATTATATAATGACTGATTGAAACCTTCAAGATTATCCGCAACGATAGAAGCAAGTTTATATTTAATCTTCTCTTTTATCTTTTCATCAAACCTTGCTCCATTTGCAATAGCACTATTCAACAATACTTTAATGTTTTGATACTTATTGCTACTATTGTTATCTATAGTATTGTTTATAGAAGCTAGTGCATCCATTGCTGGCTCAATAGCATGAACGTATTGAGTAAAGTAATAGATTAGTAAACTATCCTTTTCGTTGCTATTATTATTGATTTCATCTAATATCTCAGAGTCTAATAAATCATTTAAGTTTCTAAATATTAAATCAGACGATTCAATAAATGTAAACAAACTTGATGCTACGTTTACATTTACTTTACGACTTAAATTTTCAAGCAACGCTAATTCTGTTGTATCAAACCCTCTTTCTTTTAAAATTGTTTTTAGCTTACTCTTTCCAAATTTATCAACAAACTTCTCTAAAGTTAAAGCAAGATTTTTTAAATTCTTTGAAAAACTTTCATTATTATAAACCTCAGCTAAATCTGTTTCTGGTGTTCTGTTATACGTTGTAGTATTAACTCTTTGCATCATATTGTCAAAAGCAACTCTAAACTTTCCAAAATCCTGCATTTTTATATCATCAGGAACCTTTTGTTTTTCTACATCTGCTATAATAAAATCATAAGCTATCTTTGTTTTGAATTTTGATAATTCAGCTTCACTATTAAATACAGGTAAATTTTTTGTACGCTGTAATGCAAAATTATCTTGTGTTTGAGTTACAAGATCGTCTCCAGTATAGATAATAAGCCTATTTAGAATTTTACTATAAGATGTATCGTTTAATTGCGTTACAGCATATTTAAATGATCTGCCTAAATCGTTTAAAGTATAATTACCATCTGCTCCATCAAAGAGTAACTTAGCATCAACATAGTAATTATTATCATCTTCACTTAAATCAATACCTAAAATAGTAAACGCTGACTTTTTTATATCTGATTCTGCTGATGTAGCATGAAATATTTCTTCTGCAAACTCATGTATATTTTCCATATCAAATCCACGTCGCAGCATTATGTCTCCTAAGAGCACATCTAAGTCGTGACTAATACTCTCAGTAAACAAAGCTTTTATCTTTTGCCACAGCGTCTGTAGTAGCCCCCTAAGCCCCTTTGCTTGAGAGCTTTTGCCTATCATTTCTGATAAGTCTCTACCTGCTATAACATTACCTACTAATTTACCTAAAACTTCTCTTTTATATTTGTCGACTCTAAACTCACCTTTTGCATCAAGGTATTCTTTATCTTGTTTATAACCTTGTATATGATCCTGGTATATTTTAGTGTGAACTAATTTATCTTCAATCTCTCGCAAGAAAGGTTTGTCAACATATGCTTCTAAGATTAAATGTACAAGTTCTTCACTCAAGTATGCCTTATCTACATTTCCATCTACAACAGCTTTAAAAGCTCTGATGTCAGCATAACCCCATATACCTTGCTTTTCCATTAAGTCCTGAACAAACTCTACTCTAAACTCAGGATTTATCTCTTTAAGTAAATCAATTAATGGTTGTAACTCTTTCATATCGTATGATACGATATTGTCTATTCTCATCATTCTTTGATGATCTGATACATCTTCTATTGCATCATACCTTTCTTTAGAGATCGTTGATTGAATAGAATTTAAATCTTTTCTAGTTAAAAACGCATCAGTAAGAAGTTGTGTTAATTCTTCTTTTTGTAGTTTGGTTAGAGAGTTGAATTTATCTAATACCCACTTAACAAATTTATTCCACCAGTCAAATGCCTCTCCTTTTTGTTTTACAACTTGTTCACCTATACTTTGTACTAGAGCTTCTTCACTTCCCCACTTTTTGATAGCTTCTTGAACTATTGGAGTATCTCTAAACCAAGCAATATAATGGTGAGCGTACTCGTGTGGAAGAGTATCTTGTTTTTGATTTACAGCATCTATTAACACAGTCGTAGCTTTAATATTAGCTTGACCTATTATTTTATTAGCTTCGTTCTTTTGTAGCAATACGTCTTGTAAGTCTCTTGATTGATTGATTACTACTTCATACCAAGAATTACCATATTCATCTGTAATCTCTACAGGACTATATCCTTGTTTTTTAAGAATATTACCTACAGTCTCTTCATAGAATTTATAAATAGGTCTTAAAGCAGCAAATCCTTCTGTTTCAACTCTTTCAAGTTCTTGTTTATAAGTATCTCTTTCTCTTACTAAATTAGCAATTTCTAAATTTATTTCTTCTTTTATTTTATCTCTTTGTGGATTTGGTATTTTTTCTAATTCTTTAAAATTACTTGCAATTTTATCATCTTTTACTATTTCAAATTTTTGTAATTTAAAATGGTCTAACATTGTATCTTTTTGATACTTTGTTTCATAAAAATCTGTAATTATTCTACCATCATTAGTTTTAATAGTTAATCTACCAAAGCTGATATTATTTTTTGCTTCTTCAATTTGTTCTGTTAAACTTTGTATTTCTTCTTCTTTCTGCTTCTTAAATTCTTCTAAAGTCGAATGTCCTTCAATTTTACTAGCAGTATCTCCTTTAGGAAATAATACTTTTTCATATCCTTTCTTAGCAGAATCTTGTATGATAGATTTGACAAAGAAATTTACCCAATTGTTATTTTTTTGTAATAAAGACAAAAATTTATTTTCTGAAGATTTTTTTATAAACTCTTCTTTTACAAAAGATTCAAACTCCTCTTTTGTATATGTTGTTCCTTTATATATATATTTACACGCCATTATTTTCCAAATTTTTTGTAACTTCTTAATATTCCTTGTATTCCAGATTTAGTTAAACTGTATTCAGTAGCTAAAGATTGATATGTTCTATCTCCATTATTATATTTATTTATAACTTCTAATCTTTGTTCTTCTGACAGTTTTTGTAATCTGGAAAATTGATTTGTTCTGTTGATTAAATAATTTTCTTCTTCTGGTACAATACAGTTTGGTATATCTGTCCAAGTTCTACCAGATTTAATTTCACTTATTGTAGTATTTTTAACTCCAAACTTATTAGCAATTTCTTTCAAAGGTTTATTATAAGCAATAAGTTTTTTAATTTCTATTACATTTTCTACAGTAAGTTTAGAATTTCTTTGTCCTGCTTGAAATAACTCTATTCTTTTTTTAGACATTTTTTCTTTAATAGAGTCATCAAATTCTATAGAATCTCCTCCAGAAGTTAAATTCATCCCTAAAAAATTATTTTTTCTAAAAGAGTTAAATTGTAATATATAATTACTTTCTAACTTATTAAGTTCTTCTTTAGAGAAATCACCTTGTTCTAATATTTCAAAAGTATGATTTTCAATTCCATATTTTAAAAAACTTCGATACAAAAGAAGTTGATATTTACAACACTGTAATTTTTTATATCTTGAAATTCTTTCTATAATATTTTTAGATTGCCCAATATAAATTGAACCTTTTGGATTTGTTATTTTATATATTCCTGCTTTCATAATACAAAGATACAAAAAGTATTTTAGAAATCCAAATTAGTTACAGTCTATTTTTAAATCGCCCGATTTTTGTAAATCATTGATTATTTGTTGAATATCATATTTTACATTAATATCTGGTTCAGAAGATTTTCTTTGTTTTTGACCCCAATCAGACTGCACTTCAAGAATACGTCTTGTTTTTCCATCTAATTCTCCTACATTAGAAAACACTGTTTTTACACCCGTCTTAAACAATTCTTCAAGATGTTCTATAGCTTCTTCTCTCGAAAAACCTCCTTCCATCATTTGTTCTATATCTCCTTCATCATAAGTAGATTTAGCTTCAGTAATCGTACCCATCTTAACTGGTGTCAATCTTATTTTATCATCACTTCTAAACCAGCCTATTCCTTTATCAGTGCCATCAGATTTAACCCATTTAGCATGACCTTGAATAGAAGGTATAATTTGAGGAGTTTCTATTTTATTTTCTGTATAGTTAGTACCTCCTGGCACTGTTAAATTAGAGTAATGTTGAGTAGGTAAATATCCTGAAAGAAATTGATAATTGCCTCTGTCATCAATATAATCTACTGTATTATCAGCATCATACATACTTGTACTAATCTCAATAGCGTAACTATAATTAGTAGCAAAAGAAACTAACTTATCTTCAACGGTTTTACCCTCACTTTTTTTAAGTAAAGAAATTTGCTCTTTTGGTATTCCTAACTGTTGAATTTTATCCCATAATGTATCTTCTGATATGGATTTGTTGTTCTCCCAAGATTTAATCTTATCTAAGCTATTTAGAATTACATTAACTGATTTGAATCTATACTGGACTTTATTGTTAAAGTCTTCTTGATTTAGTACATTATCACTATGCTCCCAAATAGGATTGTTAGTAATAGTTAGTTTAATTTCAGGATAGAGTTGTTGTAGTTTTTGTTGAATCTTTTCAAAAAGCTCTTGATTAAAAAGCGTAGATTCTTCTTCTACTTGTTCTAGTCTATTATAACTAAATAATTCCGATATTGGCTTGTTTATTGTAGGAGCATTCTTTTGAATGTATTCATCTATATCTTTAGGAGCAGACGATTTAATAACACCTCCTATTGTGTCGTATAAATATGATACACCATTATAAGAGAAAGTATGTAAAACATCTCCCTCCTTCTCAATATTATTTATGTCTTTAAAATATCCATTTGTAAAGAATTTACTCTTCATCGAAGATTCAAACTCGTCTTGCTCTCTAATAGAGTTAAACTCTTGTTGCTCATATTCTGATTCAAACCTTGCTTTATCTTCTTCTGATAATGAAGATTGTTCTATAAAATTTATCTTACAAGCCATTTATTTTATTTTAAATGTTTATCTATATTTATTGATATTTATCTATATTTAGCACAAAGTTACTCTATTTACACGTATAATCCTCACCAATCTCTTTATTTAAAAATCTTTTACTCTTTTCAGATGAAGTGTTTTTAATTGCTTCTTCGATTTGAGTGTAATGAAAGTAATTTAATATTGTCACAACGCTCTCATCTTTTAGTTTTACTATTTCTGTTTTACCATCTTTCTCTTCTGTTGGTTCATTAGGTTGTAAGTTAGATGGTATGAATTCGTCGCTTGTATCACCTTCTGTTGGTTCATTAATAACACTTCCAACATCACTAATATTATCTGTAGTTTCTGGTGTTGTGATTTCAGTAACTTCAGTAGTTTCAGTTGCAGCGAGTTTTTCTGCTTTTTCTTTTTCTCTTTCTTTTTTTCTTTCTTGCCTTTGTTCAAAAGTTGTCGCTGCTTTTTTAAAATCCTTCAACATATTTGCAATATCGTCGCTTGTTGGTTTAGCAAGAGTCTTACCTGGTACACGAAGTCTTACTCCTTTGGTTTTTCCTATTTCATAAGGATAACTTGAAACCAAATAGTTTTTATCATTAATACTAACAAGAGAACCTCTGTTTAATGAAACACTCTTATCTTCAACAAAAGTCAGACCTGCTCCATTTTTATTAAGAGTTGCAACAGTGCTATCTATTACAATAGGCTTTGCATCTTTTTCAATTTTCTCATGAGTACTGTTAGATATAAAATCTATACTCATTTCACTTTTACTACTATCGACTTTTTTGTAAACTGTTATTAAAGAAGTTTGATTATCTCCATCAAATATTTTATATTCTCCTACATTTAAATATCTTTCTGTTTTCTTTTTGAAAACTTTAGTACCATCCTCTGATTCCATTCTAACTTTTCTTACTGCTTTGGGTAAACTTCCTGTGACACTTGTAATATCTTCAACTACTCTTTCGATTATAATATATCTTCCAGAGTAGGCAACTTTATCTTTTTCTTTAATTGAAAGAGGAGGAAGTGATTCTAATTCCAAATAACTCAATCTAGAAAAAATATGACTCCACACATCTTCGTATTTATCAGGTGTAAACATATTAACATCAAGATCGAATACATCTTTTTGATTCAAAGAGAATGGTAATAAATCAGCAAAGTTATTTGCTTTAGGTACATTACCACTCGTTAAGCTATCTACAAAGAATAAAACTTTTATAAAATTTCTTACCGAAATGAAATGTTCCTGTTCGACTTCTTTTTCATCTATTGTTTTAGTTATTGTAAATTTAACTTTATTCACAGCATCAACTGCAAAATTCGATATCTCAGTTTTGTAAGCATCTTTTGTGGTACCATTCATAGATGTAAAGTTATCTGTAGATGGTACAGTAAGACTACCATAATCATTTTTACGTATATCAAGATTCATAGCAAGCATAGATTTACCATAATCATTTTTAAATCCAAAGATCATAGATTTTAAATGTTTTGCTAAATCTACTATGTTGATAGTTGTAACATTATTTGTAGCATCTGTAATCTGTACAGATTCATCAAGATAATTAGACTGTAAATTAAGAGAATACCACATTCCAGTCAGCGTCATTAAACTATCTGACTTTAATTGTAAGTTTGAATCGAGTAAATCTACAAGACCTTTTTGTACAAACTTTGACTTTAAAGGAGTAGTCTTATATTGTACATATAAAAACACATCAAAAAAGTCTATAAGTCTTTGACGTATTAAAGGGTTTTTAGCAAGATTTGACAAGTCTTCAAAAGGACTTGTTACTTTTGATACTCTTGCAAACATAGAAGTCACAAAGTTTTTGTAGTCTGCGTCATCATTTGAACCTACAAGAACATCTTTAACACTCATACCAAGTAAAGCTGCTACTTTAGCATATTCTCCCCACTTGCTTATATCATTACTAATACTTTTACTCATACCAGATATTGTATTTAAAAATATTAGCTCTCTAGATAAAGCAGTCATCTGAAAGAAAAACTCTACAAGATCTAACCCACGTTTTTTTATTATCTCGTCGTCAGATGTTAAGAGGTTTATATCAGGCATTAAAATAACACTTTTTTTAACTTTGTCACTACCTTCTATTTCTTCTCCTTCATCGTTTAAGTTTGGATTAATTAGTTCAGATAACTCTAATTCTAAAGCAGATGTAGTATAATTTACATCTTTTATTAACTCGCTCGTATCCTCAGAATCAATCTCATCATTCCCATCTCCTTTTTTATTACTTTTCTTTTTCTTTGTAGTTTTAGCTTTTTCGGTAGTAGAAGCTTTGTTTTCGTCAATACCTATTTTTTTTGCCTGAGCTTTCGTAAGAGTAATCATATCTTCATCTACAAGATAATCAATTATCTCAGTCTTTGATATACGACTTGCGTGCATTTTAGATACAGTTCTTATGATAGGATGTAATAAGAATTGATTCTTTAATGCTGTAGGAATACCTAAGTGAGAGAATAATGCTTCTATTGCAAATGTAGCTTCGTTAAACTCAAGTGTTGTTTGAAAGTTATTCTTAATAGCATCCGTTGCTGCTGATACATTAAGACCTAATGCTGTACCAGTAATGAAAACAGTATCTTTATTTTTCTCTATATTTTCTTTTAGATTGTCAATAAATTCTTTTGAAACACTTTTCTTTAATAAGTAAGGTTCTCTTTTATTTGTCCACTCTGTGTTTAATTTATGATAGTTATTTTTAATTGTTTCTGATCCGCTAAATGTATCAAAAAGAATCATTTTGTTTCTTCCAACTCTTACAGCAATAGGTTTTGATAATTTTAATCCTCCGTTTGTTTCAGCAATAGCGTTTATCTTATTATTAGAAGCATTAATACCAATACCAAGTTTACCACTTGTAACATCACGATATACATATACCATTGATAAGGGACTCCAGGGATGTGTTGCGTTACCTTTAGATAGTATTTGAGTTTGTACTTTTGATTCTGCTTCATATCCACTTAAATCTGTTTCTTCTCTTATTCTACCTGAAGTAAAAGTATGTGGATTTGATAATAGGATTTTAGATAGCTCAAGTAATTCATTAGCTTTTGATTCAAACAAATGAAGACTGTTGTTTACTATATGTTGTTCAATTTCATGTTTTAAAGTTTTCTCGATTTCAAGCAATTCTTTTAAATTAGAATATTGTTCTTCACTTAATTCTGCATAGAATTTATCGAGAGCTAATTTTATTATTAGCAACTTTTCATTTGTTATTATCTGACTATCTTCTAAAGATTTTATTGTTTGTGTTTGATCTTCTTCAAAACTAATAAATTCTCTTTCCCCCACTTTCCTATCTTCTTCTTCTAAAATTTCAGTAGTTCTAAAAGATTCGATTAAATCTTGATTTTCATCATAAAAGTCATATCCAACAGATTCTATCAAATCGTTTAATTCAATACCAGTGACTAAACTATTATTTATTTCTGATAACCAGGTTTCAAAGAGAGGTTCTTTTTTCAATAAAGCTATCATTTCAGTGTAAACAGAATCTTTTATACCTTTTAACAACTTTAATCGACTTGATGATTTTAATCTTTTTGTAATTTGTTTTTGCAACAACGATTTTTCTATGCTTCCTTTTAAGCTTTCGTTTATATTTTCTAATAGAGAAGGATGTATAGCAAGTTTTTCAAAATCTTTTAAAGTATATTGATAACCAATTTGAATATACTGTCCTAATTGTTTTGGGTATGAAACTAAAACTTTTTCTTCATCTAAAACACTAATAAAATATTTAGGTATTTTATGAGAATAAGGTTTCTCACAATATTGTTTATCAATATCCATATCGTGCCCATCTTCAAGCATTGACTTAGCTGTAGTGATAATAGTTGATCCATACTCAGCAGGTAAAACATCTATGATTTTAAATATCTTCATAGAGCGTTTATTCTCTGTTGGAATACGGTATCCAATCATTTCTCTAAGAGGAGAATCTTTTGGTAGGATATTGTAAATCTGTTGAAGTGTTAAATCTCTACCTTTTATCTTTTGAAGTAAAGCTCTTTCTTCTGGTCTTGTAGCACCTACTACACACTCATGATACTCTTTTACAGCAGTAACTTTACCAAACTGATCTCTTTCTACTACTGTTTGAACTTGTAAATCTCGAAATGATAAATTCTCTCTACCTTTAGTTTGTTCTTTTGTTACTATGTTTCCATCTTTATCAATAGCTACTTTATGAAATATGTGAGACGCAATAGCATAAGCTTCACCATTTCTCTTAAGCTTAAACGGCTTATTTAAAATAGTAGTCATTGTATTAAACAACATGTACATTCTTGATGGAAGCTCTGTATTAAACACAAACTGTGTTTCTCCTGATGCAGTAAGTTTAGTCTTAAACAACCCTGTATCGTAGTCAGATTTACCAGAAGCAAGAGAAGTTTGAATAAACAAATCACTTAGTCTTTGAACATCAATTTCTGTAACTTCATTTCCATCTACATCTGTATAACTATGACCTTCTTTCATGTATAGTCCAAGAGATTCCAACAAAGAATGTTTTTCTATACTGGACATTGAACCAAGTGTTTTTTGAAATTTATTAATAGCGTTACCAATAGTAATTGCTTCATCACCAAACATTACAGTTAGATCGTGATTTTGATCTGATAGAATCAACTCAAGGAATTGTGTACCAATAAGAATTTTCCCTTTGTTTTGAGGATTTTCTTGTTGTAAAAATTTAGAATTTGCAGGTACTGATACTATATACGGAGTATCTGTTAAATTTTTATTTACATGTTTACCTGATTTAGAGGCAGAACTAAATACAAGATGACCTATATCGTTGTTTGTTTGATAACTAAACTTTTCATGAAGCTTTTCAAATCCAGGATATACGTTAAAATAATTTTCAATTGATTTATAATCCTCAGAAAAACTTCCAAACCTATCTGTTATTGATAAATTGTAATTAGTTATTTTACTCCACATTGACTCATAAACCCCCTTAAGATTGTTGAGATCTTTTTGTGATAGGTTCTTTCTATATCTTACTAACTGACCATCAAGCAACATTTCTGATTGCTTTATATACTCCATGTATGAAACAGAGATTCCTCCTATAGATCTTGTCTGTTGGAAAACACCTACTGTTTTATATTTACCAAAGTGTGCGTTAATATTTTCACTATATGTGACAGCATTAATATAAGCCTTACTATGCTTCTTCTCATTGAAGTAAACAATCTCTCCTTCTTCTATCCATAATAAACCTTCGCTTAGTTTATATAACAGCAAGGGTTCTAACTTAGCATCAGTACGAGATAGATCATATATCTGTTGGATACGATGTACAACACTTGCCATAGACTCTCCATCAGTAGCTTCCGCTTGACGAAGATTAACCTTAGGATAAAGAGTTCTAATTTCTTTTTCCATATTAGACAATGTATCACGATCTATTGATATACTGTTTAACTTTCTAATAAGATTAAATACATTATCTTCTTCTCCTAGCTTAAGTTTATTTTCTTCTTTTTTCTTATCAAGATCGTTTTCAATAATTGTTATTATTTTGTCTCTTAATCCTGGGATAGAATAAGCATTATCAGAAACAATAAGACTGTTTTCATCTAAGAAGTCTACAAAATACATCATCTCGTCTTTGATAGTAGCTTGCTTATACTCAGAGAAGCTTGCGCCTGCACCAGCAAGAGCTTTTGCTCTTTTGATATAGTCAGACTCAAAATCTTTAAACGTTGCTCCAAAGTTACCGTAGACCTCTTTAAACAGATTTCTACCATTAATCAAATAGTTGGTAATCATATTTGTAGCAACATGGTCGTACACATCGTCTTTAAGATTGTGTTTTATCTTATAACTTGCCGGAACAATAACTTTATTTGCTTTATAAAAATCAGATTGAGCTACAATAAGCTCATTTAAAAACAACTCTATCTTTTGATTAAATGTAAAAGATTCTCCTGTTGTCTCAGTGAGTTTGGTTTCTATTTCTTCAAGTGAAACATTTATATTATCGTCTGACTCTTTTGAAATTATTAATTCGTGTAGAGCAGCTATAATGTTCTTTGCATAAGAAGAATGTAAATAAGATTTAGTTTCAAATAAATTTGTTAGTTTATTAGCTTTTAACGTCTCTTTAATATCCACAATACCATTTTTACCGAACACAGGAGTTGTGTAACCATCTATAATTATATTTTGATTAATTTCTGATTCTTTCTTTCCTTTAATCTCATTAATAAAAACGTTTATTAGATTAAGCTCCTCTTGCATAAAATTACGAATTTCTTTAACAGCTGTTTCAGATACAAAAACATCACCATTGTTTTGATCTGTTGTAGCATAATTCTCAAACGCACCCTC
>OEIV010001342.1_pt1 | contig 11437 bp, 10 predicted proteins | sample 1539231 | NCBI WGS metagenome assembly OEIV01 (sample SAMN03794762, study PRJEB22550) | activated sludge metagenome | feature: wastewater treatment plant; material: activated sludge; isolation source: Wastewater treatment plant of a petroleum refinery complex | place: Argentina: Buenos Aires ... | reverse complement strand
TAGACTTGCCGGCATTGGGCTTGCCGACAATAGCCACACTCACCCCATTCCGTATTACATTGCCGAGCTGGAAAGATTCTAACAGTTCATGGGTGGTTTTCCGGGCGCTGTCAATCAACTCATAGAATTTTTTCCTGTCAGCAAACTCCACATCTTCTTCACTGAAATCAAGTTCAAGTTCTATGAGAGCAGCAAACTGTATCAGTTCTTCCCGCAGTTTTTTTAATACGTTACTGAACCCTCCCCGGATATTATGAAGGGCGGCCTGTTGAGAAGCGGCAGTATTGCTGGCTATCAGGTCTGCCACCGCTTCAGCCTGCGTAAGGTCCATTTTACCGTTCAAAAAAGCCCGTTGGGTAAACTCACCGGCCTTGGCCAGCCTGGCTCCGTTTTTAATACAGGCTTCCAGAACCTGTTGCTGGATAAAGGGGCTACCATGGCAACTTATTTCCACCACATGCTCTCCGGTATAACTCCGCGGGGATTTATATAGAGAAACAACCACTTCATCAATATTTTTTTTGCCATCATGCAACATGCCAACATGTAATGTATGAGATGGCATTTCATCCAGGTTTTTGGAAGGAAACAATCCATTGATGATCTCTATCGACTTGCTGCCGCTTAAACGGATTATGGCTATAGCACCGGGTCCTGCTGCAGTTGCCACCGCAACAATTGTATCATCCCAACCAGGTAACTTACTTATCATGTTACAAATATAGTTGCTCTGTTTTAATGAATTTTTGTATAGGAGAATGAATATCGAACAAGGAACAAGGAATATAGTAAGATGAATAAGGAATAAGGAATATAAAATGAGGAATAATGAACGAAAGGCAACTTTGAAATTCAGCATTCAACATATAAAATTTATAATTTCCAGCTTCCCGCCTTCCCGGCAAAAAATAAAAAAACTCCCGGCAAATACCGGGAGCCTATAATTCATTTGAATTTCCTTTAGTTTTCAGCAACCACAAAAGTGATCGGTTGCCTTCTATACGCATTCACATTACGTCCGTTCTGCAAAGCGGGGGTCCATTTAGGGCCTTTTTTGATGATCTTTACCGCTTCAGCTTCCATGCCATAACCATGCTTGGTTTCTGCTACCACGTCACTGATGCTTCCGTCCCTGCTCACAATGAAACGTACAATAACTGAGTAAGTGCCTTCCGGTGCGCCGTTATCAATGGGCGTATTGGCATCCAGGTTGTTTTGCAGGTACCTTCTCCAGGCAGATTCTCCACCTGGGAACGATGCTTCAACCTCTACCTTATTAAACACTTTGTTCTCATCATCATCTTTTTTGGGTACTTCTACTACCTGTGTCCCCTTATCTTCAACCGGTGCCTGTACGATTTGAACTTTATTATCACTTTCCACTGTTTTAGTACTGATTACCTGGTCTTCTTTGATCTCTTCAATTTTTTCGTCCGGTTTCACTTCTTCATCCTTTACAATTTTAGGAGGTGTAAACTTTACCTGGTTCACTTCCGGTGGTGGTGGCGGTGTTGGTGGCGGTGGCGGTGGCGGTGGTGGTGGTGGTTCATCTTTCTTTATTTCCGCCATCTGGGTATCTACCACATCAATCACTTCCTTGGCCTTGTTCTTATTGATCACATTGGCTGCCAGCGTTCCCAGGAAAATCAATAACAAAACCGAAGCCGTAATGATCAGGGCTTTCGTAAGCGTTTTATTGTAGTTTTTCCGCAACTGGTAAGCCCCGTATGATTTATTCTTGCCTTCGAAAATGATATCGAGTATATCAGCCGATAAAATTTTATTTGCGTCCATTGTTTCTGCTTTGATTAATTAGATTCAAGGTTGAACCGATTTCATAATTATTTTATACCGTTCGCCTCTTCTGTTTTCTGAATTAACATTCTTTCTACAGGTGTAATATCCACTTCGGCATAGTGACCGGGAGGAACGGCTGCAATACTCATTTCATCCAGGATATCGATAGAATTGGCAAAAGTTGAAGTAGAATCCGATTTGATGATATACATCAGGTCATCAATTGGTGTTGATTTTTTCTTATCAACAATCAATTTCCTTACATCCTTGAAATTGGTACTCTTAAACTCTTCGCTGAGCTTATCTGCTTCCAGTTGCCCGAAATAATAATATACCTGGTTGCCTTTACCCAATAAGATGGTCATGGCACCTGAGTTTTTAACTTTTAACTGCTGATCCGGATCATCCTTAGGTTCATTCATATTCATGGCCGTTGCCTGGCTCATGGTTGTGGTGAATACAAAAAAAGTGATGAGCAGGAATCCAAGGTCCACCATCGGTGTAAGGTCTACACGGGTAGATAATTTTTTTGACTTTTTGACGCCGGGCCCTTTCTTATGACCCCCGCCCGAGGTATCTATCTCTGCCATGGCTTAATTTTTTTAACGGTTAATTATTTTTTGCTTTCATTATAAATTTCAGATCCAACCGGAACATCTTCCCCGTTTGTTACGATCCTGAATTTATAGATTTCGTTCTTCTTCAGCGCCTGTTTTATCTTTTTAAAAACAGGGTACATGGCTTTACTGTCGCCTTTTACCAGAAGCATCTGTTCCAGTTTTTTCTGATCTTCACCTGCATACACATTGGTTACGCTGCGAAGCCAGTCAGCCAGTTCATTATTGGTGCTGTCAACAGGAATCCCGTCCATTTTTGCAGCCGGAATTTCCCTGCCGCTGGCCAATGCCGATTTTAACTGATTGAACGGCAGTCCGATAAACTCCGATTTTTTCAGTTTGGCAAGTTCGCCGGGCGAAAGGCCAAGGGCCCTTGTGGCATTAATATTATCAATGATGTCGTTCTTTTTAGTATCGTCGCCCAGCATGAGGAAAACCTTTCCTTCCTGGGTAAACGTGATAAGTATTGACTTATCGGGTGCTGCCTTGCTGGAAATGGAGCTGGGCGGTGTAACAGCCAGCACTTCCGGTGGTTTCTGTTTTGTTGCCAGTATGAAGAAAGTCAACAGCAAAAAAGCCACATCACACATCGCAGTCATGTCCACATTGGTACTCTTGCGTGGTATTTTAACTTTTGGCATATGTAATAATTTAGAATGTTACTTGTAGATGCATTTGCACTCAAATTCCATACAATTACTTGTAGAGAGAAGCAAATGTTTGGGTTAAAGTAAATCCTGATTCATCAATACCATATGTGATGCCGTCAATCTTAGTGGTGAAAATATTATAAAACACGAGGGCAAAGGCGAAATTCCCAATCCCAAAGGCGTTATTAAATACCGCTAAAAAAATACCGATAAAAAGCGGGGCAGCAGAAGCGGCACCGCCACTGTCGGCACCCAGGCCTGCAAATGCACGGATCATACCGATTACCGTTCCCAACAGTCCGATCAGTGTAGCCACGGTAGCAATGGTTGACAGGAATACGAGGTTCTTTTCAAGCATCGGCAACTCCAGGGATGTTGCTTCTTCCACTTCTTTCTGGATAGCCATTACTTTCTGTTCTGTGCTTAATTCGGTATTGCTGATCATTTCCTTATACCTGTGCAGGCCGGCTTTCATCACGTTACCTACAGATCCTTTTTGCTTATCGCATTCTGCCAGCGCTGCGTCTACGTTCTTATTGGCAAGCTGGTATTGAACACGGCGTACGAAATCGGCGTTGCTGCTTTTTCCGGAAGCTTTGGATATGGTCAAAAACCTTTCAACTACAAAAGTCAGCATGGTAAGGAAAGTACCAATAAGAACAGGTACAATGATACCTCCCAGGTACATCTTACTTAAAGCTGTTTTCGGATCATGCCTTTCAGGCCAGAATCCGCCATTCTCTGCACCTACTCCGAAATTAGAACCAGCTCCCAGTCCAAATCTCCAGATGATATATCCCACTACCAAACATAAAATGGGAGCCAGCAGTGAAATGATATTGCTCGATTTCTTTGCCTGAACGGAAGTAGCAGGTTTCACGGTTGCAGTTGGTCTTGTCTCTGACATAAAATACTAATTTAAATAGTTAAGTGTTTATTATTTAAAATTGATGATTACGCAATTTTATGAAAAAATATCAGTAATTGTATATTATTCAACGGGTAACGGTTTATTCAATGGGTAACGGAAACGGAGCACACAAGTTAATAAATTAATTGAATGCAACAATCCCGGAAAATAAATTTTTAAAATTTGTTAAACAGACAGGATTCCTCAGAAGATAGCTGCATCTGCCAATTACTCGTAACGCAATGCAACGATTGGGTCTAGCCTGGATGCCTTGATGGCAGGATATAACCCGGCAGCCAGCCCAACAAAACTGCAGACAAATATACCGGCAATTACCCAGCCCCAGGGTACTACGAAGCCGGTTTTTAGGAGGATGGCTACTATATTGCCGATCAGGATGCCGGAGATGATTCCAACCACGGCGCCCATCAGGCTGATGATGACGGATTCAAACAGAAACTGCGAACGGATATCTTTTTTGGTGCTGCCAAGTGCTTTGGCTAACCCTATTTCCTTGGTCCGTTCATTAACTGCCACCAGCATGATATTCATCAACCCAATGGCGGCTCCTATCAGTGTTATGAGTGCAATTCCGATAGTGCCTGTTTCCAGGAATCCGAGGTTTGTAAGGAGAGATTCTGCTATACTGTCGCTTTTATCAATATAAAAATTATCAGCATCCTTCGCTTCCAGTTTACGAATGGGCCTGAATGTTCCTTTTGCCTCTCCCGTGGCAACATCCATCAGTTTTATATCAGGAACCATTACCGCAATATTATAGGAAGTATTGCCGGTAGAAAATAACCGCCTGATATTGTTATACGATGTTACCACCACTTTGCTGGTATTGAAAAATGCACTGGAGCCTTTGTCTTCCAGCACCGCTATCACCCGGTAAGGAATATGGTCAACACTTATGATAGCATCTACTGCTTTTGCCTTGTTATCGGGAAACAACCTGCTGGCAACTCCGTTACCGATCATACATACATTTCGCCCTGTTTCAATTTCAGTTGCCGTAAAATTCCTGCCATAAGCTATATTATATCCATTCAGTTCCAGGTAATTCTCATCGCCCCCGTACACATTTATTTCGGGGTTGGTTTTTCGCCTGTCGGTGTTTACAACAACACTTCCGGGGCCCCGCAGGGCGATGCTCACTTTAGATTCCGGAAAATTATACCGTTCCTTGAACTGCCTTGCTTCATCATAACTGATAAGGATACCCGTATTGGATTTTCTTTCGCGCCTGGCTGACTTCTTTGACTTGGTTGCATCACCGCCGCCGCCACCACCGAAATTCACATTTCGTTCACGGTACCTGATACTGAACGCATTGGCCCCCATGGTTGAAAAACTGGAAGTGAGGCTGTTACTGGCTGCCTTGATAGCTGTGATGATAAGGATGAGTGCAAATATACCCAATGCAATGATTACAACGGTAATGGCTGACCGCAGTTTATTTCCTTTAATATTGCTCCAGGATAATGACAGTGAATCCTTATATGTCATGATAATTTATTGGCCATAAAGATAAGAACCGCCGGATTCTGTATGTACAAATGTTTTACAAGCGGCAAATGGATCAATGGTACATCCATCCCAGTATCATTTCGGGATAAATACCCAGTGCAATGATAAGTAAGGCCGTAATTACCAGCAGGATGCTAAAAGCAGGACTGGCATCAGCCATTACCGCATCATCGCCTGCCGGAGGCTCTTTGAAATACATGGCCTGTATTACGCGGAAATAATAATAGGCGCTTACAGATGCAAAAAGTACGGCTGCAATCACTATCCAGAAATGGTTACCGTTCTCAACTGCCGCCATCAGCATGTAGAATTTACTTTGGAATCCCGCAGTTAACGGGATACCGGTAAGCGATAAAAGGAATATGACTGCTGTGAGGGCTACCAGCGGTTGCGATTTTGACAAACCGTTGAAACCATCAATGGTGTAATCTTTCATCCTTACCAGGATGGCAAAAAGCCCGATGGTTGCCAGGCTGTAAGCCGCCGAATAAAGGATAAGGCCTTCTTTGGCACGGTCGTTCATAGCAAATAATGCAAACATCATGAATCCCGCCTGGGCGATACTGGAATAAGCCAGCATCCTTTTCACACTTTGTTGAAATACCGCAGTGATATTTCCAATAAGTAAAGTTGCCATTGTTATAAAAGCAATCAGGTGCTGCCATTGCCCATGAACTGAACCGAATGAATACTCAAATAATCTGACAAAGGCAAAAAAACCGGCCACTTTCACTATGGTGCTCATGAACGAAGTGAAAACGGTTGGCGCCCCATCATACACGTCGGGTGTCCAGAAATGAAATGGTGCCGCAGAAACCTTAAATGCCATGGCTACAACCAGTAATACAAGCCCGATGGCTATCATAACAGGTAATTTACCCGTTCCAAGCATGATATTACTGATAAAAAAAGAAGCATTGGGAGTGCCTCCGTAAATAAAGGCGATACCCATCAGCAATATCCCGGTAGAAAATGAACCCATCAGGAAATACTTGAGACCGGCTTCGTTACTCTTCAAATTCATTTTGTCGCTGGCTGTAAGAATATACAGGGGAATTGACATGATCTCTATTCCCAGGAAAAGGAATAATAAGGTATTAAACGTTGCTGATAGGGATACACCGCACAGGATAAAAAATATCAGTGCGAAATATTCTCCAACATGTTTCCCTACTTTTTCAATGTCTTTGCCGTTGAGTAAGAAAAATAAGGCTGTACAGGCAAGTGCTATGGCTATGAATGTAAGGTTAAAACTACTTGTCTGCAACATCCCGTGTGCATCTATGTTGAACAACAGGAAGCCGCTGTTTAGCTCAAGCGCATTGGCAATAAAAATTACAGCAATACCAATGAGGGCGATATATTTCGGCGTTGCCTTACTTTTTAAGAAAGCGCCGGAAAACATCATTACAATGCCCCAGATTGCAGAAAGTATTATTGCGTTCATAATTATTCCTAAATATTTAAATCAACTTTATTCATAGCAGGAACCTATTTTATTGTTCACTGCAACAGAAAACCCTATGCCTTCATTACGGCCAGCAATGCCGATACAGCATCCCTTGTTAAATCAATAACCGGTTGCGGAAATACGCCCAGGATAAATATCATGCATACGATGGCAGACAATACCAGTTTTTCATTTAATGAAATCTCCTTCACAGTTTCGGTAAGCGGATTGCAGTTTCCGTAAAACACCTTTTGTACCATATTGAGTGTATAAACCGCTGCCAGTATGATCCCTATTCCGGCAATGGCCGCATACCAACCGTTGAATTGGTACAGACCACTGAACATGAGAAACTCACCGGTGAAGGCATTGGTTAACGGTAATGCAATATTTGCCAGTGCTATGATCACAAACAAAATAGTAAGAACCGGCGCTTTATTGGCTACGCCAGACAACCGGGATATTTCCTTTACGCCTGTCTGTTTTTCCAGCAAATGGGCCACTATCCACATGCCGATGATGTTTATTCCATGATTGAACATCTGCATCATCACACCCTGTATACCTGACTGGTTGGCAGCGAACAGGCCGGCACACATAAGCCCGATATGCGCAATGGAAGAATAAGCCACCAGCTTCTTGATATTATCCTGTACCATGGCAATGCAACTGGCATATATAATACCGGTTATTGACAGGATGATTATTATATCACTGTAACGGATAGACGCTTCTGGAAATACCGGGATAAGCCAGCGGATGATTCCGAAAAGACCCATCTTAACCATAACACCGCTTAAAACCATTGTAACCGGTGTTGGCGACTGGTCATACGTATCGGGCTGCCAGGTATGAAAAGGAAAGACCGGCATCTTTACGGCAAATGCAACAAAGAAAAGCCAGAACAACCAGTTCTGGTCACCTGCGGTCAATTGTGCGTTCTGAAAAGCCTTCAGCGAAAATGAATGCAGCGTCTGCGTACCGTCTTCAAACATACGGCCCGGCGTGTGCTGATACACATAAATGATTCCAATAAGCATCAGCAAAGAGCCCAGGAAAGTGTAAACAAAAAATTTGAATGTGGTCTGGATGCGCTTTTCACCGCCCCATTTGCTGCAAAGGAAATATACCGGTATAAGCGCCAGCTCCCAGAAAAAATAAAATAGCAGGGCATCCATGGAACAAAAAACGCCCATTAACCCGGCCTGAGCCAGTAACATCAACCCATAGTAAGATGACGGATTTTTATAGCTGCTGCGATAAGTGGCCAGGAAAATTACCGGAAAAGCGATGGCTGTAAGGAGGGTCAATATCCTTCCCGTGCCATCCAATCCTACATGGAATGTGCTGCCTATATTATTGGCATAATAATAGTTTACAGCGTTCCAGGTTGCAAATATATCAGCGGTGAAGAATAAGGTAGAAATTGAAACAACCAATGTAACCAGCGAAAATGCCAATGCCAGCGCTTTAGCCACCTGTTCCCTTTTTGTAAAAAAAACAAGAATGCCGGCCAGTAATGGCAACCAGATCAGTAACTCCGGAAATGTAATATATCTGCCCATTTTTTTACAAAAACAATTGTATGATAAATAATATCAGCATTCCTATGACCATCAGCAATACATAGGCGCCAACCTGGCCGCTTTGCAGGTACCTTAACTGCCTGCTTCCATAATTAACCGCTTTACCCGTGCCGTTAACAACCCCATCAATCACTTTCTTTTCTATGATATTGTTAAAGAAAACAGACAGCGATTTCAACGGCGAAATGATAACTGCATGATACAATTCATCTACATACCATTTATTGGCAAGCCATTTGGCTAATCCTGCTGGCGCTGCATCAGACTTAGTGTATTTACTATACCTGTTCCATGCATACAACAATGCAACCAGGGCGCCACCTACAGAAATCGCCATGAGCATGTACTCAGTAGCATGGTTTAGTGTATGCTTTTCCGTTATAGCCTTGCTTTGTGCGAACACCGGCTCCAGGAAAGATTCCAGCCGGTGGCCTCCGTGCATAAAAACTTCCGGAATACCGATAAGTCCTCCAACAACAGCCAGCAATGCCAGGATAATAAGCGGAATAGTAATAGCTGCCGGGCTTTCATGCAGGTGATGTTCCTGCTCATGCGTTCCGCGGAAATTACCCAGGAAGGTCATCCCGTATAACCGGAACATATAGAATGCCGTCATCATGGCTGTTAAAACGCCTACAACCCATAATACCGGGCTGTTGGAATAAGCGGCTGCCAATATCTCATCCTTTGAAAAGAACCCGGAAAAGGGGGGCATACCTGCAATGGCGAGGCAACCGAGCAGAAAGGTGATATGAGTAACCTTCAGGTGCTTTTTCAATCCGCCCATATTACGCATGTCCTGTTCCCCGCCCATGGCATGTATCACGCTACCGGCGCCAAGAAACAGCAATGCTTTAAAAAATGCATGCGTCATTACATGGAAAACAGCGCCAGTATAAGCGCCAACACCCAAACCAACAAACATGTAACCCAACTGGCTAACGGTAGAGTATGCCAGCACTTTCTTTATATCGTTTTGCTTGATGGCGATGGTGGCTGCCAGCACTGCAGTAGCAATACCTGTTATGGCAATTACTGCGAGCGTAATTGGCGCCATGGTATACAGGATATTGCTGCGTGCAATCATGTAAATACCAGCCGTTACCATTGTTGCAGCATGAATGAGCGCACTTACAGGTGTTGGACCTGCCATGGCATCGGGCAACCAGGTATACAATGGGATCTGTGCGCTCTTACCGGTAGCGCCCACAAATAATAACAAGGTTATTCCGGTAATATCAGTTGTAGATAGTTTTTGAAGGCTCTCTGCCGCAAATACCTCATCAAAACTTACCGTACCCAGTTTTGAGATGAGCCAGAATACTGCCAGCAAAAAACCAAGGTCGCCGATGCGGTTCATGATAAAGGCTTTTTTGGCAGCATCGGTATAGTCATTATTCTTAAACCAGTATCCTATAAGGAGGTATGAGCATAAACCAACTCCTTCCCATCCAATGAACATGATTACATAATTGGCGCCCATTACCAGTAGCAGCATGGAAAATACAAACAGGTTCAGGTAGGCAAAATATTTTGCAAAATCCTTAGCCGGTTCATCATGCATATATGATGTGGAGTAAACATGTATCAGGAAACCCACACCGGTGATGATGAGCAGGAAAAGGGATGAAAGCTGGTCAATCTTAAAATCAAAAGCGATTTTCAGTGTATCAATATTTATGAAATCGAAATAATGTGCAACATGGGTATTGCCGTTTTTCACCTGGACAAATACGTACACGCTCAGAAGGAAAGAAGCCAGTACCACTGCACTTCCTATAAAACCTGATACGCCTTTTGACAAAATATTCCGGCCCGAGCCATTGATGATAAAACCAATTAAGGGCAGTATCGGGATAAGCCAGGCTATTTGAAGAACATTACTCATAAATTACCAGCTCTATGCTGAGCTTAGTTTTTAAGTCGGTTTAAAAAATTCACATCCACTGAATGTGTATTCCGGTATAACATAACGATGATTGCCAGGCCAACACTCACTTCCGCTGCAGCGACCACCATGATAAAAAATACGAAAATCTGTGCATCAGAAGCGAAACTGGGCGATGCCTTTGCTACCTCACTGGCTGCATGCATCTTTGAAAACGCCACCAGCAGCAGGTTAACGGCATTCAGCATCAGTTCTATGCACATAAATATGATGATGGCATTACGGCGTACCAATACCCCAATGATACCAATGGTGAACAGCGTGAGTGAAAGAATTATGTATGCTTTTATATCCATGATCTGATTAATCTTTTTTTCCAATGACAACCGCCCCTACCATGGCGCTCAGGAATAATACACTGCTTATTTCAAATGGTACCACATAGTCTGTAAACAATGTCCTGCCCAGGTTTGCTATAAGCCCGGCATCGCCGATTTTCATCTGAACTGGCTGTTGCATGTCCATTTTCATTAAAGCAGAAACAAGTACGAGCAGTAAGCTACCTCCAGAAATAACACCTATCAGGTGCAGGCGGTAATTCTTTGCAGGTTCTGAATCGGCATTCAGGGTCATCAGCATCACTACAAAAAGGAATAGCACCATGATGGCTCCTGCGTACACGATGATATTAACAACAGCCAGGAACTGGGCATTCAGCAACACATAATGCCCGGAAATGGCAAAGAAAACCACGATAAGCCATAAAATGCTTTTCACCGGGTTCTTATTCAGCAACATCATGACCGCACTTCCTGCTGCCATCGCCGACAATAAAATGAATAGTATGGTTGTTATGTTCATTGTTGCTTAAACTATTTTACCTCCGCTTTTACCGGCCTGTTACCCAATGCTCTCCTGTATTCCTCCGGATTTTCTTTTGGATGCGGAATCAGTAATTCCGTTTTATTATATATGAATTGCTTACGCTGGTAATCTGCCGGAGTAA
>OEIV010001341.1_pt1 | contig 11442 bp, 7 predicted proteins | sample 1539231 | NCBI WGS metagenome assembly OEIV01 (sample SAMN03794762, study PRJEB22550) | activated sludge metagenome | feature: wastewater treatment plant; material: activated sludge; isolation source: Wastewater treatment plant of a petroleum refinery complex | place: Argentina: Buenos Aires ... | reverse complement strand
ATGGCGTATAGTTGGTGAACAGTGGTATGTCACTGCCGGGCACCTGCCCGAAGACGACCAACTGTCCGACGAGATTGGTGTCCCAGCGATAGGCGACAACGCCGATGGCCACCAGGGCCAACGCCAGGATGCGCACGCGCTCAATGCGCCGGAAGTGGGCGACCAGCAGCAACACCGCCGGCAGCACCATCCCCAGCATGATCTCCAGCCCCCAGAAGTTAAAGGCCAGTCGGCCGCGCGTCAGGATGTAGAGTGCTTCTGATTTAGCCGGCTCATAGTCCACCGGCATCGACATCAAGTCCCACCAGCGCAGGACGAGCAGGAACAGCACCGCCCAGCCCACGGTGTAGGCCAGCTTGTCGAGCACGACCTTGTTGACGCGCGCCCGCGGCGAGAGGTTGCCGGCGACAAGGGAGATGAACGTCACCAGAGCCATGCCGCCGACGATGGCCGAGAGGTAGAAGGAGATGGCCATCGGCCACGGCCGGTACCAGATGGGCCGGGCGACGAGCTTGCCGTAGGTCAGCCCCAGCGACGACTGGTGCAGCGTGGAGAGGCACAGACCGACCAGGGCCAGATAGGGCGTCAGCTTGTGGAGCGAACCCAGCCGGTGGGAGATGGACGGGAAGCGTTTCTCCACCGGCTGCCAGTGGCCGACGATGGGCGCGACTTCCATCATCAGGACGCTGAAGTAGAGGCCGACGCACATCGTCACTTCCCACAGCGGCGAGTGGATGTTCCAGAAGACGAAGCCGTGCCAGAAGCGGTCGGGCCGGCCGATGTCGAGCAGCAGCATCATCATGGCGATGCTGTAGCCGACGAAGCCGACGTAGACGGCCGTCTTGGCCACCGGCTGCAGCTCCTTGCGCCGCGCCAGGTAGGCGATGGCCGAGATGCTGAACGCGCCGGCGCTCAGGGCGATGGCCGACAGGTCGACGGAGATCCACAGCCCCCAGGGTACCAGGTCGGTCAGGTTGGTGATCCCCAACCCCTTGATGAACACGGCCAGCGCCGCGGCCACGCCGATGGCCATGAGGCCGGCCAGGAAGAGCATCCACTGGTAGATCGGCTCGCGCAGGGCGGGCAGAGCGGTGTGACGAACGAAGGTGGCGGCGCGACGAACGAGCGTCATGAGGCGCTTTCCTCCAGAGCCGGCTCGGCCGGCAGATAGTAGACACGCGGCCCGGTGCCCAGCTCTTCCTTCAGCCGGTAGGCGTCGGGGCGCTGGCGCAGGGCGATGCTGACCGGAGAGTCGGGGTCGTTCAGGTCACCGAAGAGGCGCGCGCCATAGGTGCAGGCGACAACGCAGGCTGGCGTGGCGTCGGGGTCGTGGCCCGGCGTCAGGCCGATGGCCAGGCCGCGATCGATGCGCTGGACGCAGAAGGAGCACTTCTCGACCACACCGCGCGGCCGACGGGGCACTTCGGGATGGCCGGCGGCGGGCACGTCGGGGTTGGGGCCGGTGAACGCTTCCCAGTTGAAGTGGCGCACGCCATAGGGGCACGATAGCTGGCAGTAGCGGCAGCCGATGCAGCGCTCGTAGTCCATCATCACCAGGCCGTCGTAGCGGTGGTAGGTCGCGCCGACGGGGCAAATCTCGACACACGGCGCGTCCTCGCAATGCATGCACGGCGTGGGGCGGAAGACGCGGCGGCCGTCGGCCGTCGGCTCCACCTCTTCGACGCGCGACCAGGAGATGTTGGGCGGCGTGTCGTTGTAGGCGTGGCAGGCGGCCAGACACAGGTCGCAGCCGACACACTTGGACTGGTCGATGACCATGACCCAGTGGTGGGGCGAGGGCTGATCGTGGTCGCCCCGCTCAAACGTGGCCGGTTCGTCGGCCCGGATGGGCGGCTCGTCGGTGGTCGGCGCGGCGGCCATCGGCAGCGGGATGCGGCTCATGCCGATGCCGACGGCGGCCGTGGCCGTGGCTGCCAGGCCCAACTTCAGGAAATCGCGGCGGTCGATGGACGACATCTCTCTTACTCGTCTCCCTGTTTGCGGTTGCTCCGGCGCAGACGCTCGATCCACGGGCCTAGCAGCGTGCCGAACACCAGGCCGAAGCCGATGGGCAGGATGTAGACCAGGGGGCCGGGGCCGCTGGGCGTGGTGCTGACAAAGGGCGTCACTTCTTCGCGCGCCGGCACGAAGTTGGCCACCGGCAGCTCGGTCGTGTCCACCGGGTAACAGGCCACATCGCTCTCTTCGGCCGTGGCAACGGTGGTGGAGGGCATGGCCGAGTCTTCGTCGGCGTGCATGTCGCCCAGGTGGCAGTCGTTGCACGACTCCAGGTCAACCTTGAAGCTGTGGCTGCGCGACCCGTGGCCCATCGTGCCGGCGTCGGGCGAATCGGAGACGCGCAAGTGGCAGTCGGTGCAGAGCAGCCCCTCTTTGGCGTGACCGGTGAAGGTGTAGTAGTGGCCCTCGGTGTTGTGACAGCTATTGCACAACTCCTGCGAGTGGCCGACCTTGAGCTGGGCGGTGTGGGGGTTGTGGCACTGGTTGCAGGTCATGCCCTGTTCGCCGTGCTCGCTGATCTCCCACTCGTTGAACGTGTCAACGTGGCAGGTGCCGCACAGACGCGAGGAGACGTCGGTGGGCATGTAGGTTTCGGGGTGGTTGCTGGGAACCGGGGAGTGGCAGGCCAGGCAGCCGACGCCGCCTTCCTTGAACTCACCCGTTTCAGGGTTGAAGCCGGTCGTGTGACAGGCCAGACACTCATCGGGGCTGCCCGCTTCCATCCAGGCCTTCTGAAAGGTCGGATCGACGAGGGCGTACCCGTGGGCGCTCTGTTCCCAGTAGCCACGCAAGCCTTCATGGCAGCCTGTGCAATCTTCGGCGTTGGGCACCGGCGTCGCGTCCTGCCTGAGGGGCGCGGCGTTGGCGGTGGGTACGACGAGGAGTGCCAAGACCACCGCCAACAGCGCGACGGCCAGCGCGCTACCGGCGATCAGCTTGGAGACTCGGGTGTGCATTTGCTTACTTGTCCTCCTCCGTGGTCGCGCGGGCGACCAAACGGATGATCAATAGAATGAGCAACTCTCTCAAAGAGACTATCAGCAGTATAAGGGGCGGCGGGGGTGGGGTAAATTGGGCGAATACCCAATTTGATGGGGCGCGGTTCATGGGGGAAACGCGACAAAAGGAATGGCGGCATCGCCCAATTTACAGACAGGGGCGCGATGGCGTATTCTGAAGCTGCGAATAGTAGTCGCTGTTGAGAGTTAATACGGGGAGGGGTCGGCCCCCGATCCGGTTAAGGTAGAGAGAGGCCATGAACGAGTTTCAAGCGATCTTGACAGTTGTGGTATACTTTGCAGTGCGCATCGGCATTCCGGCGCTGGTGCTTTACGTCCTCGCTCGCCTGATCCGCCACTTCCAAGGGCCGGACCCGGCGGAGGACGAGGTGCAGGAAACGCGCGTCGCGCACTAGGAGTACTCCCTCCCAGGAGCCGGGTCTCCCCCAAGGAGACTCGGGCTGTTTCAGCGGGTCGGGCGTTCGTTCTTCGCGAGCGCCTGGCCCTCTTTTTGTTTGTGTTTGGCCGGACGGAAGGCCCTCTCCCGTGGGGTGAGGGGACGAAAGACCCTCTCCCAGGGGGAGAGGGGACAAAAAAAGGCCGCGCCTCTGGTGAGACGCGGCCTTCTTCATTCCAGTCGCCAGAAAGACGACCGGTTGCCTAGTTCAGATCCTCATAGGTGCGGATTTCCGCGCGCGTCTTGCCGGTCAGATCGCCGTTGACGGCGTTGATCGAGTCGTACAGGATTTGCAGGATGTAGGACGGATTGTGGGCGTAGGCCCCCGGCTCCTTCTGCGAGTCCTGATAGTTGTAGGCCGCGCGCAGCAGGTTGGGCGTCCAGGAGGCGAAGCCGCCTTCCTCATCGTTGATGCGCCCGTTGCCGTCGTCGTCGGCGAACCAGTAGGGGTAAGACGACGAGTTGTAGATGAGGTTCACGCCGGCCACTTCCGTGGCGTAGGCCTGGATGGCCGCCAGCAGAGCCTCGCGGTAGGTGTCGATCTCGCCGTAGACGCCTTCGGTCACGTCGCCGTCACCGTCGTAGTCGACGTCGCCGACGCGAATGGAGCGCAGCCCCTCGACCGTCAGGTCGACTTCGTGGCAGTCGCCGCAATCCTCGATGACGATCTCCAGGTCATGGATGCCGTGGCATTCGGTGCAGGAGTCGTAGATCGGCACGTGCCCGTTGCGGCCGGTGTACTCCTGGCCGGCGAACTCGTACGCGCCCTTGACTTCCGTGCCGAACAGCGTCGAGCCGGCGGCGAAGTAGTGGATGTTGACGAAGCGCAGGTCTTCGTTTACCTCGTCATCCGGCTTGTCGCCGATGCGATTGTTGACGCTGACCGTGGATTCGCGACCCTGGTGGCAGTTAAGGCACATGTTGGCCGAGAAGTCGCGCTCGCCGAAGGAGACCGTCGCGCCGCTGGGGAAGCGGACCGACGGCACTTCGTAGACAGTGAACTGGCTCAGGTCGTTGTGGCACGTGCCGCAGTTCAGGCCGTTGCTGGCCGGCTGGCTGGTTACAACACCCTCAGCGATGAACTCGGGCTGGCCGGTGGCCGAGTGGCACTTGGCGCACGAGCCGGGCACAACGCCACCGCCCTCTTCGGCCGCGTCCCAGTGACGGAACGCTTCCTCGGAGCCGGCGAAGTGGCCGTGGTCGAGCCGGTTCATGGCCGCCATGTCAACCGGCGTGGCGATGGCCGTGTTCAGGTCTTCGATGCCGTCGTACAGCAGTTGGATGATGTACTTGCCACCGTGGACGTAGGCGCCCGGGTCCTTCAGCGAGACCTGGTAGTTGTAGGCCGCCTTGGTCAGGCGGGGCGTCCAGGCGTTGAAGGCGTTCGGGAAGACGGATTCGTCCTCGCCGGCCTGGCCGTCGGCGTTGGTGTCGTTGAAGAAGTACGGGTAGGCCGCGGCATTATAGACCAGGGGCGAGCCGGAGACCTCGGCGGTGTAGGCTTGCATCGCGCTATAGAGCGAATCGCGCAAGCCGCCGATCTCCGCGGCAATACCCTCTTCCATGTCGCCGTCGCCGTCGTAGTCGACCAGCGAGCCGAACATGCGGATGTTGGCCAGGTCTTCGACGGTCGCCGCGTCGGTGTGGCACGCCTGGCACTGCTCCAGGTTGACCTCGAGCGTGTGCGGGTTGTGGCACTCGATGCAGGTGTTGTGGCTGGGCACGTGGTCGAAGCGCGCGTCGTAGGCCTTGCCGCCATACTGATAGCCACCCATCGCCAGCGTGCCATACTGAGTAGCCGCCGCGGCGTAGTAGTGGATATTGGTGAAGCCCAGGTCTTCGCTGACCGTGTCCAGGTCTTCGGCCAGACCGGCGTCGGCGATCTGGGTGTCAACCGAGATCGTGGACGCGCGGCCCTGATGGCAGACCATACAACGCGACTCATCGCCCAGGTTTTGCACCTCGATCCCCGACGGGAAGATGACACTGGTCTTGACGATGGTGGCCTGGTTGTGGCAGGCCTCGCACTGGACGGTCGTGCCGATGGGCGCGGGGGCGTTGACGACGTTGGCTTCGCTGCCGTCGGCGCCGACGTAGTCGACGTAGCCCGGCGTGCTGTGGCAGCGGGCGCAATCGGTGGGCACCTCGGCCGGGTCTTCCTCGTTCCAGTGGATGAACGCCTCGCTGGTCGCGTCGTTGTGGGGCGACGCGGACCACTCGGCCAGGAACGGGATCAACAGATCGGCCGGCGCAGTCGTCGCCGATTCATCGGTGGCCGGGGGAGCCTCAGCGACCGCCTCTTCCGTCGGGGCGACCTCTTCGGCAGGCGCGGCCTCTTCGGCGGGGGCCTCTTCGGTCGGGGCCGCGGCTTCTTCGGAAGAAGCCTCCTCTGTCGGGGCCGTTTCCTGCGTCGCCTCACCTGTCTGACCCTGAGGGGTGTTGTCGCTACAGGCGACAGCCACCAGGCTCAGGAGCAGGATGAGGATACCCAAGAGGGCCAGTGACCTTCTGTTAGGTCTCATACGCTCTACCTCCTCTATCCTAAATGCAACACATTGTGATGCGGCAGTGCTTCATTGCTGAGCCGTCGTCGCATCCGGATGATAAAACACCGGCTTGCTCGCGCCCTAGGGCACGGGGGTGGCCAGTGGGACAAACACATCGCGCGTGGCCTCCGGCAGGGTGATGATGGCCGTACTTTCGAACGTGAACATCCACACCACCAGAGCCAACGACAAAACGGCAACCACCGAGGCAACAGCAAAGTAGACGCGCTGCCGCCGCCGCAAGACATCGGGCGGCACCGCGGGCCACGCTTCGCCGCCGCGCTCCAGCCGCTCCAGTTCCAGCAGGTGCTCTTCCTCCATGATCGTGTGCGACAGCGTGCCGGTGAACATGCTCTTGTTGCGATGTTTGACCAGCACATTGTACAGATGCCAGATGACGATCGACGCCGCCGCCAGCACCGCCTCCCAACCGTGGGCCTCCAGGGCGACGGGGATCCAGTTGCCGGGGATGAGGCGCGTGGCGCTGATCGGGTTCCAGAGGATGAAGCCGGTGATGATCATCACCGCCGTGCCCCAGACGACGGCCCAGTACTCGAACTTCTCGCCGAAGTTGAACTTGCGCATCCGTGGCGGGTTATCTTGCAGACCGAGGTTATAGGTGACGGTATCGCGCAGGTCGTAGGCGTCCTTGATGTCGGGCAGCATGCGCATCCGCTCGCGGCGGACGAACAGGCGATAGGACGAGGTCAGCAGGTGGTAGACCGACCCCAACACCAGGATGACGGCCGCCCAGCGGTGGATGTAGCGCACCGTCTCGATGCCACCCAGCAGGTCGATCAGCCCGGTGGAGATGGGCGAGAAGGGGAACTTCTGCGGCAGCCCGGTCAGGCACAGGATGGTGAAGGTGACCAACAGCACCATGTGCTCGATACGGGCCATCAGCCGAAAGCGCGGATACTCGCCGTGGAGGGCGGCCGTGCGTTCGACAGTGATCTCTCTAAGCTCGTTCATGCGTCTCTCTCATCCTCCTACCGACCGCGCGCCTTGCGATAGACGTCGGTGGCCACCAGGAAGCCGAAGAAGCCGACGGTAGACGGGATGACGATGGCGTAGAAGATGGTCACCAGGAACATCAGCGGATTATCGCGCAGGGACGGCCGGTGGTGGCCGGTCCACGAGTCGCTGAAGTTGGCCGTGGCGTCGGGGTGGCATTGCTGGCACGTCACCAGCAGGTTCTCCTTGATGCCCGCGTTGGGATCATCGACGGCCATGATGGCGTGGACGCCGTGGCAGTCGTAGCAGACGGCCTTGTTGGTCGGCGTGTTGGGGTCGTTGGACTGGAAGATGTTGACCGTCGTGCCGTGGAAGTCATCGACGTAGGTCTCGAACACGTCGATGGAGATGTCGTAGTGGCTCATCATCTCCCGGTCGGCGTGGCACGAGGCGCACAACTCCGGCGAGCGGTTGCGGAAGAGGGCCGTCGTCGGGGCGTTGATGTTGTGGACGCCGTGGCACTCGATGCACGTCGGCACGTCGGGGTTCTCTTCGGTCAGCAGGGCCGTGCCGTGGACGCTGACCGCGTAATCATCGAAGACGGTGCTGTGGCAGTTGCGGCACGTCTCGGGGATGCGCGAGCGCGGCTCGTTGGGCACGGGCGTGTAGTGGGCGCTATGGCAATCAACGCAGGTAGCAGCGTCGAGGTTGCCTTCGGCCAGCGCCTCGGCGTGGACGCCATCCATGTGCCCCTCTTGCTGCGTCTGGTGGCAGCGGGCGCACAGTTCCGTCTTTTCGATTGTGTATTCGCGGGCCGAGCCGGCTTCGAGCGGCGGGTGAGGATAAGTGTAGTTTTCGTGGCAGTCGTTGCATTCCAACTGCTGCCAATCGTTGCCAACGCCGTGGACCGAGGCGTGGAACGCTGCCTGATCAATCGAGATCGGGAGTTCGTCCCCATTGGGGAAGGTCAGCGTCTTGCCCGGCGGGCCGTGGCAACCCATACAGTAGTCAGTCGTCACCTGTCGCTGGCCCAGCAGACCGAACTGCACGTGCTGGCTCAACTGGTTAGGGTCGGTCAGGGGCACGCCGACCTCGGCGTGGCAGGCGGCGCAGACGGTCGTGGCCGCCGGCTGCTGCCAGACGGTGACCGGCTGTATCTCATGGTCGCCGTGACAGTCGGTGCAGACGACCGACATGCCCGACTCGGAAGCCGCCGGGTCATAGCCGCCCGACCACTCCGGGCCGGGGTGGGCCGTCAGGTGGGGTTCGTGGCAACCGATACACGTCTGCGAGCGGCTGATCATGTAGGCCCGCAGGTCGGGTTCGGCCACGGGCGGATGGGGGAACTGATAAGTGGCCGGGGGGTGACAACCGTTGCAGCCGACGGGCGCGCCCGTCTCGGCCGCCGACGAGACGCCATGAACCGAGGCATCGAACGCGGCCAGATCGACGGCGGCCGACAGTTGCTCGCCCGACGCGAAAACAACGACGCCACGGCTATCGTCGTGACAGGCGCGGCAGGCGGCGTCGGTCGGCGGGTGGGCCGGGGCCGGCAAGGCCGGCTGGGTCTGGGCCGCGGCCAGCGCCACGGGCAGGGCGGCCTGGGGCGGCAGAGCGGCAGTCGGCAGCGCGGCGCGCTCGGCCCGCAGCGAACCCGCGCCGACAAGGGCCAGTAGCCCGGCGACGGCCAGGATCAGCATCACGCCATAAAGGCGTTGGCGAGCGCGGAACGGTCGGTGCAACCTCATCCTCTAATCACTTCGATTTCGGCCGCCGCATCAGGGCGCGGGCGTGGCCGTCGCTTCGCCGGTGGCCTCGGGGGTCACCAGCGGGCCGTGATAATTATCAGCCACTTCCAGCAGCGTATCGTCGGGCAGGGCCGGGCCGATGCCGCCGGCGGCGTTGTGGCACTGGCGGCAGGCGGAGTCCAGACCAAGCTGGGGCAAGATCGTGCCGTCGTCGGCAAACTGGCCGATCTGCGCCGCGTTGATGACCACCTGATGGGTGGCCATGTCGGCCCGGAACGCGTCCGGATTGCCCACGGCCACCTGGATCAGCTCGGGCATGTGGCAATCGACGCAATCGACACGAATACGGTCGTGGGGGGGCTTTTGTATCTGCACCTGCTGCCAGTGGCAACCCTCGCAAGTAGCCCGCAGATAGCTTTGGCGAGCGGCGCGGGGGGCGACAACGCCGGCGTGCGGGTCATGGCAATCGACACAGTCGAGCGCGGCGTGCTTGCCGGGGAAGAGATCGCCATACTCATGGCCGGTGTGCTGGATGAACCCGTCGGCGGCGACGAGATCGCCGGTCATGTGGCAGTCCATGCACTGCTGCCGGTCGCGGTCGATCCGCGGCGTGAAGGCGTGGGGGTCGTTGACGTGGAGGCTGCTCGGGCCGTGGCAGGCCTCGCACTGGACGCCGGGCAGGGCAAAGGTGCCGACGATGCCGGCGCGGCCGTCCTGGTTGCCCTCGGCGATGTAGCCGGTGGTGTGACACGCGCCGCAGTCGTAGGGCAGCTCCTCGCCGGGGTGATAGGGAACCAGCTGCTCGTCGGTCTGCAACAGGCGGTTGGCGAAGTTCAACTGGGCCGTCTCGCCCGTCACCAGGTTGCCGGTCTTGTCGACGAAGTTGGCCTTCCAGTTGTAGCCGCCGACGACGTAGGCTACGTTGGCCCACTCCAGCCCTTCGGGCAGGGCGCGAATAGCCCGGTTGCCGGCAATGGTCGGGGCGGCATCCGCCACGGGGTTGAGGATCCACGGGTGGCCGCTGGCCATGAAGCTGTCGTAGTACGCATGGTGGCATTCGGCGCAGGTCTGCGAGCCGACGAACTGGGCCGGGGTGAAGCTGACGCCGTCCTGGCCGGCCGGGCCGCGCGCGCCGGTCGCGCCGGTTGCGCCGGTGGGGCCGGGTGGGCCTTGCGGGCCGGGATCGCCCTGAGGGCCGATGGGGCCGGGGCGACCGGAACAACCACCCAGGGCCAGCGCCAGGGCGGTAAGGGTTATTACGATTAGCCAACCCGCTGGACGGCCTGCCTTCATCACTGCCTCCGGTCTCCATGCCCAAAGCCGGGCGCGTGGCCCGCCAATGTGAATAACAGTATAGCGGCGCGTGGCCATAGCCGCTAGCGTTAAACGCCGGAATGGGGGCGATCCGCCTAACCGACTATGTGCAACTTTGCTAGGAATCGGGTGACATAAGTAGGCTAGGACGACTCCTGCCCACCGCGCTGAAGGGCAGGAATCGTCCTGCCCTACGTTCGATTCAACCGCCGTTTTGAGGTATACTTCGGCCCTACATATGATGTAGAGGCCACCTTATCGATGCCGCCAGTTACGCGGCATCTTCCGGGTCATCGGCTCAACGGGCGGATGACCTCGCAATCGGCCAGACCACAACAACCTGGCGGAGGCTCACTTGGAAATCGGGACCGTCAATAGTATCGATATCAATCAGGAGATGCGCAGTTCCTACCTGGACTACGCCATGAGCGTCATCGTCGCCCGGGCGCTGCCCGACGCGCGCGACGGCCTGAAGCCCGTCCACCGGCGCATTCTCTATGCCATGTACGACATGGGGCTGCGGCCCAACCAGCCGCACCGCAAAAGCGCGCGCCTCGTCGGCGAGGTGCTGGGCAAGTACCACCCTCACGGCGACAGCTCAGTCTACGACGCGATGGTGCGGTTGGCGCAGGAGTTCTCCATGCGCTACCCGCTGGTCGACGGCCAGGGCAACTTCGGCAGCATCGACGGCGACAGCCCGGCGGCCATGCGCTACACAGAGACCCGGCTGGCGCCCATCGCGCTGGAACTGCTGGAAGACCTCGACAAGGATACTGTCGAGTTCACGCCCAACTTCGACGACACACTCAAGGAGCCGGATCTGTTGCCGGCGCGGCTGCCCAACCTGCTGCTCAACGGTTCGTCGGGCATCGCCGTGGGTATGGCTACCAACATTCCGCCCCACAACCTGAACGAGTTGTGCGACGCGATCATCTATCTGATTGACCGCCAGGACGACGTTGACGAGGTCACGCTGGACGACCTGATGGAGTTCGTCAAGGGGCCGGACTTCCCAACGGCGGGGGTCATCGTCGGCAGCGAGGGGATTCGCAACGCCTATGCCACCGGGCGCGGCCGTCTCATCGTTCGCGGCGTGGCCAACATCGAGCCGATGCCGCGCAGCACGACGGGGCGGATGCAGATTAACATCACCGAGCTGCCCTACCAGGTCAACAAGGCGCTGCTTATCGAGCGCATCGCCGACCTGGTTCACAAGGGCGTCATCGACGACATCTCCGACCTGCGCGACTCTTCTGACCGCAACGGCATCTCGATCGTCGTCGAGTTGAAGCGCCACACGCAGCCGCGCAAGGTGCTGAACCAACTGTATAAGTACACGTCATTGCAAACAACGTTCGGCGTGCAGGTGCTGGCCCTGGTGGACAAGCAGCCGCGGCTGCTATCGC
>OEIV010001340.1_pt1 | contig 11443 bp, 10 predicted proteins | sample 1539231 | NCBI WGS metagenome assembly OEIV01 (sample SAMN03794762, study PRJEB22550) | activated sludge metagenome | feature: wastewater treatment plant; material: activated sludge; isolation source: Wastewater treatment plant of a petroleum refinery complex | place: Argentina: Buenos Aires ... | reverse complement strand
ACAGATCAACGATCACCACGGCCACCCGATCGGCGACGCACTGCTCGTTGCCGTCGGCCAGCGGCTGCGGCGCACCGCCGGACGCGACGATTTCGTCGCCCGGCTCAGCGGCGACGAGTTCGCTCTCATCGAGGTGCGCCCGGCCGATGCGGCGCCGTCCATGCTCGGCACGGAGCTCTGCCGCGAACTATCGCGGCCCTACGACATCGAGGGTGTTCGCCTGCAGAGCGGCGCCAGCATCGGCGTCGTCAACGCCAACGAGAGCTACACCGACGAGGACCAGTTGATGCGTTGCGGCGACCTCGCGCTCTACGCCGCGAAGAACGCCGGCGGCAGCACGGTTCGCCCGTTCGAAGAACGCATGCACGAGGAAGCGCGCGAACGGCGCTCTATCGAAACGGGGCTGCGCGAGGCGCTCGCCAAGGGACATCTCGAACTGCATTACCAGCCGATCCTCGACGTCGCCACGCTCAACGTCACCGGCTTCGAAGCGCTGGTGCGCTGGCGCCACCCGGAGAAGGGCCTCATTCCGCCGCTGTCGTTCATTCCCGTCGCCGAGCAGACCGGCCTCATCGTCGACATCGGCACCTGGGTGATCCGGCAAGCCTGCCGCGAGATCGCAGCCAAGGCACCCGGCTACAAGATCGCTGTCAACGTTTCGGCGATCGAGTTCCGCGATTCCGACGTCGCCGCGACGGTGCGCGCGGCCCTGGCAGAGAGTGGCCTGCCTGCCGACCAGCTCGAAATCGAGATCACGGAATCGCTGCTGATGAAGAAGGACACCGCGACGCTCGACCAGCTCGACGCGCTGCGCAAGGCCGGCGTGATGATCTCGATGGATGACTTCGGCACCGGCTACTCGTCGCTCAGCTACCTGCAGTCCTATCCGATCGACTGCATCAAGATCGACCAGTCGTTCGTCCGCGCCATCGGCCAGATCGAGAACTCGCGCGCCATCATCAAGGCGATCGCGACGCTCGCCACGAGCCTCAACATGACGACGATCGCCGAGGGCGTCGAGACAGAAGCGCAACTGGCGACGCTGGAGACGGTCGGCTGCAACGAGGCACAGGGCTATCTCTTCAGCCCGCCGAAGCCGATCGACGTGATCCTGAACTGGATGGCGGAGCGCCAGTCAACGCACGGCGCGGCGGCGCTCAAGAGGCTGCGGACCGAGCGCGAGGTCGCAAAGGAGACCGCCGCGGCATGACGCTCTCATCGTGCGAGCATGCCGATGCCGGAGGCCAGCAGGACGAGCAGCACGATGACGCGGAAATGCTCGGCGGGGATCAGGCCGCGCAAGCGTCGTCCGATCTCGACCCCGGCGACGGCGGGAGCTACGGCCGCGGCCGATGCGAGCAGCAAGTCCTGCCCGACCGCTCCACTCGCGACGAGCGCCGCGGCCAGCGCGGCGGATGAGAGCAGAACACCGAGGTTGATCGCCTGCACGGATCGCGCGGGGTCCATGTCGAGCGCCATCACATAGGGCACCAGCGGCATCACCTGCGAACCGGTCAGGCCCGTCAGCACGCCGTTGGCGAACCCGACCGGCGCTTGCATCGATCGCGCCGCCGCGGCCGTGAGCGACAGATGGGGACGGGTGAGCGCGAACAGACTGTAGGCGACGATGGTGACGCCGAGCACGAGCACGGCGTGACGCGGCTCGCTTGCGAGCAACAGCCAGATGCCGAGCAAAATGCCCGGCAGCATGGCGAAATACATCCGCGAGAACGTCCGCCACGTCTCGCCGAGGAAGCCGTTGAAAAGCGCCACCGCGATGTTGGTGGCCATCGCCGGCAGCAGCACGATCGCCATGGCATGTCGCAGACCGACGGCGAACACCAGGAACGGCAAGGCGCTCGACGCATAGCCGAGGCCCGTCGCCCCCTTGACGATGCCGGCGAGCGTCAGTCCCGCCGCGATGACTGCAAGATGCCCGAGATCGATGTCGCCCATGCGATGCTGGCCCGCCTCCGGCGCGCTCGGGCTAGACTGCGAGATCCCCGACGCCAGCGAATGGCCGGCCATCGGCGTCGAGGAACCACGGCTTCACGCTCGTCCCGCGCTTCAGCGAGTACATGTAGAAGATCGGCATGGATCGAGGGAAGAGATCGCGATAGGCGCGGCCGTTGAATGTGACGAAGATCGTATCGGGGAAGACGGCCTCGACCGCCCGTCGCTCGATCATGTTCATCGCCAGGTAGCGCCGCGCACCGTCCTCGGCCGCGCCGCCACCGCGATACCACTTCGCCGCGCAGCGCTCGAGGCTGCCCAGCATCGCCGCAGAGACCTCGGCCTCCGAAGCACCGCCCAGCGCCGCTCCCGCCTCGTAGGCCGCCACCACTCGGCTCAGACGCACCGTGCGCATGCCGCGCGCGCGCGCCGCAAGGTCGACCCCCGCGAAGTAACTGTCGATCGCTTCCTCGCCGTGGCCGTTGAGGCGGGCGTGGGTATCGGTGAGGCAGATCGTGAAGCGCGCTCCCGGTGCAGAGGCGCGCGCGATCCTCTGCCCCATGCCATCGAGATAGGCGAGGCAGGCGTGGTCCGGGGGGGCCACCACGGACCGTGGCCCCTTGCCCCAGTACAGCACGAAGCGGATCGGCTGGCCGCCCACGTGGCAGCGTTCGATGACCTCGAGCAACATCGCGCGGTCCGACGGCTGCTCTCGCTTGTAGGCCCAGGTATTGAACGACTGCAGGATCGCCGCCGCATCCCCCGGTGTCACCCCGGCCGGCATCGCCCCCCGGAGCGCCACCGCGGCCATCGCAAGGTCCTTACGCATACGCACTCCCCCCACTGCGAACAGCCGTGGCGCGTGCCCCCGCCAAGCCGAACGGTTAATTGCCCGTCAAATCGTCGAACAACTCGTCGATTTCCGCAGTTCAATCAGAACAAAATATTTTATACAATTGGAAAGTCTAAGTAACTCATGTAGATGATATATGAATACGATACATTACAAATGGCACATCGATCAAAGCGCCACACGACAACTTCTGATAACCGGAAATGTTGGCGCGGACGACTTCCCGAAGATCATTCACGCCGGCGACAGGGCCCTGCTGGTCGATTTCCTCCCGACGATAGGGCTCCCAGCCGCTGCACCTCCCCGTGCATTCGATCCCGCCCGGCATGCCCGCGTGTTGGCGCTCGATGCGGCGATCACCCGGAACGAGGTCGCGGGCGTCGTCGAATGTATCGTCGCCTACGCCAGTCTGCTCGTCTGCTACGACCCGCTCGCCACGACACCCGAGGAATTGACGGCCACTCTGCGCACGCTGCTCGGGGAGCAGGCGGGCGCGGACCCGCGGCGGCGAACCTGGCGCGTACCCGTCTGCTACGGCGGTTCCCATGGTCCCGATCTCGCGGAGGTCGCGGCGCGATGCGGGTTGAGTTCGGACGACGTTATCGAGCTTCACGCATCCGCCCGCTACACCGTCGCCATGTTCGGCTTCTTGCCCGGCTTCGCCTACCTGGCGGGGCTTCCCGATCACCTGGCTGTGCCGCGCCGCGCGACCCCACGAACGCGCGTGCCGGAAGGCGGCATCGGCATCGGCGGCGCGCAGACCGCGATCGGCTCCGTGGCGGGGCCGAGCGGGTGGCACCAGATCGGGCGAACGCCAGTGCGCACGTTCGCACCGTCCCGCCAACCGGTGACGTTTCTCGACATCGGCGACGAGATCCGTTTCGTCGCGATCGACAGCACGCGCTTCGCCCGCTTGGCGGCGGCAGCCGAGCACGGCGACCTCGTGGCGGAGATCATCACGTGACGGCGCTCGAGGTGGTTCGCTGCGGGCCGCTCGCCGCGCTACAGGACGCGGGCCGTCCGGGTCTTGCGCGTCTCGGCATCCCACGCTCGGGCGCGATGGACCCGCGCGCGCTATCGCTCGCCAACGCTCTCGTCGGCAATGCGGCGGGTGAAGCGGCCATCGAGATGGCCTGGACCGAGATCGAGCTCCGCGCCCGTGGTGGCCCGGCCCGTCTGGCGGTCACGGGAGCGCCGGCCGCGATCCGCATCGGCGGTTGCTTCGTCCCGCACCATGCCGCCTTCACGCTCGAGGACGGCGAGACCGTCACCGTGGCGCGCGCCGACCAAGGTGTCTTCACCATGCTGGCCGCCGCCGGCGGCTTCGACGTCGCGCCCGTGCTGGCCAGCCGATCGCTCTATGCGCGCGGGGGAATAGGGGGCGTCGAGGGACGTGGCCTGAAGCCGGGCGACATGCTGCAACTGAGGCCTGAAGATCGCGCCCCTGGCCCCTTGCTGCGAGCCGCGCCGGTCGCGATCGACAGCTCGGCCGCCGTACTGCGCGTCGTTCGCGGGCCCGAGCACCCGCTGTTCACGGACATCGCTCACGCCTCCTTGCTCGGTCGATCCTACCGGCTCGGCGAGCAGTCGGACCGCATGGCCTACCGTCTCTCCGGCGCACCACTCGAGCGCGGGCGGACGACCGAGATGATCTCGACCGGCACGCTCTCCGGCGCGATCCAGGTGCCACCCGATGGCCAGCCGCTGGTGCTTATGGCGGATTGCCAGACGATCGGTGGCTATCCGCGCATCGCGATGGTGATCGCGGTCGACCTGCCGCTGCTGGCGCAATGCCGCCCCGGCGCGTCGATCCGCTTCGACGAGGTGGACGTGGCGCAAGCACACAGGCTGTTGCGCGAAGCGGCGTCGCGCCCGGCCGTAACGTGGACATGGACCGGGCCAACATCGGCCGAGCCGAGCTTCGCCTCGCTGGCGCATGCGTGCCGCGACCACACCGTCGACGCCCTCGATCCTGCGACCTGGGCCTAGAGCATCATCCGACCAGACCGAATCGCGTTGGCGATCAATGGTCGGATAAAGATGCTCTAGAATCTGACGAATCGAGCGCTATCGACTTTGATTGAATCGCATTCGCGCTTCATCAGAGTCGTCAATAGCACTCTGAAACATGAGTTGAGGGCGCGATTCACGATCTCGATGGAAGCGCCCGGCGCTTCCAACTCGACCGATCGCACCCTAGCGCTCGAACTTGCGGAACTTGATGCGGTGAGGCTCGACGGCGGCGTCGCCGAGGCGGCGCTTCTTGTCTTCCTCGTAGCTTTCGAAGTTGCCCTCGAACCATTCGACGTGGCTGTCGCCCTCGAAAGCGAGGATGTGGGTCGCGAGGCGGTCGAGGAAGAAGCGATCGTGGCTGATGACGACGACCGAGCCAGGGAAGATCTCGATCGCGTTTTCGAGCGCGCCGAGCGTCTCGGTGTCGAGGTCGTTGGTCGGCTCGTCGAGCAGCAGCAGGTTGCCACCCTCCTTGAGCAGCTTGGCGAGATGCACGCGGTTGCGCTCGCCGCCGGAAAGCATGCCGACCTTCTTCTGCTGGTCAGCGCCCTTGAAGTTGAACCAGCCGCAATAGGCGCGGCTCGGCACCTCTTTCTTGCCACCGAGGCTGATCTGGTCGAGGCCGCCGGAAATCTCCTGCCAGACGGTCTTGTTGTCGTCGAGATGGTCGCGGCTCTGATCGACGTAGGAGAGCTTCACCGTGTCGCCGATCTTGAGGCTGCCGGCGTCGGGCTTCTCCTTTCCGGTGAGCATGCGGAACAGCGTCGTCTTACCCGCGCCGTTCGGTCCGATGACGCCGACGATGCCGCCACGCGGCAGCTTGAACGAAAGGCCGTCGATGAGGAGCTGGTCGCCGAAGCCTTTCTTCAGGCCCTCGGCCTCGATCACCATTTCGCCGAGGCGCGGGCCTTCGGCGATATGGATCGTGGCGCGCCCGACATCCTCGCGGCCCGCCTCCTCGGCGAGCTTCTCGTAGGCCGTGATACGGGCCTTGCTCTTCGCCTGGCGCGCTTTGGGCGACGACCTGATCCACTCGAGCTCGCGCTTCAAGGCGCGCTGCTTGGCTTCCTCCTGCCCCTTCTCGACCTCGAGGCGCTTCGCCTTCTGCTCGAGCCAGCCGGAATAGTTGCCGTGGTAGGGCACGCCGGCGCCGCGATCGAGCTCCAGCGTCCATTCGGTGATGTTGTCGAGGAAGTAGCGGTCGTGCGTGACGAGGATCACGCAACCCTCGTAGTCCTTGAGATAGCGCTCGAGCCAGGCGACCGATTCCGCATCGAGGTGGTTGGTCGGCTCGTCGAGCAGCAGGATGTCGGGCTTCGACAGCAGCAGCCGCGTCAGCGCGACGCGACGCTTCTCGCCGCCCGAGAGTTTGGACACGTCGGCCTCGCCCGGCGGGCAGCGCAACGCATCGAGCGCCTGCTCCACCTGCGTGTCGAGGTCCCATAGATTCTGCGCGTCGATGACGTCCTGCAGCTCGGTCATCTCGTCGGCCGTTTCTTCGGAGTAGTTGGCCGCGATTTCGTTGTAGCGGTCGAGGATGGCCTTCTTCTCGGCGACACCCTCCATCGCGTTGGCGAGCACGTCCTTGTCCGGGTCGAGCTCCGGCTCCTGCGGCAGATAGCCGACCTTGATTCCGTCGGCCGCCCACGCTTCGCCGACGAAGTCCGTCATCTGGCCCGCCATGATCTTCAGCAGCGTCGATTTACCGGCGCCGTTCAGGCCGACGACGCCGATCTTCGCGCCCGGGAGGAAGGAGAGCGAGATGTCCTTCAGCACCTGCTTGCCGCCGGGATAGGTCTTCGACAGCTTACTCATGTGGTAGACGTACTGGTGGGCCGCGGCCATGGGGGGCGCCTCTCTCGGGATCAAGCGTTCTCTAAAAAGCGATCCGCTATGTAGTCGATTGCGCCAGCCCGCACAACGCCGCCGGACCTCGACCGGGTTGTGGCTTTGCGCCCGCCCCCGCCCCGCCGCCGGCCGCACCCTTCTTTCGAGACCGGAGGCCAATGTGACAAGGCCGCAGAATGCGGAACATCACGGCGGCCACGCGCGATCCGACGTCTCCGGAGCTCGTTCCGGCCACGCGATCTGATGACCCTGGAGACCGTCCGGCCATCGCTCGACGCCAAGGTGCCGTGTCAGTTCGCGAGCCAGTGGACCTTCGGCGAGCGCCCGTCGGATCGCATGGCGAGCTTCGACGGAAGCTGGACGGTCATCCTTCTGTTCGCCCATCCTTCTGTTCGCCGCCGTCCTCGGCTGCTCAATCTCGCGGAAGGTAGCGGAGCCTTCGCCCCCTATCCGTTCATCCTTCTGAACCTCGTACTCTCCTGCCTCGCAGCGATCCAGGCGCCGATCATCATGATGAGCCAGCAGCGGCAGGAGGCGAAGGGCCGTCTCCACCCCATCAACGACCATCAGGTCAACCTCACGGCGAGTTCGAGATCCGGCACCTGCACGAGAAGATCGACCATCTGACCAGCAAGCAATGGCGGCGGCGGCTCGAATTCCAACAGAAGCAGCTCGACATGATGGAAGATCGTGGCCGGAGTTGAGGGCCAAGGTCCGACCCGCCGCGAGATTGCGCCGCAGGCGCAGTGGCTTGCGCGCCGATTTCGGAATACCCAACTACGGGGATCAGATTTTGCGCTCCTATCGCGGGCGCACCTGGAACTCGTGCCGAAGGGGATGCCGACACATGGCCGCAACGAAAGCCGATCGATCGAAGCCGAAGAGCGCCAAGGCAAGCAAAATTCCCCAGGAGGAGACCGGCCCTGGCCCGGCCGTGAACCCCATCGAGGCCCGCATCGCCCCTCTCAAGGCCCGGCTCACGACGCATCCCGTTTACGCCTCGCTCAAATCGGTCGAAGACGTGCGCATCTTCATGCAACACCACGCCTTCGCCGTCTGGGATTTCATGTCCCTGCTGAAGGCCCTCCAGCGCGACCTCACCTGCGTCACGGTTCCTTGGAAGCCTGCCGGATCGCCGCTGACCCGCCGCTTCATCAATTCGATCGTACTGGAGGAGGAGAGCGACGAGGCCGACGGCCGGCCCGCGAGCCATTACGAGTTGTATCTCGTCGCCATGCGTGAGGTCGGCGCCGATACGGCACCCATCGAGGGGCTCGTCGCCGCGATCGACGGCATGGCGAGCCTGCCGGCGGCCCTTTCCCGCAAGGACGTGCCGCCCGCGGCGCGGGAGTTCGTGCGCACGACGTTCGACTTCGTCGCCAGCGGCAAACCGCACGTGATCGCAGCGGCATTCACGTATGGCCGTGAGGAGCCGATCCCCGACATGTTCCGCGCACTTCTCGGCGGCCTTGCTCGCGAGGGCGCAAAGCTCGACACCATGCAGCTCTATCTCGAACGCCACATCCATCTCGACGAACACGATCACGGCCCGATGGCGCAGGCGATGCTCTCCGAGCTCTGTGGAACGGACAGCGCGAAGTGGCGCGAGGCGGCGGACGCTGCGGCCCTGGCGCTCGAAGCGCGCCTTTCTCTGTGGGACGGTGTCGTCGCCACGATCGACACGGCATAGCAAAGCCCGCGCTGCCGCCCATCACGCGCGAAATCAGGAGTCGGACCGTTCCGGCTGTCCACCGGCCGCTGGCGCCGAAGGGCGACCAGCCCTTCCCAGGCCGCTTCGCAACTGCGATGCTCACCCCATGACACAAGAAACAGAATCCGCCCGCCACCTCGTCTATTTCGCCGACCCGATGTGCTCGTGGTGTTGGGGCTTCGCGCCCGTGATCTCCGCCATCGCCGAGCATTTCGGCGAGCGCCTGCCGATCACGCTCGTCGTCGGCGGGCTCCGACCCGGCACGACGTCGCCGATGTCGGACGCCATGAAGCGCGAGATCCGCACGCATTGGGAACATGTCGCCGAGCGAACCGGCCAACCGTTCGACTTCGCGTTCTTCGAGCGCGACGGCTTCGTCTACGACACCGAGCCGGCCGACCGGGCCGCCGTCGTCGCCGCCCTGCTCAACCCGCGCCTCGCGCTCTCCTACTTCACCAGCATTCAGCGCGCGTTCTACGCCGAGAACCGCGACGTGACAGACGCCGCGACGCTCGCTGGCCTCGCCGCGGATCACGGCATGGATGCCGTCCAATTCAGCGCCGCGCTCGCTTCGGAGGAAGCGCGCCGCGCGACGATGCGAGACTTCGAGATTGCGCGCTCGTCAGGCGTCACGGGCTTCCCGACCGTCTTCGCGGGCGACCCGCAATCGGGCTATGCGCTCGTTACATCGGGCTATCGTCCGCTCGACGGCTTGACCGACATCCTCGAGGACTGGCTGGCGCAGGCATGACGGAATGAGGCGCCGTCTCGCCTGCACCCAGAGCGCTATCCGATCAGACGGAACCGAGAGCGGTTCCCTGATCGGATGAAAGCGCTCTAGCGCGAGGATTCGAGAGCATCGCTATCCGACCGCACAGCATCGCGTTAGCGATGGGCGGTCGGATGATGCTCTAGCTCCGATGCGGGCGTTCAGCCCTCAAGCCGTTCGGCGATGATCATCATGCCGCCGGCCGTCTCGACGATCGCCTCGACGGTGCCGTAGCTCGTCACGGTCTGAGCCAGGGTCCGCGCGCCTTCGCCGAGGTCCTCCATCGTATCCGGCAGCGACTCGACGAACACATACGAGAGCGCGCGGTTGGCGACCTGCGCCGCGATCGCCTCGCCGAACTCCTGGGCAATGAGCGCGCGCGCCGTGACGACGACCGACGAACCATTGTCGGCCTGCCAGCTCGTGCACGGACAGCTCATGCCGGTCGAGACGGGAACGAAGCCGAGCGCCGCGAATGCCGCGGCGGCGGCCTCCATGTCGTCGACGACCTGCAGCGGCGTGACATTGCGAACGTTGATGCTCATGACAGGTTCTCCTGCTTGCGTGTTGTGGTGCGAGCAAGCCCCTCGGGCGGATTCGCCGCAATCGCGTATTGTGCCGCTGAGATGAATTGGCGCGCTCTGGATTGACTTAGAGCAGCGAATTCCATTCACCCTGTCGCAACTCACCGCAGGTTCGCGACACCGGTGAAGAAGAAGCCGCCGAGCCCGACCGTGAAGACGAGCCACCCCCACAGCGTGTGCTCGATCCAGACCGCCCAGAACGAGCGGCTTGCATGATAGCGCCACGCGAACAGCATGCCGGTGACGAACGTGCCGGCGACCGCGAGCCAGTTGGCGAACAGGACATGGCCGAAGCCGAACAGCAGACCGTTGATGACGATCAGCGCGACGCGATTGTCGCGGAACAACGGGCCGTAGCGATGGAAGAAGAACGTGCGGTAGGCGATCTCCTGGGGCACGACGGACAGGAACGGGTAGAGCAACATGATGCGCTCCCAAACGTCACGCCGTTCCATCATCATGTTGAGGAAGTGCCGCGGCATCAGCTCCGACACCGCGTAGGCGATGGCGCCGCCGGCAACCGCGAATGTCGCGAGGATCGAGAGCAGGGTTCGCAACCGCACGCCCCGGCCGAGCTCCCGGCGTAAGGAGAATCCGCGGTCGAGCAGAAGGATCGTCACGAAAGTTGCGAGCATCGGCGGCAGCACGGCAAAAAGCGGCAGCCGATAGCTCAGCCCGAAAGGGTTGAGTACGATGGGTCGCAGGAGAAAGAGACCCACGCTCGCGACCACGAGACAGCCCGACCGCCACAACCCGGGCCGCTTGACGCCCGGCGCGCGCGGAAGCGTTCCACCCGCCGCGATCTCGCCAGCGAGCCGTGAGCCAGTCCCTTCCCCGGCGAACGTATCCTGCTCCGAGCCGAATGGTGCGTTTGCATCCACGCTTGTCATGTCAGTGACCGTGCATCGCGGGGCCGAGAAAGCGTGCGCGGCTCGCCCACCGCCGCTCGATCTCACGCGCGATCGTTTCGGCGGAACGCAGCGGGGGATAGCTCCAGGCGACGTCGAGCACGGTCGCGGGCTCGAGCGGCCGCGTCACACGCACGGCGACGAGTGAATCGTGGAAGCGTCGGAATTTGTCGCTGCCGCCCGATGGCCGGAACACGTAGACCGGGCGTCCGGTGCTTACCGCCTCGCCGGTCATCGACACGCTGTCGGCGGTGACGACGATGGCGTCGGCATTGGCGAGGTATCGCAGATAGGGGTTGTCGCCCTCGCCACGCCAGATGAGATGGGGAAACGGCGCGAGCGCCGAGGCCACCGCATCGACGACGGCCGCGGGTGTCCTGCGCGAGGGCGTGACCAGGAACGAAGCTCCCTGGGCGGCGAGTCCAGAGACGGCGGCCGCGAGCCGGGCGATGTCGTCACCCGTATAGCGCCAGACCTTGGAAACGCCGCCGATTGCCAGCATCACCAGGGGGCGTGGCAACGCCGCGATGTCGGACTGCGGCGCGGCACGGGCCGCCTCCAGAACGCCCGCGCTGAATCGGTTGGGCGGTGTCAACGTCGCCATCACGTTGCGGCCGCGGAGGCGATCGTGCTCGGGCACCCATATGAGGTCGGCGACGTTGGCGCCGGTTCGCGGGTCCTGCAGGACGACAGAGAACGTCGCTGGCCCGGCGCGGCGGCGCACCTGACGCAGGGCGGGGATGGCGGGGCGCCCGACGCCGATGACGATGGGGGGCCATGGCGGGTCTGATGGGAAAGCGCGTG
>OEIV010001339.1_pt1 | contig 11461 bp, 8 predicted proteins | sample 1539231 | NCBI WGS metagenome assembly OEIV01 (sample SAMN03794762, study PRJEB22550) | activated sludge metagenome | feature: wastewater treatment plant; material: activated sludge; isolation source: Wastewater treatment plant of a petroleum refinery complex | place: Argentina: Buenos Aires ... | reverse complement strand
AACTGGTGCAGGCCATGACGACGGCCGGCCCGGTGGGCGCGATCACGGTGTGCCGCACGCGCGCCCCGGCCATCGCCGCGCAGGCGGGCAACGCGGCCGGCGTGCGCGTGTCGCGCACCGCGCTCAGGCTGCGCAACCCGGCCAATGCGCCGGACGGGCAGGGCCGGGCCGTGCTGGAACAGTTCACGGAACGGCTTCGCGCGGGTGCGGCGCCCGGGCAGCTGGAGCATTTCGCACCCGCGGCCGACGGCGGCGCGCGTTTCATGGCGGCAATCGTGATGCAGCCGCCGTGCCTGGTGTGCCACGGCGACAATATCGCCGAGCCGGTGCGCCAGGCGCTGCGCGAGCAGTATCCCGCCGACGCCGCCACGGGCTTTGCTGTGGGTGAGTTGCGCGGCGCGGTGGTGGTCGACTGGCCGGCTGGCGCGCAGGCAGCCCGATGATCAGGACCTGTGCCGCGTGTGGCGCGGCGAATCTGGCTGGCCGCGCGCCGGTGCCGGAGTCCTGATGCGCGCGGCCCGCGTGCTCGCACTCAATATCGATGCGCCGACGCTGGCGCGCATCGTGCTCAGCTGCATCGTGCCCTACTGCGTGTTCACCTGGGCGGCGGTTGGGGCTTTGCGCGAGCGGCGGCCAGCGGTTCGCACGCGATGGAGCCGACGCGCCACCGGCCATGCGCAGCGGCTCTCAGGGCCGGTGCAGCCCCAGCGCCTCGGCGGCAAATGCCCACTGGTCCGCGCGCTCGGCGATCAGCCTGTCTGTGGGCCGGTAGTTGTGTGAGCCGGCGACCTCGACGCGGACCAGCGCCGGGCGAGCGCAGCCTTGCGCGGCCTGCAGTGCGGCCGTGTACTTGAACGAATGGCTCGGCACGACGCGGTCGTCGTGGTCGGCCGTGGTGACCAGCGTGGCCGGGTAGCAGGTGCCGGGTTTCAGGTTGTGCAGCGGCGAGTAGGCGAGCAGGAACGGGAACTGCGCCGCATCGCCGGCCGAGCCGTACTCCTCGACCCAGAGCTTGCCGCCGGTGAAGCGGTCGTAGCGCAGCATGTCGAGCACGCCCACCGCGGGCAGCGCGGCGGCGAAGAGATCGGGTCGCTGGTTGGCGACGGCCGCGACCAGCAGGCCGCCGTTGGAGCCGCCCATCATCCCCAGTCGCGCCGGGGACGTGATGTTCTCGCTCACCAGGTGTTGCGCGACCGCGACGAAATCATCGAACACGCGTTGCTTGTTGCCGAGCATGCCGGCGCGGTGCCAGGCCTCGCCGTATTCGGCGCCGCCGCGCAGGTTCGCCGTGACCCAGACGCCGCCCAGTTCCAGCCAGGCCGGGACGTCGGCGCGGTAGGCAGGCAGGGTGCTCACCGAGAAGCCGCCGTAGCCGTAGAGCATCACGGGGTTGGCGCCGTCGCGGCGCAAGCCCTTCCTGGCGGTCATGAAGAAGGGCACGCGGGTGCCGTCGCGCGAAGTGGCGAAGCCCGCGGTGGTCTCGTAGCGGCTGGCATCGATCGGCGCCTCGGGCGGCTCGAAGGCCGTGCTGCGATGCATTGCGGGATCGTAGCGAAAGACCGTGGTCGGCATCAGCGGCGAGCTGAAAGCGTACCAGACTTCGCGGGAGTCCTGCCGTCCGCTCAGCCCGAACACGCTTCCCACCCCGGGCAGATCGATCTCTTGCTGCGGCGTACCGTCGAGCGCGAACAGGCGCAGGCGGCTGCTCACGTCCACCAGGTATTGCGCGGCGAGGCGCCCGCCGACGAGTGCCACGTTTTCCAGTGCATGAGCCTGTTCGGGCACGACGGTGCGCCAGTTCGCCGGATCGGGTGCGCGCGTGTCCACGGCCACGATCCTGCGATTCGGCGCGTCCCTGTCGGTGCGCAGGTAGATTTGCGCGCCCATGTTGCCGATCGGCGCGTACTCGGCGTCGTCGCTCTCGACGAGCGCGCGCACCGGCGCGTCGAGGCGCGGCGCCAGCGGATCGGCGAGGTCCGCGTAATGCAGCCGGTTGTTGTTGCCAGCGCCCCTGGCCAGCGTGATCAGCAGGTAGCGGCCGTCCTCGGTGACGCTGCCACCGATCACCCAGCCCGCGAGGTCGGGGCGTTGGTAGACCAGCACGTCATCGGCCTGCGGCGTGCCGATGCGGTGGTAGTACAACGCGTGCCCCGACAGTGGCGCTTCCAGCACCTTGTTCGCGGGAGGTTCGGGATAGCGCGAGTAGAAGAATCCCTTGCCGTCGCGGGTCCACGCGATGCCCGAGAAGCGCATCCAGCGCACCTCGTCGGCAAGATCCCGGCCCGAGGCGATATCGCGCACGCGGATCGTGCGCCAGTCGGCGCCGCCCTCGGCCAGCGCGTAGGCGAGCAGTTTCGCATCGGGCGAGGGCGTGTACTGCGCCAGCGAGACCGAGCCGTCGGCGGAGATCAGGTTGGGATCGAGCACGAGTTCGGGCTCGGCGTCGAGCCCGGCGCGCATATACACCGGCGCCTGGCGTTGCAGCCCGCTGTTGCGCGAGTAGAACAGCCGGCCGCCTTCTAGCTGCGGGATACCCGTGCGCGCGTAGTCCCACAGCGCCGTGAGGCGCTCGCGGAAATGGCCGCGCAGCGGCAGCGCGGCGAGATAGGACGTAGTCAGCGCATTCTGCGCGCCGACCCAGTCGGCCACCGCCGGGGCATCGAGGTCTTCCATCCAGCGGTAGGGATCGGCGATGCGGGTGCCGTGGTAGTGCTCGACGACGTCGCCGCGCGGGCTGTCGGGGTACTCGAGGGGCAGGTGCCCCGTTGCTGCCCCTGCGCATCCGGTCAGGGTGGCGATGAATGCGGCAGCGGCGACGATTCTTTGCATGCGGGACCCATTCTCGCGGTGAAGAGGAGGCGGTGCGTTGTGACGCCGGCGCGTGCTCACGGTGCCTCAGCCGGGGCGCCGGCTCAAGCCCCGCGACCGGGCGTGCGCGGGGGAATCCCGACGGTCGCAGGCATGGCCCGCGCCATCGTGTACCCGCGGCCGGTTCCCGCCGCGCCATTCGCCCGGCAATAGCGTGATCCGGCGCACAGTCCCGGCAATCGGCCTCGCGCGAATCCGCTCAGCTTCGATACTCAAGGCCGCCCATGGTTGATCCGACACAACGATTGTTGAGACGGATCAGGCGATCATGAGGCCACAGTAAAACAAGGGGTATAGGGATGGATCCGGGCAGCGCGAACAGGAAACAGGGGAAACGGGCAAAAGCTCCAGGCGACAGTGCCAATGCTGCGCGGCAGCAACGCAAGTCGGGGGCCTGTTCCGCGGCGACATTCTCGACATTCCGCTTCTGGCCGGTGACGGCACCGCAATCTGCGCAGGAGCCGCAGGACAAACCCTGACCGGTTTCGCACTGCGCTTCGCTGATCGAGCGCTCACCTGAGCGCGCGTGTCGCCGTGCGCGTTCGCGTGCATCCCGGCGATCTGGCCGAGGATTTTCGCGATCTCGTCTCGTGGGCGCTGGTCAGCCCTTGATGCACACCAGCGGTTCGAGCCGAGCGACCTTGCGCGCCAGTCCGGCGGCCTCGGCTGCGTCGACCACCGCGCCGAAGTCCTTGTCGGCACCGGGAGCTTCCTCCGCCACGCCGCGCGCCGAGGGGCTGCGGATCAGGATGCCGTGCGCGGCGAGCTGCGCGATCACCGCGCGGCCCTGCCACCGTCGCGTGGCCTGGTGGCGGCTCATCGCGCGCCCGGCGCCGTGGCAGGCGGAGCTGAAGGAGCGTGCTTCGCCCTCGCGGGTGCCGGCCAGCACGTAGGAGCTGGTGCCCATCGAACCGCCGATCAGCACCGGTTGCCCGATCGCGCGCAGCGCCTGTGGAATGTCCGGGTGCCCGGGACCATAGGCGCGCGTCGCGCCCTTGCGGTGTACCCAGAGCCGGCGCGGCCTGCCATCGACCGTGTGTTGCTCGAGCTTGCAGGTGTTGTGCGACACGTCGTAGAGCAGGCGCAGCGATGCCCCGGGCAGCACCTGCGCGAAGGCTTCGCGCGCGAGGTGCGTGATGATCTGGCGATTGGCCAGCGCGCAGTTGATCGCCGCACGCATTGCGCCGAGGTACTCCTGGCCGAGGGGCGAGTCGATCGGCGCGCACGCGAGCTCGCGGTCGGGCAGCGAGATGCGGTGCCCGGGCGCCGCCACGACCATCCGCTTCAGGAACTCGGTGCCGATCTGGTGGCCGAGGCCGCGCGAGCCGCAGTGGATGCTGAGCACCACGTCGTTCTCGCGCAGGCCGAATACCGCGGCGGCCTCGGCGTCGAAGAGTTGCGCGACGCGCTGCACCTCGAGGTAGTGGTTGCCCGAGCCGAGTGTGCCCATCTCGTCGCGCTGGCGCTCGCGCGCATGCGCCGAGACGCAGCCGGGCTGCGCGTCGCGCATCTGGCCGTGCTCCTCGATGCGTTCGAGGTCGGCGTCCTCGCCCCAGCCCTGTTCCACCGCCCAGCGTGCGCCGCCGGCGAGCATGTGGTCCATCTCCCTGGCGCCGAGGCGGATCGCTCCCGTGCTGCCGAGACCTGCCGGCACCTTGTAGCTCAACACGTCGGCGAGTGCGCGCTGCTGTGTCATGAGGGTGTCGAAGTCGAGGCCGGTGTGCAGGCAGCGCACGCCGCAGGAGATGTCGAAGCCCACACCGCCTGCGGACACCACGCCGCCGGCGTCGGCATCGAAGGCCGCGACACCGCCGATCGGAAAGCCGAAGCCCCAGTGCGCGTCCGGCATGGCATAGGCGGCCTGCACGATTCCCGGCAGTGTCGCGACGTTCACCACCTGCTCGTAGACCTTGCGATCCATGTCGAGCACGAGTTGTTCGCTCGCGTAGAGCATGCCGGGCACCCGCATCGCGCCGTGGCGAGGGATTTCCCAGGCGAATTCGCCTTGCCGTTGCAGCAGCTTCAGGTCCATCGGGACACCTGCGCCGGGTCGCTCACGCCAGCAGGCCTTTCATACGTCCACCACGGTCTGTGCGATCCACCGGCCGTCCTCCAGTGCCACGCGCAGCGTGGTGCAGGTCGCGCCCTTGATCTCGACCTCTTGCGGGTAATGCTCCCAGCGCGGCAGGTCCGCTGCGTGCGCGCTCACGGCCGGCTCAACGACGCAAATTCGCGAAATCGGTGATCAGCAGCTGCTTCGGTGCACTGCCGCGCCGGCCGCTGGCGTGCGCGAGCACCTGGCCACCGAGTTTCTGTTCCACACGCTGCGCGAGGCTCCAGAACGGCGGGCGGCCCGGATCGCCGACGATCGCCTGCGTCACGCCGGCGTTGCCCGCGCGGCGCAGCAACCTGTACAGCGGGTCGACCATCTCGTCCCAGAAGCAGATGTCGGTGCCGATCAGCAGGTCCGCGCCATCCAGCAGCCGGGCATTGAGCTGTTCGAAGCGTCCGGCCATGAACTCGACCTGCACGCCGTTGATGCGTGACTGCAGCCGCAGGTAGGGCTCGACCGCCGGATCGGCATCGACCGCGAGCACGCGCGCGCCAAAGGTCCTGGCGAGCCAGATGCCGGTGAGTCCCCAGCCGCAGCCGACGTCGATGACGCGCGCGCCGCGTGGCAGCGGATGACGATGCAGGTAATCGATGAGTGCGAAGCTCGAGTGCCAGACCTTGTTGCCGTGCAGGCTCGGGTCTTCGCTCTGGCGCTTCAGCCGTCGTACCTCGGGGTGAGAGGACTTGAGGGCGCGCGCGCCCCGGAAAGTGGTCCAGTGTTTCGCGGCGCTGCTGTTGCGGGTGGGAGTCATGGGAGCCTGGTGCCTGTGGTGATTCGCGCGGGCGCAAATATATCGACTGCGGCGACGGAATGGCAGTCCACCGGGGATGCCGGCGCAAGTGCCAAGCCGTTAACAGTTTGGCGCGATTGTGCTGCGTGGCGGCCGGGCGGGCGTGTGGCAGGCGCATTGCCACGCTACGATGCGCTGGACCAGGGATTGCGGCACGCGGGGCGGCGGCACCGGCGTTCGAAGAACCGCAGGCACGACGGGGCCAGATGACATCCAGCACGACCGACGCCGACGACCGCAGCATCGCCGCGAGCAGCTGCGCCGACCTCATTGTCCAGTACCTCGCGCTGCTCGAGGTGCCGTACGTGTTCGGGGTGCCGGGCGGCAATATCGATCCGCTGCTGAGCGCGCTGGCGCGGCGCCAGCAAACGAGGGGGGTGCGGTGGGTGCTCACGCGCTCGGAGGCTGGCGCCGGCTTCATGGCCGACGGCTTTGCACGCGCGAGCGGCCTGCTCGGCGTGTGCAGCGCGACCTCCGGGCCGGGCTGCACCAACCTGCTCACGGCAGTCAGCAGCGCCTATGTCGAGGGCGTGCCGCTGCTGGTGATCACCGGTCAGAGCGCGATAAGCACCTTCGGTCGTGGCGCGATGCAGGAGGGCGGCGGATCGGGCGCCGACATCATCCTGATGTTCCGTGGCTGCACGCGCTACAACGCGCTGGTCTCGCACCCGGAACAGCTCGAGCACAACCTGCTGGCGGCGCTCAGCCACGCCACGGGCCCGACGCCGGGGCCGGTGCACCTCAGCATCCCGCAGGACATCTTCAGCGCGCCGATCGCCTCGGGTCGCAACCCGATGTCGCGCTACGCCTTCTTCGGCCAGGAGATCACGCCCGACCGCCTGCTGCTGAACCGGCTGAACATCCTGCTGCGCGCCTACCGGCGCGGCGTGTTCGTTATCGGTGAGGGTTGCACCGGCGCGATGGCCGAGATCCTGCGCTATGCCGAGCACCGTGACTGGCCGATAGTCACCACGCCGGCTGGACGTGGCCTGATGTCGGCGGACCACCCGCTCTACCGCGGCGTGTTCGGCACCGCCGGCCACGAGTCGGCGCGGCGCACGCTCACCGCGGACGAAGCCGATATCGTGCTGGTCGTGGGCGCGAATCTCGACGAGAACGCGACCTGCGGCTGGGACGGCAGCACCATCCTGTCGCGGCGACTGCTGCATATCAGCAGCAATCCCGATCATCTGGCGCGCTCGTACATGGCGCAGCTGAACCTGATGGGCAGCCCGCGCATCGTCTTCGCCTACCTGAACCAGGCGAGTGCCGGGCTCCCGGACCCCGAGGCGCAGGCCGGCAGCGCCGCGCTGCCGGCGCTGCGCAACGCACACGGCCTGCCACGGCACATCAGCCTGCTGCACGTCGAGGACTGCGGCACCGACACCGTGCCGCTCAACCCGCGGCGCCTGTTCTGGATGCTCAGCCAGAAGGTGCCCCCGCGCACGCGGCTCTATGCCGATGCCGGCAATGCCTTCTTCTGGGCGCTTCACTACTGGCATCCGCGCGGCGAGCGCGTGCTCGCGACCAACCGCATGCCGGTGTCGATGGGCTTCGCCGCGATGGGCTGGGCCATCGGCGCGGCGATCGGCGGCAAGCTCGCCGATCCGCGCGATCCGGTGCTCTGCATCACCGGCGACGGCAGCTACCTGATGAACGCCCAGGAGATCTCCGTCGCGCAACAACTGGGGCTGAACGTGGTGTACCTCGTGCTGAACAACGGCGTGCTCGGCACGGTAAAGCACGGGCAGCGCATGCGCGGACTGCACAACACCGCCAATGAACTCCCGCCGACCGACTTCGCGCTGATGGCCCGGGCGATGGGCGTCGAGTCCTACCGCATCGGCAGTCTCGACGAACTGGACAGGCTCGGCGTCGAGAAGCTGTTCCTGCGCAAGGGCCCGATGTTGCTGGATGTGCTGGTCGATGCCGATATCGCACCGCCGATCGGCCAGCGCGTCAGGAACCTGCAGGATCCTGTGTAGGTTCGCCCCGTGGGTCGCCATTCATGGCGACAGGACATTTCGCCGGCGCACGAGTCGCCATGAATGGCGCCCCACGAGGGGGACGAAGCCGCAGCCGCCGCGACTATACTTGCGCCACCATCCCCGGAGAATCCTCTCATGGCCGATACGCGAGCCCCCGCCGCAGCCACCGGGTTGCGCCGGCTGTTCATGCGCAAGTCCGTGGCGCAGATGCACGCCGAGCACGCGCAGGGCGAACTGAAGAAGAGCCTGGGTGCGCTCAACCTGGTATCGCTCGGCATCGGCTGCATCATCGGCACGGGGATATTCGTGCTCACGGGGCGCGCCGCGGCCCAGTTCGCCGGTCCGGGCATCATGATCTCCTTCGTGATCACCGGCGTGCTCTGCGCCTTCGTCGCATTGTGCTATGCCGAGCTCGCGGCGATGCTGCCGGTTTCCGGTTCGGCCTACTCCTATTCCTATGCCTCGATGGGTGAACTGGTGGCGTGGTTCATGGGGCTGCTGCTGGTGCTGGAATACGGGCTCGCGGCCGCCACGGTTGCCGTGGGCTGGTCCAGTTACGCGGTGAGCCTGCTGCACGACATCGGCATCATTATCCCGCCCGAGCTGACCGCGGCGCCGGGTGTGGCGGTGCGCCAGGGCGGCGAGATCGTGGCCCACGGCGTCGCGAACGTGCCGGCGATACTCGCGATCGGCGCGGTCACGGCGCTGCTGGTCGTCGGTATCCAGGAATCCGCCACGGCCAACAATATCATCGTGGTGATCAAGCTCGCCGTCGTGATCGCCTTCATCTGCGTGGGGGCCTTCTTCGTCGATCCCGCCAACTGGCACCCGATGATTCCCGAGCAGGTGCCGCCGCCGCCCGAGGGGGCCGAGCGCGGCCTCTGGGCCGACATCAGGCGCGCGCTCCTCGACGTGATCACGGCGGAGAACACCTCGCGCTACGGCATCGGCGGCATCATCACCGCGGCGGCCACGATCTTCTTCGCGTATCTGGGTTTCGAGGCCGTGTCGACGGCCGGTGCCGAGGCGCGCGATCCCGCGCGCGACATGCCGATCGGGATCATCGGCTCGTTGCTCGTCTGCACCGCGCTCTACATCCTCACCTCGGCGGTGCTGGTGGGCATCGTGCCCTATGCGGAGCTCGACACGCCGGCGCCCATCGCGGTGGCGGTCAACGCGATGGGCATGCCGTGGTTTGCGGTGCTGGTGAAGATCGGCGCCATCGCCGGCATCTCCTCGGTGATGCTGGTCCTGCTCTATGGCCAGACGCGGATCTTCTACACGATGGCGCGCGACGGCCTGCTGCCGGAGGTCTTCGCGCGCGTGCACCCGAGGTACCGCACCCCGTGGATAGACACGCTGATCGTCGGCGTCGTTACCGCCGGCTTCGCGGGGTTCATGTCGCTGGATGCGCTGGCCAACCTGACCAACGTGGGCTCGCTCGCGGCCTTCGGCATGGTGTGCCTGACCGTGCTGTACCTGCGTGTGACGCAGCCGGCGCTGGACCGTCCGTTCCGCGCGCCGCTGTTCCCGCTGGTGCCGGTGATCGGCGCGCTGATGTGCGGCCTGCTGCTGATGTCGCTGATGGCGCACGCCGAGACGCGTGACTTCTTCCTCATCTACCTCGGCGGAGGCATCCTGCTGTATTTCGTCTACGGCCTGCGCCACTCGAAGCTCGGCAAGGGCGAGATCGTGATCGGCGCGGAACCCGTGCCGGATCTGCCGAAGAAGCTCGACGTCTGATGTGATGTGGGCCTTCATGCCGACCGGTGCGGTGGGCCTGGCGGGTTCGGCGTTGCCGAACCCTTGTCGGGTTGAAACCCGACCCACAAGCCCGCTCGATCAGTCGGCCAGCACCTTGTCGCGCGTCTCCACCACCCACGGCAGCAGGAACAGGCCCAGCGCCGGCACCAGCCCGACGTAGAACAGCGTCTGCAGCACGGTATCTGTTCCCTGCGCGGCGATGGTGCCGACCGCGAACGGTCCCACCGCGGCCAGCACGCGGCCGATGTTGTAGCAGAAGCCCGCGCCGGTGGCGCGCAGGCGGGTCGGGAACAACTCGGGCAGGTAATAGGTGAAGCTGCCGAAGATGCCGAACACCGAGGCGCCGATAGCGAAGTACCAGTAGAGTCGCACCGTTGGCTCCCAGTCGATGCCGAAAGTGGCGAAGATCGCGACCGCGCTGGCCGCGAAGTAGATGCCGAACAGCGCGCGCCGTCCCAGTATCTTCGCCACCGGAATGGTCAGCAGCGTGCCGACCAGTCCGCCCATGTTGAACCAGTAGGTGGCGCGGAACTTCCATTCCTCCACCAGCGCCAGCGTGGCGGTGGTGTCGAGACCGTCGGCGGCCGCGGCGTTCTGCGCGAGCCCGGTGGCCACGGTCGGTATGAATGCGTTGCAGCTCCACCATGCGATCAGCGCCACCAGCGACATGCACACGCCGGCGAAGGTGATGTGACGCAGTTCCGGGCTGAAGATCTCCGCCAGGCGCACCGGCGCGGCATCTTTAACCGCCTCCTTCCAGCGCTCGGGCTCCTTCAGGAACAGGCGCACCAGGAAGGCCACCCCGGCCGGTACGAGTCCGAACAGGAACACGTAACGCCAGGATGTCTCGGGCGAATCGGCCATCCACACGCCCGCCACGCCGAAGTTCACGTAGGTCGCCAGGAACAGGCCCATCGGCGCGGCGGTGTAGAGCAGGGCGCCGGCTTCGACGCGGCGGTTTTCGGGCACCACTTCGGCCACCATCGAGGCGCCGGCGGCCCATTCGCCGCCGATGCCGAGCGCCGCCACGATACGGCACGCCAGCAGCACCCAGATGTTCGGCGCGAAGGCGCAGGCCGCGGTACCCAGCGCATACAGCAGCATGGTCAGCAGCAGGGTGCGGGTGCGTCCGATGCGATCGCAGACGTAGCCGAACAGCACGCCACCGGCGGCCCAGCCGAGCAGCAGCACCGAGGTCAGGACGCCGGTCCAGTACAGCGTGGCGGTGCGCGCCTCGGGCGAGCCGATCTCCAGCCCCAGCAGCGTGGGCACGGCGTTGGGCGCCACATAGTTGAACAGCAGTCCGTCGAAGACGTCGAAGCCCCAGCCCAGCCAGGCCGCGAACAGCACCGTCCATTGATAGCGAGTCATCCCCATCAGCATCGCGAGTTCCCGTTCGGTCGTTATCGTGTTGTCGTCTTGTCGTAAAGGCGGGCGCACTACCGCGCACCCGGCGGCGAAGTTTAGCATCGCGGCGGCTCGGGAGGCGCCCGCAGTGGCGCTGCACCGTTTCGGGCTAGAATTGCACCCGTTGCCGCGCCATCACGGAGTGGCCCCGCCCGGAGCCGCCATGGAATTCGTTCACTGGTTCATCGACTTCTTCCTGCATCTCGACCGCCACCTCGCCGAGATCATCGCGCAGTATGGCGTGCACACCTACACGCTGCTGTTCGCCATCGTGTTCTGCGAGACCGGGCTGGTGGTGACGCCGATACTGCCGGGCGATTCGCTGCTGTTCGCGGCCGGGGCCTTCGCGGCGCTCGGCAGCCTGGACGTCTGGGTGTTGTTCTGGCTCCTCACGGTCGCGGCGATCCTCGGCGACACGGTCAACTATTCGATCGGCCGCTACGTCGGGCCGAAGGTCTTCCACTATCCGAAGTCGCGCTTCTTCAACCCCGAGCACCTGCAGAAGACCCACGCCTTCTACGAGAAGTACGG
>OEIV010001338.1_pt1 | contig 11463 bp, 6 predicted proteins | sample 1539231 | NCBI WGS metagenome assembly OEIV01 (sample SAMN03794762, study PRJEB22550) | activated sludge metagenome | feature: wastewater treatment plant; material: activated sludge; isolation source: Wastewater treatment plant of a petroleum refinery complex | place: Argentina: Buenos Aires ... | reverse complement strand
ACGACACGGGCGTCTCAGCCCTCACGCACATCCTTGATGGCGCGCACACCGTTCCCGCCGACAAAGGCCTCTTCCTGGAGCAGACCTGGCGGCTCCATCCCGACATCACGGCTTTCACCTCTGAACTCTTCTACGACGGCAAGCTCCACTCCAAAGGCGGGCTCGACATCCAGGTGATTAAGTCGCGTGGGCCCATTCACGGTGCTGGGCTGCGCTACGTCCCGGTCGAACACACAGGCAATCAGAACTGCTCGCCTGAAGAAGCGGACGCCGTCAGCGAACTCGTCACATCCATCCTGAACTCCGGCACGACATGGATCGACAGGGATGGCACCGAGCGGCCCGTCACCTTGACCGACATCGTCGTCATCACGCCCTACAACGCTCAGGTTTTTAAGATTCAGGAGCGGCTGCCCGCCGCTCTCGTGGGGACAGTTGATAAATTTCAGGGTCAGGAAGCACCAATCGCGATCTACTCGATGGCCACTTCCAGCCATGCCGATGCTCCGCGCGGCATGGAGTTCCTCTACAGCCTAAACCGATTGAATGTCGCCACGTCGCGCGCCAAATGCGTGTCGATCATCGTCAGCTCGCCACAGCTCCTCGAAGCCGAGTGCCGAACACCGCGCCAGATACAGCTCGTGAACGCCTTCTGCCGGTTTATGGAGCTGGCGAAATCAATCGACCCTTTTTCGCTCATTCAGCGGGATCAACAAAAAGCCCTGCCGATTTCTTAGCCGCTGCTGCTCTTGTAACAATCTCGTGGTGTATGCGGGGTGCACCCGTCTCGAGTCAGACTTTATCACCTACAGCTTAAGGTGAATTTGCACCACAAATCCCGGATAGCAAGTTAGCCCAATCGTGCGACCGCGCGTGCAACGTGATCTGATGCTTCACTTACGTCCTCAGGTTTTGTTTCCCTCCCGAGACTAAATCGCACAGACGCAGCGGCTGCATCTCTGCTCAAGCCCATAGCCAAAAGCACATGCGAGGGCTCAGGCGACCCGGACGAACAAGCGGAACCCGTCGACGCGCAGACCATCGGCTGCAACGCCCCCAGCAGGTCGCGACCGTCGACTCCATCGAAGCGGAGATTCGCATTGCCGGGATGACGCTGCCCTCCCGATGGTCCGTTGAGCCTCACATTGTGCCCGATCGTCAGAAGGCGTCCCACGAAATCGTCGCGCAGCGCCCTAATGCGCTCTCTTTCCGCCTGCGCTCCCATGCAAAGACGCGCGGCAATTCCGAATCCGACCGCAAGAGCCAATGGTACCGTGCCCGAGCGGATGCCGCCCTGCTGCCCCCCACCATGAATCAACGGCTCAATTCGCGTCTGCAAATCCGTTCGCACAAAAAGTGCACCTAAGCCCTGCGGGCCATACATTTTGTGAGCCGACAGGCTGACAAGATCGGCCCATTCGGCGAGAATACTGCAGTCAATGGCTTCCGGAGCTTGCGCCGCATCGCAATGGAAAATGGCACCCACCCGCCGGGCGGCATCGCCGATATCTTTTATCGGCTGAATACTCCCGACCTCGTTATTGACCGCCATAATCGAGACGAGCGCCACATCATCCGACATGAGCGATGCAAGTGCAGGAAAATTGATAATGCCTTCGCTATTGACGGGAACTGTATCGACCACAAAACCATAACGATCGCGCAAATGAGCAGCCGCCATCAGCACGCATTTATGCTCAATCGCACTTACCAAAATACGTCGCCGGGTATTTAGCGCGCTAAGCGCCGCGCCCAAAATCGCAAGATTGTTCGACTCACTCGCGCCTGAGGTGAAAACGATCTCTCCGCCATTGGCGCCAATCAGGGCGGCAACCTCTTCCTTTGCTGTGGATAGGGCGCGGGCCGCCGCCCAGCCGTGGGCGTGATCGGAGGCGTGCGCATTGCCGAAGCGCTCGCGAAAGTAGGGGGCCATGCCCTCCACCACCCGCTCATCCACAGGCGTGGTGGCCTGATAGTCGAGATATATCATCGCGTTGCGACTCTCGCCCATAACGTGACAGGTGCGTAGCCTTCGGGGGTGCCATCGACGCGCACGCCTTTGCACTGAAACCTGGAGGCACCACCCAGCATTGCTTTGACCGTAGCACGCCGGATCAGCTATGGTCGACCTGGACGTTCCCTCCAGGAGGCAAACCTTGTGATTGGCCGTGGACCGCTCTTTACTGAAGACTACCGCCCGCAGTTTTCAGGCCATGAAACCTTTCCGCTGCGCTACGGATGGCTCAAGAAGGCCTTCGATGCCATCGAAGCCACCGAGTCGGCGTCAGAGCAAGGCGATCCCACCAACCGCCGCATCTTCCTTGACGAAGACGCCATCGCACGATTCGGTGTGGGAAAAAACATGGTCGCCTCAATGCGCCATTGGGCTGCCGCCACCGGGATTCTAGAGGATGGTCCGGGACCTGCGCAAATATCCACCACGCCTTTCGGGCGCGCGCTCTTCGGCTCTGCGGGGCTCGACCCCTATCTTGAACACCAAGCCTCGCTATGGCTGCTGCACTGGCATCTTGCGGCGCGTCCTGCCAAGACCACTTGGTTCTGGGTGTTCAATTACTACCCTTCCATCAGCTTTGAGCGCGACCACCTCATCCGTGGACTAGAGCGCATCGCGCGGGATCGCGCGTGGGCGCGCGTGGCTGACTCCACCATTCGTAATGACGTTGCCTGTTTCATCCGGACCTACGTCGCGCAGTACGCCAAGACCGGGGCCGCCCAAGAGGATGCGCTAGAATCTCCGCTGACCGAGCTTGGCCTGATTAAGCCCGTCGGCAAGCGTGACGGGTTTCGTTTTGATCGCGGACCAAAGCAATCCTTGCCCGCCGGCGTCTTTGCCTATGCACTTCTCGATTTCTGGACGCGCTTTCGAGGCGAGGCGGCGACGCTCTCCTGTGAATCCATCATGCACGAACCCGGATCGCCGGGGCGGGTCTTCCTTCTCGATGAGAACGACGTCATGACACGCCTCTCCGAATTGGAGGACGTTACCCGCGGCGGTCTGCAATTCAGTGAAACAGCCGGATTGAAGGTGGTCTCACGGACCAATCAATTCACGCTGAAGATAGCGTTCTCCTTGATCCGACACGACTATCGGTCAGCGCCTCGAAAGAAAGCCGCATAATGACACTCGCAGGCCACGTTGCGATCTCCCGCCGCTATCAGCGGTCAGCGCGAATCGATACCGATCTCGCCAGCCTTGCTGCTATCGAGGGCTTCGTCTGTCCGGCTTCGTCGGCGGACGTCCTCTCGTCTATGGCGCGTCACGTCATGGATACGAAGCAGGGAGCCTTTACCTGGACCGGCCCCTACGGGAGCGGCAAATCCAGTCTTGCCATTGTCCTCGCCGGTCTCCTCAATGGTCATGGCCCATGCCGCGAGGCTGCAGATCGCATCCTCGGCAAAAAACTCTCTACTCAACTCGCGAATGCCTTTCCTCCGGGGGCCAAGGGCTGGCGCATCATGCCCATTCTCGGCCGGAGAGCCGATCCTGCTCATGTCATTGCGAGCGCTCTCCAGGCTCAGGACTTGTTCGCAATCCCTTCATCCGGACGCATTGATCCGGACAGAGTGCTTGATGCGATCCGCGAAGCCGCCATTCAGAAGCCAAAGCAGCATGGCGGCCTTCTCATCGTCGTCGATGAAATGGGCAAGTTTCTTGAGGCGGCCGCCCAGGACAAGGCTGACGTCTATTTCTTCCAGCGCCTCGCGGAAGAAGCCTCGCGCAGTAACGGGCGCCTGATCGTTATCGGCATTCTTCATCAGGCCATTGATCAATACGCCCATCACGTCTCTCAAGACATGCGCGATGAATGGGCCAAAATCCAGGGCCGCTTCGTCGACCTTCCCGTCAATACCGCACCGGATGAGCAACTCGATCTAATTGCCCGCGCCATCACCACCGACAAGACTCCCAAGGTCCCAACCAACGAGGCAGGGGCTATCGCAGGCCTCCTCGGCGGATATCGCGGATCCCCCCTCGCTGTAACCAGCCGCCGTCTGAATCAGTGCTGGCCCTTGCACCCTGTGGTCGCCTGCATGCTCGGACCGATCTCCCGTCGCCGGTTTGGGCAGAACCAACGAAGCATCTTTGCCTTTCTCAACTCTGCCGAACCGTTCGGATTTCAGGACTTCCTCAAGAAGGCCGTGCTCGGCGATATCTACCAGCCTCATATGCTTTGGGACTACCTCCGGGCCAATCTTGAGCCCGCGATTCTTGCCTCTCCTGATGGGCACAGATGGGCCCTTGCCGCAGAGGCACTAGAGCGCTGCGAGGCACTCGGCGGCGACAAGCTTCACATTGAGTTCCTCAAGACTATTGCCCTCGTCGACCTCTTTAAGGAGCGCTCGGGCTTGGTTCCGAGCGAAGCTCTTCTTCAGGCCTCCTTCCCCGACGTAAAGCCGCGTGAGCGCGCCGCAACTATCCAGCAACTCTCAGCTTGGTCGCTTATCGTCTACAAGAAGTTTCTCAGCGCATATGCCATCTATGCTGGAAGCGATTTCGATATAGAGCAAGCCGTCAAGGAGGCCCTTGATGCTCGCGAGGATATCGACTTCGAAACCCTGAAAACACTGGCAGGGCTGCAACCTATTCTGGCCAAGCGCCACTACCACGATACCGGCACCTTGCGCTGGTTTGACGTATCTCTCGCCCCGATTGACGCGCTCTCGCTCACTGCAGCGACTCCACCCGCCGCTGGCGCTATCGGAAAATTCATCCTCGCGCTGCCAACGGCAGGTGAAACTCAAGAGCAAGCGGCCTCAGCCTGTAGTGCAGCCGTGAAAGCTTCCCAAGGCTGGGATACGATCATCGGTCTTTCCCCGAAATCTTGGGGAGGCGGCTCGCGAGCGAAGGAATTGCTGGCACTCGAAGCCGTTCGTCACGGACGACCGGAACTCCAGGGCGATGCCGTCGCACGCCGCGAAGTTCAGGCACGCCTCTCCGTGCTCCAGAGCCAGCTTGAAGCCGAATTCCACGCCGCATTCGACACTGCCAACTGGTATCGATCCGGCTCCAAGACGCCCGCTCCCTTCCGCCACGCTGAACTCAATATTCTTGCCTCCGATCTCGCAGCGACCCGCTACCCGGCAGCCCCTGTCATCCACAACGAGCTACTCAATCGTCAAAAGCCCTCCAGCAATGCGATTGCTGCTCAGAACGAGCTTCTCCGACGCATGGTGATCGAGGAGGGAAAACTCCGCCTTGGCATTGACGGATTTCCAGCAGAAGGTGGACTATTCGCTTCACTCTTGGAGGCCACCGGCCTCTACGGTGAACATCTAGGACGTCATGTGTTTGCGGCGCCGGGCGAGCTTGCTCCCGATCACGCAAAGCTTCGTCCCTTATGGGACGCGGCTCTCGAACACCTTGAGAAACAGGCGGAGCGCACCGTCTCCCTGACAGAGATTTATGATCTTTGGCGCGCCGAACCATTCGGTGTGAAAGACGGCCTCATGCCTCTCCTCATCACCAGCCTGCTTCTTGCAGAGCGTGCAAGGCTTGCAGCGTATCGAGATGGGATATTCCGCCCGCAACTCGATGATGTCGATATCCAATATCTCTCCAAGGATGCCCGCACGATTCAACTCCGATGGATGGACCTGAAAGCCGTCTCGCGCGTCCTTCTTGATAGTCTAAGCTCGGTTGTTACACGTATCGACCCCAGGCGCGCCGTCGATACCGCCTCGCCTGTGGACGTCGCTCGCGCGCTCGTCAGCCTCTACGATGAACTCCCCCCTTGGACCAAACGCACATCCCGGCTTTCGCCCAACGCTCTTCGCATCCGCGACCTGCTGAAGCGCGCCAGCGACCCAAACAAGTTTTTGTTTTCTGACCTGCCGGAGGCTGTTGGTATTCAAGCCAAGGCATTGAATAAGAAAAGCGCCAGCGACATAGCCATTCGCATAGAAGATGGCTTCATCGAGCTTAAAGCAGCCTACCCGCAAGCTCTTGCCAAGCTGCGCCAGACGTTTTGTGACGAACTTCAGGGAGACGCTCAGTCCCTCCCTGGATTGCAACAGATCCGCGAACGCGCGGAGAATATCCGCCAGGTTGGCGGAGACTTCCGGCTCGAAGCCCTCATCGGCCGATTGAGCGCCTTTGACGGATCGGACCCGGCCTTTGAGGAAATCGCAAGCCTCGCGGCTACCAAACCGCCCCGTGACTGGGTCGATCTCGATCTTGACCGCGCCGCGATTGAACTTGCGGACCTGGCGCAGAAGTTTGTGCGCGCAGAGACCTTTGCCCGCGTCAAGGGCCGAACTCAGAACCGCGAGGCATTGGCTGTGGTCCTGGGATTCGGAAGCTCTCCTCGGCCGATGCTGGAAGAGTTCAATGTCGCGGAGGCAGATCGCAAAGCGATCGAAGACGTCATCGTGCGTGTTCAAGCCGCCCTGGAGAATTCAGACGCCACACGCCGGAATATCATTCTAGCCGCTCTCGCACAGGTCAGCGCTCAGTACATGAGCCAGCCTTCCAGCTACCAGACGGCCGGCAAGAATCAGCGCAAACGCAGGGTTGGCATATGACCGCGACCACCCAGCGGCATGTACTCGGGCTTTCCGGCGGCCGCGACAGCGCCGCGCTGGCGGTTTACATGCGCTCGCATCATCCCGAACTCGACATTACTTACTTTTTCACCGACACCGGCAAGGAACTTCCCGAGGTCTATGACTATCTTGCCCGTCTCGAAGGCTTTCTTGGCAAAGTCATCCTTCGTCTCAATCCCGACAGGGATTTCGACTTCTGGCTCAAGCAATACAACGATTTTCTACCCTCTCCGCAGACCCGCTGGTGTACCCGCCAACTTAAGATCCGCCCCTTCGAAAAGTGGGTCCATCGCTTCATCGAAGCCGGTGAGACCGTCTACAGCTACGTCGCGATCCGCGCCGATGAATCCTACCGCGAGGGCTACTCCTCTACGCGCGAAAAGCTGATCGTCCGCCTCCCCTTCAAGGAGGCCGGTATTGACAAGGCCGGCGTACTCGACATCCTCGACTCGGCCGGGCTCGGACTGCCCCGCTACTACGAATGGCGCAGCCGCAGCGGCTGCACGTTCTGCTTCTTCCAGCAAAAGATCGAGTGGGTTCGGCTCATGGAACAACACCCGAGCGCTTTCGAGGAGGCTAAGGCTTACGAGAAAACAGCGCTCGCCCACGGATCTCCCTTCACCTGGAGCGATAACGAGTCACTTGAAGAATTATCGAAGCCCGACAGAGTTGCTCAGATCCGCCGCGAACATGAGGAACGCCTTCTCAGGCGGCGCGGCAGGACCATCCCCAACCCCTTGCGGTCTGCCATTGAGCCCGTCGATCTCGACGATCTCTATGGGGGCCAGAAGGCCTGCCTTGCGTGCCACAAATAGCCCATGTCCGAGCCCCCTCCGATACCAACATCCCCAGGCCTCTCCCTTCAGGCCTTGTATGGTCTCATCAAACCCGACGCCCTCAAGCGGCTGATCGGCTCAACAACCGTCGACGTGCTCGAACAGCTCGATCCCACGCTCGTGAACCCCGATAAACTCGCGAGCCTCGCCGTGCGGCTCCTAGACCCTGAAGCCACCATCAAAGATGAGGCTCAGCGCGACCTTCTCATAAGCCTGCTCCCCCTGGTAAAGGCCCGAGAGCTGGCCGCTAGACTCTCGGTTCCTGACACCCGAACCCTCTATCCAGATTTAATACGAGCTGCGGCGTCCAGGGACGCCCTGCCAACCGTTATGACGTTCTTCGGGGTCGTCCGCGAGGAGCGAGCTCCCGCCCACCATGCCCCGGATGAAGCAAGTGCATCCGTCAGTTACGGACTCTTTGATCATCAGCGGGATGCGGCATCCCGCGTCATCGCAGCTTTAGCGACAGAGCCGCGCAAGACCGTTCTCCACATGCCAACCGGTGCGGGTAAGACCCGCACTGCCATGCACATCGTCGCCCGGCATCTCACCCAGCAAGAGCCCACTCTGGTCATCTGGCTCGCACAGAATGCCGAGCTCCTCGACCAGGCTGCAGATGAATTCGAAAAGTGCTGGTCGCATCTCGGCAATCGGCAACTGAATGTCACTCGATTCTGGGGATCGCGCGATCCTGACCCGCTCCATTCTCGTGACGGCCTCATCGTTGCGGGCCTGGGCAAAACGCGCGCCTTGGACCAGCGCGCGGGAAATGCCCTCCCGAGCCTCGCGGATCGAACCTCTCTTGTCATCGTCGACGAAGCGCACCAAGCCATCGCGCCCACCTATGCGCGCGTCATAAACACCCTGCACACCAAGCGACCGCATACAGGTCTCCTAGGCCTCACCGCCACGCCAGGCCGTTCCTGGTCGGATATCGCTGAAGACGAACGTCTCTCCGCGTTCTTTGATGGTCAGAAGGTGACCCTGCAGGTGGAGGGCTACGACGACCCGGTTACGTTCCTCATCGAAGAAGGGTATCTCGCGCGCCCGAGCTTCTCTTTGCTGAACGCAGAAGCCGGACTCGACCTTTCAGAATCCGACATCAAGCAGCTTGCCGACTCGATCGAAGTTCCGGACGCCGTTCTCGACAAGCTTGGCTCCAGCACCCAGCGGAATCTCAGGATTGTCGCCGCCGCCGAGGACCTCGCCACCCGTCATAGGCGGATCATCCTATTCACACCCTCGGTCGCAAGCGCGCGTCTCATCTCGGCCGTCCTCTTCGCCCGAGGGTATGACACTGACGTCGTCACTGGGGAGACGAGCACCCCCGAGCGAGACCGCATCATCAGGCGCTTTAAGAGTTCCGCCCCGCAGCCCATGATTCTCTGCAACTTCGGCGTTCTCACCACAGGATTCGACGCCCCCACTATCAGTGCCGCCTTGATCGCTCGACCGACTCGATCCCTCGTGCTCTATAGCCAGATGGTTGGCAGGGCCACTCGGGGACGCCGCGCGGGGGGCAACGCCACCGCCGAGATCATTACCGTCACCGATCCCGGGCTTACCGGATTTGGAGACGTTGCAGAGGCCTTTACGAACTGGGAGGACGTTTGGCATGAGCCAAAAAGACCAACATAACCCTGACAGCGACATCATCCCTCCCGAGCTTGCCGTTCGTGCGATGCGCGACAGCGGATATAGGAATACAGCCACAGCTTTGGCCGAGCTGATCGACAATTCTGTGCAGGCCAGGGCTTCGCGCGTCGATCTCATCTGCGTCGAATCCATGCAAAAGGTCGAACAGCGCGAAAGCCGCCGCATACAGGCCATCGCCGTACTCGATAACGGCACTGGCATGACGCCAGAGGTTTTGAAACTCGCCCTTCAGTTCGGAAACGGTACACACCTCAAAGATCGAGCTGGCATCGGCCGGTTCGGCATGGGTTTGCCCAACTCTTCCATCTCCCAGTGCCGTCGGCTCGATGTCTGGTCATGGCAAAGCGGCCCCGACAACGCTGTTCATAGCTACCTCGATGTTGACGAAATCGAAGCCCGAACGCTCAAGCGCGTGCCCACGCCATCCCCGCAGCCCGTTCCCAAAGAATGGCGCGATCGGAGCGACAACTTCAAGACCACAGGAACCCTCGTGGTCTGGCGCAACTTTGATGAGCACCGTCTGACCTGGCGTGGAGCAACCGCCACCCTCTCCAATACCGAGGCCATCATTGGCCGCCTCTACCGCAAGTTCATCAATGACGGGAGCCTGCAGATCCGGCTCCTTGCTATGGACGATGACGGGACCCGGCTAGACACATTAGCGCGTGTCAATGATCCTCTCTATCTCATGGGTAATTCTTCTACGCCCGCCCCTTTCGATGCAGAGCCGATGTTCCAGAAGTGGGGAGAGAAGGACGAAGAGTTCCCCATTGATTATGACGGAAAGCGCCACACCATCGTTGTGCGTATGAGCTGGGCCCGCCCCGAAACGCTTACGGACGATAACAGCGACCGAGGCTCAAAATCGTACGGAAAACACGCAGCCAAGAACCTGGGCGTCTCCATTGTCCGCGCCGCGCGCGAGCTAGACCTCGATCGCGGCTGGACCAATAGCTACGATCCCACCGAACGCTGGTGGGGCGCTGAAATAGACTTTCCACCAGCCCTCGACGAAGTCTTCGGAGTCACCAACAACAAGCAAAGCGCTACCGTCTTTTCTCAGATGGCTCAGTTCGACTGGAAAGCTGAGGCCGAGCCCAATGAAAGTCTGTCCGATTTTAAAGCTCGCCTTCAGCGCGAAGGCGATCCCCGCGCGATCCTGATCCCCATTGTCGACCATCTCCACGAGCAAATCCAAACCATTCGCGCAAAGCTCAAGGAGCAAACCAAAGGTCGCCGTTCCACCAAGCAGCAGCGTCACGACAAGCCTGGCCCGGAAGATACTGCCACATCCAAATTCAAGAAGCGCGCCGAAGAAGGGCACGTTACGGAACAGGACAAGCAGGAATTTGAAGAGAAGGACAAAGAGTCACTCGAAAAAAACCTGCAGTCCGATAAGAATTACGAACCCAGCGTAGCCAAGAAGATTGCGGACGCCACTTTCCAGCGCAAGCGCAAGGTTATCTTTTTGACCAAGGCTATGGACGGTTACGCCTTCTTCACCGTCGAGCATATGCAGGGGGGCGTGACGGCGATCGTGTTTAATACCAATCATCCTGCCTATACTGATCTCATTGAAACACTGATGCCGGATACGGAAAACGCCACAGAAGCCGATCTGCTTGAGCGCGTCCACCGCGCTGCCGATACTCTTGAGCTAATCTTCGCCGCCTGGGCTCGCTATGAAATGGAAGAGGTCACGCAAAAGCAGCGTCTCTTCGACATGCGCCAAGAATGGGGCAAGATGGCACGCTTCTTCCTCACTGATCCCGAAGAATAAGGGAGCCACGCCGTGCAGCCGGGGGACGCACTGCTTGCGCTCGTTCGAGGCGCGACGCGCGAGTTGATACTCGTCGCACCTTTCATCAAGACTGCCTCGCTGGAGCGCGTATTCACGTCCATCCCGAATAGTGTTGAGCGCATCACGTGCGTTACGCGCTGGCTCCCCGAGGATATTGCTGCAGGCGTCTGCGACCTCGAAATCCTTGACACCGTATCGGCTAGAGCGGGCGCTGCATTGTTTGTCCACCCACTGCTACATGCTAAGTACTTTCGCGCCAGCTCCGATTGTCTCATTGGCTCAGCCAATCTCACGCATCGCGGTTTGGGCTGGGTTACGCCCTCCAACGTCGAACTTCTGATTCCCATCCCCTTCCCCCATTCTGGCGTTGCTGAATGGGAGGCCGCCTTCCTCAGCGCCGTTGTCCAAGCCACACCCGACCTCCGCGAGCATATCGATGCGCAAGCCAAGAAGCTCGGCCAGATCTCTGCGCTGGACTTCGCCCGCACCGAAGTAGGCCCTTCCGAGACCAGCGTCACGCTGACAAGATGGGTTCCGCTTTGCCCCACGCCTGATCGTCTCTGGCTCGTCTATACCGGCAAGGGGGAAGAGACGATGGTTACGAGC
>OEIV010001337.1_pt1 | contig 11470 bp, 9 predicted proteins | sample 1539231 | NCBI WGS metagenome assembly OEIV01 (sample SAMN03794762, study PRJEB22550) | activated sludge metagenome | feature: wastewater treatment plant; material: activated sludge; isolation source: Wastewater treatment plant of a petroleum refinery complex | place: Argentina: Buenos Aires ... | reverse complement strand
CAGCAGATACTGTGTAACCAGTTGATGTACTGGTGCTCTTTTACGGATTATCATTGAAATTTACAATCGCTGGGGCGAAAATATTTTTACTGCCAGTAGTGTAGATGGCAGAGGTTGGGATGGTAAATATAACGGTGTGGCACAGCCTTTTGGTGTATACGTTTATATAATTGATGTGGAATTTATCAATCAGGTTAAAAAGAACTTCAAGGGAAATGTGACATTGATACGTTAGAATATTTTAAAATATTTTTTATTTAAAAAGGGCTTTCTAAAGAAGCCTTTTTTTATTTTTTGCCTTTCATGGCTTCGTCAATATCTGGCGATGCATTGACACGAGATATAAATTCAGTGGTACCTGTTTTACGTTTTGCCCAGTTTGCTAACAGAATGCCACCAATAATACCTAATAAAGTGACGATTAGGGCAATTGTTAGTCCTAGATTGTCAGTCTTGTTGATGTAAATAACAATACCAATAAATGCACCTATTAAAGTAGGTGAAGCCATGATTTTTAAATAATTGAAATGCTCGATAGATTTTTCAAGCCATTTTAAAATTTGATCCATAGTAAGGTTACTATTTTTAAATAAAACCAATTCATTTAATATCCAGTCAATAGAATTCGGTATAATGCCTACATACATTGAATTTCAGCATATACTAATTAGACTATAGATCAAATGTTGTTGGTCTAAAATATTAATTTAGCGATTCGAACATTAAATATAAGACCATTTTATTGATAATCAAGACTTCCGGCACTATTCAACAAGGTCTATTTACAATATTTTTGGTATTACTGGAAGTTTTAAATATTCTCATAAATAATAGCCGCACCTTGTCCAACCCCTACACACATCGTTGCTAATCCGTATCTTACCTTTCTTTTTTTCATTTCATGCAGTAGGGTCGTTGATATTCTAACACCACTGCAACCTAAGGGATGTCCTAACGCAATAGCACCACCATTGACATTTACTTTTTGGATGTCGATATTGAGTGAACGAATACATGCCAAACTTTGGGATGCAAAGGCTTCATTAAGTTCTATCAATCCAATATCTGATATGCTTAAGCCCGCTCTTTGCAATGCTTTTTCAGTAGCTGGAATGGGGCCAATTCCCATTATCGATGGGTCTACACCTGCAATGGCCATGCTTTTAATGGATGCCATCGGAGTAAGGTCATATTTTTTTACAGCAGCTTCACTAGCAAGAAGCATCGCCGCAGCGCCATCATTGATACCACTCGCATTGGCCGCAGTCACTGTACCCTCTTTCGCAAAAACAGGTTTTAGTTCGCCTAATTTTTCAATGCTGGTTAAACGAGGATGTTCATCTTTTTCAAACATCAACTTTTTACCTTTACCCAAATCAACTTCAACAGGTATCAATTCATCTGCAAATCGTTGTTGATTGTGCGCATTTTCATATTTAAGTTGACTTTCATAAGCAAATACATCTTGATCATGACGACTCACCTCCCATTGGGTAGCCACATTTTCTGCCGTTTCACCCATACTGTATGGATGATACATTTTAGCCAAAAGAGGATTGATAAAGCGCCAGCCTAAGGTAGTGTCAAAAAATTCATTCTTTCTGGAAAAAGGGGCATCACTTTTACCCATCACAAAGGGTGCTCTTGTCATACTTTCCACACCTGCAGCAATCATTAACTCAGCATCACCACACATAATTGTTCTACCTGCATCCATAATAGCTTGAAGACCTGAAGCACATAATCGGTTAACTGTATTGCCACCTACTGTTATAGGAAGACCTGCCAGTAATGAAGCCATTCGGGCTACATCTCTATTGTCTTCACCAGCCTGATTGGCACAACCAGCAATAACATCTTCAATGGCTTGTACATCAATATTTTCATTTCTGTGTACAAGGGCTTTGATGGTCAATGCCAATAAGTCGTCTGGGCGTACGGTGCTTAATGAACCGCCGTATTTACCAATGGGGGTTCTCAATGAATCAATGATATATGCCTTGCTCATATTGTTTTAAAATTTCGACAAAGGTACATTTCATTTTAGAATCTTGCATATGATGATTCATTATGTAATCTAGTCATGAATATATTTTTATCCTGTAATTAGGGGATTGTCGTTTAACTTAGTGATGTACCCTGGCAAATCAGATATATTTTAGGCTTACTTTTTCATTCAGTCATGCAAAAAAGTAAAGACGCGGGCAATCAACTTATACCAAATGTTTTTATTCGGTAGTCTGAAAAAATTTCGGTATAATACCAATAAACATGGCATTTAAGTTTATAACATATGAAATGCCATGAATATGTGGTGGGTATTACAGCTAATTTTATATTTTTTATGAAGTCAACAAAGCGACTGCTTACATAATATTTTAATTCTTGTTATCTTTATCCCATGAAGCATTTTTTAACGGGGTGTTTATTGGTTATATCTCATATAATGTATGCACAATTTGGCTGTACTGATCCCCAGGCAATCAACTACAATGCTTCGGCAACAAGCAATGATGGGTCATGTGTTTACAATCCTAGTAGTTATGCCATGATTGTGCAAGATTCGCTCCCAATTGTGTTATCTGAAATCAGTGGGATGGTTTATTGGAATGGTAAATTGTATACTCATAATGACAGTGGCAATCCTACTAACTTGTTTGAAATTGATACAGCTCATGGGCTTATCACTAAAGAAATATGGTTGCAAGGGATTGCCAACACCGATTGGGAAGACATCACACAAGATAATACCCATTTTTATATAGGTGATGTTGGTAATAATGCAGGCGATAGAACCAACCTTAAAATTTATAAATTTCCTAAATCTGCTATTGGACCTAATTATTACGATACCATTAACGCCAATGAAATTGAAACGATACAGTTTACCTATCCCGATCAAGTAAATTTTGCCAATAACTTATACAATACCCCTTTTGACTGTGAGGCGATTGCATTTAAAAATAATAAATTACATCTTTTTACTAAAAACTGGACTGGGGGTGCTTGTGTGCATTATACCTTGCCCAATTTAGCAGGTACTTATATCGCACAACGTTTAGATAGTCTCAATACGGGAGGTATACTCATTACTGCAGCTGATTTTGCGTCAAATAAGCAATTGATGATGTTAGGGTATAAAAACTCAGGCACCGCTTCATGTGCCTTTTGGTATGTTTATGATTTCAATAATTCAGATTCCTTTTTTGTCACTGGAAATAAAAGAAAAATTGACTTAGGTGAGGCATTAACATTAGGACAGATTGAAGGGATTTGTTTTGCCGATAGTACACATGGTTATGCCAGCAATGAGCGTTTTAACCCAATAGCTCCTGTCAATGTTTCTGCTAAATTATATCGGTTTACTACAACCAATTGGTTTCCTTATCTTTTTAATACAACTATTGATGAAGCCACGACAGATTCTTTGCTTTTTAATGTGAATGTATTTAACCGCTCGATTCAAGTTTCATTTACATTATCAAAGGACGATGTTGTCAGCGTGTCGCTTTACAATGGGAAGGGAAGGAAAATTCGACAAAAAAATTATCAATTAAATAGCGGAAATCAAATGATACAGCTAGATTCATTAGAAATTGCTGACGGCCTCTATTATGTGTTATTTCAAAATAGTGCAGGGTTGAAAAAAGTTTCTAAAATATTTTATGAAAATCGCTAACAAACTCGTAAACCCCTTCGTCCTTATGTCAAACTCCATCCCCCCAACAAGAGTTTGTATGTCTATCGTTTATTATGAAAACACAAAAAGCCCTGATTTGTCAGGGCTTTTTTGTTTAATTGGAAGCTATTGACCAACGCATACTCCCTATAAATAATCCTTATATATTCCTTTTCGGTATCAAATGCCAATGTTTTACCTTTGCAGGCGCTATGAGCAAAAAAGGAAAAATATTAGTGGCAATGAGTGGTGGTATCGATAGTACGGTAGCCGCCATGATGTTACATGACGAAGGGTACGAAGTGATAGGTATTACCATGAAAACATGGGATTATGCGGATGCAGGAGTCACTCATAGTAAAAAAGAGACAGGTTGTTGCAACTTAGATAGTTTCAACGATGCTCGATTGGCGGCTGTGGAACATGGGTTCCCTCATTATGTGCTTGATTTGCGAAGTGAGTTTGGCGATGCAGTCATTGAAAATTTTGTAGATGAATATATGGCTGGGAGAACACCCAATCCCTGTGTAATGTGTAACACGCATATCAAATGGAATGCATTGTTAAAAAGAGCCGATACCCTCGATTGTGAGTATATTGCTACGGGTCATTATGTAAACGTACGCAACGAAAATAATCGATACATTTTGAGCAAAGGAAAAGATGATACCAAAGATCAAAGTTATGTACTTTGGGGTTTGTCGCAAGACTGTCTGAGCAGAAGTATTTATCCATTGGGTAATTACCTTAAAACGGAAATCAGACAAATGGCACACGATTATGGTTATCCTGATTTGGCTAAAAAGAGCGAAAGCTATGAAATCTGTTTTGTTCCTGACAATGATTATCGAAATTTTTTAAAAAAAAGAATCCCAGATTTAGCAGAAAAAGTAGGTGGTGGAAATTTTGTACTGACTGATGGTACTATAGTAGGTAAACATCAAGGATATCCTTTTTATACCATTGGCCAACGCAAAGGGCTCGATATTGCTTTGGGGCGCCCCATGTATGTTTCTGCTATAGATCCTCATACCAATACTGTCGTTATTGGCGATGAATCCGAACTAGAAAGAAATGAAATGCATGTTTCGAAATTGAATTTTATTAAATATGATGCAATAAATGAAGGCCAGGATGCGTTAACAAAAATAAGGTATAAATCAACAGCAGTGGCCTCTAAGATACATCATGTGGCGGGTGGTGTAAAAGTTGTTTTTGATGCGCCCGTAAAAGGGATTGCAGCTGGACAGTCTGCCGTGTTTTATGAAGGTGATGACGTGATGGCTGGTGGCATTATTATGTATTAAGTAATGGCATATTTTATATTGAAAAACAATATTCTTGATTGAAAGATAATAATATAGAGATTTAAATAAAATGAGGGTTATTTTTTTTGGATTGAAAATGGTCGCAATTTCAACTATTTAATTTAACTTTATCAAATCAAAAAAAAGAGATTCATTCAATGAAACAAACAATTTGGTTGCTCATCATCATGCTTTCTGTTTTCACTTCATGCAAAAGACAAGTGATACCTGCTGATGATGTAGAATTAGGTAAAGATTATTTCCCCCTTACAATAGGTCACTTTATAGAATATGATGTAGATTCTTTATTATTTAACGATTTTACAAAAACAGTTGATACTTTTCATTTTGAATTGAAAGATGTTGTAGAAAGCGAGTTCGCAGATAATGAAGGGCGTAAATCATTTATCATCAATAGGTATAAAAGGCAAGATGCCACTTATCCTTGGAAAGAAAACTTAACCTATTACACAACAGAAACCAATTTTAATATAGAAGTGGTTGAAGAAAATTTACGATTTATAAAAATGGTTTTTCCCGTTAAAGTGAATACGAAATGGAATGGAAACATTTATTTACCAGCTACATTAAGTGCCGAACTAAAATGGCTTTCAGGTTGGGATTATAAATATGTAAATATCAATGAACCCTTTAGCACTGGGTTTCTAAACTTTGAAAATACTGTTACAATCAATCATGTAGACAATGTAGTAGGAGACTCATTAGATGCCAATAATTACAGCGAACGTACATTCTCGAGAGAACGTTATGCTAAAAATGTAGGCTTAATTAGTAGAGAACAAGTATATTGGGATTATCAATCTGAAACCTCTAAATATAGAAAAGGATTTATGATTATTTTTCGAGCTAAAAACTTTAATTAAGTATGAAAAAATATCTATTATGTAGCTTTTTATTGTTGCTTTCATTACAAGATTTTGCAGCACCTGCTTATGCATTTCGTGTCACTTTTAAAAACAAAAATGGAACGCTCACCTTTGCTGATTCGCTTCAGTATCTTTCTTCAAGCGCCATGCTAAGAAGAAACAAACAAGGTATAGGCTTAGACAGCACTGACTTGCCACTTGTGCAGCATTATATCGATACAGCAATGAGTACTGCAAATGCTGTGAAGCTGCATAACAAATCAAAATGGTTAAATCAAATAGTATTGATAACCTTTGATTCATCTAAAATCACTGCTTTGCAAGCATTGCCTATGGTACAAAGTGTAAAACTTGTAGCACGTTATGCAAACGGGGTGTTTAAAGCAGACCCTGTTTCTGTACAAAGCATGGCAAAATTTCCTGAAGTAATGCCTTTGGATGCTAAAAAAACAAGAGGGAATTCGGCTTATTACGGTTTAGCATTTCAGCAAATTGATATGCTGCAAGGTGACTGTTTACATGATGCGGGATTTATGGGGCAAGGTATGAAAATTGCTGTGATAGATGTCAACTTCAGACGTACAGATTCATGCAGAGCTTATGATACTTTGTTGATGCAAAATAGGGTTAAAGATGTATACAATTTTGTAAAAGATACCGCTTTTGTATATTCAATGGCGATACCTACTGACCATGGTATGAATGTGTTAGGTTGTATGGCAGCCAAATGGGATAGTACCTATATTGGTACAGCCCCTTATGCAGATTATTATTTATACATATCAGAAGATATAGGCAGTGAATTTCCCATAGAAGAAGATAATTGGTTAAGCGCAGCTGAGCGGGCTGATAGTATAGGGGTAGATATGATCAACTCTTCATTGGGATACAATAATTATGACGCACCACTCAATGCTAGTTCTTATACTTACAGTGATTTAGATGGTAACACATCCTTGATTGTAAAAGCAGCGAATTTAGCTGTAGCAAAGGGTATTTTTGTAGTAAATGCTCAGGGAAATGAAGGTGCATCGCCCTGGCATTATATGTTGACACCAGCCGATGGCGATAGTGTATATAGTGTAGGGTCAGTTGATGGTTCAGGCAATTGGGCAAGCAGTGGTTATGGACCTAATGCCTTAGGCAAGGTAAAACCTGATGGCTGTGCTATGGGTAAAGGAACCTCTTTGATAGGTGGCAATTGTTTAGTGGGTATTTCAAACGGTTCATCCTTTGCTAGTCCTATTTTATGTGGTGCCATTGCATGTTTGTGGCAGGCTTCTCCTAACTTAAGCAATTGGCAATTACGTCAACTTGTTAAAATGGTCAGTAGTCAATATACAGGCATCATCAATGGTACCGATTCAAGTACGATTAATACATTAGGCTATGGTATTCCTAACCTCTGCAATGCCTACAATTTACTGCTAGGCACCGGCGATATTCAACAAATCGATTACACATTTGCGGTATATCCTAATCCTACACAAGGTGAGTTTGTGGTAAAATCATTTGATGAGAACGTTTCAAATTTTTCGTATTTACTATATGACATGACTGGAAAATTATTTTATAAAAGTAATCAACTCTATCAATCTTCTTTTCACAGTGATGTGTTGAAAAATGCTGCAAGTGGTACCTATGTATTATTGATTTCGACAGCTAATAAAGTGTATAGCACAAAAATCATTAAACAATAGAACCACTAATTTTTACCTTCTACGACGAATTCCATTTTTATGAAAGATTTGAAAGCCTATTACATGTTGCCTGCCCATCCTGCGGAAGTGTATATTGCACTTACCAATCCCTATACTATACAATTGTGGACTGGTGAAGAAGCTGTGATGAGTACCCAGCCTGAAACTGAATTTTCGATGTGGGGCGGTAGTATCGTTGGCAAAAATATCGCCTTTGATGATGGGAAAAAAATTGTACAACAATGGTATTTTGGCGATCAGGAAACCCCATCAATCGTAACCATTAAGCTGCATGAAGATAAGAAAGGCACTTCCGTTGAGTTACGTCATACCAATATTCCTGATGAAGCATTTGATGACATTCAAGCAGGCTGGAACGATTCCTATTTTGGAGCTTTGCAAGATTTTTATGCTGAGAATTAACAGCATTATACCAATATTTTATCTAACTAATATTGCTATTGGGATATCAATATGCGCTTTAAAAAACTAAACTATGAGTTTGATTTTTTTGATTTCCTCTGCGTATTCATTCATCCAATCATTTAATTGATTTTTAAAATCTTCTGTTGGTATTAACTCCTCAAATTCACCTGCTTGCATGACCTTTTCCAGCAGTCGGTCTTGTGCTTGTTGACAACTGATTGCTTCAAAATAGGGGGTATGCGAAAAAGATACCATTTCATAAACAGAATTAAATATGGCAGGAAATAATTTTCCAAGTTCTTTTTCGATTTTTTTTCTTTTTAAAAATGTTGGATCGGCTACTAAATCGCGCATTTCTATAAAATTTTGTAATGCCAAATCAGCCACTGCATCACCTTGTGGTTTGCGTGCTTGTTGATATTGTTTAAAAATTTGAGTCCAGTCGTTCATGTCATTTTTTTCAATAATTCCCATCAACAGACGGCAATCTTCAAAACCAGCATTCATGCCTTGACCATAAAAAGGAACGATAGCGTGGGCCGCATCGCCAATCAGCATATTTTTGTTTTTATAAATCCATGGATAACATTTTACAGTCACTAATGAGGCTGTAGGATTATTTTTATAATCGGATAGCAATGTGGGAATCAACGACATTACATCAGGAAAATAGGTTTGAAAGAAAGTAGTAATATCCTCGTCAGTTTGTATGCTCTGAAATGACACTTCACCTTCAAAAGGGAAAAATAAAGTACAAGTAAATGAACCATCCAGGTTAGGTAACGCGATGAGCATAAAGTTTTTTCGAGGCCAAATATGTAACGCATTTTTCTCCATTAAAAAGGAGTTATTTACACCAGCAGGGATGGTAAGTTCTTTGTATCCATGGGGTATATAAAATTGCTGATAATCGTATCGATCGGTTTTTAGATAGGCGTTTCGCAAAGCTGAAAAAGCACCATCGGCTGCGATTACAATATCATGATTTTCTGAAGTGTTTATCCCATTTTCGTTTTCAATTTGTATTAAATTATTTTCTAAGTTAATATCTATCACCTTTTGGTTAAATAATATTTCGACACCAGCTTTTTCGGCAAGGGTCATTAATTTTTTGTTGAGTTCTCCTCTGCTTACACTATAGATGGCTTCATTGTTTTTACCATAAGCCTGAAATGTTTGACTACCATCAATTGCATGTATTTGTCTACCATACATCGGGATGGCAATTTGTTCTATCTCTTCACGAAGACCTGCCATTTCAAGTCCAGCCCAGCCACGCATACTCATTGCAAGATTAATCGATCGGCCGGCAGATAAGGCGAGGTTTCTCATGTCGGATCTTCTTTCAAAGATGGTCACTTGATATCCTTTTTTTTGTAACAAAATAGAAAGAAGTGAGCCTACAAGTCCAGCACCAAGTATAGAAATTTTTTGATTCATAGGGTGTTAAAATTTTCTGTCAATTGAATAGTTTACAAGTTGCAACAAATATTTTTTTGCTTCGTTGTCGGGTAGGGTATTGGTTAATAAAAAAGCTTCTTCAATGTATGTTTTCATTTTATTTTCAGCATAATGTATGCCTCCTGTTGCGTTTACAGCATCGATGATATACTTGATTTCGTTTTTTTTCTTAGCGGCATTTTTAAAAATATGAATAATTTTATTTTTCGTACTTTTATCACAATGATTGAGGGTATAAATCAATGGCAAAGTCATCTTTTTTTCCTTAATGTCATTGCCAGTAGGTTTTCCAATATCAGCTTTGCCATAATCAAACAAATCATCTTTAATTTGAAAGGCAATGCCTACTTTTTCACCAAATTGTTTCATCAATTGCATGGTTTCTACATTGAGTGAAGTAGAATAGGCACCTGCGCCACATGCAGAAGCAATTAATGAGGCTGTTTTGCATCGTATGATTTCAAAATAAACATCTTCAGAAATATCCAGTCTGCGTGCTTTTTCAATTTGCAGCAATTCGCCTTCGCTCATTTCTTTCACTGCAGTGGCAAGTATTTCAAGAATGGTAAAATCGCCATTGCTTAATGAAAGTAATAAACCTTTTGACAATAAATAATCGCCTACCAGCACTGCGATTTTATTTTTCCAAAGGGCATTGATTGAAAAAAAGCCTCTTCTTAAATCTGAATCATCTACTACATCATCATGTACCAAAGTAGCAGTATGCAATAATTCAATCAGGGATGCGGCCCGGTAAGTAGTATCTAACGATTCGCCAAAAATTTTGGCAGACAAAATGACAAACATGGGTCTGAGTTGTTTGCCTTTGGTTTTGACAATATATTTCATGATTTTATCAAGCAAAGCAACATTGCTTTCAACGGCATCATTGAACGTTTTTTCAAACTCAATCAAATCGTTTGATAAATATTTTTTTATTTCTTTCATCTACTATTTCACAATAGTAAGATGAAAAAAGAATTAAAAAACAATATAGGGATAATTATTTTTTTTGTGAAAATTTTATATATTTGCACATTCAAATTTAACAATAACAATATTATGTCAAACAAAAAGTATTTCCTACTGGCTTTTGTAGTTGCATTAGTAACTCTGTCAAACAAGTCGGCCTTTTCACAAACTGAGTCCACGAGTGGCTCATCTTCAGTATACCGCGGAGCAGGTTACGACGTTTTAGACACCTCTTTAATTCCTGAACGCAGAATGGAACAACAAAGAGATTTTTTAACAAATCAATACGATTTTCCTTCAAAACCAAGAAATCAATGGGAAATTGGTGTGAGTTTTGGTTCTTTTAGTGTTTCTGGTGATGTGAGATCTAAAAATTTATTCACCGCAAAAAATCCTGGTCAAACAATGGGTTTTGGTTTGCATTTACGTAAAGCTTGGGGTTATATTATCTCAACTCGTTTACAATATCTTCATGGAACAGCTTCTGGATTTAACTGGCAAGGTGCAACAGGCTATTGGGCTCACAACAATAATAATCCTTGGGATAAATATTATACCAACGGAAATAGTGCAAAACCTGTTTTTTATAACTACAAAACAAATGTTGATGAATTATCATTCCAGTTAATTGCAGCTTTAAACAATATCAAGTTTCATAAATCAAGAAACAAAGCCAGTGTTTATGCTTTAGCAGGTATTGGAGGTTCATTGTATGACACTTGGGTTGATGCCTTAAAAGGAACTAAAACATATGATTTTACAACCATTTTAAATAAAAACTATTCAGCTGATATGCCTTCTAACTCTTGGAAGAGTGAATATAGACAAAGAAAAGCAAAGAATAATGATTTAAAAGCTTTGTTTGATGGTACTTATGAGTCACCAGCAGAAAAACATGATAACAGACCTTGGTTTGGTAAAGACAGAACTTATAGAACTGTATTGACTGTAGGTTTAGGTATTCAGTTTAAATTAGGTAGAAGAGTATCATTGTCAATTGAAGACAAATGGTCATATACCAATGATGATTTAGTTGAT
>OEIV010001335.1_pt1 | contig 11502 bp, 9 predicted proteins | sample 1539231 | NCBI WGS metagenome assembly OEIV01 (sample SAMN03794762, study PRJEB22550) | activated sludge metagenome | feature: wastewater treatment plant; material: activated sludge; isolation source: Wastewater treatment plant of a petroleum refinery complex | place: Argentina: Buenos Aires ... | reverse complement strand
GCCGCATGATTATGTGGAGCTTCAAAGCCCCGTTAAAGCCCGGTATATAAAGCTTGAGAATGTACAGATGCCAACCGGGAAATTCGCCATCAGCGGGCTTCGCGTATTCGGCAATGGAAACGGAACGGCCCCGCAGGCTGTGGAAGGCTTTGTCGTATTACGTACGGAAAAGGATAAACGCAGTGCTTATATTAAATGGAAGCCTGTTGATAATGCTTACGCATACAACATTTACTATGGCACAGAACCCGGAAAACTTTATTCCTGCATCATGGTACATGACCTGAATGAATACTGGTTCAAGGCAATGGACAGGAACAAAGCATATTATTTTTCCATAGAAGCGGTTAATGAGAGTGGGGTTTCTGAAAAAACAAAAGTTATCAGGGCCGACTGAACCGATCCCTGACCAGAGGATTAATCTGTAAAAAGCAATTTATGAACAACATAATCCGCTAAACTAATAAAGAAGCATAGTGAAGAAGATTATTTTTTTATTTGCCTGCTTACTGGTTATCAGCTCATGGAATTTATGGGGGCAGAAACCTCCATTCTATGATGAGATAACAGCCTTTAAGAAGCAAGACAGTACCGCATTTCCTGCTAAGGGCGCCATCCTGTTCGCAGGCAGCTCTTCTTTCCGGCTGTGGAACAATTTACCCGATTATTTTCCCGGATATACAGTTATCAACAGGGGCTTTGGCGGGTCAACACTTACAGACCTTATCTACTACGCACCAGAAATCATCATTCCATACAAACCCAGGCAACTGGTAATATACTGCGGGGAGAATGACCTGGCATCATCAGATACGGTAACGGCAAAAATGGTGGCAGAGCGGTTCGTATATTTATTTGCGTTAGTAAGAAACAGGTATCCGAAGCTTCCGGTGGTTTTTGTTTCTATAAAACCGAGCCCAAGCCGGAAACAGCTTATTCCACGTATAAAAGAAGCTAATGACAGGATAAAAAGGTTTATGCTAAAACAACCCGCAACTGCTTATGCTGATGTATACCGCAGCATGGTTGGGAAAGACGGGCAACCGATTGGCGGACTGTTCCTGGCAGATAGTTTACACATGAATGAAAAAGGATATTCCATCTGGCAAAAAGCCATAAAACCATTATTATTGAATGATTAAACCAACCAACATGAAGAGATTTTTTTTATTGTTCGCATTGATGAGTTCAACAGTCCTGGTTGCGCAGGATAAAGCGAAACCAACCGATTTAAAAATGAACCTGTTCATCAGCACCCTGATGAAAAAGATGACGCTGGAAGAAAAGATAGGCCAGTTAAACCTTCCGGGCTCGGGTGATATTGTAACCGGGCAGGCCAGTAATTCCGACATAGCAAAAAAAATAAAGGACGGTGCCGTTGGTGGGTTGTTCAACATAAAATCGGTAGCCAAAATACGCGATGTACAGAAAGTGGCCGTAGAACAATCCAGGTTAAAGATTCCAATGATTTTCGGAATGGATGTGATTCATGGATACCAGACAACTTTTCCTATTCCTTTGGCGCTGTCCTGTACCTGGGATATGGACCTTATAGAACAATCGGCCAGAATAGCGGCAACAGAAGCAAGTGCTGATGGTATCAACTGGACCTTTTCCCCGATGGTGGATATTGCCCGCGATGCACGCTGGGGAAGAATTGCAGAGGGAAGCGGAGAAGACCCGTTTCTGGGTTCTGCTATTGCGAAAGCCATGGTTAAAGGCTACCAGGGCAATGACCTCAAACAGGAGAATACCATTATGGCTTGCGTGAAACACTATGCCCTATATGGCGCCGCAGAAGCCGGAAGGGATTATAATACTACCGATATGAGCCGGGTAAGGATGTTTAACGATTATATGCCTCCGTATAAAGCAGCAATTGATGCCGGAGCCGGAAGTGTGATGGCCTCATTCAATGAAGTAGATGCAGTGCCAGCTACCGGTAACCGGTACCTGATGACCGACGTATTGCGTAATCAATGGGGGTTTAAAGGATTTGTAGTTACAGATTATACCGGGATAAATGAAATGACAGACCATGGCATGGGTAACCTGCAGGCCGTATCTGCATTGGCACTTAAAGCAGGTATCCATATGGATATGGTTGGAGAAGGGTTTTTAACCACATTAAAAAAATCGCTGCAGGAAGGAAAAGTTACGTTAAAGGAAATAGAGGATGCATGCCGCCTGGTGCTTGAAGCCAAATACAAACTGGGTTTGTTTGATGACCCGTTTCGTTACTGCGACGAGGAAAGGGCAAAAAGAGATATATATACGGTTGAAAATATTGAAGTGGCCAGGAAAATTGCCGGAGAAAGTTTTGTACTCCTGAAAAACCAGGATAATACACTGCCATTGAAAAAAGCAGGAACCATCGCCCTGATTGGCCCGCTTGCCGATTCAAAAGAAAACATGCCGGGTACCTGGAGTGTGGCCACTGACCTCAATACGGCTGTTTCTGTGCGCACTGGTTTACAAAACGCATTGGGTAATAATGCAAAACTGCTGTATGCAAAAGGTTCAAACCTTATGCACGACAGCGCCTATGAAGTTAGGGCAACCATGTTTGGCAGGTCGCTGAACCGTGATTCACGTACAGCATCCCAGTTGCTGAATGAAGCATTGGCAGTTGCAGCACAGGCGGATGTGATTGTAGCTGCTTTGGGGGAAGCATCAGAAATGAGTGGCGAAAGTTCAAGCAGGTCTGATATTGGGATACCTGATGCACAAAAGGAATTACTGGCCGCCCTGCTGAGTACTGGCAAACCGGTTGTATTGTTGTTATTTGCCGGAAGGCCCATGACCATCAAATGGGAAAGCGAACAGGTTCCCGCTATTCTGAACGTATGGTTTGGCGGGTCTGAAGCCGGAAATGCCATAGCTGATGTGTTGTTTGGTGATGTGAACCCATCCGGGAAACTGACAACAACATTTCCGCAGCATGTTGGCCAGGTTCCCATTTATTATGCACAAAAAAATACAGGAAGGCCGCTTGGTGCCGGTAAATGGTTTGAAAAATTCAGGTCAAATTATATGGATGTATCTAACGACCCGTTATATACTTTCGGATACGGGCTTAGCTATACCAGCTTCAGGTACAGCGATATCACCCTTAGCAGTAAACCGCTAAAAGGAAATCAGCAACTAACCGCCACTGTTAGTATTACAAATACAGGTAAAACCACCGGAAAAGAGGTGGTGCAGTTGTATATAAGAGACCTGGTGGGCAGCATAACAAGGCCGGTAAAAGAACTGAAAGGTTTTAAAAAGATCACATTGAATGCAGGGGAAACAAAAACTGTTTCATTTCCTGTCACAACCGAGTTGCTTAAGTTTTATAATGGCAACCTCAAGTACGACTGGGAGCCCGGTGATTTTGAAATCATGATCGGCACCAGTTCTGCAGATGTAAAGAAAGCAACGGTAAACTGGGTTAAATAACATGTATGTATAACCGCAGAGACGCAAGGAAATAGTATTGCAGCTCCCCGTGGCTGCGGTTTTTCTTTTAAATGAATGATTGTATTTTATAAAGACACATTTTAATCGCAGGGAAATACAAATGCGCCTCCACGCGGCTGCGTTAAAAAATTATAAATTGTATTTTTATCCTTATTTACTCTTGAATAGCCGAATAAATGAGCGCAATCAAAAATATCATATTCGACCTGGGAGGTGTTCTGCTGAATATTGATTACCAGAAAACAACGACTGCTTTCAAACAACTGGGATATACCGATTTTGAAAATATGTATTCCATGCTGAAAGGAAACAATGTTTTTGACAACCTGGAAACCGGGCATATCACCGAAGAAGCTTTTTACAGGAATATGACCGGGGCCGCCTCCGGTACCGTTACCAACAGCCAGGTGCAATCGGCATGGAATGCGATGATACTTGATTTCCGTACAGAAAGCCTCGGCTATTTGAAAATACTCCGCGACAAATACCGTGTATTCCTGTTAAGCAATACCAACAGTATACATAAAAAGGCATTTGACCTGATATTGAGCGAGCAAACAGGGATTGCCGGCCTGGAACACTATTTTGAAAAAGCGTATTTTTCGCAGCAGGTAGGTTTGCGAAAACCCAACGCCGGAATATTTGAATTCGTTTTACAGGACGCCGGCATTTCTGCAGCAGAATCACTTTTTATAGATGACCCCCCGCCTAATATTGAAACTGCAACCAATCTGCGCTTTAAAACACACCTGTTGCTGCCAGGTGAAAGAATTGAAAATCTAACATATTATTGAAAACCAGGAGCATTGTTGAGAAGGCAAAAGGCTACTTAACCTCTTCATAATCAATATAATCCTCCGCCGCAGGCCGCCTGGCCGCTGTATTGGCCTGTTGCCTTCCCTGGAATGATTGTTCTTGTTCGGGCGACTGGTTTGGCTGATTCATCCGCTCCTGCATGGCATTCATTTTTTGTTTAACCTGTTTGGTTGTTTTGTAAACAGGAATGATAAAATCGAAAATGAATTTATACAATATATATATGACAAATAGCTGGAAAAGTAACTTGATGATATTCATAAAGCAAAGGTATGCAGCCACCAAAATATCCTGCTGTTAATTTTTTGTACGGTAAAACCCATTCAATTTGGCTGTAAACGGGTTTATTCCTATATTTGCACTGGAAAAGAATGAAAAAGAAGGGAACCGGGGTGTTCCCTTCTTCTTTTATAAGCACCATGATAAAGGATAATCAAATAGGAACCATAGAAAAGTTATTGCAGCCATTACTGACCGATGACATATTCCTGGTAGAGATAAAAATAAAGCCGGTTAACAATATCAAGATTTTTCTGGATGCAGACAGTGGATTAGGAATTGAAAAGTGTATCCGCATAAACCGGGCGCTGTATAAGATCATGGAAGAAATGGCCATTTATCCAGACGGTGATTTTTCACTGGAAGTATCCAGTCCGGGAATTGGCGAACCGTTAAAAATGCACCGGCAGTATGTTAAAAATATCGGAAGGGATATTGAAGTTACCCTGAACGATGGAAATAAGCAGGCGGGCAACCTGGTTTCAGTAAATGAACAGCAAATAGAAATATCATTTACCGAAGGGAAAAACAAAAAAGCTGTCACAAAACAACAGGTAATACCATTGGCTGATATCAAACAGGCAATCGTTCTTATAAAATTTTAATAACAAATAAAAATCCCCATCCGGCGGGGAAAGGAAATGGCCGGGGTGGAATATGGCAAGCATTAATTTAATTGACTCCTTCCAGGAATTTAAAGAAGCAGAGAACATCGATCGCCCAACATTAATGAAGGTGATGGAAGATGTATTTAAGACGCTGATCCGTAAAAAATACGGCAGCGACGAATGCTTCGACGTAATTGTAAACGATCAGAAAGGTGACCTGGAGATATTCCGTCGCCGTACCATCGTAGAAGATGATGACCTGTATAATACACTTACCGAAATAGAGTACAAGGATGCCATCAAAATTGAACCCGATTACCAGGTTGGGGAAGAGCTGTATGAAGAGGTAGACATCCAGAAAGAATTTGGCCGCAGGGCTATACTGGCTGGCAAACAAACACTGGCTGCCAGGATAAACGACCTGAAAAAGAACATACTGGTTAAAAAATATGAAGATCGTGTAGGCGAGATCGTTAGTGGCGAAGTTTACCAGGTTTGGAAAAAAGAAGTGCTGATACTTGACGAAGATGGAAACGAGATGCTGTTGCCCAAATCAGAGCAGATTCCAACTGATTATTTCAAAAAAGGTGAGAATGTGAGAGCTGTTGTAAAAAAAGTTGAACTGAAAAACAGCCAGGCCGTAATCATATTATCACGCACCAGCCCGTCTTTCCTGGAAAAACTGCTTGAAATTGAAGTTCCTGAAATATTTGATGGCCTGATCGTAGTTAAGAAGATTGTACGCGACCCGGGAGAAAGGGCTAAAGTGGCGGTTGAAAGTTATGACGACAGGATTGACCCGGTTGGGGCCTGTGTGGGAATGAAAGGAAGCCGTATCCATGGCATCGTTCGTGAACTGAAGAATGAAAATATAGATGTGATCAACTGGACAGCAAATACGCAATTGCTTATACAACGGTCATTAACTCCTGCCAAGATAACCAGCATAGACCTGGATACGGAAAAAATGCACGCCAACGTATACCTTAAGCCCGACCAGGTGTCACTGGCTATTGGAAGGCGTGGTGTAAACATCAAGCTTGCCTGTGAACTTACCGGTTATGAAATTGATGTGTTCCGCGATAATGAAGGAGAAGAAGAAGATTTTGATATCAACCTGGATGAGTTTACAGATGAGATTGAAGGTTGGGTGATTGATGAACTTAAGCGTGTTGGTTGCGATACCGCCCGTTCGGTACTAGACCTTACTGCTGAAGAACTGGAGCGCAGGACCGACCTGGAAAAAGAAACAATTGAAGACGTACGGAGGATACTGAAAGAAGAATTTGAAAGGGAATGAATATGATGTAAGATGTATGATTTGTGCTTTATAACAGGGACATATCCAATCAGTCATTTTACATTACTTATTATACGATAACGAATACTTAAAGAAAATTTTGTCTCCCCGGAGACTGTAACAACAAAGAATGGCAGAAGTAAACACACCAAGGTTGATGGCGGCAGCCAAAGAATTTAATATAGGTGCACACACCTTGATAGACTTTCTTAAATCCAAAAATTTTAATGGTGACGACCTCAAACCCACCACTAAACTTACGGAAGAGATGTACCGTGTATTGCAGTCGGAGTTCCAGCAGGACAAAGCTGCCAAACAGAAAGCGGAACAGATAGACCTTCCAAAAGGAGCCGGCGCCGGTGAACCCAAGAAGAAAAGAGATGAAGAAGACCTTTCCATTAAGAAGAAAGAAGAAAAGGTAAAAGCAAAAGAAGCAGAACCTGTAGCTGAAGTAAAAACGGAGATCAAACCTGAAGTTGCAGAAACAAAAGTGCAACCGGAGCAACCGAAAGAAATAAAACAGGCTGGTAAGGAAACAGAAGTGTCTATCACTAATATTGATGCACCGGAACTGGAAGCGCCTAAGGTGCTTGACAAGATAGACCTGGATGCTATTGATTCATCCACGCGCCCGAAGAAATCATCTAAGAAAGATACAGGAGTAACAGAAAAAGGGAAAAAAGCAGGTAAGGAAGAAAAAGAAACGCCTGCAGCACCGCCGGCTATGGAAGAAACTGTACCGGCAACTGCAAGCGAAGTTTCAATGGAAGGCCCGGCTACGGTTGAGCCTCCGATGATTGAAAATATACAGGCGCAAAAACTTACAGGACCTAAGATTCTGGGAAAGATTGAACTACCGGTTGACAATGATACCAGGCCCAGGAAAGAATCAAATGAAGATAAGCGCAAACGCAAGCGCATCCCGATAGAAAAGAAACCGGGATCACCGGCACAGGGAACGTCTATGCCTCCCCGTGGTAACCGTGCCATTCCGGATAACAGGCACACCGGTGGCCAGGGGCGTCCGGCCCAGGGAGCAGGCCGTTTTGCTAAACCCGCACATGGTGCTTCTCAGAAGCGGGAAGAAAAAATAATTGATGCCAAAGAGATACAGGAAAAACTGAAACAGACCCAGGCAAAACTGGCTGGTTCCGGTGGCCGCGGAAAAAGCCTTAAGGCCAAATACCGTAAAGCCAAGCGCGAGGAAATGGCAGAACAGCAGGGAGCAGAAGGGCAGGACAGCAATAAGCTGCAGGTAACGGAATACATTTCTGTAAGTGAACTGGCAGGTTTGATGGATGTAAGCTTTGCTGATGTTATCAGTAAATGTATGAGCCTTGGCATCATGGTTTCCATCAACCAGCGCCTGGAAGCAGACGTGATTGAACTGGTTGCCGGTGAGTTTGATTTTGAAGTGGAATTTATCGGTGTGGATGACGCAGCAGAAATGGAAGAAGAAGAGGATGAAGACGCTCCCGAACACCTGAAACCAAGGGCGCCCATCGTTACCATCATGGGCCACGTAGATCACGGTAAAACATCTTTACTTGATTATATACGCCATACCAACGTTATTGCTGGTGAAGCGGGAGGTATCACACAACATATCGGCGCTTATGAAGTTACCACCAAAGACGGCCGTGCCATTACATTTTTGGATACACCGGGCCACGAAGCATTTACGGCTATGCGTGCCCGTGGTGCCAAGGTAACCGATATTGCAGTGATAGTGGTGGCAGCAGATGATGCGGTGATGCCGCAAACAAGGGAAGCCATTTCGCATTCACAGGCAGCCAGTGTACCCATGATATTTGCTATCAATAAAATGGATAAGGACGGGGCAAACCCCGAAAAGATAAAAGAACAGCTTGCCGGCATGAACATACTGGTAGAAAGCTGGGGCGGAAAATACCAAAGCCAGGAAATAAGCGCCAAGAAAGGGATGAATGTTGATCTGCTGCTGGAAAAGATTTTACTGGAAACAGATATATTGGAACTGAAGGCAAATCCCGACAAGCATGCAACCGGTACCGTTATTGAAGCATCGCTTGATAAAGGCCGCGGATATGTGGCAACGATACTGGTGCAGAACGGAACCCTCCGCCAGGGAGACATGATCGTTTCGGGCCAGTACTTCGGTAAGGTTAAGGCCATGTACAACGAACGTAACCAGCGGGTTGACGTAGCGCCGCCTTCAACACCGGTGTTGATACTTGGATTAAGCGGTGCGCCACAGGCAGGTGAAACATTCAGGGTTTTTGAAAATGAATCAGACGCCAGGGCAATGGCAAACAAACGTGGCCAGTTATTGCGTGAACAGGGTATCCGTGCTAAAAAGCACATCACACTCGATGAGATCGGCCGCAGGTTGGCACTGGGTAACTTTAAGGAGCTCAATGTGATTATCAAGGGTGATGTGGATGGTTCTGTGGAAGCGCTGAGCGATTCATTACAAAAACTGAGTACAGAAGAGATTGTAATAAAAGTGATTCACAAGGCTGTGGGCGCCATCACAGAAAGCGATGTAACCCTGGCCAACGCTTCAGATGCGATCATCATCGGTTTTAATGTACGTCCGTCAATGCAGGCAAACAGGCTGGCAGAAGCAGAATCAATTGAAATAAAACTATACTCCATCATCTATAACGCTATAGAAGAAATCAAGAGTGCCATGGAAGGTATGCTTGAACCTGGCGTGGAAGATAAGATACTGGCGAACGTGGAGATCAGGGAAACATACAAGTTTGACAAAGCCACGGTGGCTGGCTGTTATGTACTCGATGGAAAGATAGCCCGCAACAACCGCATCAGGCTGGTAAGAGATGGTATTGTAATCTTCACAGGCGAACTGGCAAGCCTGAAACGCTACAGGGACGACGCAAAAGAAGTAAGCGCCAATATGGAATGCGGCCTGGTAATCAGGAACTATAATGACATTAAACCTGGTGATATTGTAGAAGCATTTGAAGAAACAGAAGTAAAAAGGACTTTGTAAATAATCAAAGAGTTTACATCTTTTTAAAAAGATGTAAACTCTTTGATTAAATGTGATGCCCTACAATTTTTTGTTAAATGAATGCACAAAACAGGCTACTGGCCAATACAGGTTTAATTTTACTGCTGTTCAAATATTGAACGGATCACGAAGGATAATAATGATGAAAAATAAATTTTTACTAACCGTTTTTTCCAGCTTAATACTTACCATTTCATGGGCGCAGCCTAAAAAAGTACTTGCTGATAAGATAGTAGGTGTTGTTGGTAATAAAGTGGTGTTAAAAAGCGATATTGATAACAGCTTGTTAGATATGCAGCGCCAGGGTATGGAACTGCCACCCGATGCTCATTGCCTTACACTTGAACAAAGTATGGGAATTAAAGCGCTGGTGTTACAGGCAGAAAAAGATTCCTTACCGGTTACAGATGAAGAAGTGGAAACCGATATTGATAACCAGATACGTTATTTCATAAGCCAGTATGGATCTAAGGATGAGCTGGAAAAAGTGGCCGGAAAATCTGTTTACCAATTAAAAGAAGATTTTAAGGAAGGCTTCCGCGATCGTAAACTGGCTTCTGCCATGAGAAACAAGATTGTTGATGATGTAAAAATTACCCCCAACGAAGTAAAACATTATTTTGAAAAAATACCAACAGACAGCCTGTTGTTATACGAATCGGAAGTGGAAGTGGGGCAGATCGTGGTGTATCCTAAAGCCAGCCGTGATGCGGAAGAATATTGCATTGAACAATTAAATGACTATAAACGGCAGATAGAATCGGGTAAAAAAAGTTTTGCAAACCTGGCAGCCATCGGCTCCGATGATCCGGGAAGCAAAGACAGGGGCGGCCAGTACGAGATAAACAGGAACCAGAAAGACCTTGATCCAACCTGGCTATCAAAGGCATTTACCCTGAAGGAAGTACAGGTATCAAATCCGTTCAAATCAAAATTCGGGTATCATATCGTTCAACTGGTAAGCCGTGCCGGCGATGATGCCGTAGTGCGACATATATTAAAGATACCACAGGTTACACAATATGAAATGAAGGACGGTTTCGACAAGCTGGATTCAGTAAGGGCGAAACTGATTGCTGGAACATTAGTGTTTGGTACAGCAGTGGCAAAATACAGTGAAGATGAGGCCAGCAAGTTTACAGCCGGAATGATTCAGGGAAGTAACGGAACATTTTTAACCATCGACCAGTTAGATAAAGACATGGTAGCCATGATGCAGAACCTGAAAGTGGGCGAGTTTTCTAAACCGGTAGAATACACCGATGAACGCGGTAAAAGGGCAGTACGCATTGTGTACCTGAAAACCCGGACTGAACCACACCGTGAAAACCTGAAAGACGATTACAGCAAAATAGCACAACGTGCACTGGATGAGAAAAAAGAAGAAGTGCTGGAGAAATGGTTCAATAATAAAATAAAGACATACCATATCCAGGTTGATGATGAATACAAGGATTGCAAAGTGATGCAGAAATGGATTGAAGCAGCCAATTCAACCGGGAAAAAATGATTCCGTAAAATGAATTAATTTGGCGGGCGGATGTACGAATTACATCCGCTTTGTTATTTAAAAAAGAAACAGGCAAATTGGTTGAAAGAACACGCATGTTTACATGGTAATTTTGCCGGTTTTTTAATGTAATGTATGATTGAGAAAAAGCAGCATATAACACAGGATGAGCAAGCGGTACTGGTTGGCCTGGTGCAAAAAGACCAAACCGAAGCACAGGTGAATGAGTACCTGGACGAACTGGCTTTTTTGGCAGAAACTGCCGGTGCGCTTACACAAAAACGGTTTACGCAGAAAATGCTGCATCCAGACAGTAAAACATTTGTGGGCAAGGGTAAGCTGGAAGAGATAAAGAAATATATTCAACTAAAAGGAAACATCAGCATTGTAATATTTGATGATGAGTTAACCGGCTCACAGATCATAAACATAGAAAAAGAGCGGGGTACAAAACCCACCGACCGAAGCGACCTGATACTGGATATTTTTGCCCGCCGTGCCAAAACAGCCC
>OEIV010001332.1_pt1 | contig 11517 bp, 13 predicted proteins | sample 1539231 | NCBI WGS metagenome assembly OEIV01 (sample SAMN03794762, study PRJEB22550) | activated sludge metagenome | feature: wastewater treatment plant; material: activated sludge; isolation source: Wastewater treatment plant of a petroleum refinery complex | place: Argentina: Buenos Aires ... | reverse complement strand
TGGCCGCGAGGCCTTCCTGGCCGGGCGCATGCCGAGGAAACTCTACTCGGCGATACCGAGTTCGCCGACGACCGGCATGATCGGTTCGTGAAGCCGGCGGTCGTGGCCTCCAGCATGGCGCTGCTGGCGCCCTGGGTCGCGGCGGCCCAGGTGCCACCGGTCGAGGCGGGTTACGCCTTCGACAAGCCGCGCGTGCTCGCCCAGCAACTGGTCTGGGGCCGACTGCATGGCGTGCGCCTGCTGGCGCAGGCCTGCCGCGAGCGCGGCGACGGCAACACCATGGCCGCTTATGTCGGATGGCTGGAAAGTCAGTCGTCGGCCACGGGCCGGCGCCGCTGGAAGCCATCGACGCGGCGCTCAAGCTGAAGCCCGCGCTCAACCTCACCGAAGACGAACTGGCCGCCGGCTGCGCGACGCTGCCCGCGGCGCTCGCGCAGCCGCGCAACGACCTTCGGCACTATTACGTCGAGCTGCGCACCGCCATCGAGCGCGGCGATGGCGATCTTCGCGCCATCGGGAGCAAGGGCCCATGAACGAACGCGCCGCGGGCCACATCCGCAGCTTCGTGCTGCGTCAGGGGCGCGTCTCCAACGCGCAGCAGCGTTACCACGAGACGATGATGCCGAAAGTCGGCATCGCCTACCGGCCGGCGCCGCTCGACCTGGCCACCGCGTTCGGCAGGGTCGCGCCGACCGTGCTGGAAATCGGCTTCGGCATGGGCGAAACGACGGCGACCATCGCCGCCGCGCATCCGGAAACCAACTACCTCGGCATCGAGGTGCATACGCCGGGCGTCGGCAGCCTGCTGAAGCTGATCGCCGAGAGCGAGCTGGCCAATGTGCGCGTGGTCCAGCACGACGCCGTCGAGGTGGTGCGCGACATGCTCGCGCCCGGCGTGCTGGCCGGCATCCACCTGTTCTTTCCCGACCCCTGGCCGAAGAAGCGGCACCACAAGCGGCGTCTCATCAAGCCTGACTTTGTCGCGCTGCTTGCCTCGCGCCTGGCGCCGGGCGGTTACTTCCATTGCGCCACCGATTGGGAGGAGTACGCCGAGCAGATGCTGGCAGTGCTGGGCGGCGAGCCGACACTGGCGAATACCGCCGAAGGCTTCGCCCCGCGCCCGGACTATCGGCCGCTGACCAAGTTCGAGCAGCGCGGCCTGCGGCTCGGCCACGGCGTCTGGGACGTCGTGTTCAGGAAGAAAGAAACAGGCTGACCAGCCGGTTGAGGAAGCGCTGGCCGAGCAGCGTCGGCGCGATTCGATCGCCAGTGCGCGCGAGCAGGCCGTCGGCCTCGGCTTGCGCCAGCGCCGCCGCGAGCGTGTCGAGCGGCAGCCGGGTGCGCTCCTCGAACAGTGCAGCATCGAAGCCCTCGACCAGTCGCAGCGCGTTCATCATGAACTCGCCCGGCAAGTCGTCGGACGCCACGGGCTGCCAGTCGCGCATCGCCGGATCGGCGAGATAGTCCTTCGGGCCGCGCGGCCGCGCCTCGCGGCGGATGCCGAGATGGCTGGTGACCTTGGAATGCGCGCCGGCGCCGATGCCGAGGTAGTCGCCGAAGCGCCAGTAGTTGAGGTTGTGCCGGCATTGCTGCCCTGCCCGCGCGAAGGCGGAAGTCTCGTAATGCGCATGGCCGGCGGCCGCCAGCCTTGCTTCGACCATCTCCTGCATGTCGGCGGCGAGGTCGTCGTCCGGTACCGTCGGCGGCGCGTGGCCGAAAGCGGTGTTCGGCTCGATGGTCAGGTGGTAGGCGGAAACATGGCCGGGGCCGAAGGCGATCGCCGTCTCGATGTCGCGTCGCGCCTCGGCCAGCGTCTGGCCGGGCAGGGCGTACATGAGGTCGAGATTGACGTGCTCGAAGTGGCGCAGCGCAAGCTCGATGGCCCGATTCGCCTCGTCGCTGGAATGGATGCGGCCGAGCGCCCGCAGCTTGGCGTCGTCGAAGCTCTGGATGCCGAGCGACAGCCGCGTGACGCCGGCATCCCGGAAGCCGGCGAACTTGTCCGCCTCGATGGCGCCGGGGTTGGCCTCCAGCGTGATCTCGGCGGTCGGCACCAAAGTCAGCCGTGACCGGACGCCGGCCAGCAGCCGGTCCAGCCCGGCGGCGGACATCAGGCTCGGCGTGCCGCCGCCGATGAACAACGTCTGCACGCTGCGGCCCCAGATTTCCGGCAGCGCGGCTTCGAGGTCCGTCAGCAGCGCGTCGATGTACGCCTGCTCGGGAATTCCATCCTGGACCGCGTGCGAATTGAAATCGCAGTAAGGGCACTTCCGCGCGCACCACGGAAAGTGGATGTAAAGCGAGAGCGGAATCACCTTCTGGACGTCAGCCGCTCCATCAGCCTGGCGAGCGCGATGCCGCGATGGGAAATGGCGTTCTTCTTCTCTGAAGCCAGTTCGGCGGCGGTGCAGCCGAACTCCGGCAGCCAGAAGTAGGGGTCGTAGCCGAAGCCGTTGGCGCCGCGCGGCTTGTCGACGATCTCGCCCCACCATTCGCCCTCGGCGATGATCGGCTGCGGATCGTCGGCATGGCGCACGAAGACGAGGATGCAGTAGTAGTGCGCGCGGCGGTCGCGCTTGTCCTTGAGGTCGGCGATCAGCTTCTCGTTGTTGCGCGCATCCGATTTCGGCTCATTTGACCCAAGTGCGGCAAAGCGCGCCGAGTACACGCCCGGCGCGCCGCCGAGCGCCTCGACGCAGATGCCCGAATCATCGGCCAGCGCCGGCAGGCCGGTGAGCTTTGCCGCGTGGCGGGCCTTGGCGATGGCGTTCTCGACGAAGGTGCCGTGCGGCTCCTCGGCTTCCGGCACGTTGAAGTGGGCCTGCGGCAGCACTTCGAAATCGACGGTGGCGAGCAGCGCCGAGAATTCGCGCAGCTTGCCGGCATTGTTGGAGGCGAGGACGAGTTTCTTCATGATGGCGTCGTGGAAAGATAGAGATATTTCTGGAAGCCGGCGAACACCCGGCCGATGTCCTCGGGCTGACCGAGGTCGGCCACGGCATCGGCGATCGAGTCGTGGTACTTGAGTTTCAGCAGCGGTGTCAGTTTCGTCTGGTCAAGTTCTTCCACGCCAATGCTGACATAGTGCGACAGCACGAAGTCGAGAAACACTTGCTGCCTTGAATTGAAGTGGCTGCTGACCAGGGCCATTGCCTGTGCCGCCCGCTCTTCACGCATACGTGGCGCCAGCGCGTAGGCGACGTGGGCCAGCACGTCGAAGAGGTCGCTGTTCTCGGCGTCGATGATCTTCTGCATTTCGGCCAGCTGTTCGCGCCCGAAGCCTTTTTCGGTCAGCCCGTCGAGCAGCTTGCGGCGCGTGTCGGGCGTGCTCCACAGCGCGCGCAGCTCGTCCTCATCCTTGAAGAATTCGGGCAGCCTGCCGAACAGTGCCTCCATGAACTGCGCGGCCGACATCGGCGTGCCGTCGGGATGCCAAAAGCTCGTCGCCATCATGTGCTGGATATGGCGTGCCTTGCCGTCGGCGAGCTTCACCTTGACCTTCTTCTTGCAGACGCACGGGCGCTGGCGGCATTTCGGGCAAGGCTCTTTCTCGCATTCGCAAGGTGACTTGCCGCATAGATGACAAGGCGGCGGCGGTTGCTTGATGCATACGCAGGGATATCGCTGGCACGTCTGACATGCCTCCGGCTCCATCGGCTCGCCATCCCACTCGACATCGTTGAAATGATGGTGCGCCCGCACGAAATCGTAGATCGTGAAGTAATCCTTGCCGTCGTAAAGCCGCGTGCCGCGCCCGATGATCTGCTTGAACTCGATCATCGAATTGATCGGCCGCAGCAGCACGATGTTGCGCACGTTGCGCGCATCGACGCCGGTCGACAGCTTCTGCGACGTGGTCAGAATGGTCGGGATGGTCTTCTCGTTATCCTGAAAGTCGCGCAGCCACTGTTCGCCCAGCCCGCCGTCGTCGGCGGTGACGCGCTGGCAGTAATCGGGGTCGCTGCTGGTCTTGATCTGGTTGATGAGGTCGCGGATCGCAAGCGCATGCGTCTGGTTGGCGCAGAACACCAGCGTCTTCTCGCGCGGGTCGATCTGCCCCATGAAGATCTCGACGCGTTTTCTTTCCCGCTCACGGATCTCGATGATGCGGTTGAAGTCCTTTTCCTCGTAGCGCTTGCCGGCCTCGATCTCGCCCTCGACCACGGTGTCGTCGGGCGTAAACACGTAGTCGTCGAGCGTGGTGGCGATCTGCTTGACGCGGAAGGGCGTCAGGTAGCCATCGTTGATGCCGTCCTTGAGCGAATAGACGAACACCGGCTCGCCGAAGTAAGCGTAAGTGTCGACGTTGTCCTTGCGCTTCGGCGTGGCGGTCAGGCCAAGCTGCACGGCGGGCGCAAAGTAGTCGAGGATGCCGCGCCAGTTGCCTTCGTCGTTGGCGCCGCCGCGGTGGCATTCGTCGATGACGATGAAATCGAAAAAGTCGGCCGGATACTCGCCGAAGTACGGTATTTCGCCATCACCGCTCATGAAGGTCTGGAAGATGGTGAAGAAGATGCTGCCGTTCTTCGGCACCTTGCCCTTCTTGCGGATGTCGTCCGGCGCGATGCGCACCAGTGCGTCGTCGGGGAAGGCCGAAAACGCGTTGAAAGCCTGATCGGCCAAAATGTTGCGGTCGGCGAGGAACAGGATGCGCGGCCGGCGGGTTGGCTCCCCGGACAAATTCCAGCGGCTGTGGAACAGCTTCCACGCAGTTTGGAAGGCGATGAAGGTCTTGCCCGTGCCGGTCGCCAGTGTCAGCAGGATGCGTTGCCTGCCTTCGGCGATGGCCGCCAGCACGCGCTCGACGGCGATGTCCTGATAGTAGCGGCCCTGGAAATAGCCGCCGCGATCCTCGAAAGGCACGACGGCGAAGCGGTCGCGCCAGGCGTTGGCGGTGGCGAAAATCAGGTTCCAGAGTTCGTCGGGCGTCGGAAAGCTGGACAGCTCGCCTTCCTTCCCGGTCTGCATGTCGATGCCGTAAACGCCGCGACCGTTGGTCGAGTAGGCGAAGCGCAGGGCCAGCTTGCCGGCGTAGTTCTTGGCCTGACCGACGCCCTCGGTGAGTGCTCTGTCGTCGGCCTTGGCCTCGATGGCCGCGAGCTTGGTGTTGCGGTATTCGAGGACGTAATCCGCCGTCAATGGCTTGCCACGCTTGCCCGCGCCTTCCAGTCGCCCGAGCGTGATCGGGTATTCGCGCCGGATACGGCTGCCTTCGACCACGTTCCAGCCGGCGGCGGCGAGGGCCGGGTCGATGAGTTCGGCGCGGGTTTCGGCTTCGTTCATGGGGGCGAGCCGGCTACCAGTTCATCCAGCGCCGCACGCGGCGTCAGGATGCGCAACTCGCCCAGCGGGTCGAGGCAAAGCAGGTCGGCATCGCCCGTGATGAGGCGCATTGCCTGGGCGGCAAGGGCCAGGGCGATGAACTTGTCGTCGTCGGGGTCGCGGCACCAGCTACCCACCTCTGGGTTGTCTTCACACCAGCGGGCGCTCGATGCAATGGCATGAAGGAAATCTTGCCGCTCCTCCAGGGTGAAGTGGGGATCGAACTTGGGCCGCCACAGGCGCGTTTTCAACTCGGCGAACGTGGCAGCGGAAAACACCAATTGCCCCTCGCGAAAGAAGCGTTTGAGCAACAGCGCCGGAGCGCCACGCGGAGAAAGCACCGCGCTGATGATGACATTGGTGTCGACGACGACTTGCCGGTAGCACGTCGGCAGCCGGCTTTCAGCTTTCATCGGCGAGCAGTTCGGCGAGTTTTTCCTCAGTCAAGCCGTTGGCCTCGGCACGGGCGCTAATTTCATCCATCGATTTGATCAGCCGGTCGGCGTAAAACTGGCGCATTGCCTCGTAATCGTCGGCGCCGATCATGACGCCGACCACGCGGTCGTGGCGCGTTACCTGCACGGGCTGGCGCTGCGCCTTGTCGAGCAGTTGGCCAAAGTGGGTCTTGGCTTCGTTGGCGGTCATGGTGAGCATGGAGAACTCCTCGGCGGGGTGGAACGATAAGCGCACTATAGAAAAAACGTGCGAATCGGTCAAATCGAACGATTCAACCGATCATTTCGCCCCGTTTCGCAAAAGTCGGCCCTGGCGGGACGACATCCGTCAAGGTTTTTTCGCCACCTTACGCGGCATCGCCTTGCCCGGCGGCAGGAAGTTGTCGCCCGTCACCACCGGTTTGCCGGTCTTCGCCTCCAGCGCCTTGCGCGCCTGCTTGGCAATCGCGCCGCCCTTGGTCGCGGCTTCGGTGTTCTCGGCCACCTTCGCCAGCCAGAGCTTGATCGGTTCGGCCTTGGGGCTGGGCACGGATTGCACCAGACGCAGCAGGGTTTCGGCGGTGGCGGCATCGGTAGGCCGCTGCTTGCCGTCGGCGGCAAGCATTTTCAACTGGTGACAAGTTGTCACCAGTTGGCTGCCTTCCTTGCCCAACCGCTCCTTCAGCTTGTTCCAGTACTTGCGCGCCGTCTGGTAATCGGGTTGCTGGGTCAGGGCCTGGACGATATCGACCACCGAAAACCACCACGTTTCGGTGGTCTCGTCATAGACGCGGCGGATTGCCTGGGTCTCGAAAAAAGCGGGACGAATGGTCATGATCGGGTTCCTTACAGTTGGCCGCTGAAAGCCCGATGCAGCAGCGACCTCTTCAACTCCTCCAGCGCCGCGAGCTTTTGCCGGTAGAGGGATTCGAGGCGTTGGGTTTCGGTGGCGAGCGAGTTGAGTTTCGCTATTGCTGCCGCTTGATCGGCAAGCGGTATGCGTGGCACTTTGAAACCGCGCAGCACCTTGAGGGAAACTGTTTTCTGTGCCGTTCCGGTTGCGCCTTCGTTTGCCTGCTGAACAATCTGCGGCGACATGAGCAGATAGTAAAGCCACTCACTGCAGAAATCGGATTTTGGGCGAACAAGGCCGATGTGGCGCTGGAAGCAAAAGTCTTGCTGCTCCTTCACCAGGACAGGAATGCCAAAAGAGCCAGTTACCGTGTAGAGCACATCGCCGAGCTTGGGTTTCTTGTTTGGCTTGAGGGAATCGAAATACTCGCGTGGCACCTTGAACGTATCGGTAAAGTCAATGGTGTGGGAGTCCTTGGCGACATTGCCGATAGTGATGAACGGCACGCCGTTTGCAGCCTTTGGTGGAGGCATATGGTCGCCATCAGTAATGTCGGTCGCCAGATCTGCAAGCGTGACCAATTCGCCAGTCGTCCAAGCCTCAGTGAAAACCCTCTGCAAATGGCTCTCGAACAAGGCACGGGCGTTCTGGAGGTTCTGTTCGGCGTTGGCCTTGGCGGTGGCGATGCCGTCGAAGGCTTCGTCAAGGATGGCGACGATGCGGTGTTGTTCAGGGAGTGGGGGAGCGGGAATCGGATAGGACTCGATGAACTCTTTGGCGACGCGCTTGTGGCCAACCGCGCCAGTCATGCGCTCCGCGCCTTCGTCCCTGAATGACTCTTGGGACAGGAAGTAGTAAAGCCACTCCTTGTCGATTGCCGGGCTTGGGCGAAAAACGATGTACTCGCTTGAGCCGAATCCGATGCCGTTCGTGAGATTTTCGGCAATGCCGAGTTTGCCGTTCTCGAAGCAAGGCGTGATTTTCGCAAGCAGCACGTCACCCTCGGCGAAATAGGTATAGCTGCCGGAGACTTCGCTCAAGGTTCTTGTTTGTGCCGGCACCAGATATTTTTGGTCAATGCCCAAATCTTCCATCGGCACAAACGAAACCAGCTCATCGTCTGAAACTCGGTTTCGTGCCTCTGCTTTCGGCGGCTTTATCTGGCACACCTCGGCCAGCGGCTTCAGAGGCCACCCCACCCTACCCATCGCCGCCCACCGTGTCCGCACCGATGGCGTCGGTGTGCTCGATCCATTGCTTCGGCGTCAGCGTGAAACTGTTGAGGCCAGCCAGTTTTTTAATCCCATCGAATTCGACGGGATTAAAACCGGGGTTATTGCTCTGCTCCCAGATTTCCAGAAATTGCCCAGACACCGTCTGGGCTTTCTTCGGCGCTGAAAATTGTCCAGTCGCTGTCTGGACAATTTGTTGGTTAGGATATTTTGCAGACACCGTCTGCAAATTCTTAAGCTGCTGCATGCAATGAACGACCGCCAGCATCACAGCAATTTCCTGATCTTCGCCAGCACTTCCGCGCTCTCGGCATCCAGCGCGGCGATTTCGTCCATGATGGCCTGCGGGCTGCGGTGGGCGACGGCTTCGTTGCCGTTGGGATTCTTGACCGACAGGTCGTAGGTCGCCGTCTCGCCAGCGCCGACTTTTACCGTCCAGCTTTGCGGCGAGTCGGCGAAGGCCTTTTGCAGTGCGACGAACTCGGCGAGGTCGGCGTCATTCAGCGGGTTGGTCTTGCCGAGGTTGCGGCCGGGGTCGAGCTGGTAGTACCAGATGTTGCGCGTCGGGGCGCCTTTCTCGAAGAACAGCACGACGGTCTTGACGCCCGCGCCCTGGAAGGTGCCGCCGGGGCAGTCGAGGATGGTGTGGAGGTTGCACGACTCCAATAACAACTTGCGCAGGCTCACCGAGGCGTTGTCGGTGTTGCTCAGGAAAGTGTTTTTGATGACCACCGCCGCGCGGCCGCCAGCCTTGAGCAGCTTGATGAAGTGTTGGAGAAACAAAAACGCCGTCTCGCCCGTGCGGATCGGGAAGTTCTGCTGCACTTCCTTGCGTTCCTTGCCGCCGAAGGGCGGATTGGCGAGGATGACTTCGAAGCGGTCCTTGTCCTGCACGTCGGCGAGGTTCAGCGCCAGCGTGTTGGCATGCACGATGTTGGGCGTCTCGACGCCATGCAGGATCATGTTCATGATCGCGATGACGTAGGCGAGCGACTTCTTCTCGATGCCGTAGAAAGTGCGCTCCTGCAGGGTCTTGAGGTCGGCGGTGGTCAGCTTGCCGGCCTTGAGGTAGTCGAAGGCTTCGCACAAAAAGCCGGCCGAGCCGCAGGCGCCGTCGTAGATGCGTTCGCCGATCTGCGGCTGGATCACTTTCACCATGGCGCGGATCAGCGGGCGCGGGGTGTAGTACTCGCCACCGTTGCGCCCGGCGTTGCCCATGCGCTTGATCTTCTCTTCGTAGAGTGCCGAGAGCTCGTGCTTCTCGGCCTGCGAACGGAATTGCAGCTCGTCGATGTGGTCGATGATTTCGCGCAGGTTGTAGCCGCTGTGAATCTTGTTCTTGATCTCGCCGAAGATTTCGCCGATCTTGTATTCGATGGTGTTCGACCCGGCGGCCTTCTGCTTGAAGGCATGCAGATACGGGAACAACTTGCGATCGACGAACTCGCGCAGGTCGTCGCCGGTCAGCGCCCGGTTATGGTCGAGCTTGCCCTGACTGTCTTTCGGCGCGGCCCAGCTTTCCCAGCGGTAGGGCGCATCGAGGATGAAGCTGTATTTGCGGCCCTCCAGCGCGGCCTCGGTTGCCTTGTCCTGTTCCAGCCCGTCGAGATACTTCAGGAACAGCAACCAGGAAGTCTGTTCGGTGTAATCGAGTTCGGTTGTGCAGCCGGCTTCTTTCCAGAGGACATCGTCGATGTTCCTGAACGCTTGCTCGAACATCGATCAGCGTGCCGCCAGGGCTGACTTTTGGGCGCTGACGATCTGGCCGACACCGGCGGTGGCGAGGTCGAGCAGGGCTTCCATTTCGGCGCGGCTGAACGGCGCGCCCTCGGCGGTGCCCTGCCCCTCGACGATGCCGCCATTGCCGGTCATGACGACGTTCATGTCGGTGTCGCAGCTCGAATCCTCGTCATAGTCGAGGTCTAGCACCGGCGTGGCCTCGAAGATGCCGACCGAAACGGCGGCGATGAAGTCGCGCATCGGGCTGGCCGCCAGTTTGCCCTGCGCCACCAGCTTGTCGCAGGCGTCGTACAGCGCCACGCAGGCGCCGGTGATCGACGCGCAGCGCGTGCCGCCGTCCGCCTGCAGCACGTCGCAGTCGAGCGTGACTTGCCGCTCGCCGAGCGCGGCGAGGTCGGTCACGGCGCGCAGGCTGCGGCCGATCAGGCGCTGGATTTCCTGCGTGCGGCCGGACTGCTTGCCCTTGGCCGCCTCGCGCGCCGTGCGCGTGTGCGTCGAGCGCGGCAGCATGCCGTACTCGGCGGTCACCCAGCCCTGGCCCTTGCCCTTGAGGAAGCCGGGCACGCCTTCCTCGATGCTGGCGGTGCATAGCACCCTGGTGTTGCCGAAGGCGACCAGCACGCTACCTTCGGCATGGATGGTGTAGTTGCGGGTGATGCTGAGCTGGCGCAGTTGGTCCGGCTGACGGCCGCTGGGGCGCATGGGCATGGTCTCCTATTTCGAATACTTGTTGATGGCGTTCTGAATCTCGGCGATGGCGCGCTCGATGTCGTCCTCGGTGAGGTCGGGCTCGGCGGCGCGACCCTTGTCGAAACCCTGCATCTGCGTGGTGTGGGCGTCGAGCGACATGGTCTCGGTCGCGACGCCGCTGGTGGTGTCCTCGTCGTAGCCTTCATGCCAATGGACGGTCACCACCGAAAGATTGTCGCCGGATTCGCCGGCCAATGCCTCGGCGCGGTCCATCATGGCCGGCGTGGCCGCCATGACGTCGCCGTTCGTGTAACCACGGGCCAGTTCCTCGTTGCCAAGGGGCGCCCAGAAGCCGTCGGTGCACAGCAGGATCACGTCGCCGGCCTTCAGCGGCGTCCGCCGCGAAAAATCGATCTGCGGCGCGACATCGCCGCCCAGGCAGGAGAACACCCGGTTGCGGGCGGGATGGCGCAGGGCTTCGTGCTCGGTGATCACGCCTTCGTCCACCATCATCTGCACGCGCGAGTGGTCGCGCGTGCGCGTGACGACCCGGCCGCCGCGCAGCAGGTACAGGCGCGAATCGCCGGCGTGGGCCCAGTAGGCGATGTTGTCCTGGACGACGCAAACGACGCAGGTGGTGCGCGGCGCGTCGGGCAGGTCCCGTTCGTCCGTGTAGTCGACGATGGCGCGATGGGCGTTTTCCAGGCCGTTGGCCAGGAAACGGAACGGGTCTTCCAGGCGCGGTCTGGCCTCGCGCTGGAAGGCTTCGGTGAGGTACTGGACGGCGATCTGGGCTGCGACCTCGCCGTGCAGGTGGCCGCCCATGCCATCGGCGAGGACCATCAGCAGGGCGTCGCGCGAATAGCAGTGGGCGATGCGGTCCTGGTTGTTGCGCCGCCGGCCGATGCGGCTTTCCTGATATATGGTGAATTTCATTTGCGGATCAGTTGCTTGAAGTGGCGGCTGAGATTGTCGAGCCAAGAGGGGTCGTGGGCGACGTGATGGCGTTCGGCCAGCGCCTTCTGCAACTCGAAGACGCTCATCGGCCGCTCCAGATAGTCGAGCGTCATGCACCAGTCGATGGTCTCCAGCAGCTGCATGGAGTACTTGTCCGGCCAGCGGTCCTGGGCCGGCTGCAAGGTCTGGCCCTCGAGCCGCCGGTCGGCGGCCGGCGGCGCCGTGCCCGCCAGACAGGCGTACATCGAGGCGCCGATCGAGTACATGTCGGTCCACGGGCCCATCTGGT
>OEIV010001331.1_pt1 | contig 11521 bp, 10 predicted proteins | sample 1539231 | NCBI WGS metagenome assembly OEIV01 (sample SAMN03794762, study PRJEB22550) | activated sludge metagenome | feature: wastewater treatment plant; material: activated sludge; isolation source: Wastewater treatment plant of a petroleum refinery complex | place: Argentina: Buenos Aires ... | reverse complement strand
CGCGGTGGACGATCTGATCGCCATGGGGCTTCTGGCCGCCCTGCCGAACCCTGGGCACCGACGGGCGCCGCTCATTGCGCTCACCCGGCGCGGCGCAGCCATGACCGCGGCGATCCGCAATGCCGAGGCGCCGCTGGTCGCCGGCCTCTTCGCGGGGATCGATGGCTCGGCGCTCGCATCGACGGCGGCCGTGCTGCGCCTCGTGTGCGAGCGGCTGTCCGCCGGCGCGCAAGGCAGGGCGCAACCGCGCGCGCCGGCGCGGACCGGCGGGCGAAAGAAGAATGGCCCTCCGCCATGAGCAAGCGCCACCTGGCGATGACGCCCACAAAGCTGTTCGGCCGGCTCATGGAGGCGATGAACGCCGCCGCCTATCGCGAGGCGATACAGGGCCTGCCGGCGCGCGGCGCGGTGCTGGAGATTGGCTTCGGCACGGGCCGTTTCCTGGAAATGCTGGCGGCGAGCGGCTCCTACGCCCTCATCGCCGGAATCGATCCGACCCCGGCCATGGTCGCCATGGCGGGCGCCCGGCCGGCGCTGCGCCAGCCCGGTTCGCAGGCCGACATCCGTCTCGGGACCGCCGAGAGCCTGCCCTGGGGCGAGGCCACGTTCGACGCCGTGGTGGCGATCCACTGCTTCCAGTTCTGGAGCGATCCGCATGCGGCGGTGCAGGAAGTCCGGCGGGTCCTCAGGCCGGGCGGCCTGCTGCGCGTGGTGCTGCGTGCCCACGGCGCGCACCCGCCGGACTGGCTGCCGAATCCCATCAGCCGCGCGGGCGACGAAGACGCCGGCGCCAGCGCCTTGCTGTCGGCGGCGGCGTTCGAAGCGGTCCTTGCCGGACCGGGGCACCGCATCGACGCAAGAAAGCCGGCCTAGCGGCGCGTCGGGAACGCAATCAGCGCCCGGCGTGACGGGCGACGATGGCGGCGGCGGCGAAGCCGCGGGGGACGTCTCCGAGACTGCGCCCGCCGCCGTCCGCAATGCGGGTGGCGATGAAGGCGTCCGCGATGTCCGATGGCGGGCCGAAGATCGTCTTCGCGGCCGAGGCCGTGTGAGGCCTATTCGATCCGCGCGCCGGGGAAGATTTCGGTGATCCACGCGATATGGCCGCTGACGCGGGCGAAGCCGGACGTATCGCCGTATTGGGCCTTGCCCGAGCCGTCGCCGTTGACGCCGGCGATGGCCCATCCGGCCTCGGTCTCGATCCAGGCACCGCCGCCGGAATCCCCGCCGCCCAGCAGCCCGGCGGTGCGCGAGACGGGTTTGCCCCCGGCTTCTTCGGTGATCGGATTGACGACAGAGCCGTCTTCTTTGGGAAGAGAGATCTCGAGCGAATTGCCGTCCGCCTCGCCGGCTTCGTTCAGCACCAGAGGCAGCACGCGGTCGATGACGCCCTGGGCGGCGGCGGCGACCGCACCGGCCGGCTCGTTTTCGTCCTCGCCCTGGCTCGCCATGCCGCGCGTGCCGTAGCCGACGAAGGTGAGCGTCATGCCCTCTTCCTCCGTGCCCGTGTAGAGAAGGGGTTGCTCGCCGGCGTCTTCGACCGGCTCGCTCAGCGTGACGATCGCGACGTCGAAGCCGAGCGAGTACGCCGTCTCCTGGTTCGCGGCCTCGACCCTGACATAGTTCGGATGAACGATGACCGACTCGGCGCGATAGTATCGTCCGTCGCGCGAGCGATAGGCCCACCGGTTCGCAAAGTCGTCGCCGTCGAAGGCATGGGCGGCGGTGAGGATGTAGCCGTTCACCTCATCGTTGCCGATCCATGTGCCCGAGGCGTTGCCGCAACCTTCGCCCTCGGCGTCGCACAGTGCGAAGCTCGCGGCGAATTGCGGCTCGGCGGCCAACGCTTCCGAGGCGGCGTAGCCCTCTTCCTTGTAGGTGCTGTCGAGAATGATGACGGCGTGGGCCGGAACGATGAAGGCGGCGGCGACGAGGGTCGTAGGGAGGCGTTTCATGCCCCGGCACCTAACACGACTGTCGACGCAAGCGGATGAGGCGATCTGCCGCCTCAGGCACGGGTCCCCGGGTTCGGCGCTGTGCGCCGCCCCGAGGATGACATGGCGTATCAGCGCCCGGCGTGCCGCGCGACGATAGGAGCGGCGGCGAAGTCGCGGGGAACGGCGCCGTAGCTGCGTCCGCCGCCACCCGCGATGCGGGTGGCGATGAAGGCGTCGGCGACGGCGGACGGGGCGTGGCGGGCGAGCAGCGCGGCCTGAAGGGTCAGCGCCAGGCGCTCGGCGACGAAGCGCGCCTCGGCCTCGACCGGCCGCGCCGCCGCCAGGCCGTCCAGCACCTCGGCGATGGCGGCGTCCAGCCTTGCGTCGGCCCCGGCGGCGCGGCGCAGCTCGGCGGCGAAGGCGGCGAGCGCCTGCGGCTCGCGCGCGAAGGTGCGCAGGATGTCGAGCGCGATGACGTTGCCCGAACCCTCCCAGATCGCGTTCAGCGGCGATTCGCGGAAGAGGCGCGGCAGCGGCGTCTCCTCGACATAACCGGCGCCCCCCAGGCACTCCATGCATTCGTAGACGAAATTGGCGCAGCGTTTGGTCAGCCAGTACTTGGCGACCGCGACGGCGAGCCTTGCGAAGGCGCGCTCGCTCTCGTCCGCGCCGTCGAAGGCCCGCGCCACCCGCATGGTGAGCGCCACCGCCGCCTCGTACTCCAGCGCGAGGTCGGCGAGCACCGCCTCCATCAGGGGCTGGTCGATCAGCGTCTTCTGGAAGACCCGGCGATGACTGGCGTGGTGCAGCGCCTGGGCCAGCGCCATGCGCATGATCCCGAGCGTGCCCGCGATGGTGCCGAGCCGGGTGTGGTGCACCATGTCGATGATGACGTTGACGCCGCGCCCTTCCTCACCCAGCAGTTCGGCATAGGCGCCGTGATACTCGATCTCGCTCGAGGCGTTCGACTTGTTGCCGAGCTTGTCCTTCAGCCGCATCACCTGGATGCGGTTGCGCTCGCCGTCCGGCGCGATGCGCGGCACGAGAAAGCAGGAGAGGCCGCCCGGCGCATAGGCGAGCGTCAGGAAGCCGTCCGACATCGGCGCCGAGCAGAACCATTTGTGGCCGGTCAGGCGATAGGCGCGCCCGCCCGCGCCTGGCATGCGCTCGGCCCGCGTCGCGTTGGCGCGCACGTCGCTGCCGCCCTGCTTCTCGGTCATCGCCATGCCGATCGTGACGCCGGCCTTCTCGCCGATGGGGCGCAGCGGCGCGTCGTAGCTTCCGCCGACGAGCTTCGACAGCCAGGGCGCGGCGACCTCCGGGGTCGAACGCAGGGCCGGCACGGCGGCGTAGGTCATGGTCATCGGGCACATGGTCCCGGCTTCGGCCTGGGTGAAGAGGGCGAGCAGCACGGCATGGGCGACATGGCCGCCCGGACCTTCCGGCGTCCAGGCGATGTCGTGGATGCGATGCTCCATCGCGAGGCCCATCAGCTGGTGATAGGCGGGGTGGAAGCGGGCCTCGTCCAGGCGGCGGCCATAGCGGTCGAAGGCGATGAGTTCGGGCGGATGGCGGTTGGCGAGGTCGCCGGCCTCCAGCACCGCCTCGGAGCCCGCGAGCGCGCCCAGCGCAAGGGCGCGCGCATCGACCCAGGCCGCGCCCTCGCGCAGCACGCTCTCGCGCAGCGCCGGATCGCTCGCATAGAGATTGCGGCCCGCGAATTCGGGCGGCTGGTTCATCACCTCGTGGGTTGCGAGGCTGGTCGAGGGCGCGAAACGCGGCATGGCCGTCCTGCCCGCCTCCTAGCTGTGCCCGGCCGGCTTCTTCTCGCCGGCCCGGACCGGCAGCGCCACCTTGTCGATGGCGACCGGGCAATTGTAGTGGTCGGAGCGGGCGCAGTTCGGATTGTAGAGATAGTTGAAGTCGATGGTCAGCGCCGCGGGCAGGGCGCCCTTCGCCACCTCAACGTCGATATAGCGCCCGACGCCATAGGTTTCGCCGCCCGTCGTCTCGTCCATGATGAAGGCGGCGAGGCTGTCCAGCTCGGCGGGATCGTCGGTGCCGGCATACATCGGCAGCCGCACCGCGACGTCCTTCAGCGTGAAGACGGCATCGCCCGCATAGTAGAATTGCTTGTACCAGCCGCGCGAGGTCTGGAAGACTTTCGGCTCCAGCTTCGCGGCCGGCTGGAACGCCGCTTCGACGACGAACGAGGGATCGTAGGGATAATAGTCGAGCCCCGTGAACGCGGCGGCGTCGGGATTGGCGTCGTTGTAGACCGCGATGCGCATGCCGTCCTTGCCCGGCTCGATCTGCGCCACGCCGGCGCTGACGCGGACCGTCTCGCTGAGGGCATAGGGGGCGACGCCCTCGTCCAGCAGATCGACCGTGGCGCCGGGCACGTCGAGCTGCGCATGGCGCAGGTCTTCGCTCGCGGTAACGAACGGCGCCTCGGCCGAAGCGGGCGCGCTCAGCGACCATGCGTAGGTGCCGCCCTCGTTCAGCAGCCAGGCCGTCTCGCCGGGCTTCAGGTAGATCGCGTCGTCGATCTTCAGGATCGCGGTCGGCTTGGCGGCATAGGCCTCGTTGGCCTCGGCGATCTCGGCCTGCCACTTCGCTTCGGCCTCGAGGACTTCGGGCGGCGGCAACGCATCGGCGCGGGCGGCGCCCGCCATCAGCAGGGCGGCGGCGAGGACGGGGGCAAGGGCGCGCATCGCGACAGGCTCCATGGCAGGTGGCCGGGCAATCTGCCACAGATCGCCCCGGTACCGCCATGTCCCGGCCGATCCTCAAAGACGCCCGAGGCGTGCTAGCCTTGTCTTTCAATCGATCGGGGAGGATCACCATGACCGGCACCTTGACCGTCGCGCTCGCCAACCTGCTTGGGCCGGGGGGCTGGATTCCGCCGGCCGAAGTCGCCGGCTGGCGCGCCTCGCCCTTCCCGGGCGTGAAGCCGCGGGTCGCGGCCGGTATCGCGCGCCCGGCGAACGCCGCGGCGGTCGCCGAGGTGCTGAGACTGTGCGGCGCGGCCGGTCAGAAGCTGGTCGTCGCGGGCGGCCTCACCGGCCTCGTCCATGCGACCGACAGCGCGGCGGACGAGATCGTCCTGTCGCTGGAGCGCCTGACGGCGATCCGCGAGATCGATCCTGTCGGACGAACCATGATCGTCGAGGCCGGCGCGACGATCCAGGCGGTGCAGGACGCCGCCGAGGCGGCGGGGCTTTTCTATCCGGTCGACTGGGGCGCGCGGGGCTCGGCGACGGTCGGCGGCTCGCTTTCCACCAATGCCGGCGGCAACCGCGTCATCCGCTGGGGCATGACGCGCGACAGCGTGCTGGGCGTGGAAGTCGCGCTCGCCGACGGCACGCTGCTGCAAGGGCTGAACACGCTGGTGAAGAACAACGCCGGCTACGACCTGAAGGACCTCTTCGTCGGCAGCGAAGGCACGCTCGGCGTCATCACCGCCGCGAGCCTCAGGCTGCGCGAGAAGCCGCAGAGCCACATGGCGGCCTTCGCCGGCGTGCCGTCCTTCGCGGAACTGGCCGCGTTCCTCAAGGCCATGGACCGTTCGCTCGGCGGCACGCTCTCGGCCTTCGAGGTGATGTGGCCGGAGGCCTACGAGGTGCTGGTCTCGACGCCGGGCACGCAGCCGCCGCTCGCGCCGGGCAGCGCCTTCACGGTGCTGGTCGAGGCGATGGGCGGCGACCAGGAGGGCGACCAGGCGCGCTTCATGGCGGCGCTGGAGCAGGCGCTCGCCGACGGACTTATCGCCGACGCCGCCGTGGCGCAGAGCGCGCGCGAGATCGCCGCCTTCTGGGGGGTGCGCGATTCGGTGCTCAACTTCATGCGCATCCGGCCGCTCTTCTCCTTCGACGTCTCGCTGCCGATCCGCACGATGGAGAGCTACGTCGAGGATCTGCGCGCGGCCGTCGCGGCGCGCTTTGCGGGCGGGCGGACCTTCGTCTTCGGCCATCTCGGCGACGGCAATCTCCATGTCCTCGTCGCGCCCGGCGATGGCCTTCACGAGGCGCGCCACGCGGTCGAGGAACTGGTCTACGGACCGCTCGCGGCGATCCGCGGCTCGGTCTCGGCCGAGCACGGCATCGGCTTCGAGAAGCGCGCCTGGCTGCATCTGTCGCGCAGCGCCGGGGAGATCGAGGCGATGCGGCGGCTGAAATCGGTCTTCGACCCCAACGCCATCCTCAATCCCGGCCGCGTCTTCGCCGCTTGACCGGCGCGGCGGCGCGCTTCACTTGGGAGCCGGGGAAGCGATCCGGGGACCGCACAGAGTGAGCGCCATTCAACAGGCCGCGCCGCCGGCCCGCCGAATCCTGACGGCCAGCCTCGTCGGCACGGCGGTCGAGTTCTACGATTTCTACATCTACGCGACGGCGGCCTCGCTGGTCTTCGGGCCGCTGTTCTTTCCCTCGTCGTCGCCGTCGGCGCAGCTGATGCTGTCCTACGCCACCTTCGCCATCGCCTTCTTCGCGCGGCCGGTGGGGGCGGCGGCGTTCGGCCATTTCGGCGACCGCATCGGGCGCAAGTCGACGCTGGTCGCCTCGCTGCTGATGATGGGGCTCTCGACCTTCTTCATCGCCTTCCTGCCGACCTACGCGATGGCCGGGTGGGTCGCGCCGGCGCTGCTGTGCCTGCTGCGCTTCGGCCAGGGCTTCGGGCTCGGCGGCGAATGGGGCGGCGCGGCGCTGCTGGCGGTGGAGAACGCGCCGCCCGGCTGGCGCGGGCGCTACGGCATGTTTCCCCAGCTCGGCGCGCCGATCGGCTTCATCGCCGCGAACGGCCTCTTCCTGCTGCTGGGGCTGATCCTGACGCCGGAGGATTTCCTGTCGTGGGGCTGGCGGCTGCCCTTCCTCGCCTCGATCGTCCTCGTCGGCGTCGGCCTCTGGGTCCGCCTCAGCCTGACCGAGACGCCGGCCTTCGAGGCGGCGCTCGCCGCAGCGCCGCCGCCCCGCGTGCCGCTCGGCGAACTCCTGATGCGCCATCCGCTGGCGACGCTCGCCGGCACCTTCGCGGTCGTCGCCTGCTTCGCGATCTTCTATCTCACCACCGCCTTCGCGCTCGGCTACGGCACGGCGACGCTGGGCTATGCGCGCGAGACCTTTCTCTCCGTCCAGCTCGGCGCGATCGGCTTCATGGCGGCCGGTATTCTCCTCGCCGGCTGGTGGTCGGACATGGCGACGCCGCGCCGCGTGCTGATGATTGGCTGCATCCTCACGGTGGGCGCGGGCTTCCTGCTGGGGCCGATGATGGGAGCGGGCTCGCTCGTCCTCATTTGGGCATTCCTCGCGCTCGCCCTGTTCCTGATGGGCCTCGTCTACGGGCCGCTCGGCGCGTTCCTGCCGGGCCTCTTTCCGGCGCGGGTGCGCTATACCGGCGTCTCGATGGCCTTCAATGTCGGCGGCATCATCGGCGGCGGTCTCGCCCCGATGGCCGCCCAGATGCTGGCCGAGGCCGGGGGCCTCGCCTATGTCGGGCTCTATCTCAGCGCCGCGGCGCTGATCAGCCTTCTGGCGCTGGCGACGCTGCGGCGGCCGGCCCTCTAGGCGCGGCGGTCAATCGAACAGGCGCCGCTCGATCCGCTCGCGCAAGGCCCGGTCGATGCCCAGCGTGTCCCGCAGATAGGTCTCCACGCCGCCATAGGCCGCCTCGATCACGCCGAACGCCCGGTCGAGATATTCGGCCTCGACGCCCATCAGGACATGCATGGTGTCGAGGTCCGGCGCGCGGCCGCGCTGCTTGGCGATCTCCTCGGCCCAGAGCGGGGCGTGCACGGCGAAGCTGTCGGGGTCGTTGGTCAGCAGGTAGTCGGCGACGATGTCGTCGCGGTGCACGCCGGCGACGAGGTGGGTCAGCGCGACGATCAGGCCCGTGCGGTCCTTGCCCGCGGCGCAGTGGACGACGACCGGGCCATCGCTCTCGGCCAGAGCCTGGAAATAGCGCGCATAGAGATCGTGCAGCCGCGGCAGCGTCGGCGCGCGTTCGTAGTAGCGGCGATGATAGCCGCGGATCCCCTCGGCCGAGAGATCCCACTCCTCCATGAAGCCGTGCCAGCTTTCCTTGCCGGCCCCCTCGTCGTCGTCGTGGTTCTCGATGACCGCGGCGTTGAAATCGGTCCAGCGGCGCGACGGCATGCGGGTCCGCTCCTCCGGCCGGCGCAGATCGACGATGGCCCCGATCCCCAGGCCCGCAAGATGGTCGAGATCCTCGTCGCTGGCATGGGCGTAATGGGCGGAGCGGAAGAAGCGTCCCCGCGCCATCCGCCCGGCATGTCCGCGATAGCCGCCGAAGTCGCGAAAGTTGCGCACGCCCTCGAAGGCGCGCTTGCGGCTGAAGGAGTTGGGCATGGCGGACCTTGCTGGGCTGATTCCGGCTGGCGCCTTTCTAGAGCCCTTTGCGTTCCGATGGAATCGGAACGGGGCTCTAGGTCTTTGATCGAGCATCATCTTTTCGAAGAACCGGAGTCCACTTCTTCGGATGATGCTCTAGCTGCGCGTCCGGCCGGCTGTCCGCAGCGCTCAGTAGCGGAGCGCCACCGACAGGCTGGCGCTATAGACGAGATCGTCTCCGAAACGCGCCGTGTAGCCGACAGGGTTGGCGATCCCGTCGGGCAGGACGAGCGTGGAGAGCGTGCCGCCCTCCAGCAGGCCGACCGATCCGCCGAGCCTGAGGGCGATCGCATCGCCAGGCGTGAAGATCCCGGTCAGGCCGACCACCCAGGTGTCGGTCTGCGAGGTGAAACCCGCGGAAGCGCCCTGGTCCCAGGTCAGACTGCCCGCCAGCGTGAAGACGTCGGAAACCTGGTGCGCCGCACCGGCCGTCACCGTCCAGCTGTCCTCCCAGAGCAGCGTGAGGCCGCTGACCGCAAAGGCCTGGGTGCAGAGCGGGGTCCCGGCGGCACAGAGCGGCATCGAGCCGGCGACGCTCCAGTCGGTCCATTTGACCGCGGCGAACGCCAGCCAGCCGGGCGCGACGCCGGACTGCACCTTGAGCTCAGCCGATTGCGGCATCGCGATGGAGCCGTAGACGGGTGTGCCGGCGAAGCCGCCAACCGACACCTCGCCGTCCATGTCGTAGTCGATCTGCGACTGGTAGATGAGGCTGGCGCGCAGGGCATAGGCCGGGATTTCATAGGCCAGGCCGGCGCGCCAGCCGATGGCGCCGTCGCTGACCTCGGTCGTGCGCGAGATACCCGGCCCGCCGCTCTGGATGAGCTCGTAGCGGATCTGCTGATGCGACAGGCCGGCCAGAACGCTGAGCCGGCCTTCGTCAATCGGCAGCGCGAGTGCGCAGGTCGCGCCGAGATCGCGCGAGGAGAAGTGCTGTTCGATGGCGGAAAAGGCATAGGTCCAGGCCGAGCCGTAGTCGGCGTGACCGCCCCATGGCTCGCGATAGGCGGCGGCGCAGCGCACCGCGTCGCCGAGACGCAAAGCGACACCGAAGCGCGGCAGCGCGAAGGGCGCGGCCTCGTCGGCGTCGGGACTGGGTCCGAGGACGCCGACGATCCGGCCGAGCCTGCGCTCCGGGCGGATGTGGCGCACGGCGGCCTCGACCGTCACCGGCCCTTGCGAGAACAGGATGTCCCAGTCCTGCTCGCCGGTGTCGTATCCGCCTGCCGACGCCGGCCCGGCGAGGGGTAGCGCGGCCGCCAGGACGGCGCAGAACGAGGCGGCTGCCCGGCGCAGACCGGAGGATGACCGGCCGTTCCGGCCGGCCGCTGGAGCGCTGACGACCATCGCATTCCTCCTGACGCGCTCGCCGCCTATTCCAGTCGAACGCCGATCGCATAGACGGTGAGGTTCGCGGGCGAGGGTTCGAGATGGGCCTTGCCCACCCCCGACCACGAGGCCGCGCCGTCCGGATAGCTGGCCGTCAGCAGGTTGCCGATGCCATGCCAGTTCACCCGCGCGCCGCCGCCGATCATCGTCCAGGGCGCGGGAACGGAGACCGACGCGGCCGGCGCATCCGATACCTGGCTCTGTCCGGTGAAGATCGCCGTGGAGAGCTTCGCGCCGCTGCGCGCTTTCAGGCTGATGACATAGACGGTGACCGACGCGCGGCTGATCTTGATGTGATCCTTGGCTCGCGCGGCCCAGGCCTGCTCGCCGTCGGGATAGCTCGCCGTCAGCAGACTGCCGACGGGCGTGACGATCTGGCCAGCGTGGCTTGGGTCGGTCTCCCAGTTCACGCGCGCCCCGCCACCGGTCATGACATAGCCCGGTCGCGAAGCCTCGAAGCTCGCTTCGGGGTGGGACGCATAGCCGCTGGTCATCTCATCGACCGCGACGTCCCACTGGTTCGACGGATCCTGGATCGCGACCGCGTAGGCGAAGACGCGATGCGTGTCGGCGGCGATGTGATCCTTCGAACGCGCCACCCAGCAGTTCGCCTCGGGATAGGAGGCGGTGAGCAGCGCGCCGGGCCCGGTCCATTCGACCCTTGCGCCGCCCGAGACGATCTTCCACCCCTCCGGCACGCAGGCGCGCGCCTCGGCGTGCTGGGCCGGCGCGCTTGCGGCCTCGAAGATCCGCACATGAAGCTTCGGATCGACGGCGCGGCTGCGTTGCGCGAGCGCGTCGCTCGCACCGGGCAGGGCGCAGAGGCCCGTCACGAGAGAGGCTGCCAGCGCGGCGCGCCAGAGGCGTTGGGACATGGCCGATGCTCCTTTGCGATCGCCGACACCGGCGGCGTCGGTCCGTTGCAATGGGCCGCGGCCGCGCCCCCTGTCCGGCCGCCGCCGCTTACTTCTTGCAGGCGTCGATCTTCGGCTGGACCTTGGTCGACATCTCCATCATCGCCTTCTGGAATTCTTCCTGCGTGGCGAAGCCGGCGGCCTTCATCGCCTCTTCCATCATCTTTTCGGCGTTGGCGGGATCGGCCTTCGCCTTCTCCTCGAGGTCGGCCATGGCGACCATGAAGGCGACGATCTTGGGATCGCCTTCGCTCAGCATGGCGTCGACCTGGCACTCGCAGGACTCGGGTTTGGAATCGCCGGCCTTGCAGAGCTCCACCAGCTTGGCGCGCTGGGCGGAACTGGCGCCGCCGCCGCCGCAGGCGGCCAAGAGGAGGGCCGCCGACGACAGGGCGGCCAGGGCGATCGTTCTGTTGCGCATGCTGAAAACTTCCTTGCTGCTGCCCCTCGGCGCGACGCCGCGCGGGCTGTTATCCCCGGTCACAGTGTCGCAACCGCGCCGGGCCGCTTTGACGAAGATCAACCGCGGCGCGCGAAATCGCCGCCGCGCCGGCCGCGAGGAGGGCCGGAAAGTCGGAAGAGACCTGAAAGACATGGAGCGGGCGAGGCGATTCGAACGCCCGACCCCAACCTTGGCAACGCTGCCAGAGCTGTTTTACAGACTTGGACAGGCTTGGACAGAACTGGAATAGTTGAATAATATCAGATATTTACCTTGTATTGCCTTGCATGGGGTATTCTGGCCTTGGCATAATCGGTGGACACCAGGTGGACATCATTATCGGGCAGGCAAGACACGGATGGGACGGGAGAATGGGGTCAAATTGACCCAGAAAGTGGTGAGCTCCGCTCTCCCAAGGGCGGCCCGCTATGACCT
>OEIV010001330.1_pt1 | contig 11522 bp, 13 predicted proteins | sample 1539231 | NCBI WGS metagenome assembly OEIV01 (sample SAMN03794762, study PRJEB22550) | activated sludge metagenome | feature: wastewater treatment plant; material: activated sludge; isolation source: Wastewater treatment plant of a petroleum refinery complex | place: Argentina: Buenos Aires ... | reverse complement strand
GCTGGATTTGTGGCGCGACGCCCGGCTCACGTGAGCCGGGCGAGGATTGAAACGAACTCAAGTGGCTAGACGAGGCCTCGGCCGGGCGAGGATTGAAACGGCGCCTACGATGCTGACCATTTCGTGGCCACCATCGAAGCGGCGGGCGCCGAAGCGGTGATTCCGCCCCGATCCAATCGCCTGCGGCTTGCTATTGCTCCGTTGAATAAGTTAAAGTGTGCCATCAAGTGTGTGCATTATTTAGCCAGGAGGTCGCCATGCAAACCTTCACCATCCGCGATCTGAGGGACCGAACCGGAGACTTGGTGCGCGATGCCGAGGCCGGCAAGTTATCGGTTGTGACTAAGCATGGTCATCCGGTGTTCGTCGCGGTGCCATTCGACGAGTTGCTGTTGAAGAACGGCATCAATGTTGCGCTGGCGGTCAAGCTATTCGACGAAGACCGCATCACGTTGGCGCAGGGCGCCAAATTGGCTGCCATGAGCTTGTCGGAATTCATCGATCTGTTGGGCAGCATGCAAATTGCCGTTGCACGCTACGCGCCCGGCGAACTGGATCGGGAAGTTGACGCCTTCGAATAGACTCGTCGTGGCCGATGCCGGACCGCTGATTGCCCTAGCTCGGCTGGAACAATTGGCGCTGCCCGCCAAGTTATTCCGGGTCATGGTGACGTCCACTGTTCTGGCGGAGTGCGAAGTCAAGCCCGATTGCGACGAGGGCCTAGCCATCCGGAATGCTGTTGATCGACGTTTGTTTCGCCTGATCGATGCGCCGGATATCGATTGCGCCTGGGGTATCGATGCCGGAGAGGCCAGCGCCATCGCTGTTGCTCTGGAGGTGGGTGGCGGCGTGCTCATTGACGATAAAGCCGGACGTGCCGTCGCGTCCCGGCTCGGATGTCCCTTGCTCGGCACGGTTGGTGTTCTTGTCCTCGGAAAGCGCAAAGGGCTCGTTGCGGAGGTTCGGCCCTTGCTGGATCGCTTGCGACAATCGGGCTACTTTCTGGGCGATGCGCTTGTCGTCGACGCATTGCGGCTTGCCGGCGAATAGCCGCCCGCGTCGTGGCCGACCTGTTGCCGCCGCTACGCCCAATTCCGATCAAGGACCGTCTGTCGATTCTCTACATCGAGCGTGGCAACCTGGATGTCATCGACGGTGCGTTCGTCGTTGTCGATGTGACGGGCGTTCGCACTCATGTTCCGGTCGGCGGCGTCGCCTGTGGCCGATGTGTTCAAGTTCGAAACTGTCGTGCCGGTGGCGGCAAAGAAAGTCGGGAATCCGGAACGCGAAGTGCGGTTACGATGCTGCGATGGCCTTGAGCGCCGGCGCCGGATTGGCGGCGCGCTCGCCGAGGCGGCGCAAGGCGGCGGTAACGCCGTCGTCGTGGATCTCGATCTTGAAGGGGATCATGCTTCTGCCCTATACTGCATTGAGGCGGTTGTTTCCAATGGGAATGGTTAGGGTTGGCGTGCCAGCACTATGATCCGGTTCGAATCCGGCGCCGCCTCACCTCTTCAATTCCACGTAACGCGCTGTTTCGGTCACGACATTGTCGGGGGCCAACATTCCACCTGTGCGCACGAAGTTCGAGGCGAGCTTGTTCCGCTGGCCATCAATGCGCACCTTCGACGTGTAGTTGACCCGCACGGCCACCTTGCCGATCCCCTCGGGTGCGTCGAACACGTAGATCAGCGCGGTGTCCTTTGGCCCGGCGGCGGATACATAGCAGTGGCAACCCCAGCCATTGGGCGGTGCGTTGGTTTGCCAAAATGAGTGGTCCTTGGGCAGCACCAGGCCGTTCCAGGCCACATGCCAGGGGCGCGGATGCAGCACGCCGTCGGCGTGGTGATACTTGATGTAGGGGCGGAAGTCGGCCAGGTCCGGGTCGTTGATCTGCGCCCAGCGCCCGGCGGCATAACTGGTGGCCATGTTGGTCTGAAAGATCACCCGCGTGCGCGGGGATGAACCGTCACGAAGCTTCTGACCGTCTTTGCGTCGACCACGAGCTTGCGGAAATCGTCCCCAGCGATACTGATGCCGTCGGCGACCTCTTTGCCATCGTACTTGGGCTTGACCGCCAGATCGATATCGCGCGACGTCATCGTCTACAATGGACCGATGAAATGGCTTGCTTCGCTGATCATTCCGGTGTTGTTCGTCGCCCGGCCGCTGCCGATGCTCGCGCTCGCCGTAGTCGCCATCGTCGCCGGCGTCATCGCGCGCGGCGCGCGGCCATGGCGTCGATAGCGGTGCCTTCCATGACCTGCTGCCCGAAAGCGGCAAGCGCGACATCGGTTTCGTCGACTTCTATGTTTCCCGTGTGCGCGGGGGTGAACCGGCCCGCGTCGTCGTCATGTCGTTAGCCGCGTGTACCGACGTTTCCCAATGGGCAGGTTTTAGGCGCTTCGACATTGCCGGCCAACGTGGAGGCACGTGAAAGTCAGCCACGGCGGCACGCCGGTGGTCGTTGCAAACATTCACCTTCTTGGCAAGCGCGCTCGTGTAGATTGAAATCCGAACGGCCCGTCGGGGGCCGCGATTTCGGGAGATCGGACATGGGTTTGCTTGATCAGGTGGCGGGGCAGGTACTGGGTGGCTTGACGGGCGGCGGTGGCGGCGGGCAGGCCGATTTGCTGAAGATCGTCATGAGCCTTATTCAGGGCCATGAGGGTGGGCTGGGCGGTTTGCTCGGCAAGTTCAACCAGGCCGGGCTGGGCCAGCAGGCCGCGTCGTGGGTGGGCACCGGCGCGAACATGCCGCTGTCCGGCGACCAGCTCCAGTCGGCGCTCGGGGCGGATGCGATCGGCGACATCGCCGGCAAGCTGGGCATGTCGGCGGGCGATGCCTCAGGTGCCCTGGCCAATCTGCTGCCGGGTTTGATCGACCAGTTGACGCCCCAGGGCCAGGTGACGGAAGGCGATGCGTTGAGCCAGGGCCTGGCGGGGCTGGCCGGCAAGCTGCTCGGCTGAGGCCGGCGCGCACGACTTATTCGGCGCGGTATTTCTCGATCAGCCGATAGACCTGGCGTTCGCTGACGCCCAGCACGGCGGCGGTCCGTTGCCGGTTGCCGCCGTGGCGGGCCATGACCTGGCGCAGGTATTCCTGCTCGATCTGTTCGAGCGTCGGCTCCTGGCCGAAACGCAGCACGACTTCGCCGGACTGGTCGCGCGGGATGAAGGCCAGATGCTCGGTGCGCACTTGGCTGCCGGGGCGGGCGAGGATGACGGCGCGTTCGATGGCATTGCGCAGTTCGCGGACGTTGCCCGGCCAGGCGTAGGCGGTCAGCAGCTTGAGGGCATCCAGCGCCAGCGTCATGGGCGCGGTACGGGTGAGCAGGGCGATGAAATGCCGGGCCAGCGGCTCGATGTCCTCGCGCCGCTCGCGCAGCGCCGGCACGGTGATGACGAAACGCGACATGCGGAAATAGAGGTCGCTGCGGAAGCTGCCGTTGCGGCTCATCGCGGCGAGGTCGCGGTTGGTCGCGGCGATGAAGCGGGCATCGGCGGTCAGCGTCTTGTTGCCGCCGAGACGGCGGAAGGTGCTGGTTTCCATCACCCGCAGCAGCTTGGCCTGGATGGCCGGGCCGGCATCGCCGATTTCGTCGAGGAACAGCGTGCTGCCGGCGGCTTCCTCGATCAGGCCCTTTTTCTGCCGGTCGGCGCCGGTGAAGGCGCCGCGCTCGTGGCCGAACAGTTCCGATTCGAACAGGTTTTCCTGCAGGCCGCTGCCGTCGATGGCGACCAGCTCGCGGTTGGCGCGCGGGCTGCGGTCATGCAGGGCCTGCGCCACCATTTCCTTGCCGGTGCCCGATTCGCCCAGGATCAGCACCGTGGTGTCGGTGGGGCCGACGGCGTCGATCATGGCCTGCACTTCGCGCATGGCGGCGCTGTCGAACACCAGCGGTCCCGGCCGGTGCGAGGCCAGCTGGTTGCGGTAGAAGCCGATCGATTCGCGCAACTCGGCGGTTTCCAGCACCCGCCGCACCGTCAGTTCCAGCTCGTCGACGTTCACCGGCTTGGTCAGGAAGTCGGCCGCGCCCTCGCGGATGGCGCTGACGGCGTTGGGAATCGAGCCGTAGCCGGTGAGCACGATCACCGGATACTGGTTGCGGATTTCGCCGAGGATGTGGGCGGCGTTACTGTCGGGTAGCTTGAAGTCGAGAATGATGGCGTTGGGTTCGATCTCGCCCAGCCGCTGCTGCGCTTCCGCCCAGGAGCCGGCGCCGACGGCGGCGAAGCCCATGCCTTCCATCTGCCGGCGCAGCAGGCCGTTGAAGATGGCGTCGTCGTCGATGATCAGCAGCGTTTTCTTCTTCATGCCGATTGTTCCAGCGCGGTTTCGGCCAGGGGCAGCACGATGCGGAAGCGGGAGCCTGTGCCTGGCGTGCTCTCCACCTCGATGTTGCCGCCCATGCGCTCGACGAGGCTGCGGACGATGGTCAGGCCCAGGCCGGTGCCGGCGACACCGTCGGCGCGCCGGCTGAAGAAGGGATCGAAGATCCGGGCAAGGTGTTCGGCGCTCATGCCGATGCCTGTGTCGGCGATCTCGATCACGGCGCGGCCGTCCCGCCGCGCCAGGCGGGCGGTCAGCGTGCCGCCGGCGGGCATGGCGTGGTGCGCGTTCTGCATCAGGTTGAGGAAGATCATGCGGATCTCGGCCTCGTCGGCGAGCACCCGCGACTGACTTTCGGGCAGATCGACGTGCTGGGTGATCTTGCGGCTGGTGGCGTCGAATTCGAGCAGGCGCAGCGTGTCGTTCAGGGCTTCGTCGAGCACCACCAGTTGCAGGCTGTGCGTGGGCGGCCGGGCCAGCAGCAGCAGGCGGCGGGTGACGGCGATGCAGTTGTCGATTTCCTGGTCGATCAGGCCCATGTAGTCGATGATCTGCTCGGGTGCGATGCGCTGCTCGCGCACTTCGCGCGTCAGCCCCTGCACGCCGAGCCGTACCGAGGCGAGCGGATTGTGGATCTCGTGGGCGATGCCGGCGGCCAGCAGGCCCAGTTCGGAGAGCCGCTGCTCGTGCGAAATGCGCGCGGCCTGGCCGAGGTCGCGCACCGATTCGACCACGTAGCGTTCCGTCCGTCCGTCCTGCTCGATCTCGACCAGCACCGCGTTGACCTCGACGGGGAAGCGGGCGCCGTCGGCGCGCTGGTGATGGGGGCTGGCCTTCAGCGCCTCGCCCACCGTCTTCAGTTCGTGCAGCGGGCATACCACCATGGTCGGCGCGCAGGGTTCGTCGCGGCCGTGGCTGCCGTGGTGGCAGGGCGCGTCGACGATACTTTCGACCGGGCGGCCGACCTGCTGGCAGAAGGCGCGGTTGGCCAGCACCACGGCCTTGTCGCGGACGCGGATGACGCGCACGCCGTCGGGCAGTCCGTCGATGACCTGCTGCAGGTAGGCCTGGCGCGCGCGCACCAGCGCCATCTGCGCTTCCAGCCGCCCGGCCATGCGGTTGAAGCGCTCGCCGAGCTCGGTCAGCTCGTCGTTGCCGTCGAGGCGGACGCGCCGGTCCAGGCGGCCGGCTTCGATGGCGGCGCTGGCTTCGCCCAGCAGGGCCACTGGCGCCAGCACCTGGCGGTTGAGCGAGCGCCACAGCACGATCATGATCAGCGCCAGCACCGCCACGCCGGCGACGGCAAAGGCGGCGGCGCTGCGCCAGGCATGGGCGCGGATGCCGCTGGCGTCGTAATCGACGACAAGGATGCCGTTCACCGGGTGGCTGGCGGCTTCGCCGTGACAGGACGCGCAGGGCGGCTTGTTGCGCACCGGGTTGACGGAGCGCAACACCTCGCGGCCGTCATCGGTGAGCGCGAACTCGGCGGAAGGCTTGGCGTCGGCGGCCGGCACCAGCGCGGCCAGGCGCTGGCCGAGCTTGGCGGGCGTCGAGGCGAAGCGGACATCGCCGGCCGGATTGAGGATCATTACGCTGTCGATGCCGGACTGGCCGCCCAGCCGGGTGACGATGTCGGCCAGCCCGGGCACGTCGCGCTTGAGCATGGCGTTCTCGAGCGCCGCCTGCAGCAGCAGGTTGAAGCCGAGCGAGGTGCGGCTGCGCTCGCCGATCAGTTGGTCGCGGTAGACGGTGAGGAAGACCGCCAGCAGCAATGCGGACAGCAAGGCGGCGGCGACCAGCAGCCGCGTCAGGATGCGGCGCTTCAGGGGGGAGAACGCGACGGCCGTCATGGGCCCAGTTTAGCGCGGCGGCGCTGGCCGGTCGGCTACCAGCTCGGGCCGTGCGCGCCCGGCATGAAGGCGACGGGCTGCTCCGTGGCCCCTGGCGTCGGTCGCAGGCGCGCTTCGATTTCCTCGCGGGTGGGACGGGGCTCGTCGAGTTGCGTGGCCATCAGGTCGCGCACGCCGTTCACCCAGGCCGCGGTCAGCACCGCCAGCCCGGCGTAGAACGGCGATTCGCCGCGGGCGGCGACGCGCGCGGCGAACTCGGGCAGCCAGCGCAGTGTGTGTTCGTCGAGGAGGGCTGCCAGCCGCCGCCAGGAGTCAGCCGTGGCGGCACGCCGCGCGGCCTTAGCCAGATGGAGCAGTTGCAGCACCAGATGGTCGTCGGGCCGCTGGCGCCAGTCCGGCGTCGCCAGCCCCGCCGCGGCGTGGATGTCGCGCCACTGGAACATCGCGGCCTGGCAGGTCAGGTGGTCGTCGTCGGTCCACACCGACTCGTGGGGCGAGGCGCCGTAGGCGCCGGTCAGGTAGATGGCGGCATATTCGGCGGCCAGGGCGTCGAGGTCGGCGGGTGTGATATCCACCGGTAGGTGGGCGACGCCCTCGGCCATCGCCTGCCACGCCTCGACGGCGCCGGCGGTGGCGGGCATCAGGCCCAGGCAGGCGGGGAAATCCGCCTCCCGCAGCGCCGCGATCATGTCCGCGGTCAGCTCGCGGTCGTGCAGCGCCGCCAGCGACTCGGCGTCCTCGGCGATGACGTCGCCGATACTGGCGGCGATCGCGGCGTTCACACCTTGCCCTTGCTGTGCGGCACGAAGACGATCGACGGGTTGGTCAGCTCCGGGTTGGCCATGTTCTTCACCTGTCGCACCGGTTTTTCGTTGGGGCCGATGGCGGTGGTTTTCCAGGTGCCGGCGCGCAGCTGGTCGATGGGGCCGATGTCGAGCACGCGCATCATGCAGGCCATCACGCAGTAGGGTTTGCGGCCGGCCTCGATCTCGTCGACGCACATGTTGCACTTCTTGACGATCCGCGCCCGCGGGTCCCATTGCGGCGCGCCGTAGGGACAGGCGGCCTCGCAGCGGCGGCAGCCGATGCACAGCGTGCTGTCGATATCGACGATGCCATCGGCTTCGCGCTTCCAGATCGCGCCGGTCGGACAGGTCGGCAGGCAGGCCGGTTCCGCGCAGTGGTTGCACGACATGTTGACCTTATAGGCATACACGTCCGGATAGTGGCCGCCCTCGATGTACATGACGCGGCGGAAGCGCGGGCCGGGCGGCAGGCCGTTCTTGTCCTTGCAGGCGATTTCGCAGGCGCGGCAGCCGATGCAATCGACGTTGTGATGCACGAAGCCCAGCTGTATCGCCGGCTTCACGGGATGGTAGGTCTGCGCCACCTTGCGTTCGAGGGCGGCCTTGACTTCTTGCTTGTCGAGTTTGGTCGTCATGGCATGGTCCTCACGCATCGCGGCGGAAGATCATGGCGCGCGCGGTCGCCTTGACGTCCCAGCCGGGGCGGTGGTCGAGATCGGTCTTTTTCACGTTGACCAGGATGGTGTTGTAGGCGAAGGCGCCAGCCGGGCTGGGCTCGTCGAGCGTCAGGAAGTCCGGGTTGCCCGAGCGGTCGACGCCGTTCTTGTCGCGATCCATCCATGCCCCCTCGTGCAGCGCGACGACGCCGGGCATGCAGCGCTCGGTGACGTAGAGCGGCACCACCACGCGGCCACGGTCGTTCCAGGCCTCGACGATGTCGCCGGTCTTCAGCCCGAGCTTGCGGGCGTCCGCGGCGTTCATGGTCAGTTCCTGCTGGTAGGTCTCGCGCAGCCAGGGAATGTTGTTGAAGATGGAATGCGTGCGCCAGCGCGGGTGCGGCGTGATCATGTGGAAAGGATGGTCCTTGGTCTTGGTCGGATGGTTCAGCGACTCGAAGGGTTCGATCCACTTCGGAATGGCTGGAATCGGCGCGCCGTAGCGGGTCTTGGTCCAGTCCTGGATCTGCGCCAGTTCCGTGGACAGGATCTCGATCTTGCCGGAAGCGGTCTGGAAAGGCTCGCCGTGCTCGATCTGTGCCCTGAAGGCAATGTGCGGCTGGTCGAGGACAAACTTGTAGACGCCGCGCTGCTTGAACTCCTCCCAGGACATGGTGACGCCCTGGTGGTTCTGTACTTTCTTCCACCAGTCGACGAGATAGGCCTCGTCCACGGCGTCCGGGTTCTGGAAGTAGGCGCGGTCGGCCTTCGGGTTGTAGCGCTTGCCGAAGTTCGCCACCGAGGGATCGAGCTGCTCGATGCGATAGGCAAGTTCCGTGTAGACCTGCAAGTCGGTCTTGCTCTCGCCCATCGGCTCGATGGTCTTCGGCCGGTGGATGTAGTAGTGGCCCTTGTACCAGGGCAGGGCGACGTCATGGCGCTCGAAGTGCGTGGCGATCGGCAGCAGCACGTCGGCCCACAGGCCCGAAGGCGTGATGGTCGAGTCGGAGCAGACCACGAGTTCGAGCTTCTTGACCGCCTCGATTTCCTTGTTGATGTTGGTCAGTTGGTTGAACCAGTCCGAGCCGTGCCAGAAGATCGCCTTGATGTTGGGAATCTTGCCGTCGAGTTCGTCGTCGCGCGGCCAGCAGCCGATTTCCTCGCGCTTGACGTTCGGGTAGTTGAGCACGCAGTGGGCCCAGCGGTCCGACTTGATCGAGGCCCACCAGACGTTGGCGTACTCGTCGTAAGGGTAGGCGATCGACTCGGCGTGCCAGCCCTTGCCGACGCCTTCGGCGCAGCCGCCGAGGATGCCGATGTTGCCGGTCATCGCCTGCAGGGCGGCCGCCATGCGGTTGTACTGTTCACCGTAGGCATTGCGGCCGGGGCTCCACGAGGCCTTCAGCGCCGCCGGCTTGGTGCGCGCATACATGTCGGCCAGCTTCCTGATGTCCGCCGCCGGCACGCCGCAGATCGTCTCCGCCCACTCCGGCGTCTTCGGCGTGTTGTCGTACTTGCCGAGGATGTAGTCCTTGAAGTTCTCCTTGTCCTTGGCCCAGTCCGGCATGGTGCCGGCATCCATGCCCTGGCAGAACTTGTCGATGAACTTCTGGTCGTGCAGGTTGTTGGCGAAGACGTAATGCGCCATGCCGGCCAGCATGGCCGCGTCGGTGTTCGGCCGGATGGGAATCCACCAGGCATCGTAGGCGGCGCAGGAGTCGGTGTATTGCGGATCGACGACGACGAACTTGCAGCCGCGCTGCTTGGCCAGGCGCATGTAGTAGAAGGTGTTGCCGCCGTGGAAGGTGTAGGCGGGATTCCAGCCCCACATGATGACCAGCTTCGAGTGGGCGAAAGTATCGTCCTCGTTGCCGTCCTCGATGGTGCCGAAGGTCCAGCGCGAACTGGTGGTGGTGCCCTGGTAGCTTGGCACCGACCACGAGTTGGTGCGGCAGCCGAACATGCCGAGGAAGCGCGCCAGCAGGCCCTCGATCTGGTCGGATTTATGCAGCACGCCGTAGGAGGTGCCGGCGTAGGCCTGGTCGAGGATCGCGGTGGGACCGTACTTCTGCTTGAGCTCGACCATCTTCCTGGCGACGTGGTCGAGGGCTTCGTCCCAGGAGACGCGCTTGAACCTGCCTTCGCCGCGCTCGCCGACGCGCATCATGGGATAGAGCAGGCGTTCCTGCGAGTAGAGGCGCGCCCGATACGAGCGGCCGCGCAGGCAGGCGCGCAGCTGCGGCACCTCTTCGGTCTCGAAGCCGAAGGCGCCGCCGGCCTGGTAGCGGCCGTCGTCGGTCGAGAGGCGGACGATGACGTCGCCCTTCTTGTGCGCGACCAGCATGTGGCGCGAGCCGCAGTTGTGGTCGCAGGAGGTGACGACGGTAGTGAGATCGTTGTCGCGCGGATAGGGTTCGTAGGCGAAGGCCTGCGCGTCGCGCGCTTCCAGGCCGTAGCGGAACAGGCCGGCCGTGGCGGCGCCGGCGGCGGCCGTCTTGAGGAAGCCGCGACGGGCGGGATTGATCAGGTCGGCGATGGCGTTGCGGAGTTCGGGGCTGTTCATGGCGGCAATCTCAACGGTTCACGACGGCCGTCGGCTTGGCGAAGCGCGGCTCGGAATGGGTGGGCCGGTCCTTGGCCCAGTCGGGCACATCGGGCGCCATCTCCGGCCAGGGATGGCGCGGGTACGGGTAGGCGATGCGATACCAGGCGCGGCCGCCGTGGCAGCCGTGGCAGACATCGGCGTTGCCCTTGCCCGCCGCCTCGATCGCTTCGGCGTCGAGGTAGCTGACGTTGTGGCGGTTGGTGCGGATGTTGGCGTGGCAGACCAGGCAGTCGTTGCCCATCTGCTCACCGACTTCCTGCCACGGCCCGGGCAGGCCCATGACCGTGAAGTTCATCTGGCCGTGACATTTCAGGCAGACGGTCTCCGGATTGACCTGCTTGCGCAGTGTGATCGCCGTGGTGTCCTGGCTGGCGTCGGCCGACGATCCGGGGGCTTCCTCGCGCGGTTCGTGGCCCTGGTGGCAGGTATTGCATTGAAGCCGCATCAATTGCTTGGCCAAGGGTGTGTCGAGATGCCGCCGGTGGAAAGTGTCCTGCTCGCCCGTGTAGGTCGAGAGCTGTTGGTACCAGGCGCGGGCGTCCTTCGCCGGCAGGCCGGCCGGACTCTGCTCGCGCACGCGGCCGTCGAGGATTTCGCGGTGGCAGGCCAGGCATTGGTCGTCCGTCGCCGACTCGGCGGCGGGCTGGAAATGCAGGGGGCTGTAGACGGCGCGCAGATAGTCCTGCCCGGTGCTGGCGGCAGACGCCGCGGCCGGCGAGGGCGCCACGCCGAATACGGCGCTGACGATGGCGATGGTGATGCCGATCACGGCGGCGATGATCCAGTCCTGTTTCGACATGGTGACGAGCTTTCTTTTCTAGCGTTTCCCGGCGGCAGGCCGACTCGCATGCCAGCCCCGGATATCGTAAGGCCCGGGCATGCCGGGCACGGTGAATGGCGTGTACCAGTTGCCCTGGTCGCGCATGAACTGGTCGACGCTCGCCGGCGTCGGTTTGCTGATGCCATGCCAGGCATCGGCGCCCGGCGCGGTGGCTGTGGTGATGGTCGGCGCCTCGGCGGGGCGCATGTTCGGCGCCAGGCCCGCGATGGGCGCCGCGGTGGCGGACCCCGCGCCGGCGAATATCGACAAGGCGGCACCGATCAGCCCTGCCTGTCTCGCGCATGCAATGATTCTCATGACTGATGATCTTCCCGGAAAAAAGGATGGGGGTTGCCCCCCATCCTCAAGCAGAAACTGCCATCGCAGCTTACTTCTTGCCTTCCATGCCGGACATGCCGCTCATGCCGGACATGCCACTCATGCCCTTCTGAC
>OEIV010001328.1_pt1 | contig 11533 bp, 10 predicted proteins | sample 1539231 | NCBI WGS metagenome assembly OEIV01 (sample SAMN03794762, study PRJEB22550) | activated sludge metagenome | feature: wastewater treatment plant; material: activated sludge; isolation source: Wastewater treatment plant of a petroleum refinery complex | place: Argentina: Buenos Aires ... | reverse complement strand
CGGAGTGTACAGATCCGCGCGGCAAAGAGCATCGCCGGAGTCAGGCGGCGCGGGTGTTCAATTCGAAAGCGATATCGCCAAGGCTGAGCAGCGCGCCGACCATCTCGCCGGGCTGACCATCCATCGCCCGGGCGGCGTCGCCGAGGAAGGCGCGGACCTGGCGAGGGCCTTCTTCGGCGTAGAAGCTCGCGGGGCGGAGCACGCCGAGGCTGTTGCTACAGACGACGCGGCCGCCGTCGTCGCGGGCGGCCAGGGCGAGGGCGACATGGTCGATGCCGTAGGGACGTCGCATCGCGCCCATGGCATCGCGCACCCAGGCGATGACGTCATCGACGAGCGCATCGGCACTGCCGGCGGCGGAGTCCAGGCGCCAGCAGGCCTCGCGGACACCAACCCCGTCCCGAATGAGCCGTTCCACCTTCCGGTGCGCCGAGGACCTGCCGAAGAGCGCCATCACTGGAGTAATCGGCAGGCGGCGGCGGGACTTGGTGACAACTGGGTGGTGAAAGGAGCCAAGCGGTGGCCGCGGAGGCTGGGGCACAGTACACTGCCGTGCGGTGGATAACGACTTCAATATCGATTTGAGCGAGATCGCATCGACGATTCGCAGCCACGACGTCATCGTCCTGAGATTCGTGACCGTCGGCCAACGATTGCTCCTCGACTTCCGATCCAGCGACATCGACGGGCCGGCGGTCCGGCTGGTGGAACCCGTGAAGAGCGTGCAGGAGCGCTACGCCAGCCTGCGCAAGATCCGGCCGCGCTTCCGCGACCCCGAGAAGATCGTGATGGTCTATTGGCCGCGCTTCACGCGGTCGCTCGGCGAAACGGAGGCCTGGCGCGAAGTGAACGCCCGGCTCGTGGACAGCGGGCACCCTGAATCGGTGCGCGAAGCCGAACAGGCACTCGCGGAACTGGTCGCCGCCGAGAACGCGCACCAGCTTGCGGCGGTGCGCGGCGGCGAAGGCTTCAAGACACTCTGGGACGCCTCGCCGGCGAAACGGTAGTCAGCTGGAACGCTCCGAATTCCGCCGGCTCGTGCGCGAAGCGGTGGCCTCGCTGCCCAAGGAACTCCTCAAGAACGTCCACAACGTCGACATCGTGATCGAGCGGCGGCCGCCGGCGCGCGAACGGAAGCAGGCGGGTCTCGGCCCCGGCGGGCTGCTCCTCGGGCTGTATCACGGCATCCCGCTGACGAAACGCGGCGAGTACTACAACCTGGTGGCGCCCGACAAGATCAGCATCTACCAGGAGCACATCGAAGCCGTTTGCCACGACGACGACGAGGTGCGCGAACAGGTCCGGAAGACCGTCCTGCACGAACTCGGTCACTACTTCGGGATCGATGACGACCGGCTGCACGAACTGGGGATGGGATAGCCGGCGCTGGCGGCGAGCCCTCTGCAAAACGCTCGTAAATTCGCATCGTGCCCGGGGTAATCGAGTATTTCCCCCGGATTGACCGTGCCAGCGCTCCCTGCGACGGTGGAACTTCATGGTCAGCGGCGGATACGCAGTCCCGCGCACACGAACGAGGATCCGAAGGGCGCCGAGGCTGGCAACCGGCAGCCAGCGCGCGCTCTATGCCTTCGCCGTCGTCACCCTGTTCCTGGCTGCTTCGTACACCGGCGTGGCGCTCCTTGCCCGCGTAACGCCTGCGCTCTTCCCAGGCCGTTCGCTGAAGAACGTGGGCGTGGTCGCACTAATCGACAACGTCGTGAAGGTGCCGGAAGCCTCGGCGAGCGGCTCGTTCACGGACCCGATCCACGTCCTGGTCCTGGGCATCGACAAGCGGCCGCAGTACGAATTCCAGGACGACCGCAACGGCAGCTACCTGACGGATGTCGTCATGGTCGCTTCGATCGACCCGATCACGAAGAAGACAACGCTGTTGAGCTTTCCGCGCGACATGCTCATCAAGATCACGCGTGACGACAACTCGAGCTTCCAGGGGCGAATCAACCGTTCCTACGGCATCGGCGTAAGCGACGGCGGCGGCCGGTCGGCGGGCATCGACCAGGTGAAGCGCGACCTGAAACAGAACTTCGGGATCGAAATCAACTACTCGGTCGTCATCGACTTCAAGGGTGTGGAGGGACTGGTGGACGCGGTCGGCGGCGTCACGGTCGACATCCCGGAAGAACTGGCCATCTACGACTGGTACTACAGCGACGACGACGAGAACGCGCGCTACGTGAGCTTCCCCGCGGGGATCCAGGAGCTGGACGGCTACCACGCCGTCGCGTTCGGACGGAACCGGGAAGGCGACAGCGACCTGTACCGGATCAAACGGCAGCAGCTGGTGGTGAAGGCGGCGATCGACAAGACCTTCTCGAGCGGCATCATCGGCCGCGACCCGTTCGAACTCTGGGACGCGTACAACTCGTTCGTGAAGACGGACATCCCGCGGGCGGCGATGCCCGGCCTGGCGGACATCGGCAAGCGGACGAACGGCAGCATGGTGACCTACTCGCTCGGGGACCCGGTGGACGGGGTGCCGCCGATGATCCCGTTCACGATGGACGAGGGCGCGGCGGTGTTGAAGTGGAACGCCGAGAACGTCCAGTACTGGCTGGCGCGCGCCTTCCCGGTCACGCGTCACGCCGATGCCGTGGTCGAGTTGCAGAATGCCTATGCCAATACCGAGCAGGGGAACTCGCGGACGGCGGCACTGGGCCGCTACCTCGTCTATTTAAGGGGCCTCGTAACGGTGTACTACGGGGACGACGCCCCGCCTCAGCCGAAAACGAGTGTGGTGCTCCATCGCGAGGCGCAGCGCGCGGCGGCGAGCGACATCGCGGGCTGGCTCGGCCTCTCGCGCGATGGCGTCGTCACCGAGCTGGTCCCGACGGATGACACCTCGACCCCGGACATCACGGTGATCGTCGGGGCGGACTTCGTCATCCCGGGGAGCCAGTAGGGCGCTTAACCGGGTTCTTCCGGACGTGAACTCCGCGATTGACCCTTCGCGGAGGGGCCGCATAGTTGGGATTCGTGGCAACACGCATCGAAGATTCGACGTTGTCCATCCCGATGGGACGAAAACGCGAGCGGGCCCGGCCCACGGCGAAACGCGCTTCACGGCTCCAACGGCTCACTTTCGTGTTCGCCCTGCTGGTGTTCGGGCTGGCCTCAACCTATTCGAGCATCGCACTCCTGGCGCGCGTCACCCCGGCGCTGTTCCCGGGGAAGGACCTGACGTCGCTGGGCATCATCCGCCCGCTGGCCGCGCTTGATGCGCCGCTCGTGCCGATCAAGTCGCCTTCCGAGGCCAGCGTCTTCAACAAGCGCATCAATCTGCTGGTGCTCGGCATTGACCGGCGCCCGGCCTACGGCGACGACGGAAAGCCCCTGCCGATCCCGGACAACGAGAATGCCGGCCACCTGACGGACACGATCATGGTCGCCACGATCGACCCGATCGGAAAGACGAGCGCCGTCCTCAGCTTCCCGCGCGACATGCTCATCGACATCCACACGAAGGACTTCGAATACGAAGACCGGATCAACACCTCGTTCGGGGTGGGCGTGCGCAACGGCAAGACGGTGAGCGCGGGCATTGAGCAACTCAAACTCGACATGAAGGAGAACTTCGGGATCGAGATCGACCACTATGTGGTGCTCGACTTCAAGGGTGTCGAGAAGCTGGTGGACGCGGTCGGCGGAGTCGAAGTGGACATCCCCTACGACCTCTCGGTGGGGAACTGGTTCTACAGCGACGACGACCTGAACGGCATCTGGTTGAGCTTCCCCACGGGAATCAACAAACTCGACGGCTACAACGCGGTGGCCTTCGGGCGGCACCGGGAGTACGACAGCGACTTCAAGCGGGTGAAACGCCAGCAGCTGGTGCTGAAGGCGGCGCTCGCCAGGGTGTTCTCTCTGCAGATGCTGAACGACCCGCTGGGACTCTGGGACGCCTACAGCAGCACCGTTCGGACCGATATTCCGAAGGCGAAGATGCCGGGGTACGCGGCGCTCCTGAAAGACACCAACGGGCAACTGGCGACGTACTCGCTGGGCGACCCGGTGAACGACGTCCCGACGATGACCGGCCACATCACCGCCGGTGGGGCGGCCGTGCAACTCTGGGACCCGGAGAACGTGCAGTACTGGTTGAGCCAGGTGTTCACAAGGTCCCAGTACAGCGCGTCGTCCGTCGAGATCCAGAACGGGTATGGCGAGGACGGGAGCGTGCGGGCGGCGGCGCTGGGGAGATACCTGAAGTACAGCAAGGGGCTCCCGACCGTTTCCTACGGCCCGGACCAGGCGGCGCAACCGCACACGTCGATCACGCTCTACGGCAACGAGAAGGAAACGCTGGCGAAGGACATCGCGAAGTGGATGGGCATCCAGGAATCCGAGATCGTGACGCTGCCGAAGGAGGACACCTCGCTGCCGGACGTAGTGATCGTGATCGGCAAGGACTTCAAGGTCCCCGGCGGCTAGGGCGGGAGAGGGCCTACTCGGCGGCCCTGGGCAGTTCGACCGGCTCATCGAGTGCGGCGCGGGCGAGCATCTCGAGGGCGCGGTCCTCGAGCGGGGGGTTGTGGAGCGCGGCGCGCACATCGCGGTAGTAGCGCTCTATCGGGCGGGCCTTCTGGAGGCTGACGCCGCCAACCACCCGCATCGCCAGGTCGACCGCTTCGATGCAGTTGTTCAGGGTGTCGATCTTCGCCGCGGCGACGCGGTTGAGGACGGGCATGCCCGACTCATCCCGGGCTTCCCAGGCGCGGCAGGCATCATCCATGAGGGCGCGGCTGCGCTGGATGAGCAGCTCCATGCGAGCGATGCGGGAACGGACGCCGGGGTAGTCCTTGATAGTGCGGTTGGAGTTGGGAGTGCGCTCGCGGGCATAGGCGACGGCGTAATCTCTGGCGGCCGAGGCAACGCCGATGGTCACCGCGCAAAGGCCGAGAGCGAACCAGGCCATGCCCACGCCGCCGCGGGCGTCGGCCTGGCCGAGCGCGCGCTCGTTCAACAGGCGTTCGGGGCCGAGGCGCACGCTTTCGAAGACGGCGTCGTGCGAGCCGGTCGCGCGCATGCCCAGGCTGTCCCAGGTCTCCTCGATGCGGAGGCCGGGGTCGGTCCGGAGCACCATGAAGTTGCCGAGGCGGTGAGCCTCTCCTTCCGGCACCGGGATGCGAGCGAGCACGATGAAGTAGTGAAGGACGGGCGCCAGCGTGGTGAAGGTCTTCCGGCCCTCTAGCAGCCAGCCACCATCCCCGGGCGTGGCGACGGTGTCGGGGAGGCCACCGCCCGCCGGAGAGCCGAGGCCCTCTTTCGTGGCGACCGTGTTCACCAGGTAGCCTTCGTTCACCGCGCCGAGCGCCATGCGTTCGATCCATTCGGGAGGATAGGACGCGGCTTCGCGCTCCTGGCCGAACGTCTTGAGATGCATCATGAACGAGAGGGCCGTCGACCCATCGCCATGGGCGATGGCCTCGAGGACGCCGAGGTAGGTATGGAGCGGCGCTTCGGCCCCGCCGAAACGGGCGGGCACCGTCAGGCCGAAGAACCCGCGGGAGCGCAGGTCGGCGAAGTTCTCGAACGGGAATGAGCCGGCGCGGTCATGCGCCGCGGCCCGCGCGGAGAACGCGACGGCGAGTTCGCGGGCGGCGGCGACCCAATCCATGTGGGAATTGTGGCGGGCGGAGGGGCTGGAGGGCGAATCCGGTTCAGGCAGAAGGACCCCGGCGCTGGCGCCGGGGTCCTGGTGACGAGTTGCGGGAGGGCGGTGGCTACTTGCCTCCTGAGACCGGCACCGGCATCGGGGATTCGTGCGAGCCTTCGACGTTGATATTGGGGAGGACGCGGTCGAGCCACCTCGGCATCCACCAGTTCGCCTCGCGCAGCAACTCCATCGTCGAGGGGACGAGGAAGAGGCGGACGATGGTGGCGTCCACGAAGATGGCGGTGGCGAGACCGATGCCGAACTCCTTGATGATCCGGTCCGGGCCGAGCACGAAGGCGAGGAAGACGGTGACCATGATGGCGGCGGCGGCGGTGATGACGCGGGCGGTGGCGGTAAGGCCGTTGGCGACCGCGGTCGGGGTATCGCCCGTCTTGAGGTACTCCTCGCGGACCCGGCTGATGAGGAAGACCTCGTAGTCCATCGAGAGGCCGAAGAGGATGGCGAACATCATCATCGGCAGGAAGACTTCGACCGGCCCCTTATCGACGCCGATGAGGCTGCCGCCCCAACCGAACTGGAAGATGGCGACGACGACGCCGTAGGCGGCGCCGATGCTGAGCAGGTTCATGATTGCCGCCTTGAGGGCGATGACCACCGAGCGGAAGACCGCGGTAAGGAGCAGGAAGCTGAGCCCGATGACGCCCAGGAAGAGGAGCGGCATGCGGCTCTGGATCTGGTTGGCGGCATCGATGTTGAACGCCGTGGACCCGCTGAGGTAGTAGTCCGCACCGGAGGTTTCCAGGCCCGGGAGGACGTCGTCGCGCAAGTTGTTGACGAGGTCAGTGGTCTGGTCGACCTGGGGCGACGTGGTCGGGAAGATCGAGAAGATCGCCGTGTCGCTGTTGGCGGCATCGCCACGGTTGAAGAACGGCGGAGCGACGGCGGCCACCCCGGGGAAGCTGGCGATGGCTTCCTGGGCCTGGGCCAGGCTGTCGGTTCCACCACGGCTGAGGTCGGCGATGGCGATGACCGGGCCGTTGAAGCCGGGGCCGAAGCCTTCGGCAAGCAGGTCGTACGCGCGGCGGCTGTGGAGTTCCTCGCTGCCATTGCCTGCGTCGGTGAACCCAAGGTCCATCTTCAGGAGCGGGAGGGCCATCACAAGGAGGACGCCCGCGGAGGCAATCGCGAAGGGGAGGGGCCGCCGCTGGATGCGCCGGCTGAGCCGATACCAGGTGCTGCTCGCGTCCACGCCTTCGGTCTGATGGAGGAACGGCACCTTCCAGCTATCGACCCGGTGTCCCACGAGCGAGAGCGCCGCCGGGGTGATCGTCACGGCGATGATCACGGCGAGCACCACCACGACCGCGCCGGACGTCCCGAGCATCGCGACGAACGGCAAGCCCATGACGAAGAGCCCGAGGAAGGCCAGCGCGACGACGAGCCCCGCGAAGATGACGGACTTGCCGGAGGTGGTGACGGCCATCACCACGGAGTCTTCGACGGACTTCCCGGTGTGCAAGCCTTCGCGGTAGCGCGTGACCACCAGCAGGCTGTAATCGATGCCGACGCCGATGCCGATCATCGCGGCGAACTGGCCGCTGAACTCCGGGAACGGGAAGAAATTCGCCAGGAGGGCGATGACTCCGAAGCCCGAGAAGAGCCCGAACAGCGCGGCAACGATCGGCAAGCCCATCGCCACGACGGAACCGAACGCGATGAGGAGGATGACGATAGCGGCGAGCATTCCGAACATCTCGGAGCCAAAGTGGGGCTGCTCGTTGAAGTAAATCGCGTCGCCCCCGATTTCGACCGTCACGCCGTCGCGGCCGTTGTTCGCGTCGACAATATCGATGACTTCCTTCGCCTCGGGAACGCCAACGTCGTCCTGGGTGCCGGCGAAGCGCACGACTGCCCGCGCAATCGTGCCGTCCTGCGAAATGAACATGGGGTTGTCGAACGGCGACTCGATCTCGGCGACGTTGGGATTCGCCTTGATCTCATTGATCGTCCGTTCCGCGACGGCACGGACTTCGGGGCTGGTTATGCCGCGCTCATCCTTGAAGAGGAGGTCGGCCTCCGCACCCGCGCGTGCCGGGAAACGCTCTTCGAGCAGGTCGAGCCCTCGCTGGGACTCCGACCCGGGGAGGCTGAAGTCGGACGAAAACTCGCCGCCGAAGCGCATCATGCCGACAACTAGAGCGGCGAGGACGACGACCCAGACGCCGATGACGGTGCCCCGGCGGCGATGGGTGAATCGTGCCCAGCGTTCAAGGGCGGAGGGCCTGGATGGGGATGCTTTGCGCGCTGCCATATCTGTCTCCTGTGCGGCGGTGCAGGACGAAGTCGGTGATCAAACCTAGCGGGAGGCTCGTCGACGGCGCCTCACCCAAATGGGTGGTTTTTATATCGAGTTGTTCGGAATCGAAGTTCCGCTTCCACCAGTATCGAATCATGTTCGGCCATGGCGCAAAGGTGATTCGGCAGATTCGAACGAGTTTCGTAAAGGAATCGGAATTCCGGTTCAGTTTCCAACGTGTTACGATTTCGCCCGAGAGGGGACGCTCATGAGCCACGCGCCGGAGCGCGCGGATGCGCGCGCCAATCGCCAACGGATACTCGATGCCGCCGTGCAGGTGATCGCCGAACGCGGCGGGAATGCCGAGATCAAAGACGTCGCCGAGCGGGCCGGCGTGGGCGTCGGCACCATCTACCGGAACTTCGCGACAAAGGACGACCTCTTCCGCGGAGTGGTGGAGGAGACGCTGCAACGGTTGTACGCGGTCCGGGACCAGGCGCTCGCGCTGGACGATCCCGCCGAGTCGGTTGGCGCGTACATCCAGGGCATGTTCGAGATCCTGGAGCAGTGGAGCCCCGCCCTTTCCGCGATGATTGCGGGGGCCTTCACCGAAGAGATGAAGTCGCGCTTCATGGAGTTCACCGAGGACCGCCGGATCGAGGCGATCTTCCATCGCGGGATCGCGCTCGGCGTGTTCCGCAGGGACCTCTCGGTGGAACTCGCGCGGGGACTGCTGGTGAGCACGTGCGATCCGGTCGTCTTCCTTGCGTTGCGGGCCGCGGTCACGCGGGAGCAGATGGCGGACGGGTACACGGACCTCATCCTGAGAGCGCTTCGCGCCTAGCACCAGGCGCGAGAATGGCCCGGCTGTGCGCCGGGCCATCGGAATGGGGCGTAACTGAGCACGCTCGCGCTACTTCGCCAGGACCTCGAGCGTGCCCTTCATGTTCGTATGCAGACTGCAGTCGAAGGCGTAGCTCCCGGCGACCGGCGCGGTGAACTCCATCAGCTTCTCGCTGCCGGGCTTCACGGTGGTCTTCAGGTCCAGCGCCTTGATGCGCAGGTCGTGGATGACGGCGTCGCTGTTCTTGAGGGCGATGCGAACGGTCTCGCCTTCGGTGGCGGTGATGGTCTTGGTCGTGAACGCCGAGTCCTTTGTGGCGACGCGCAGCGCGCCTTCGCGCTCGGCTGCGGTGAGCGTCTCCTGGCCGGCGTAGGTGGCGATCGCCGAGACGACCGCGAGGAGGCCGAGGACGGCGGCAACGGTGGCCCCGGAGGCGACGAGCACTCCCGGGGTGCGCTCGCCGACCTTCCGGCGGGAAAGATCCGCCCCGGCGCCAACGAGGATCGTGGCTGCGCCGCTGAGGGCGAGGACCAGCGGCACGACATCGAAGAAACTGTCGATCGGCGCATGGGAAGCCATGGGCGCGGTGAGGGCGACGAGCGCCAGGGCGGCAGCAGCGCCAACCCCCTGTGCCCAGCGGCCGCGCGAACTCACCAGGTAGCCCACGCCGCCCGTGATCGCGAGCATCGGGGCGACGAAGGCGAGGCCAGAGGGGTCGGCCCCGCTGAGCACGATCGCGCAAAGAACGATGGTCAGTCCGGTGCCGACCAGGCTGAAACCGAAAAGCGAGACGCGCCTCCAGGTCCGGGGGCGGGCGGCCTGCTCGTGAACGACGCCGAGGCCGGCGTTTGAAAGTGCAGCATTCTGCATGACGGCAGTGACTCCTCTCCAAGATGGGCCGGCTTCCCACAGCCGGACCCTCTTCTACCTTTCGGTAAACAGCGAGAGGGATCTGTGAACCGGATGGAAAATGTGACGGAGGCTACGCAAGCGGCGAACGGCAAGCGGCTTAACCGGGCCGCATGTTGACGTTGCTATAATCCGCGGCACTAACAGGGGCGCCCCGTGGCACCGGTTCCGCCGGGTTGCGGCGGTCCCCACCCCTGCGGGAGTCGCGCCTTCGTGGAAGACCCAAAGATCGTCGCAGAGCGAATCATTGCGAACGTTGAAAACGTCATCGTCGGCAAGCAGCGCGAATTGCGGCTGGCCGTCACGGCCCTGCTCTGCGGCGGCCACATGCTCATTGAAGACGTCCCCGGCGTGGGCAAGACGATGCTGGCCCGGGCGATCGCCGTTTCCACCGGGTGCTCGTTCCGGCGCATCCAGTTCACACCGGACCTGCTGCCGAGCGACGTGACCGGCGTCTCGATCTACAACCAGAAGACCGGCGACTTCGAGTTCCGGCCGGGCCCGATCCTCGCCCAGATCGTGCTGGCGGACGAAATCAACCGCGCGACGCCGAAGACACAGTCGGCATTGCTGGAAGCGATGGAAGAACGGCAGACGACGGTCGACGGCGTTACCCACAAGATGCCGGCGCCGTTCATGGTCCTCGCGACGCAGAACCCGATCGAATACGAAGGCACCTTTCCGCTGCCCGAAGCCCAGCTCGACCGGTTCCTGATCCGCATCTATCTGGGCTACCCCAACCCTACGGACGAGGTCCTTGTCCTCGACCAGCAGCAATCGGCCCACCCGATCGAGTCGCTGCAGCAGGTGACAGACGCGAACGAGATCCTGCAGTTGCAGAAGGCCGTCCGCGAAATCTATGTCGACCCGCTGATCAAGCAGTACATCGTCCAGCTTTCGAACGCGACGCGAGAGCACGAGGCGGTCTACCTCGGAGCGAGCCCGCGCGGTTCGCTGGCGCTCTTCCGCACCGCGCAGGCGAAGGCGCTGCTCGAGGGCCGCGACTTCGTGACGCCCGACGACGTGAAGGAGCTCGCACTCTTCACCCTGGCGCACCGCGTCATCGTTAGCCCCGGCGCGAAGGTGAAGGGGATGACGCAGGCGGACGTCATCGCGCAGTGTCTTTCGCGGGTGCCGGTGCCGGGCGCCCGGGCGAAGGTGTAGGGACGCTGTGATAGGGGCCGTGCGGTCGCTGTTCGGCCCTGAGCGCCGCATCCTCTCGCTGGTCATCCTGATCTTGCTGGTCTCGATGTTCACGGCGTTTGGCACAGGCTTCTGGCTGCTCTTCCGCCTGGTCTACATCATTGCCATCGCGGTGCCGCTCGCCTGGCTGCTGGTCTGGGGGAACACTCGCGACATCGAGGCGGATGTGGACCCGAAGACGGCGCGCGCGCAGGTGGGCCAGGAGGCCCAGGAAGTGATCGAGGTCCGCAACCGCTCGTTCCTGCCGAAGGTCTGGCTCGAAGTCGAGGATCCCAGCGACCTCCCCGGGCACCGCTCCAAGCGCGTCGTCATCATCCCCCCGCGGCGTAGCCGCAACTGGATCGTGAACACACAGCTGCGACGCCGCGGCCTGTTCGATTGGGGCCCCCTGCGGGTCACCGGTTCGGACCCGTTCGGCATTTTCCGGCGCACGCGGCTCATCGGCGGACAGCAACAGATCCTGGTGTATCCGCCGGTAGTGGAACTGCCCCACTTCCAGGCGCCGCCCGCGAACCTGCCCGGCGAAGGGCGCTTCCGCCGGCGGACGCACTACGTGACACCCAACGCCTCCGGCGTGCGCGAGTACGCCCCGGGCGACGCCTTCAACCGCATCCACTGGAAGAGCACGGCGCGCACGGGAGAGATG
>OEIV010001326.1_pt1 | contig 11539 bp, 13 predicted proteins | sample 1539231 | NCBI WGS metagenome assembly OEIV01 (sample SAMN03794762, study PRJEB22550) | activated sludge metagenome | feature: wastewater treatment plant; material: activated sludge; isolation source: Wastewater treatment plant of a petroleum refinery complex | place: Argentina: Buenos Aires ... | reverse complement strand
CTCGACGTTCTCGTTCAGTTTTGAATTTTCGGGTCATTTGGAATCAAGGACTTACGTGAATTTCCGGCCGTTCTGAAGACAGGGTACCAAAAAACTGCCGTTCTAGGCTAGTTATTTCTTCGGCATGCTAATGCTAGTTAGCATGACGGTCATGTTATATATCTTCCCAAAAGCCGCAGCCCATCTTCTTTACTTTGGTCCAGGCCATGCACAAACTCAACGTCATCAACAACCAGATGACCCAGCACACCATGGCCACAGCAGCGCAAACCAAAATCTCTGTCAGCGTCTTGTCCACCTTGTTCTACGACTGGTCCTACCAGCTCGAGGACTGCTTCATCAAGCGCGACGCTTTCATCGAAAACCTCATACGGGTCGAACTGCCTCACATCAGCGCCGACTTGGCTGGCAAGCGCAATAGCGGCGCGGCCAAAGACTTCATTGGACGCAGCCTCAGGCGGTTGGGCGGCGCCAAGTCCCTGCCCATGAGGGTGCGCAGCTTCAAAGTCAGCAAGTCCGTTGCTGATGATCTGCGTGAGGTTGAAAAGGACCACAACATCGTTCGCGACGCCCTGTTCAACCGATGGATCGTGCTGATGCGAGCAAGACCCGGGCTGCTCAACGCGTTGGATTTGCCCCATTCCGTGCCGTGGAACAGCGACGACTTCATCGCACAACCCCTCGGGCCACTGCCGGCGATGCTGGAACTGGTGTCAGACCCGTTGGGCCCGATGCGAGCCGAATGCCGCCGGCTCCATGGCTGCGGCCTTTATGAGATGTGGATGCCGCACCAACTCGTGGGACTGTCGGTCTTCATGGAGGACACGCTGGTACCAGGCACAACAGAGTTCAGAGACATGTGGGAAGGTCCAGACAACAGGCTCGAGGCTCTCGACCTGGCGGCCCAGTTCACAGACAGCCTCGAGCCAACCAAGCAACCTCATCGCCAGGAGTGATCCATGCCCCACGCTGTACACACGTCAAACCCGCGACTGTTCAAGCGGATGTGGCTCGAACTGGGCGGCCGGATTGTCCCCGTGCGGCGAACCGGCGAAGTTTTCTACCTCCACCCCTGCTTTGAACGGCCTGTGCGCGCAAACGACCGCCGCCGCGATGTCCCCGCCAAATTGCTGAGCCGCTTGAATGCCATCGGCCGCAATGTTGGTGGTGGCACTCCATCCCCATAGCTTCTCCGTACAGGGGACGATCAGGGCTGTGGATCTTCAGTCCAGCAAATCGTCCAAATCGATGTTGTGGTAGCCAATCAAGGCCTTGATTTCTTTGATGGTCTGAGCCCGATCTGCAGCAACATTTCTCTCGGCAGCAGCAAAGCAAGCACTGGCACTCATCAAAAGCTCGCGGAAACGATCTTCTTCCAGGGGCACGGCCCGGGAAGGGGCACGTGGGCTGGTATGACGCCCTGTTCGTGGACGGTTGGTGATATTCATGATGCGCACCTGCGCTGGTGCCTTCTTGTCCTCTCAGCCCTGCAGCTTGGCAAGTTGGGCCAGGGCCTGATCACGTGTCAGATCCTTGATCGCCCAAATCTGCGCAAGTTGTTTGTCGCGCGGCATCACGCCCTTTCGCTCCCACTTGTAGACAGACTGGCCGGATGCGCCGACGAGTGATCCCATGCTCTCGGCACTGAGATTCCAGCTTTTTCGCAGCTGCGCAAAACCCTCTGGGGAAAACGAAGCGCGGAAATCGGTATTTGATGCGGGGGCAGGTGCGCGCTTGCCAGGTGCTCGAGGCTGGGCATCTGTGGCTTGCACTGCCTTTGGACTGTCACTCAATGTGGCACTGAGCTTTGCTAGCGTGCGCTCTACAGCAGCAAGCTGCTTTTTCATCGCCGTGTTTTCGGTGCGCTGAGCACGGAGCGCCTTCTTCAAATCTTCCAGATCTTGTCGCACTTCTTTGCGCACAAGACGAGAAACTTCTGACTTCAGAACGACGGCAATATTCGGCATTCAAGGCCTTCCAGGGTAATCATTGGGCGTTGCCAGTGCCTTGATTCACACCACCCATAGAATGGAGCGCCTGCAAAGCAACATGTGTATTTTCAACGATTTTTTGGAGTGTGGAAAATGGCAACTGCAAAGAATGCTGTAGCGAGCAAGACGCCGACCAAAAAGGTGGCGAAACCTGCATCGAAAGCTGCTGCAAAACCCAGCACCAAAACAGCGGCTCACGCCGTTGAGAAAACAGCCTTGAAACCGATCAAGGAGACGTTCAACAAGACCGGTCTGATCGCCCATTTGGCCGCCACCACTGGCGTTGATGCCAAAAGCGTCAAGGCAGTCATGGCTGCGCTTGAGAACACCATGCTTGCATCGGTGCACAAGAAAGGCGCCGGCGAGTTCTCCCTTCCCGGCCTCGTGCGCGTGAGCGTCACGAATGTGCCTGCGAAGAAGGCTCGCAAAGGGATTGACCCTTTCACAAAGGTGGAGCGTGTTTTCAAGGCGAAGCCGGCCAGCGTTAAGCTGAAGGCGCGGTTCTTCAAAAAACTGAAAGACGCGGCCCAGGGCTGACACCCTTTCTTTCAAATGGCCATGCCCCAGCACAGCCTTCAATGTGGCGGTGATGGGGCATTTGCTGTTTTGGGAACCAGGACGGGTGGAGTGCCCGGATGTAGCGCCTGTTCTAGACTACACAGCTACTTTCAGCCGCCGACAAGCGCGCGAAGCCTGCCTGCAACCTTCTTGGCCAGAGCCACCAGTGACGCTCCATCTTCGGCCTTCGTGGCTTCGATGGGGACTAGCTGATTCACTTGTGACTGGCGATCTTCAGACGCTTGCAAAACTTGCTCAGTGCTCTTGTGCGGCATCGAATCAAGGTCCAGTTCCAGTTGTCGCTTCTGGACGGACTCGCGGTTCCCCGACTCATTTGCGTCCTGGTCCGCCGGGTTGGGATAGGACATGCTCGGAGGCTTCTTGAAGAGGGGGTGCTCGAAATGAGTACGATCTGGCGGCGGGGCCATGCCGGCGAGTTCCTCACCACTCATGGACAGTGAAGGGTTTGCCTGAAGGATGCGTTCAAGGCCCATGTCCATGGCCAGCAAAGCCTCGTGGATGAATTGGTTCAACGGGTGGCCAAGTTTGTCGGCCAACGTCGGATTTGCTCTTGCGCGCGAGAAGGCCACGCGCACGCGTTGAACAGCCCTCCAGCCAGAGTGCCGAGCCGAAACTTCAGGCAAGTCTTTGATGGCACGCAGGGTTCCGTTCCAGCGCCCCAACGAGTCCCAAATCCTATCTTGTGGCCACTCTTTTGCCTCCGAAATCGTGAAGATAACGTTGGCCATGGCAGCACGCACCACCGACTCGTGCTTGCGGTCAGCGTAGCGCGTGAGGGTTGCGAAGGTCATGAGGATGTCTGGATCGACCTTGACTGGTCCATGAATAAACGGCTTGCGTTCAGCCTCCGGTTTCCGCTTGGGCCCACTGCGCCGCTTGATCTGGCCACCAGGTGCGGTGCCGCCCCCTTCGGCTTGCTCGTTCACATAGATGCGTTTTTTTCGTGGGCGGGTCGCCGGCTGGGAATCGACCGGGCCAGACGGGAAATGAATGGTGTCGTTTGACATGGTTGGGAATAGCGAAGAGGGGGCACCGCTGGAAGCGGAATCAGCTTGGATGCGCGGACTGTCGTCGCCGGCGGGACAGATCAATTGTCTCAGTTTTCGCTTGGCGTGCAATTGCCATCCCCGACTACCCCAATTTCGGCAGCCGCCAACGGAAACAAGCCCCCAGCTCGACGCTGATGGGCTAGTTTGGTTTATTCGCATGGAGACAGCCAAGCAGTGTTGAAAAAGAGCCCTATCCGATCGCGATCAGCTAGCTTAGGGGAGCCCAGCCCTCGGCATCGAGGTCCACGATCAAACGCTTGTCACTGGCCTCCGCCAGGGGATCAAGGAGCGCCATCGCGCGCTCAGCGCGCGTCGTAGCACCCTGCGGTGCCTGTTTACTCGATCAGTAGTCGAGGGTCGGCAGGGATTCATGTAAAACCCAGCAGAAACAGGCTTAAGTGCCTGTCCCCGTTGACTTTTTCGACTCTCTCTTCCCTGGACGACCGGCCTCTTCAACCGGGTTCGCAACCAAATTAGGGCCAGTCGCCGGCGTACTGAAGCGCTCAAGCATGCTGGCCACGACCTGCTCCTGGGCCGTGACGGATGACCTGGCCGTCGCCAGCGCCAGTTCCAGCTGTTGTTTGGCGGAAAGCAGCTCGTCGACCTTGGCCTGCAACTGCTCTTTGGAAGTGCTGAGCTGCTGGACGGCCGCGTCCTGCTCAACCAGGCGCCGGCCCAATTCCTCGGAGCGCCTTTGCGCAAACCCCAGTTCATCCTTGAGCGGCCGCAGGCCTCGCACCTCTTCCTGAGCCTGGTGCAGATCGCCCTGGGCGCGCGACAAATCGCCCAGGAGGCGTGCGTTTTCCTGAAGGGTATGGACGGCTTCCTGCTGCTTGGTGGCCAAGGTCTCGTTCACGGTGCGCAACTCGGCCTGCAGGTACTGCACCTGCTGTTCGTGCTTGCGCTGGTCCTGGTCGCGCTGCTCCTTTGTGGATTCCCGGAAATGCTCCAGCGCCTGGCGCGCGTGCTTGTGCTTTTCTTCCAGGGATTGGCGATGGCGCTCTTCGGCCGCGAGGCGCTCCTGCAGGTCGGCCACCTGCTGGACGAGCTGAGTGTTTTCCAGGGTCTTGCGGCTCAGAGCTTCGCTGGTTTTGCCGTGAGCGTTTTTTTCGTCGGCCAGGGCCCGCTGGGTTTGCTCCAGCTGCTGGCGCGTGGCCAGCGCCTCGGATTTCAGGGCCGCGACGGCTTGCTGCTGTTGGCTCAGCTGCTCGGCGTGCTTGGCCTGCGCCGTGGTGACCCGCTCTTCCGCTTCTTCATTGACGCGGGCGGCTAGGCGACCCACCAGGTCCTGGATTGCCTCGCTGACGGCTACGCGGCTGCCGGTGGCTGGCCCTTCCTCTTCCTCGATCTCCTTCAGGTAGCGATGGATCGTGGTTTTGGAGCCGCTGCCCAGCTCTTCGCGCACCGCATCGATGGACGGATTGCGCCCTGCGGCCAGCAATTTATCGCGGGCACGCAGCACTTCAGACTTGTAGATTCCGGCTCGGGCCATGGTTCACCTCGTTATTTCGTACTGTAGTATGTACCATGATATTACATACTATTTAAGAGGTCAATAAATCATAGATCTTAGTAAATATCACACTGGGTAATAGTGGATTATCCAATGTTAGGCAAATTTTGGACTGAATGAGCCGTGGCGCAGGTGTCGGTTGGGCGGAACCACCCATTCGGCGCCATTGGCACGCCTGATGCACCCAGGCGGACGGGTTTCGGCTCGGCCGGCGTGCTGGAGGTGGTCGAGGACCACCGGGGCGACACCTACCGGGCCGTCTACACCGTCAAGTTCGCCGCTCCCCAGCGGGCCACCCAAAGTGCTCCACTTATGAGGGGTGATCTCGGTTTCGGCGCAAATCGCAGCGCCTTGAATTCTGGGTTTACCCTTGGCTTCTCGGTGTTCTGCACGGAAATTGAGATCACCCCGAGACGGGGAACCGACTCACGGCCCTAGATAAATTGCAGCCAACACAATACCGGCCATCCACAGCGTCTCGATCAGCAGCAGCAAAAAGGGCCGCCAGCCTGCGCGGGCCAGTTGCCCGAACGATGTCTTGATGCCCAAGGCCGCGATGGCAACAACCAGACACGCACGCGATACGTCGTTGAGACCCGCCTGCACCGCTGCTGGCACGCCCCCAATGGAATTGATGATCACCAGCGCCACGAACACCCACAGAAACCATGGTACCAAGGCCTGCTTGGTTGCAACGGTGCCGTCTCCGTCTTCACCCTGCTCACGTGCCTTCTTGAACAAGGTCGACACCACGACCACGACAACGGCCAGCATGGACACACGGAACAGCTTGACGATGGTGGCGTAGTCGCCGGTCTCCGGGCTCAGCATGTAGCCTGCGCCGACCACCTGTGCAACATCGTGGATCGTGCCGCCGAGAAACAAGCCGGCCAGCTCGGGCGGCAGATGCAGCAACCGGGCCGCCAGCGGATAGATCACCATGGCCAGGGTGGACAACACGGTCACGGTCACGACAACCATCAAGGTAAAGCGCTCACTGTCCTTGGTGCGTGGCAGCACGGCCGAGATCGCCAGGGCGGCGGACGCGCCGCAAATGGCGACCGCACCGCCGGACAGCACGGATTGCGCGCGGTTCAGACCCAGAAAGCGGCCCAGCAGCACCCCGCACAGCAGCGTGGTCACGACGGCGGCGATCACGATGCCCGCCGTGGTCCAGCCCAGGCCCGCAATCTGGCTCGCCGTGATCCGCGCACCGAGCAGGCCGACGCCCACCCGCAGCACGGTGCGCGAACAGAACTCGATGCCGGGCCGGGTCTTGGGATCCTGGCTCAGGTAGTGAAAGGCCACGCCAAAGAACAGCGCGTACAGGAACTGGGGCCCGCCGTGCAACGTGGACACCAGGGTCGCGGCCATCGCAATCACACAACACAGGCCCGTGCCGGGGAGAAACTGCAGCAGTTGCTGCGGCAGTCCTGGTGGGCGGGCCGTGTCCGCAGCGGATGTTGGCGACAAGGAGTTGGACACAGGAAAAACCTTTTTCAATCAAACATGTGGGATGCGCAGGAGACGCCTTATTCCTTTCACGAATTTGATAATAGGCATAAGTCATAAAGTAAAAAATCAGATAATATCTTTCATAATGATCGATAAATCCAATCAATCATCGTTCCAGCGCCTGCGCGTGAACCTGCGTCAGCTGGAGGTCTTTCTGGCCACGGCGCGCGGCGGCAGCACACGTGCGGCGGCCGATCGCATCGCGCGCTCGCAGTCGGCGGCCAGCACCTCGCTGGCGGATCTCGAGGCCGCGCTGGGCGTCGAACTGTTTGACCGCGTCGGCCGGCGCCTGCAGCTCAACGAAAACGGGCGCGCGCTGCTGACCAAGGCCCAGGTCCTCGTTGATCAGGCGGCCGAATTGCAAGCGCTGTTCACGGACGAGCACGCAGCGCCGTTGCGGGTGGCGGCCAGCTTCACGATCGGCGAGTACCTGTTGCCCAGCCTGGTGTCGCGGTGGACGCAACTGCACCCCAAGAGCAAGATCCATCTGCGCATTGGCAATACCAGTGAAGTCATCGATGCGGTCGCAGCACTGGACGTCGACATCGGCTTTGTGGAGGGTTCGCAGACGCATGCCGACCTGCTGGTGCAGCCGTGGCGGGACGATGAGATGGTGATCCTCGCGGCGCCTGACCATCCCCTGGCGAAGGGCTGCGCAACGCTCCACCAGTTGGCCCAAGCCACCTGGGTGGTGCGGGAACACGGCTCCGGCACACGCCAGACCACGGATGACTGGTTGCTCAACAACCTGGCGCAGGTGCGTATCGGCTTCGAACTGGGCAGCAACGAGGCGGTCAAGCGCGTCGTGGCGACCAGCGATGGCCTGGGCTGCCTGTCTCGCTACGCCGTGGAACAAAGCGTGGCGGACGGGCACCTGGTTGAACTGCAAACGCGCCTGCCCAAGGCAAGCCGCAAGCTCACCATCGTGCTGCACCGTGAAAAGCGGCTGGGCCGTGCGACCCAGGACTTCCTGACGCACTGCACACACTCTGCCACCTCGCTGCGATCGCCATTACAAGGGTACGATGCCGATCAAACCCTTTGCTGATGGCCGCTGTAGGTGTCTGCGCGGCAGAACCGGGTAGTTCCTGATGCGGCGCGACACGGAGCATGCGTTGAGCGGGGCATGCTGCAAGCTACCGACCCTACGAACCCGAGCAGAGCTTGGTGTCGAACTCACGGCGCAAGGTGCCAACTCGAGCCAGGAGACTCAGCCTTCAAGAGCCTGCCACATCTGGCGGTCGCGCTCGGCAGTCCAGATGCGAGGGTCGGGGTACTGGGTGGCTTCGTCGTAGGCGCGAGTCACGTCAAACGGCATACAGTGGTTGAAGATGACCCAGTGGCCGTACTTGGGTTGCAGCTTGGCAAAGGTTTCTTGGTACACCTGTCGCAGGTCTTTGCCTGCAGCAGCGCCTGTGCTCACCGACTCGTATACGTCATGAATGAAGTCGCGCGTCCCTTTCAGACCGGCCTGAACTTGCTCAGCGGTTTGAAGCGCAGCGCCGCGGCCGGGTACCAGTTTCTCCGGGTTGAGCGCGGCGATGTTGTCCAACGTTTGCGGCCAGTCTTTGAAGTAGGCGTCACCGGCATACGGTGTCGCATCGAACTCCACCAGGTCGCCACTGAAAAGCACCTTCTCCGAAGGAATCCAGGCAACGATGTCGCCCTTGGTGTGACCACGGCCAACTTGCAGCAGCTGGACTTCCAGCTTGCCCAGCCAAATCGTCATGTTGCCGACGAAGGTCATGGTGGGCCAGGTTAGTCCCGGCGGCACGCTTTCGACGTTCTGGAACAGACGAGGGAAGCGGCCGATTTCGCTGTCCTTGTCGAACTGGCCCCGCTCGACAATCATGTCGTAGGCATCTTGGCTGGCAATGATTTGCTCGCCGCCTTCTGCCATGTAGGCCGAGGCCCCCAACACACGCACCGCGTGGTAGTGGCTCAGCACCACGTACTTGATAGGCTTGTCGGTCACTTCCCGGATGCGACGAATGACGTCCTGGGCCATGACCGGTGTAGCCTGAGTGTCGAGTACCATCACTGCGTCGTCGCCGATGATGATGCCGGTGTTGGGGTCGCCTTCGGCGGTGTACGCGTAGGCATGTTCCGAGAGGCGGTCGAAGGAGACCTTCTTTTCTTCAAGGTCTGCAGCCGAGGCAAAGGTTTTGGTTGAGTTCATGGGTATCTTTGGTTTTTGCGGGGAGTGTGCTCGCTGAGCGAGCGGTTGAAACGTGGGTTGCTGATGGAGCGCTTTCAATCGGCGTGTACAGATGCGACCATGGAAACAGCTTGTTTGTCTGAGGTGGCGCTTGGGTTTTCGCTGCCCACACCTGCACGCGCCACGGCAAACGCTTCACGAAGCACGGCCATGTCCGAGATGTGATTGACCAAGAGAAGGACCAATCGAGCATTGACCATGTGGCTTTGCTCTGTGCTCAGCCCCTGATGACATGCAATCAGGGCTTCGTACATGTCGTCGTAGGGCAGTTGGGTTGCTTCGGTGTTCAAGATAGTGCACTCCTCTCAATGGGCTTTGGCCGTGGCGCGTGCCAGGGCCGAGCTGAAGCGTTCGCGCGTCGGACTCTTCCAGCGCGCACAGATGTGTTGGTCGGGTCGAATCAAATAGAGCGTGCCCGGTGCGGCGTCTAGCCGCTCACGCACCAGCCCACTCGCATCGACAACCTCCTTGCCCACGACCAGCGTGGAGACTTCAGGAAATTCCGCCAGCCACGCGGGCGCTTCGCCAAACACCAGCGCGGTGAAGTCCCGGCCCAGCTGCCGCAACAGCCAAGCCCTGCTACCGTCCGCCAGCACAACCGGCGCATCCGTCAAGACCGCACCGGGAACCTGTCGGCAAGCAAAGGCATCGACATCGTTGGTGTTGAGCGATGAAGTGGTCAGCGTCGCCGGCACCGACAGTCGCCCGCTGTTGACGATACGGCGCGCAAAACCGTGTTGCTGCGCAAGGCCCAGCACTGCATTCCGGAACAGCTTGCTGACTTCGCTCTTCGGGGTGATGAAGTCGGTGGCACGGGTTGAGTTCAGGATGTTCTCGTCAGCGGCAAATTCGCGCTCCGCGCCATACGTGGCCAGGAGCTCGGCGCCGGCTCGGCTCTTGAGCACCCAGTCGAGTTTCCAGGCCAGGTTCTCCGCATCCTGCACACCGCTGTTGGCACCACGCGCGCCAAAGGGCGACACACCGTGAGCGGAGTCGCCTGCGAAGATGACGCGGCCATGCACAAACTGGTCCATGCGCAGGCAGGCGAATGTGTAGACGCTGGCCCACTCAAGCGTGAATTCCACATCTTTGCCCAGCAACGCCTTGACGCGGGGAATGATGCGCTCGGGCTTCTTTTCTTCTTCCGGGTCGGCGTCCCAGCCCAGTTGAAAATCGATACGCCAGACATCGTCGGGCTCTCTGTGCAGAAGAACGCTCTGGTTGGGATGAAACGGCGGGTCGAACCAGAACCAGCGCTCGGCGGGGAACTGCGCTTTCATCTTCACGTCTGCGATGAGGAAGCGGTCCTGGAAGATTCGGCCCTTGCTTTCCAAGCCCATCAGGTTACGCATGGTCGAGCGACCACCATCGCTGGCCACCACCCAACCGGCAGCCATCTGGTAGTTGCCCTCAGGCGTTTCAATGGTGAGGAGCGCGCCGTCATCTTGCGTCGCGATGCCGATGACCTTGTTGCCCCAGCGCACCTCGGCATTGGGCAAACGTAGCAGACGCTCCAAGAGGTAGGCCTCGCAATAGTACTGCTGGAGGTTGATGAAGGCCGGACGCTCGTGCCCCGCCTCTGGCAGCAGGTTGAATTCGAAGACTTGGCCTTCCTTGAAGAAGACCCGGCCCACGTTCCACGACACGCCCTTGTCCACCATCTGCTGGCCCACACCCAGCCGGTCCCAGATTTCCAGTGTGCGCTTGGCAAAACACAAAGCCCTCGACCCGATTGAAAGCCGGTGGTCGTTGTCCAGCACGAGCACTTTCTGACCGCGCTGAGCAAGATCGATGGCGAGGGTCAACCCCACCGGGCCGGCCCCCACAACGACCACCTGGTGATGCGCTGGCGTGCTCGCGTCCTGGTCGGGCGACCGGACGTAGGGAAACGTCAGGGCCTGAACCTGTTCTCCCGACCTCTCAAGCAGGGCACGAGGGATGTCGCGTGGGTGCATTCTTTCACTCCTGTAAATCAGAAATTTGCCTAAAGCAAATTAGTTTGTTCATGAAGAACAATGTATCAACATGATTTGCCATTGTCAAGTCAATTTGTTTTAATGTGATGCCTATAAAGCCTACGAGGTCGCAACACAATGGAGAATCCGTAGATGGCAACCAAAACCAAGGCAACGGGGCAGGCGCCGTCACACGCCAAGGCCTCTAGGGGCATTCAGAGCATTGAAGTAGGTGGCGAGCTGCTCAAAGCACTCGTCAGGCATGGTCGACCCATGTGCTTGAAAGACTTGGCCGCCGCGGCCGGGCTGCCGGCCGCGCGCGCGCATCCCTATCTGGTGAGCTTCTGCAAGGTCGGATTGATTGAGCAAGACCAGGCCACCAGCCACTACCGCCTGGGCAGTCTGGCCATCGAGGCTGGCCTCATCAGCCTGCAGCATGTCGATCCGGTCAGGCTGGCCAGCGACGAGCTGCCCGCACTTGCGACGGCAATGCGCTGCACGGTGTCGCTAGCGGTGTGGGGCGAGTTGGGGCCTGTCATCGTACGCGTGGAGGCCGGACCCACCGTCGTTCATGTTGTCATGCGGCATGGCACACCAGCCTCCTTGCGGTACACGGGGACCGGAAAGGTTTTTGCCGCCTTCGTGCCTCCGCAAATCTTGCTCGAAGCCCTAGAGCGTGAGCCCAATAGTGGACGTCAGACCGACTCCGACTTTTTGCT
>OEIV010001325.1_pt1 | contig 11545 bp, 10 predicted proteins | sample 1539231 | NCBI WGS metagenome assembly OEIV01 (sample SAMN03794762, study PRJEB22550) | activated sludge metagenome | feature: wastewater treatment plant; material: activated sludge; isolation source: Wastewater treatment plant of a petroleum refinery complex | place: Argentina: Buenos Aires ... | reverse complement strand
CTTCTTGGCCTGCTCGAACATGTCGCGCACGCGGCTGGCGCCGACGCCGACGAACATCTCGACGAAGTCCGAACCCGAGATCGTGAAGAACGGCACGTTGGCCTCGCCCGCGACGGCGCGCGCGATCAGCGTCTTGCCGGTGCCGGGCGGGCCGACCAGCAGCGCGCCCTTCGGGATCTTGCCGCCGAGGCGCTGGAACTTCTGCGGATCGCGCAGGAACTCGACGATCTCCTGGAGTTCCTCCTTGGCCTCGTCGACGCCCGCGACGTCCTCGAACGTCACCCGGCCGTGCTTCTCGGTCAGCAGCTTGGCCTTCGACTTGCCGAAGCCCATCGCCTTGCCGCCCGCGCCCTGCATCTGGCGCATGAAGAAGATCCACACGCCGATCAGCAGCAGCATCGGGAACCAGTTGATGATGATGCCGAGCAGGCTGGGGCTGCCGTCGTCCATCGGCTTGGCGGTGGTGTTCACGCCCTTGGCGAGCAGCGCCGTGACCATCTCGGGGTCGTAGGGGGGGGTGGTCTGGAATTGCTCGCCGTTGGTCTTGCGGCCGCTGATCCGGTCGCCCTGGATGGTGACCTCGCTGACCGCGCCGGCGTCCACTTCGCGGCGGAACTCGGAATAGGAGATCTCCGCCCCGGTCGCCTGGCGCGAGGTGGTCTGGAACAGGTTGAACAGCACCACCAGGACCAGCGCGAGGACGACCCAGAGGAAGAAGTTCTTGAAATTATTCACGTTTCGATCCGCCTGAACGAGCTGAAGCGAGCCACGGAACCCGCGCCGCACATGAAAGCACCTTTGCCGGATGCCACTCTGCACCCGCCAGGCTGAACGCCTGATTACGCTGCGCGGTCGCATTTCGACGGCTATCCGGATGGAAAGATAGGGCCGAAGCGCCCCAACTACCAGTCACGCGGGCGTCATGGCGGCAAACTTCATGTTTGGGTTACCGCCCGCCCGTCAGGGCCGATCTGTGGAAAAAGCGCGAAGGGCAGCCACCAGCCGTCCAGGATCCGCCCGCCCGGCGCCTCCGGCGCGAAGGCCAGCGCCGCCGCGCCCGGCCCGGCCTCGGCCCGCCGCGCCGGGCGGACGACGGCGCCGGCCAGCGTCCGGCCGGCAAAAGGATCTGCCGTCCGGATGGCGGCGCCCAGCCTCGCCCGCTCCGCCGCCGTCCCCGGATAGGCCCGCCCGCCCGCCCGGCGCAGCAGGGCCGCCAGCACGACGTCCAGCACCTCGTCCGTCAGGGCGGCCAGCGCCGCCTGCGGCACGAAAACGGCCTCGCCCCGTACGCTGGCCGTTCGCTCCAGCACGCCGAGCGCCGCCCGTTCCAGCCCCAGCCGCGCCCGCTGCGCTTCGGCGAGCGCGGCGACGTCGACGTCCGTCCCCCCTGCCTCGCGCAGGCGCGCCCGGTCGAAGCGGGGGTTTTCGTTGGAGGGATCGCTGAAATAGGGCTGGCCGAGAGCGCCGAGATAGGCGAGCAGCGCCGCCTTGCGCACGGCGATGAGCGGCCGCGCCAGGCGGATCGCCGTCCCCGGCAGCAGGCTCTGCGAGGCCATCCCGGCAAGGCCCACCGGGCCGCTGCCCTTGGCCCGGCGCATCGCCACGGTTTCGGCCTGGTCGTCGAGCGTGTGCCCGGTCATCAGCGTCGCCGCGCCGGTCCGGCGGCAGGCCTCCGCCAGCAGGCGATAGCGCGCCGCCCGCGCCGCGGCCTGGAGTCCGGACTGGGGCTTCGCGCCGGTCCAGCGCAGCACCTCGTGCTTCAGGCCCAGCGCCTTAGCCCAGGCGCCGGCCGCCTCGGCCTCGGCCGCCGAGTCTTTGCGCAATCCGTGATCGACGGTGAAGACGGCGGGGCCGAGCGGCGCCGCGAGGCGCATCAGCGCCGTCGAGTCCGGCCCGCCGGAGACGGCGAGCGCGAACGGCCGCGGCGGATCGAGGATCGCCAGCGCCGCATCGAACGCGGCCTGCGGATCGGACGCTCCGCTCACGCCGCCGTCAGGTCCGCGCCCCGGTTCATCCTAGCTGCACCCGGCCTTCTTCGCCTCGCGCTCGGCGCGGCTGAGGATGGGTTCATCCTAGCTGCACCCGGCCTTCTTCGCCTCCCGCTCGGCGCGGCTGAGGATGGCGTCGCTCGCCTTGGGATATTTCTGCTTGATCGCCGCCAGCGTCGTGCAGCCTTCCTTCTTCTTCTCCAGGTTGATCAGCGACAGGCCCAGCTTCAGCATCGCCTCGGGTCCGCGTCCGGCCTGCGGGTATTTCTTCAGCACGTCGGCGAAGGCGAGCGCCGCCTTCTCGTAGTCCTTGCGGACATAGTGGATGTCGGCGATCCAGTACTGCGCCTGCGCCGCGTAGTCGGTCTCGGGATAGGACTGCACGACCTCGCGGAAGAGCCGCAGCGCGTCGTCGTATTCGGCGCGGGTCAGGTGGTCCATCGCGATGTTGTAGGTCTCCTCGGCGCTCGACCCGGCCTCCGGCGCGGGAATGTCGCCGATCGTGCCGGGCGGCTTCGGGCCCCCGTCGCCGCCTGCCGCCGGGCCGCCGGCGTCCGGCTCGTCCGACGGCGCCGGCCCGCCCGCACCGCCGCCCGCGTCGGCGCCGGCCCCGCCGCCCGGCGGGTTCGGATTGCCCTCCAGCTGGTTGAGGCGGAAATTGGTCTCCGTCTCCAGCCGGTCCAGCTTGTCCTTCACCGTGCGCACGTCGTAGCCGAGCTGCTCGACCTGGCCGGTCAGGGTGCGGATCGATTCCTCCAGGTCGTTGAGACGCTGCACCGAGGGGCCGCCCGCGCCGCCCGCGTCGGCGCCGCCGCCGCCCTGATACGCCTGCTCCTGCAAGTCGCGCAGCGTCTCCTCGATGCGTTGCAGCCGCTCTTCCAGATTGTAGGGATCGTAGGCCTGCGCCAGCGCGGGCAGGGGCGTCAGGACAAGTCCCAGCGCCATCAGCGCGGCGGCGCGGCTCGGCATCGACACGGCCATATCGGTTCTCGCAAACGACGCGCCGCTCGGGGCGCACGAACGCAAGGGAATGGCCTTCAATTTGGCCGAATTCAAGGCCGGAGCCTTGAGGGATCGAGAGCCTCGTGACAACGTGACGGGAAACCGCAAAAAAGCCGATGGGTGGATGTCCCGTGTCGCCGCAGCGTAACCCCTACGACCTCGACCTGCCCAAGTGCGAGGCCAACTACCAGGCCCTCACCCCGCTCTCCTTCCTCGAACGCGCCGCCGGGACCTTTCCGGACCGGCTCGCCGTCGTCCATGGTGCCCGCCGCTTCACCTATCGCGAATTCCACGCCCGCTGCCGCCGCCTCGCCTCGGTGCTGAAGGGGCGCGGCATCGGCCTCGGCGACACCGTCGCGACGCTGATGCCCAACGTCCCGGCGCAGCTCGAATGCCATTACGGCGTGCCGATGACCGGCGCGGTGGTCAACGCCATCAATTACCGCCTCTCGGCCCAGGAGATCGCCTTCATCCTCGACCACGGCGAGGCGAAGATCCTGATCGCCGACCACGAGTTCGGCGCGCTGGCGAAAGCGGCCGTCGCGCTCAGCGCCTCCAAGCCCTTCGTCGTCGGCGTCGCCGACGCCGAGCACCAGGGCGGCGAGCCGGTCGGAGAGATCGACTACGAGGACTTCATCGCGCCGGGCGATGCGGCCTATGCGGGCGAGCGCGTCGCCGACGAATGGAACGCCATCGCCCTCAACTACACCTCGGGCACGACCGGCAATCCCAAGGGCGTCGTCTTCCATCATCGCGGCGCCTATCTGCTGGCGATGGGCAACGCCGTCACCGCCGCGATGGGCCAGCACCCGGTCTATCTGTGGACGCTGCCGATGTTCCACTGCAACGGCTGGTGCTTCACCTGGACGATCTCGGCGGTCGCGGGCACCCATGTCTGCCTGCGCAAGACCGAGGCGGCGCGCATCTACGAGGCCATCGCCGCCCACGGCGTCACCCATATGTGCGGCGCGCCGGTCGTCATGAACATGCTGATCAACGCCCCCGACGGGATGCGCACGACCGGCGGGCGGACCATCGAGTTCTACACCGCCGCGGCGCCGCCGCCGGCCGCGGTGCTGCAGAAGATGGAGGCCTCGGGCTTCCCCGTCACGCACCTCTACGGCCTCACCGAGACCTACGGCCCCTCGGTCATCAACGCCTGGAACGACGACTGGGACGCGCTCCCCCCGGCCGAGCGCGCCACGATGAAGGCGCGCCAGGGCGTACGCTATGTCGTGCTCGAAAACCTCGCCGTCATGGACCCCGAGACGATGGTCCCGGTGCCGAAGGACGGCCAGACGATGGGCGAGGTCTTCTTCCGCGGCAACGTCGTCATGAAGGGGTATCTGAAGAACCCCGCCGCCACCCAGGCGGCCTTCAAGGACGGCTGGTTCCATTCCGGCGATCTCGGCGTCTGGGACGAAGACGGCTATATCCGCCTCAAGGACCGCTCCAAGGACATCATCATCTCGGGCGGCGAGAACATCTCCTCGATCGAGGTCGAGGACGTGCTCTACCGCCATCCGGCGGTGTTCGAAGCCGCCGTCGTCGGCCGCCCGGACGAGAAATGGGGCGAGATCGCCATCGCCTTCGTCAATCTGAAGCCGGGCGCCGCGGCGAGCGAGGCCGAGCTCATCGCCTTCGTGCGCGGCGAGATCGCCCACTACAAGGCGCCCAAGAAGGTCGTCTTCGGCGAACTGCCCAAGACTTCGACCGGCAAGGTGCAGAAATTCAAGCTGCGCGACCGGGCGCACCCGATCGGGATCTAGTGCGACTTGCGTTCATGGCGAAACGCAACAAGCCTCTTCCTCATGGCCGCCCTTGAGGCGGCCATCCAGAGCGGCGTTTGGCGCGATGCTGGATGGCCGGGTCGGGCCCGGCCATGAGGACCGGCTCATCCAAGCCAGCCTGAACGCGAAGCGCTCTAGTGCCGTCGCCGCTTCGGCTCGCGCTTCGACAGCAGGGCGAACGTCGCGCCCGCCAGGAACCCGGCGATGCCCTGCGACGCGAGGCCGGCGGCCGTCCGCGCGCCGGGCACCACCATCATGCCGAGCGCCATCTTCAGCCCGATGAAGATCGCGACCAGCGCCACCGCGCCCGCCCCGGCATACCACCAGAACCGCAGGCCCGGGGCGAGGCGCTGCACCAGCCCGGCGACGCCGAGCCCGATGGCCAGCGCCACCGCGACCAGCACCGGGTAGAGGCCGAAGCCCAGATTCGTGCCGTCGATGACGACGAGGCCATAGAGCGTGCGGCCGAACCAGGCCAGCCGCTCGCCGATCGGCAGCGTCGCCGCCGGCCCCGCCGCCGCCAGGAAGCTCTGCTGGTCGAACCAGGCCAGCAGCGCGCCGCCGGCGAGGACGCCGGCGATCGTCGCCGCGATCCAGGCGATGAGGATACGGATCATGTCCTGCCCCTTTGCGTTCCGGCCCTAGCTGTCCCACATAATGCGGCAAAGACAAGCCGCCTCGCGGCCCCTCGACAGGAGACTGGAATGAAACGCCGTCTTGCCGCCCTGCCGCTCTGCGCCGCCGTCCTCGTTCCGGCCGCCGCCGCCGCCGCGCCGATCCTCGCGCCCGGGCCGGCCGCCGACCCCGCCGCCTACCAGGTAAGCGAGATCGCTTCGGGCCTCGACCACCCCTGGTCGCTGGCGCTGCTGCCCGATGGGGCGATGCTGGTGACCGAGCGCAATGGCGGCCTGCGCCTCATCCGCGACGGCAGGCTCGCCGAGGCCCCCGTCGGCGGCCTGCCCGAGGCCTACAAGCAGGGCCAGGGCGGCTATTTCGACGTCGTGACGGATCCCGCCTTCGCCGCCAACGGCCTCGTCTATGTCGCCTATGCCGAGGGCACCGACGAGGCCAACCGCACGGCGATCGCCCGCGGCCGCTTCGACGGCTCGGCGCTGCAGGACGTGACGGTCATCTTCCGCAACGTCCCCGACAAGGACACCGGCGCGCATTTCGGCGGCCGCCTCGCCTTCCTCGCCGACGGCACGCTGCTGCTCACCACCGGCGACGGCTTCCAGTACCGCGAGCAGGCGCAGGACAAGGCGAGCGGCCTCGGCAAGATCGTGCGCCTCGCCGCCGACGGCAGCATCCCCGCCGACAACCCCTTCGCCGCCGAGAGCGGCGCCAGGCCCGAGGTCTGGAGCTACGGCCATCGCAACCAGCAGGGCCTCGCGGTCGATCCGGCGACCGGCACGGTCTATCAGACCGAACACGGCGCGCTGTCGGGCGACGAGGTCAACGTCATCGTCAAGGGCGCCAATTACGGCTGGCCGATCGCCACCTACTCGGTCGACTATTCCGGCTCGGTGATTTCTCCGTACACGGACGTCGAGGGCACGGTGCAGCCGCTCGCGGTGTGGATGCCCGAACGCTTCGCGCCCTCGGGGCTCGCCGTCTATCGCGGCGCGCTCTTCCCCGAATGGGACGGCGACCTTCTCGCCGGCGGCCTCGCCGCGGCGCAGGTCGCCCGCCTCGACCTCGACGCCGAGGGCAAAGTGGTGGGCGAGACCCGCCTCTTCGCCGAACTGGGCGAGCGCATCCGCGACGTCCGCGTCGGCCCCGACGGCGCGATCTACCTGCTGACCGACGAGGACAACGGCAAGGTCCTGAAAGTCACCCCGAAATAGCCCCCGGAGGCTATCGCGCCCTCAGGTAGGCCCGCATCCCCTCGGCCGCCGCGAGGCCGGTGGCGAAGCAGGCCTGCAGCAGATAGCCCCCGGTCGGGGCTTCCCAGTCGAGCATCTCGCCGGCCGCGAAGACCCCGGGCAGCGCGGCCAGCATCAGCCGCCCGTCCAGCGCAGGCCGCGAGGCCCCGCCCGCCGACGAGATCGCCCGGGCCAGGCCAGCCGCCCGTCCAGCGCATGCAGCGAGACGCCGCCCGCCGACGAGATCGCCCGCGCCAGGCCCTCGACGCCATGGACGTCGAGGCGCACCGCCTTCGCCGCCGCCGCAAGCGCCGCCGCGTCCTGCGGCAGCTCGCGCCCCGCGCCTTCGCGCAGCAGGGCGGCCTCCAGCTTTGAGAAGCCCGCCTTGCGCAGCCGCGTCGCGATCGACGCCCCGCTTCGCGCCTCAAGCCGCCGCGCCAGATCGCCCGCCTCCATGCCGGGGCGCAGGTCGATCGTCAGCGCCGCGCGCCCTTCCGCCGCCACCGCGTCGCGGATCGCCGCCGACAGCGGATAGACCGCGCCCCCTTCCAGGCCGTAGGCCGTCGCCACCGCCTCGCCGCGCGCCTCAAAACCGCAGGCCGCCAGCGTGACGTTCTTCAGCGGCGTCCCCGCCAGCGCCCGCATCGGCGCGCTCCAGGCGATGTCGATGCCCATGTTCGCGGGCCTGAGCGGAGCCAGCAGCACGCCCCGCGCCGCCAGCAGCGGCGTCCAGGCGCCGTCCGAGCCGAGCTTCGGCCAGCTCGCGCCGCCGAGCGCCAGCAGCGTCGCGTCGGCGCGCACGCGGACCTCGCCCTCGGGCGCGGCGAAGACCAGCGCGCCCTCGCCGTCCCAGCCGCGCCATGCGTGCCGCGTCTTCAGCGTCACGCCCTGCGCCGCCAGCCGCGCCAGCCAGGCGCGCAGCAGCGGCGAGGCTTTCATCGCCTTGGGAAACCCCCGTCCCGACGAGCCGGTGAACATCGCCTGCCCCAGGCCCTCGGCCCAGGCGACGAGCGCAGCCGGCGGATGCGCCTCCAGCATCGGCCGCAGCCAGTCGCGCGCCGCGCCGTAGCGCGCCGCGAAGGCCTCGAACGGCTCGGCATGGGTGAGATTCAGCCCGCCGCGCCCGGCGATCAGCAGCTTGCGGGCGAGCGAGGGCATGCGGTCGTAGACCGTCACGCGCACCCCGGCCGCGCTCAGGCGCTCGGCGGCGATCAGCCCCGCCGGTCCGCCGCCGACGATGGCGGCGCTGCGTCCGCCCTGCACGGCCTTCAGATCGGACAGGCGGCGACTTCCAGCTGCAGCATCGCGAGCACCCGGCCGAAACCGATATACTGGCCGGCCATCATCGCCAGTTCCAGGAACTCGCCGTCGCTGAAGTGGCGGCGCATCTCCGCCACGTCGTCGTCGCCGATGTTGTGGTGGTCCAGCGCCATGCGTTCGGCGAAATGGATCGCCGCCCGTTCCCGCGGGCTGAAGGCGGCGCCATCGGCGTCGTCCACCCCCGACGCCGCCTCGTCCTCGCGCACCACGGCGGGCGCCATGCGCACGCTCTTGCAGAGGACGCAGCCGTTCAGCGTCGCGATGCGCAGCCGCACCAGCTCCTTCAGCCGCGGCTCCAGCAGGCCCGCGCCGCCGACGTGCCAGGGGCCGTAGAACTTCTGGTAGTCCTCGACCAGCTGCGGATTGGCGGCGAACACCCGCGCGAAGTGCCGGCCGAGGTAGTTCTCCTCCGGCACCGCATCGTGCATCGCCTTGAGATAGGGCGGCAGCGTCTCCGGCTCCGCCAGCGGCATGCGCGCCATCTCAGCGCCCCTCGAACTTCGGTTCGCGCTTCTCCATGAAGGCGACCATGCCCTCGCGCGCATCGGCGGTCTTCAGCAGCGGCAGAAGCTGCAGGAAGACGTGATGCACATGGTCGCCGAAGGTCTCGTCCATGCCGATGCGCATCATGCGCTTGGCCGCCTGCACGGCGAGCGGCGCGTTGGCGGCGATCTCCCTGGCCAGCGCCCGCGCCGCGGCCGGCAGCTCGGCGTCCGGCACGACATGGTTGGCAAGGCCCATCGCCTGGCACTCGGCGGCTTTGAGCGTCCGCCCGGTGAAGATGAGTTCGGCGGCCTTCGCCCAGCCGATGAGGCGCGGCAGGAACCAGGTGCCGCCGCTCTCCGGCACGATGCCGCGCTTGGTGAAAGCGGCGGCCATCTTGGCGCCTTCGGCCATCACGCGGATGTCGCAGCCGAGCGCGGTGTCCATGCCATAGCCGGCGGCCGAGCCGTTGAGGGCGCAGATCGTCGGCGTCTCCATGTTGTAGAGCACGGTCGGCGGCGTATGGCGCAGGTTCAGCGTCACCGCCTGGCCCGCTCCGGTGGTGATGCCGTCCTTGCCCTGGCCGCCGCCGGTCGCCTCGGCAAGGTCGAGCCCGGCGCAGAAGGCCCGGCCCGTGCCGGTGAGGACGACGCAGCGTACGTCCCGGTCGGCCTCGGCCTTCAGCAGCAGCGTGGTCAGCTGGTCCAGCATGGTGCGCGAGATCGTGTTCATCCGCGCCGGCCGGTTCAGCGTGATCGTCGCGATGTGCTCCGAGACCTCGTAGAGCACCTCGTCGCCCTGGTCGGGGGCCGCCTTGATCGCCTGTGACATGGGTTTCCTCGCCTGTCTCTTGCCGTGATGCGGATTGCGATGGCCGCAGCCTACCCCCGAACGCAGCGCCGGCGAAAGCACCCGGCAGCCGCGCTCAGTCGAGGTCCTGGCCGTCCATGCCGGCGTTCTTGCGCGCCCGCGCCACCAGGTCGGCGACGATCGGACCCAGCGCCTTGGGGTCCTTCACCGGCGTCGCCGTCGGCCCGCGATGCCAGCCCTCGGCGATGCCGAGCACCGTGCCGCTCGCCTCGAACATGCGGCCCGACACGTCCTTCGACTCCGCGCTTGCCAGCCACACCGCGATCGGCGCGACCCATTTGGGATCGCCGCTGGCCTTGCGTTCCTCGGTCACGACGCCGAGGTCCTCGGTCAGCCGGGTCAGCGCGCCCGGCGCGATCGCGTTCACCGTCACGCCATAGCGGCGCAGCTCGCGCGCCGCGATGATCGTGAAGGCGGCGATGCCCTGCTTGGCGGCGCCGTAGTTCGTCTGTCCGATATTGCCGTAGATGCCCGACACCGACGAGGTGTTGATGACGCGCGCGTTGGCCGGCTCGCCGGTCGCCTTGGTGAGGTCGCGCCAGTAGTTCGCGGCATGATGGGTGGGCGCGAAGGTGCCCTTCAGGTGCACCTTGATCACCGCATCCCATTCCGCCTCGGTCATGTTGACCAGCATCCGGTCGCGCAGGATGCCGGCATTGTTGATGAGGACGTCCAGCCGCCCGAAGGCGGAGATCGCCTGGTCGATCATCCCCTTGGCGCCGGCCCAGTCGCTGACGTCGGCGCCGTTCGCCACCGCCTCGCCGCCCGCCGCCCGGATCTCCTCGACCACCTGCTGGGCGGGTGAGGCGTCCGCCCCGACCCCGTCGCGCGCCGCGCCGAGGTCGTTGACCACGACTTTCGCGCCCTCGGCCGCTAGCATCAGGCAGTATTCGCGGCCGATGCCCCGCCCGCCGCCGGTGACGATCGCCACCCGGCCTTCGCATAGTCCCGCCATCCTTGGTCTCCTCCGGTGTCTTTTTGCTCTTGCCTGGGCGATGCTATCCCCCCTGGGCGGCAGGGCAACAGGGCGCCGCGGCGGTCGGGCGGAGCATGGCGGCGGATCTCACACCCCTTTTCGTCTGGCTGGCCGGACAATCGCTCTGCGACGCGCCGGTCGAGGACCTCGTCGGCGGCCTCGGCGAGCGGCTGAACGAGAGCGGGCTCGACATCGCCCGCGCCCATGTCTCCGGCGCCACGCTGCATCCGATGGTCAGTGCCTTCATGGTCAACTGGCGGCCGGGCGGTCCCGCCGTGCGCTCCGAGCGCGGCCACGACGATCCGGAAGGCAAGGCCTGGCGCGAGAGCCCGCTCCTGCACATGCTCGACGCCAACCTCCCGGTGATGCGCCAGCGGCTCGACCGCGCCAATGCGCCCTTCGCCTTCCCGGTCTTCGAGGAACTGGCCGGCGAGGGCATGACCGAATGGATCGCCTTCCGCGAAGGCTTCGACTGGAACTCGTCGTCGGTGCCCGGCGGGCAGTTCGGCGTCATCGCCTCGCTGGCCACCCGCCGCCCCGGCGGCTTCGACGACGCCGAGATGCCCGGCCTCCTCGCCCTCGTCCAGCCGATCGCCGCGGCGGTGAAGACCCATTTCGTCGGCACCGTCGCCCGCGACGTGCTCTCGGCCTATATCGGGACCGACGCCGCGCAGCGCGTCCTCTCGGGCGCCATCACGCGCGGCGGCGTCGCGCAGATGCCGGCCGTCGTGATGATGGCCGACGGCCGACCTCAAGGGCTTCACCCGGCTCAGCAACACCCGCCCGATCGGCGAGGTCGGGGCCCGCCTCAACGACTGCTTCGACCGCATCGCGATCGCGGTCGGCGCCGCGGGCGGCCATGTCCTGAAATTCATTGGCGACGGCGTGCTCGCCATCTTCCTGCTGGAGGGCCGCGGCGAAGCCGGGGCGGCGGCTGCGGCGCTGGCGGCGGCCGAGGCGATCCAGGGCGCGCTGCCGGACGGCGTCGCGGTCGATATCGGCCTCAATATCGGCGAGGTGCATTACGGCAATATCGGCGCCGCCGGACGGCTCGACTTCACCGCCATCGGACCGGCCGTCAACGAGGCGGCGCGGCTGGAATCGCTCTGCGGCGTGCTCGGCCGGCCGATCCTCGTCTCCGGCGCGCTTGCGGCCGCCGCGCCGCCGGCCTGGCGGGCCCGCCTCGTCCCCCTCGGCCGCCACGCGCTGCGCGGCTTCGACGACCCGCGCGAGGTCCTCGCCCTCGCCTGAGGC
>OEIV010001324.1_pt1 | contig 11551 bp, 11 predicted proteins | sample 1539231 | NCBI WGS metagenome assembly OEIV01 (sample SAMN03794762, study PRJEB22550) | activated sludge metagenome | feature: wastewater treatment plant; material: activated sludge; isolation source: Wastewater treatment plant of a petroleum refinery complex | place: Argentina: Buenos Aires ... | reverse complement strand
TGTTGGCCGGATCGTCCTGGTACAGGAAGTCGCGTACCGTCAGCTGGTCGGTGGTCCCGGCGATCTTGATCACCAGCGAGGTGCTCGTCGTGCTCAGGCTGATCCCGCCCGGAGCCACCCCCGCCTTGAACTGCAAGGTGTCGATCTTGCCGGCCGTGGCGTCGCCAAGGGCATGGATCATGTCCTGACCGTCGCCCTTGCCGAACAGGTAAGTGTCGCTGCCCAACTCGCCCCGGATGTTGTCGTTGCCCGCGCCGCCGTCCAGGATGTCGTTGCCGTCGCCACCGTACAAGAGGTCGTTGCCGGCGCCACCATACAAGAGGTCGGCGCCGGCGCCACCGCTGAACGTATCGTTGGCCACGCCGCCAAACGCGATGTCGTCGGCGGAGCTTCCGGTAAAACTGCCGCTGACCATGCCGACGTGCAACTGGGTGAGCAAGGGCGCCCAGGCCGGGTCGGCGGCGGCCGTCTCGGTCCATGCGCGCAGGGTCGTGCCGGCGCTGGCCCATCCCATGTTCATGAGCAGGTGGCCCTGGCCGCGCATGAGGTCGACCAGATCGCCATGGGCCGCCTGGGCGTCGGTGGCGCGGCGGCTGGCGAGCATGGCGTCCACCGCCGCGAAGTCCAGCCGCACGCCGTTGGCGTCGATCTGCAGGACGATCGCGTCCAGGTAGCCCTTGAGCCGGGTTTGCAGGGCCAGGCCATCCCGCACCGATTCCTTGAGCGCGTCGTACGAATCGTTGATCAGGCGAGCCTGCTCGGCCGTCAGCGACAGCACCGCCGTTCCGCCAGGCTTGCCACCGCCGCCGCTGCCGTTGGTGGTGGTGCCGGGGGTGGTGGTACCGCCGGCGCCGGTGGTGATGGCGCCGGTGGTTTCGTCGCGGGTGACGAAGGCCTGACTTTCGTTTGTCTGCTTCCCACCGCTCGCTTCATTCCTCTGTTCTCCAAGCCAAGCCATTCCACTAGCCCGCGCCGGCCGGGAAGGGAATCTCTTTCAGGGGAAGGATCGCCCGCGTGATCGCGAGTCTGATGTATGCCGGGAGCACTATACCCACATCGGTTATGCTGGACAATTAGACGAAAGTCATGGATGTTTTCTTGGTCGGGAAATGCGTTGACATGGTCGCGCGAAGCGTGCACGACGCTCACGCCGCCACCCGCCACACCTCATTGGCCGGCGTGCCGCCAAGGCTGACTTTGGTGATGGCGGCGGCTGCGGTCGGGGTGGGCGACGATTTCGGCGAGGTCGTCGAGCGCCTCGTCGGCCCCGAGAATCTGCATCCGTCACCGGGGCTTACGTGCCAATATTCGCCTTGACACGCGACTTCAGCGACGCCATGGCATCGCCGTGGGAAGCAGCGTCGTCGCGCCGGTGTCGACCCGGGCCAGGGTCGAGCCGACTTTCGAAGCCAGCCACTCCTCGTACCCGGGTTCCTTCTCCATGAACATGTCCGGGATGAGCGTATCGGCCGCGCCCTCGATCGAGATCATGATGCCGACGGGGCGGTCGTTCTTGGTGACGACGACGGGCTCGCGTCTGGCGCCGGCGCTTCGCGCCAGCTAACCGCGCGTGTTCGACTGCGGCGGAAACTCGGCTAGTTCGATCTTCGGCGCCGGCCGCCAGCCTTTCTTGCGATGCTCGGCGACGACGTTGGTGAAAATGCCGCCACGCACGTAGAAGCGCGCCGTCAGGCGCATGAAGCGCGGCTGGGTGGCCTTGGCCAGGTCGTCGAGGATGCGGTTGGTGACATCCTCGTGGAAATGCCCTTCGTCGCGGAAACTCCAGACGTAGAGCTTCAGGCTCTTCAGCTCCACGCACAGCGTGTCGGGGATGTAATCGAGCGTTAGCACCGCGAAGTCCGGCTGGCCGGTCTTGGGGCACAGGCAGGTGAATTCGGGAATCTCCATGTGGATATGGTAATCCCGATGCGGCGCGGGGTTGGCGAAGGTTTCCAGGGTCTTGGCGGGGCGTGTGGGCATGTTGCGGTCGAAGAATGGATGGGCGGAAGGGATTATGCAGGTGTGCGCCGGTGCAGCGTAAGTCGGAGATGTTGCGCGCGACCACCGTCAGATCGCGAGTCAGCCCGCCGGCGCAACTTCCCAGTTGCCGGTGGCCCGGTTGAGCAGGGCGCCAATGCCCATGCCGACGAGGGTCGCGGCGACGATGAAGGGCAGGGCGGCATTCCAGTGGCCGGCGGCGCTGACCAGGCTGGCGACGATCGGCGGGCCGAAGAACTGTCCGAGGTTGGAGCCTTGCACGTAAAGCCCTTGGAGGGTGCCGACCTGTTCCGGGCCCTTGGCCAGGATCGACGACGACGACAGGATGCAGGCCGGAATCACGCCGCCGAGCAGGGTCAGGGCGATGCATAGCAGATAGCGGGCAAGGTCCGGCAGCAGATCGGTGAAGATGCCCAGGCTGCATGCCAGCATCACGATGTTGAAGACGATCAGCAGCGTGCCGAGCCGGTAATGGCGTTGCACCAGCACGCCGCCGAGGATATTGCCGAGCATGTTGGCGAGGATGACGACGGCGGTGAGGATGGCGGTGGCCGTGAGGGCGAGGCCGCGCTGTTCGGTGAGAAAGGTCGGCAGCCAGACGATGATGGCGAAGAAGGGCACGGTGTAGCAGCTGAAGGCAAACGCGAGCAGCCAGGGCACCGGGCGGCGCAACACCTCGCCGATGCCGCGTAGTCGCCAGCCGCCGCCGTGGGGCGCGTGCGCATAGTGGCGGCGATTGGCATGAACGGCCAGGGCGGCGGCGACCACCATCAGCAGCGACAGCGCCCACAGGCCGCGCCAGCCGTGGGCGGACAACACGAAGGGGGCGAAAAGCGTGATCGAGCCGATGCCCAGCGGCATGTAGGTCGACCACACCGACAAGGCCATCCGCCGGTCCCGGGGCGAACTGGCGGCACTGGCCAGCGCCGGCGCCGAAACACCGACGGCCAGGAAGCCGGCCCCCTCGATCACCCGCGACACCAGCAGCATCGACGCACCGGTGCCGAGCATGCCGAGGGCGATGCCGACGATCAGCAAGGACAAGCCGACGGCACAGAAGCGACCGGCGCCGAGACGTCCGTTGATGATGCCAACGAAGACGCCGGAGGTGAATGCCATGGTGTTGAACATCGACGCCAGCCAGCCGGCCGCCGCCAGCGACAATCCGAACTCGGCGCGCAACTGCGGCAGGGCGATCGGCAGCTTGCCGATGTTCATCGCGGCGGCGACACCGCAGAACGTTGCCGCGAATATCGCCGGCCAGTGGGTTTCGCGCTGCATCACCTCGCCGGGGCCAGGGGCTTGAAGTCGCCCAACGCCAAATAACCGAGTTGCATTTTCATTATCGAGACACCGAATGTTCGAGGTAACCGGCCGGCGGAGGCATTTTCCTTACGCCGTCTATTACGAGATTCAGGGCAGCACCGTGTCTACTCCCAACCACCCCAGTTCAGGCTTGGCGGCGAAGGCTCCATCGCCGACACCGGATAGCGGCCAGGTCTGGATACAGCCGACTCCAAACGACGGCGAACGCCGCCAGGGCGGTCACCCCCGCGAGGACCGGATACAGCAACGCCGACCATTGCGAGTGGGCGTAGATCATGATGATTGGATTTGCACCAGCAGGTGGATGCACCGTGCGTGTGGCGAGCATCAGGCCCAGTGCAAGGGCGACCGCGCAAGCGTAGGCCGGCAAACCCACGCCGAAAAGCTGGAACGAAGCAATACCCGAAAGAGCGCCGAGGAGATGCCCGCCGAAGAGTGCGCGAGGCTGAGCCGCCGGGGCATGCGTAAGGCCGAACAAAAAGACGGCGCTTCCCCCGAGAGAGGCCAACACGAAGGTGACATGCGGAGGGCCAACCAAGAAAAGGGCAAAGGCGATTGCGCATGCGGCGCCGAAGAGGCACCAGGTCAAGCGAGCGAGCGGGTGGCGGTGCATGTGCCGTCTAACGACGCGGTGGAAAAAGTCTGTTCATGGTCGCATTCTGCGGTGAACCAAATGGCATGGCAAGGCCCCAATGCAGGGCAATCGCATGAAGCTCAAGCCAGCCAGAGCAACTGAGCACACGGTAGCTGCGCAGCCAGTCGAGCTTCTCCTTTGCCCACCGCTTGATCTCGACGAAAGTGTCGGCGCCAACCAGCACAGCATTGACCGCCACCACCAGCAATTCAACCAGGTCGTGTTCGACCTTGACTGCCGTATCCGCAAAGACCACGCGCCCCACAATTTCGCCGCCCTGCGCAAGTTCGCCCTCGCCTTGCTGCGCCAGGACTCCCAGTATCCCAAGCGCAACCTCCGTTCTCGTCGCAAAACAGCAGACCGCCTACCTGACTATCGCGCTTCATGGCTCTTCGTCGTTTGACCCTTGGGGGGCGTAACGGGTATCATCGTGCTCCTTCCGGAGAAGTGGCCGAGTGGTCGAAGGCACTCCCCTGCTAAGGGAGCATGCGGTCAAAAACTGCATCGAGGGTTCGAATCCCTCCTTCTCCGCCAAGTACCTATGTAGAACAACGCCCTTCGGGGCGTTTTTCATTTCTACCCATCTCTCTACCCATCGTTTCGGCTGGTATGTAGTCGGCCAGTGACGACGGTATAGAACGTCAGCCGTGGCAATGTCGGTGCGAAAGTCAGCCGTGGCGAAGCGCCGATGAATGAGGTATGGATGTCGAGCTTTTTTACAGCAGCGGATTTCTAGTCGCGGTGAATTTACTTAACGTACTGTGTTATAACGATATAATATGTATAGCATGATTATTGCTTCGAGTTGAATGCGAAATTTCGAAGTCTTGGCCGTAGTGTTGTCGATAGGGGTAAGAAAATGAAAGCTTTCAAATTGCTCGGTGTCGCAGGAAGTCTGGTACTCGCATTTGGCTCCAATGCCTCGTTGTCGGCGACCTTGCCGGTCTATGAAGGCCCGGCGATCAACTGGAGCAGTTCACCGGCGTGTCTGGGTATTGGTGATGCGTACGGTTGCTCGCTGCCCTTGTTGAATTATTTTGCGGGCTTGTCACCGAGCACTCAAGTTCCGACCGGCTATGTCATTCCGACCCCGCAAGGGGCGTTGGATCCGTATATCGTACTTCAGGCAGGCGGCGGGGCGCCCAACAACACAAGTCCTTATGGCGCCACTGCCCGCGTTGAAGATGGTTACAAGTCGAATGACGGGAGCGCGGATAGTTTTCTTGCGACGGGGAAAACAAGCACGATCGCGGGTAATATGAATGACCCTGATAACAATGGATTGTTGTCGGGAGAGGATTTGCTTGGTACATGGGATGTGGGGCTCGGGTGGCTCATCGGGGCCTTGTCGCCAAGCGGGATACGGCGCGAGTTAATGATCGGTTTCGATTACAACCAGCCGCAAAATTCGCTGACTTCCCTGAACTACTGGGCGCTGGTGACGGTGCGTGATCGTGATGGTGTTTTGGGTGATGTCAATTACGAGATTCGTCGCGACACCGGTTTGAATCCCTACGCATGGAGTACCGGAAAGAATATCGACAGTAAGCCTTTATCGACGGAGTTTTCGACGGTGAATGGTGTGACCTGCGTCGACACCAACAGTTCGGAGGCCGTGCCGATCCTGCCGATTCCTGGGGGGAATTGTCCGTCCGGATACGAGGTAAAGATCGATAACGCCCAGTCGACGTCCGACACGGAGATCGTCGCTTTTCTGCCCGAGCTGAATGACGGTCTCGAGGGCTTCCTTGCGGCCGGATACGATACGGTATCCGTACGAATGCTCTTTGGTTGCTTTGGTGGGCGATCGGCTGGCAACAAGCCGGGAATAGGGTATTTGGCCGACGAAGACGCGGGAGGGGCGACCAACCACTGTGAGAGTGGCGGATTCCCGGACGTTTTCCTTCTGGCTGGCGCGCCGGAGAATCAAACCCCTGAACCCGGATCATTGGCGCTGATGGCCGCCGCGTTCCTTGGTCTTGGATTTGCGTCCAAGCGTAGGAAGGGGACCGTGTAAGCTAGGAAGCCGGAGGCGCGGTTGGTTGATAGATCGCGCTCTCGTTCAAGAGCATGGGGACTTCGGTCCCCATGCTTTTTTGCACTAATGAAGATGGGACTGCTTGGCTAACCGGAGCACATCATGGTAAGCAGTCATTAGACTGCGTCTGGCGGCACTGAGGTGGCGACTTGTAGATGATGGTGTCACGTAGATGAGGCCGCCAAGGGGTGTTGTCCTGTACTCTGTGGTCAAGAAGGTTGCGTGCAGAGGAGGTGACAAGCATCATTGAGGTGCACCAACGGGAGGAGCACTCTCCAAATACCCTGCGGCGGCATGGTGGTTGAAGTGCTTGTTTTTCTTCCCCCTCCTTGTTGCGATCTGGCCAGCATATCTAAGCGATCTGAGCGTCTGAGGTAAACGAGGTTTGTGTTGATCGCGACCTGACCGGGTTTCGATGTGGAACCAAGACAAAAAAAGCCCCGCAGGGCGGGGCTTTTATTACTGCCATTTACTAACCAATCAAACCTTGCGGCGACGGCTCATACCAAGACCAACCAGACCAAGGCCAAGAAGGGTCAAAGATGCGGGTTCGGGCACTCTCGAAAACACCACGTCCATCGAACCATTGATAAGCTGGGTTCCGGAAACATCAAAATTATTTAACTGCCCCGACTGGAATGAAACATCCCAGAACGGATCGGGAAGCGTGAAATAATTCTCACCGTCGGCTGTAAGAGCAAAGGTAGCACTTGTTCCAAAACTACCGCAATTAATCCCACTACCTGTAGGATTCAAAGGGTTATTACATGTAGATAAAAATGGATTAAGTTCTCCAGAACCCGCTTGCGGCGTACCATTTGCAATCTCGATATCGTCACCGGCAGAACCAACAGACCAAGCAGAAGACCCACTACCGGGCTGTACAAAAGTCGTATTTGCGTCAGCGTCAATCCATAGTGAAAGACCACCAGCACCGGCTAAACTCGTAAAGGTAGTCACACCAGCAGCCGTAGCATATGTACCAGACCCAGTGTACAAAGCATAAATGCCATAACCACCAGTACCAAAACTACCCAGTTGAGTCGTTACAGGATCCACTCCATCATTAGCAACAAACTGACCAGCCTGCCACTTAAGGGAAACATCAAAAGTACCAGCACCAGTGAAGGTGATAACTTCTGCATAGTTTCCAGTAATTTTGTCAGCCCAAAATGTGTTAACTATACTTCCTGGTACGGAACCTTCACTCACTTGAAAATCGTTGAGAACAAGGGCTGATGCTGAAGCACTCGCTAAGCCGAACGAGGCCGCGATCGCCATGGACACTAAAGTTTTTTTCATCTCAAATTCTCCTAAGGTGGTTACTTTGTTACCCAGCCTGTTCGGCCTCGGGCTATGTAAAGCAGTTACCGTGCCTAATTTGTAACGATCTGTATTAATAGGTATTTTTATAAAACATGGAAATGTCGACAGCGCGTTTGTAAATTTTTTCGACAGCATTCATTCCCGCACAGACTACTCAGATACTATAAAGCGGAGACTAATTGACTGACCGGGAGAAAAGATGACGGCCGAGCGCATGCCTTCGGGCAAGACCCGCGACGAGATCGCCGCTGCCTACATATCCGAGCCGTGGTGGTACGACGTGCGGGGGTTTTTCATCCTCACCTTTGCCTACAACAGCACCCTCGGTACCCAGCTGCGTTTCTTCGGCCCCCACTTCGGCACCGAGCATCTCGAAGTCGCCTGCGGCACGGGTACCCTGCTGGAACTGATCCTGCGCTGGCGCAAGTGGAAAAAGCTGCCGCCGGTGCATATCGTCGGCATCGACTACGCCGAATCGATGCTGGCCGGCGCCATGCACCGGTTCAATAACGAGCCGAACATCGATCTACAGCACGCCGACGCCGCCGCCTTGCCGTTCCCCGACGCGCATTTCGACACCGCCAACATCGCCAACTCGATCCATTGCTTCCCCGATGTGGATGGGGCGTTGCGGGACATCCTGCGCGTACTGAAGCCCGGCGGCACGCTGGCGGCCAATGTGCTGCTCTACCCGCGCGGTCCCTGGCCCTTCAAAGGCATCGCCGAACGCATCAACCGCTTGGGCATGAAAAAAGGAATTCTTTACACCCCTTACGCGCAGGACGACATCCGCCAGCGCGTACTGGCCGCCGGGTTTGAACTGGTGACCGAGCAAGTCTCGGGCAACTGCTACAACATCCTGGCCCGCAAGCCCTGATCAGCGGCGCCCGGCCGACAACTGCCGCCGGACCAGCGTCCGCATCAGTACCTGAAGCGGATTGCGGAACCCACCGGGGCGCCAGGTGTGCTTGTAGCGCATCCGGTAGGCATCGAAATGGCTACCCCACGGTGCCAGCCGGACGCCGCGCCTTCCCAACAACAGCTTCAGGGTTTCCACCGCGGCGACACCGGCACAGAGTTGGCAGGCCGCAATGCTGGAAGGCCCCTTGTGCTCCGCAAGGTTGATGCGGCTCATGTCGGCCACATAGCCGCGCTGCAGCATTGCCGGTGAAAGGCCGACGAGAAAGCGGATGGCCATTTCCCGTTCGTCGCAGCCCTCGAAGCCGAAGTAATCCTCGAAGGACATGGCTCCCGGACCGAACACCAACAGGGCCGTGCCCATGCCCAAAGGGGCTGCCGTCACGACAGGAATTCCTTTTCGTTCACAAGCGGCAAAGGTCATCCGGCGGGCAGCGAAGGCGAAGAAATCCAGCCCATCCACGTACACGTCAACGCCGTCGAGAAAGCGCTCCAGTGAATCGGTCTGCACACCATCGGGAAATGTTCGAAGTTCCACCTCCGGATTGATATCTTTTACCATCTCGCCGAGCACGTCGATTTTCGGCCGATCCAGGCTCTGGATGGTGGCGCCGACCTGGCGGTTGAAATTGACGATATCGAACACGTCGAAGTCGGCGATGGCGAATTTACCGATTCCCAATCGGGCAAGGGTCAGCAAGTGAACGCCACCTACTCCGCCTAGGCCACCGATCGCCACCCTGGACTGCCTCAAGCGCGCCTGTTCTGCCTCGGTGACCCAGCCGATGTTGCGGGAAAATGCGGCATCGTAGTCGAATATTGGCATGGCTTTACTGTAAGGAAAGATATCTGGCATTACACTGTTGGCGCTAACACTAGCCTGAATCATGAGCGAATGGCAATGATGATCGGTTTGTCCAGGGATGTCCGACTCGCCATCCGAAACCTCCGGCGTAACACAAACCGGAGCGCGGTGGCTGTGCTAACCGTTGCGGGGGGGATTGTCGCATTCCTGCTTGCTAGCGGTTTCATCGCCTGGATACTTCGGGATGGCCGAGAGGCGACGATTCACTCCCAGCTGGGGCACGCTCAAGTCGTACGACCCGGGTACTTCGAGCGTGGCATTGTCGCTCCATATTCGTTTCTCTTGCCGGCCGACTCGTCGGAACAAGAGGTGCTGACAAGCGTCCCTGGCGTAATTTCCGTAACACCGCGCCTCGCTTTCAGTGGGTTGATTAGTCACGGTGAGACAACGATGGCCTTTGCCGGGGAAGGTGTTGATCCCGTGCACGAGCGCCCGATCAGCACTCGTCTCACCATTCTTGAGGGGCGGGATCTTGGCACTGCCCATGAGCGAAAGGTGCTGCTCGGCGAAGGTCTGGCAAAGAGTCTGGGGGCCAAGACCGGCAATACAGTCGTCCTCCTTACGACGGCCGCCAATGGCGGTGCAAGCGCGCTCGAAGTGACGGTTGCCGGCATCTTTGCCACAATTACCAAAGAGTACGACGACTATGCTGTTCGGCTACCGATCACCCTCGCTCGCAAGCTGATGCGCGTCTCCGGTGCCACGTCATGGGTGGTGCTTCTCAGAGAAACGGAGAACACAGCGGTGTTCGTGGACGCGGCGCGTTCAAGGCTGCCGGCCAGCGCATTCGATGTGGTGTCCTGGCGAGACTTGGCCGACTTCTTCAACAAGACCGAGGCGTTGTTCTCCAGGCAAGTGAATGTGGTCAAAGTCATCATTGGCCTTATCATTGTCCTGACGATATCCAATACGCTGACGATGAGCGTGCTGGAGCGCACGACCGAGATTGGCACCAGCCTGGCGATCGGGGTACGCAGTGGCTTGGTGATGCGTCTATTCGTGCTCGAAGGAATAATCATTGGCGTTTTGGGCGGGGCACTGGGTGTGATGCTCGGCTACTTTGCAGCCTTGATTATTTCGATGATCGGTATTCCCATGCCGGCGGCACCTGGCATGGCACACGGGTATGTTGCTCTGATCGCCATAACGCCAGCCCTAGCCGTGGATGCCTTCATTCTGGCGGTGATGACGACATCGCTTGCCAGTGCCGTGCCGGCCTGGAAAGCCGGGCGGATGAACATCGTTGATGCGTTGAGGTGCAACCAGTGAAGTTTCAGCTCTTGCTGGCACTGCGCAATGTGTTTCGCCAGCGGGCGCGTTCGGTGGCGACGCTGACTGCCATCGCCGTTGGGGTGGCCGGATTGATACTCGCCGGGGGCTTTGTGCAGGATATCTTCATCCAGCTCGGCGAGGCCATCATCCACGCGCAGACCGGGCATCTCCAGGTGACCCGCCAGGGCTTCCGCGAAGGCAGGACGAAGGCCCCGGAGAACTACCTGATCGACAACCCCGAAGCGCTGAAAGTCAGCCTTGGCGGCACGCCGGGTGTGGCGCGGGTGTTCGCGCGGCTGAATTTCTCGGGCGTGCTCAACAACGGCAAACGCGACCTGGGCATCCTCGGCGAGGGCATCGAGCCCGAAGCCGAAGGCAAGGTCAGCGCCTACCTACGCTACACCGAAGGCCGGCCGCTCGGCGATGGCGATGTCGATGGCATCGTCCTCGGCCAGGGCGCGGCCAAGTCGCTCGGGCTGAAGATCGGCAACCGGGTCAATCTGGTGATCAGCTTGGCCCAGGGTGCGGTGAATACGCTCGACTTCGAGGTGGTCGGCGTATTCCAGAGTTTTTCCAAGGAGTTCGACGCCCGCGCGGTGCGCATTCCGCTGGTGGCGGCGCGCGAGTTGATGGATACGCGCGGCGCGCACGTGCTGGTGGCCATGCTGCACCGGACCGAGGACACCGCGAGGGTGGCCGCCCTGCTCGATACCGAGTTGGCGCCGCAGGGCTTCGAGGTCGCGCGCTGGAACACGCTTTCCGATTTCTACGAGAAGGCGGTCGATCTCTACGACCGGCAGTTCGGCGTGCTGCGCCTGATCATCCTGCTTATGGTGCTGCTGAGCGTGGCCAACAGCGTGAACATGACCATCTTCGAGCGCACGCGCGAATTCGGCACCGTCATCGCGCTCGGCACGCCGCCGGCGGGGGTGTTCCGCGCGGTGATGGTCGAGAGCGTGCTACTGGGCGCCATCGGTGCGCTGGTCGGCATGGTGGTGGGGTCGCTGCTGGCCTTGGCGATTTCGGCAATCGGCATTTCCATGCCGCCGCCACCCAACGCCAACCTCGGGTACACGGCGGAAATCCGCCTCTCGCCGATGCTGGTCTTGTCTTCCGGCACCATCGGCTTCGTGGCGACCTGTCTTGCCGCCATCCGGCCGGCGCGGCGCGTTTC
>OEIV010001323.1_pt1 | contig 11553 bp, 10 predicted proteins | sample 1539231 | NCBI WGS metagenome assembly OEIV01 (sample SAMN03794762, study PRJEB22550) | activated sludge metagenome | feature: wastewater treatment plant; material: activated sludge; isolation source: Wastewater treatment plant of a petroleum refinery complex | place: Argentina: Buenos Aires ... | reverse complement strand
CGGCTTCTCCTGGCTCGGCAGCCTCTCGTTCGACCGCCGGGTCATGGTGGTCGGGAAGCAGGTCGCGGCGGCCGACCTGGCCGCGCTGCGGGCCCGCGACAAGCCGCTGCTGCAGGCCGCCGACGCCGCCAACTCCAGCCACTACCAGGCTGCCCTGCTGGTGAACGCGCTGGCCGGCACCTGGATTCGGCCGGTCACCGGCTACAATTCCTCGGCGCGCGCCCTGGCGCTGATCCGCGGCGAGGTGGACTGCCTGCTGGGCACGCTGGACAACATGACGGCGGTGCTGGAGGCCGGGGCAGGCAGGATCGTGCTCCGTCTCAACGACTGTGACCTGCCGCCGGAGCACGGCGCCGTGCCGCTGCTGCGGGACCACCTGCTCCACCCCGAGCGCGGGGGCGTGATCGACATGATCGAGGGGCAGTCCCAGATGGGACGCTCCGTGGCCACCACGCCCGGCGTGCCGGCCGATCGCCTGGCGGTGCTGCGCGCCTTGTTCCAGGAGATCGCCGCCGATCCCGACTTTGTCGCCGAGGCCTCGGCGAACGAGCTGCTGGTGCGACCGACCTCCGGCGACAGCATCGCCGCGCTGGTCGCCGGCCTGCTGGCGCAGAAGGAGCACTACGCCGGCCTGTTCCGTGACGCGCTGACCTGCGGCCAGCGCCGTGCCGACACGGGCGAGGCCTGCTAGGTGTCCAAGCTCCCAGAGCTATGGCGCGCGACTCCGCCTAGCCGACGGTGCTTTCTGATGGCCCTGGGGGTCACGGCCCTCCTGCCAGTGCAGCGGGCCGGCGCCGCGGAGTTCCTGGCGGGCGAGAGCGTCCGGGTTCTGGTGCCGACCGCTGCCGGCAGCGGCACCGACCGCGTGGTCCGCGCCTTTGTCGCCGCGGTGGCCGAATTGCTGCCAGGGACGCGCTTTTCGGTCGAGAACCAGTCCGGCGGCGATGGCCGCCTGGCTGCCCTGGCGCTCTGGCAGGCGCCACCGGATGGCCTGACCTGGGCGCTCCTCAGTTCCAACCTGCTCTATGCCTCGCTGCTCGAGGCCGAGGCGCTGCCGTTCGATCTGGCAGGCTTCGCCTGGATCGGTGGCTTCGCCAAGGATCGCCGGGTGCTGGTGGCCGGGGCACGCTCGGGCCTGGAGACCATCGAACAGCTGCGCGCGCGCGCCACGCCCGTCCTGCTGGCGAGCGAATCCACGGCCTCGACCAACTATCGCGAGGCGCTGATGCTGAACGCGCTGCTGGACTGCCGGATCCGGCCGGTCACCGGCTACGATGGCCCGTCGCGGGTGCTGGCGGCGCGCGCCGGCGAGGTCGACTGCGCCATGGGGACTTTCGAGTCCATGCAGCCGCTGCTCGCGGACGGGAGCGGGCGCGTGCTGCTCCGCCTCAATGACGCGACCCTGTCGCCGCCGCACGACGCCGCGCCATGGCTCGGCAGCCTGCCGGTTGTCCCGGAGCATGCCTGGCTGGTGCAACTGATCGCCGCTCAGAGCGGCATGGGGCGCTGCCTGGCGACTGCGCCGGGCACCCCATCCGATCGCTTGCAGGCCCTGCGCGCGCTCTTCCTTCAAGTTGCCGCCTTGCCGTCCTTTGCGGCAGCGGCGGCGAACATCGGCCTGGCTTTGGCGCCGACCGATGGCGGCGCCCTGGCCAGCCGGCTGGCCGCCCTGCTGGCTGGCGAGGCTGGCGTCGGCGCGCGACTGCGCGCCGTGCTGGAGTGCGGCCAGCGCCGCGCCGACGGCTTCGACGCCTGCTGAAAGGAGGTCCCTCCTGCTCGACAGTCTGGCTTCCCTGCTGACCGGCCGCGAGCTGCTGCTGGCCCTTGGCGGCGGCACGCTCGTGGGCCTGATGATCGGCCTCATGCCGGGGCTCAGCGGGCGGGGCGGACTGATCCTGTTCCTGCCGCTGGCGCTGGTGCTCGACCCGCTGGTCGGCGCGGTCTTCCTGCTGGCGCTGCACTCGGTCGTGCATACCTCGGGCTCGATCCCGGCGATCCTCTTCGGCGTCCCCACCTCGGCGTCGGAATCGGCCACCGTGGTCGATGGCTATCCCATGATGCGCCAGGGCCGCGGCGGCGAGGCGGTGGGCGCGACCATCGCCGCCTCCGCCATTGGCGGCGCGGTCGGCGCCCTCGCGCTGCTGGCCTTCATCCCGCTGGCCCGCCCGATCATCGAGATCTTCGGTTCCGGCGAGGTCGCGGTGATGGGCGTGCTGGGCATCGCCTCGGTGGCGGCGCTGGCGGGCCGCAGCATGGCGCGCGGCCTGGTCGTGGCGGCGCTGGGCATGCTGGCCTCCACCGTCGGTGTCGCCCACATGACGGCGACGCAGCGCTTCACCTTCGGTCGGCTGGAACTGTGGGACGGCTTGACCCTGGCGGCCGCGGTGACCGGGCTCTTCGTCGTCCCCGAGATGCTGCTGAAGTCGCGCCAACCCGAGGGCGGCGGGTCAAGCGGCAACGTCAGGCTGCGCGACGTGCTGGTCGGCTTCGCCGTCACGCTGCGCCATGGCTGGCTGCTGCTGCGCACCTCGGCCATCGGCATCTTCATCGGCTTCGTGCCCGGCGTCGGCTCCAGCGTCGCCGTCTGGCTGGCCTATGGCCACGCGGTGCAGACGGTCCGCAGCAAGGTGCCCTTCGGCGAGGGCGCGGTGGCCGGCGTGATCGCCGCCGAGGCCGCGAACAACAGCAAGGAGGGCGGCTCGCTGGCGCCGACGCTGCTGTTCGGCGTGCCGGGCAGCTCGGGCATGGGCATCCTGCTGGGCGCCTTCCTGATGATGGGCATCCAGGCCGGGCCGCGCCTCGTCACGGTGCAGCCAGGCTTTGTCGAGTCCATGGCCTGGACCATCCTGCTGGCCAACCTGCTGGCCGTGCCGATCTGCCTGCTGCTGACGCCGAGCATGACCCGCTTCGCCGCGCTCCGCCGCGAGCTGGTGCTGCCCTTCGCCCTGGTCGCGGCGGTGCTGGCGACCGTGGCGACGCAGCCCAGCCTCTCGACCCTGGTCGAGCTCGTGCTCTTCAGCCTGCTGGGCGTGGGACTGACGCGGGCGGGCTGGCCGCGGGCCCCCTTCGTGCTCGGCTTCGTGATGGGACCGCTGCTCGAATCCTCGCTGTCGCGCGCCATCGTGGTCTATGGCTGGAGCCTGTTCGAGCGGCCGGCGGTGCAGGTGCTGCTGGTGGTGGCCATCGGCTTGATCTGGCTCGCCCAGCGCCGCCTGCGGCGCGCCGACCGCAAGCTGCCGTCGGGCAGCGGTCCGGCCTGGGGCCTGACCCTGCCGCTGCTGGCGCTGCTGCTGGCGGCGCTGGTCACCGCCAGCGGCTTTCCCTGGCGGGCCGCGCTCATGCCGGTTGCCGCGTCGACGGTCGGCCTGCTGGCCCTGGCGGCGGCGCTGCTGGGCGCCTGGCATCGCGCTCCGGCTCCCGCCGGGAGCGCGCGCGAGCGCCCGGCGCTGGCCTGGCCGCTGGTCCTGTGTTTCGCCGGCTTCTTCCTGGCGGTGCCGCTGGTCGGTCTGCCCCTGGCCTCGGCCCTCTTCGTGGCGGCGGTGTCGCGGCAGCAGGCCGGGTTGCGCTGGAGCCGCGTCCTCCTCGCCGGCGCCGCCATGTTCCTCTTCGCCGGCTACCTGGCGGGCGAGGGCCTGGGCCTCATCCGTCCCTTCGATGCCATCGCGCGGATCTTGGCGAGCGTGCCAGCCAGCGTCCTGCGATGAGGCGGCCCAGGCCGAGCGGTGCCTCGGTGGGCAAGCGTTCCTGTACCGGCGCCGGCACGCGGAACCGCACCCAGCCCTGGGCCGCCACGGGGGTATCGAGCGCCAGCATCCAGTCCAGGAAGCGGCCCTGCACGAGGGCCCGCCGCCCGGCGGGGCCGCTGCGGCGCGGCTTCTTCGGCAGGTTGGGGTTGGTGTTGACCTCGTAGACCCGCGCCTGGCCGTCGACCACGGCGTAGTCGGCGCGCCCATAGTCGATGCCCGCCAGGTCGAAGACGCGGCGCAGCGTCTCGGCATGCGGGTCGTCGCGCACGAAGGCCAGCTCCTCGGCGTCGTTCATCGCTTCGCGATTCCAGGACTTGCTCTTCACCGTCCAGTCTTCGCTGATCTGCAGGTGATAGGGCATGATCCGCTCGCCGATGCGGAAGGCGGCGAACTTGCGGAACAGGCCGTCCGGCCCCGGCTGGGCGCGATACTCGACCCACAGGCGCCCCTTGCGCGGCCGCTGCGCCGCGTCGAGTTCCGCCAGCGCGCGGTCGAAGGCGGCGGCGTCTTCGATCAGGGCTGTCTCCGGGCCCAGCGCGTCGTCCTCGCGCCGCAGGAAGACGGGGTAGCGCTCGGGGCGCCGACCCTCGTCCAGCCGCGCCACGTCGAAATCGTTGATGCCGGCCAGGCGCAGTGCCCGCAGCAGCTCATAGCGCTCCTTCACCCGCAGCGGGTGGTTCAGGATCCGCGCCTCCGGTGCCACCTGCCGCAGCGCCGCGGCCATGTTCGCCGCCACCTCGCGCAGGAAGGGCGTGAGACGGTCGAAGTCGGAGAAGATGACATGGCCCACCGGCAGGGCCCTGGCACGGAAGACCTGCTCGTAGCTCAGCACCTGGAACCGCCCGCCGAGCCGGTCGCGGAAGTGGCCGACGAACTCGTCGCCGGTGTAGCGGTGCAACTCCCGGCAGAGGAGGGTGATCATCGCGGGTCGTGGCGGCGCGGGCGGGCCACCGCGATGACGCCGACCCGCGGACGCTCCGCCGCTGGCAGGGCGGCAAACTCGGGCCGCAGCTGGCCGGTCTCGGTACTGGAGTCCAGTATGAAGCCGTTGCTCGCCAGCAGCGCCTCGAAAGCCTCGGCGCTGTCATAGCGATCTGCCCGTTGCATCCGGAGCCGCGCCGCGGTCTGCAGGAAGGCATGGAAGCGGGCGGCCTCCCGCGATGGGGGCGCCAGTCGCTTCTGCTCGAGGCCTCGCAGCACTTCGCCGATGTAGGCCGCGGCGGCGCTTTCGCCCTCGCGGGCGGCGATCTTGTCGCGCCACCGCTTCCAGGCGCGCTCGCGAGTCACCATCAGCAGGCGCCCGCCCGGCGCCAGGGCCCGCGCCGCCTGACGCAGCAGGGCCGCCGGGCCGCCGGGGGGCAGGAACTGCATGACGTGGTGGCCGACGACGAGATCGAAGGCGTCGGGCAGATCGAAGGTCAGCAGGTCGTCCTGCCGCGTCGTCACCCTTGCCCCGTGACGCGCCGCCAGCCGCTGGATCTGCACCAGGGGCGTCGCGCAACGGTCGATGACGGTGAGATGGATCTGCTGGCCGCGCGCCGCGGTCAGCACCAGGGCGGCAATGCCGGTGTCGCCGGCACCCGTCACCAGGATGCGGCGCCGGCCCTCGGCGATCAGGCGGGCCACCGCGGGCTCCATCCCCTGCCAGTCGCTGTTGACCCCGCTGGCGCTGCCCGCCGCCCGCAGGTAGGGCCTGAGCGCGTGGTAGGGCGCGCAGTCGACGCAGGTACGCAGCGCCAGCTGGAACTCGGCCTCGGGGTCGACGCCGATGCGTTCGTCGACGGCGGGCGGGCGGGCCTCGCCGAGCATCAGATCGGCAGCCTGTAGCGCAGGCGGAAGCCGTAGCCCTCGCTCGACAGGCCCTCTTCCTCGTAGGCCTGCCAGGCCACCTCGGCGCTGATGCGCGAGGCACCGATGCGCCACTCGTGGCCGAAGTCGAAGGTCAGCAGGTGGTCGACGTAGCCGTCGCCCTCGTCGGCATCGACGATGATGCCGGCGACGGTGCCCGACAGGTAGAAGCCCTGCCACGAGAGCTCGGCGCCCAGCGTGCCGAAGCTGACGTCGTCCAGGCTGCCCTCGTAGTCCTCGAAGTGGGCGGCCTCGGCGATCATGAAGAGGCCCCAGTCCTCGTCCAGCTCGGTCTTCTGGGTAACCGCCAGCACGAAGCCCAGCTCGGTGCCCTCGTCGCCCTCGCCGGCGGCGCGGTGGATGAAGCCCAGCTGATAGCCGAAGCCCGGCGTGAGGCTGCCATCGCCGCCGTCCAGCGCCAGCACGAAGGACTCCGGATACTCGGTGTTGGCCGCGCCGCCGTCCTCGATCTTGTCGACCTCGCGCTCGGCGAAGGCGCTGCCGGCGAGGATCGTACGGTCGGTCATGAAGACGCTGCCCGACAGCGTCGCGTCGCCCAGCAGCGGCGAACTCAGCGGTACCTCCAAGGCGAAGCCCGCGCCCCACATCTCCTCGAGCTCGTAGTCCTTGGGGAAGTCGTCGCCGAAGAGGCCAGGCGCGTCGTCGTAGGCCAGCCCGAAGACGGGGTGCAGCTTGCCGGCCTGCACCATCCAGCCATCGCCGCGGTAGCGCAGCCCGAGCTCCTCGACCACCAGCCCGAGGTCGCTGAAGTAGCGCTTCTCGCCCGGGTCCAGGTCCTCGTACTCCTTGAAGTCGAGCACGTTGAAGAACTCGAAGCCGTGGCCCAGGTGGAAGGTCAGATCGCTGTTGATGCGCGGATAGATGTCGCGCGTCTCCTCGTCCGGATCGTCGGAGCGATAGATTTCCTCGCCATCGAGGCGGAACACGATGCGCCCCTCGACGAAGGGTTTGTCATCGGCCAGCGCCTCGGGCGCGGCTCCCAGCCCCAAAGCCAGCACAACCGCCGCCGCGGACTGGCGGCGGCTCCCGACCGGATTCATCGCAGACCCCACACACTTGACCCCGGGCGGCAATATACCGGGACAACGCTTCGCCGCCCAGCGGCGCAGTTGTCGGGCCTCCGAGCCAACACTAGTCTCGTGGGGGAAGACGCCATTGAAGGCGCGAAGTGGGGGAGGAAAGCCATGAGCGCAAGAGCGGTCGCCCTCGGCGTGGGGCTGCTGTTCGCCCTGGGAGCCTGCGGTTCGGAGCCGCCGCCGATCGAGCTGCGCAAGATGCAGAGCAGCGTCGGCTACAGCTGCGAGGGCGGCCGCCGCCTGGAGGCGCTCTATCGCGCCGGCGAACCCGCCGTGACCCTGGCCCTGGAGGGCCAGAGCGTGACCCTGCCGCAGATCCCGGCGGCCTCGGGCATCGCCTTCTCCGACGGGGTCCTCACCTTCCGCGCCAAGGGCCAGCAGGCCTTTACCGAGGGGCGGCCCGGGGGCGACTATGTCGGCTGCGTCCGGGACAATTAGGTTCCGGCGCTTGGGGGAGGGACCGGCATGGCCTCCGAACGCGTGCAGAAGCTCGCCGCCGCCTACGACCTTTGGGAGCAGTCGAGGGGTGGAAGCATCGATCATTGGCTGTCGCTCATGGCCGACGAAGTCGACTTCCGGTCACTGGCCGACGACTTGCCGCAGGCTCCCTTCGCCCAGCCCTACAAGCGGCGGGAGGACGTGAGGAAGTATCTCGAGGGGCTGGGCGCCGGCTGGGAGATGCTGTCCTACCGCGTGGACCGTTTCGTCGAGCAGGGCGATGACGTGGTGATGATCGGCTCCACCGCCTGGCGCAACCGGGCGACCGGCAAGATGGCCGAGACCACGAAGGTCGACCTCTGGCGGTTCAAGGGTGACAAGGCCGTCGGCTTCTTCGAGCTCCTCGACACGGCCAAGGTCGCGGCCTGCTGCGCCCCCGACTGAGACCTCCCGGCTGAGAGGTCGCCGCGGCCCGCGGTTGCGCGCTTGGCCGCGCCGCTCAGGCCTTGGGTGGTGGCGGCGGCAGCTTGCCGTCGCCTTCCAGGCCTTTGGCGATGCCCTTGGCCAGCGCGCTCGCGTTCTCGCCGGGCTTGAGGCCCAGCTCCTGCAGCAGCTCGTCCACCACCGGCGACTGCAGGCGATAGCGCATCAGCGCGTCCACCAGGTTGTCGACCGCGCCGCCGCCATGGCCGCCGCCGCCGCCGTTGCCGCCCTGGCCGGGCAGGCCGCCGGCACCGCCCAGATCGAGGATGCGGATGTCCTTGATCTTCTCGACCGGCTTCATCGAGGCCTCGAGAATCTCCGGCAGCGCCTTGATCAGCGCGGTCTTGAGATCCAGGCGCAGCACCTCGTCGCCCAGCACGTTGCGGGCATGGTTGATCGCCTCCTGGCCCTTGGCCTCGACCTCCAGGCGCAGGCGGTCGGCCTCGGCCTGGATCTTGATCGCCTCGGCGCGCGCCGTGGCCTCGATCTTGACCGCCTCGGCGCGGTCCTCGGCGGCGGTGCGCTCGGCCTCGGCGGCGACGGTGACGCCGACCGCCTGGCGCTCGGCCTCCTGCTTGGCGCGCACCGTGATGATCTGGCGCTCGCGCTCGGCCTCGGCGACCTGTGCCACGGTCTTCCCCGCTTCCTGCGCCTTCACCGCGTCGGCGCGCGCGAGGTCCGCCTCGGCGTCGGCCTTCGACTGCTCCTTGGACTTCTCGGCGATGGCGATGGCCTTCTGCTGCGCCGCCAGCTGCAGGTCGCGCTCGGAGCCGATGCGCCGCTCGGCGGCGTCGCGGTCGGACTCGATCTGCCGCTGCTGCACGGCCAGCTGCGCCTGGATCTTGGCCTCCTGCTCGGCGCGATGCGCCTCGGCCTCCATCTGCGCCGTCTCCGCCTTGGTCTTGGCCGAGCGGCTGGCGACGTCGCGCTCGGTGTCGAGGCGGACGTAGTCCTCCTCGCGCTTGATCTCCAGCGAGCGCTTGGCGGCGGAGAGGTTGCGCTCCTCGATGGCGATGCGGGTCTCCTGCTCGATCTCGTTGCGCTCGCGCTTCTTCGCCTCGGTGATCTGCGTCAGGCGGGTCAGGCCCTCGGCGTCGAAGGCGTTCTGCGGGTTGAAGAACTCGGACGAGGTCTGATCCAGGGCGGTGAGCGACACCGACTCCAGCTCCAGGCCGTTCTGCTCCAGGTCCGCGGCCACGGCGTTCTGCACCTTCTGCACGAACTCCGGCCGTTTCTCGTGCAGGTCGCCCAGCGACATCTGCGCCGCCACGCCGCGCAGCGCGTCGACGAACTTGGCCTCCACCAGGTCGCGCAGCTGCTCGCTGTCCATGGTGCGCTCGCCCAGCGTCTGCGCCGCCAGCGCGATGGATTCGGCATTGGGCTTCACGCGGACGTAGAACTCGACGCCGATGTCGACGCGCATGCGGTCCAGCGTGATCATGGCCTGCTCGCGCTTGCGCTCCACCTCGAGGCGCAGCGTGCGCAGGTTGACCCAGGTGGTGTCGTGGAACACCGGGAACTTGAGCGCGCCGCCGTCGAGCACGACCTTGGCGCCGCCCAGGCCGGTGCGCACGAAGGCGACGTCCTTGGGCGCGCGCACGTAGAGTCGGGCGACGATCAGGCCGATGGCGAGCAGGGCGGCGACGATGATGCCGGCGAGAATGAGCACGTCGTTCATGATGCAGCCTCCGAAGGGGGCGGGGTGAGCATGCCGGGGGGCACGGCGGTGACCAGGAAGAGCTTGCCTTGGCGCGTGGCCAGCAGCACCTCGCTGCCGACCGGGAAACTGGCCTCGGCCGGGCCGGCGAGGACCCGCACGTTGTGCCTGTTGCCGTTGCCGTCGGTCACCACGGCGCGCCCGGCGGTGTCGCGGTCGACCGGCCCGATGGTGAGATGGCCGACCCGGCCGACCAGGGTGTCGGTCGAGATGGCGTAGCTCTCTTCGCGCGGCAGCAGGCGGGCCAGGCCGCCGCCCAGCCAGTGCGCCGCCAGGCCGCCGCCGATCGCCGCCGGCAGGGCCATGACCCAGGCGGAGACCAGCGCGCCGCCGATCTGCAGCGCCAGGCCCTGCAGGCCGAGCCCGACGCAGGCGAAGCAGCCCAGCAGCAGGATCAGCGCGACCAGCGTCGGCAGGCGGCCGAAGTTCAGCCAGGCCAGGGCCCCGGCGACGGGACCGGCGGCTTCGGCCCCGCCCTCATGGCCGCCCTCATGGCCGCTCTCGTGGCCGATGCCGGCGTCGTGGTCCAGGCCCAGCCAGTCGTCGAGCGCCGCGCCGGCCGAGGTGCCGCCCAGCAGCAGTCCACCGAGTTCCACCAGGAGCAGTAGCAGCACGATGGCGCCGGCGACGCTGAAGGGCTGCGTCTCGGCCGCGCCGAGGAAGGCGAAGAGGCTCATGGCCGCTGCCTGCGGCCCGGCGGCGCCGCGGCGATCCTGTCAGATAGGCGGCGCGGCATCGTGCCTTCGTCCCCCAGACCACAACCCGTCATGGAAAATGCTGCGTGGCGGACGATGGCACAAGCTCCCTTGCGGTCCCTAGGACAAAGCCCGGCGGCGCGTTTTGATCGCGGGTCGCGGGCGTTGCGGGTGCTTGCTGGCCGCGCCGGCCGGTCCTTCGGCGCCCAGCAGCGCGGTGGAGGCGATGTCCGCCTGGATCGCGCGCTCCGCCGCGTCGGCGTCGCGCTCGGCCAGGGCGCGCAGCATGCTCTGGTGGTTGGTGCGGGCGTTGCGTGCCTGGCGGTCGGTGGCGAGGAAGGTCTCGGCATAGAGCAGCAGGAAGGGCCCGTTCTGCATCCACTGGCCCTCGATCAGCTGGAACAGCGCCGGCGCGCGGGCGGCACGGTAGATGGCGAAGTGGAACTCGCGGTTGTGGTAGATCGCCTGGCGCAGGTTGCCGGCGGCCAGGGCCCGCTGCATCGCCTCGTCCCGCGCGCTGATTTCCGCCAGCTCCTCCGGCGTGACGAAGCGGGCGGCGCGCCGCAGCGCCAGACCTTCCAGTGCCTGGCGCACCTCGCGTGCCTCGTCGCGCTGCTCCAGGTTCATCAGCCGCACGCGCATCTGGCCGTTGGGCTGCATCTCCAGCGCCCCCTCGGCCACCAGCCGGCGCATGGCATCGCGCACCGGCATGGGGCTGGTGCCGGCCAGCTCGGTGATCGCGCGTACCGTGAGCTGCTGCCCGGGGGCGAACTCGCCCGACATCAGGGCGAGCTTCAGCGAGTCGTAGACGTTCTCCTGCAGCGTCTTGCGGGCGGTCACCTTCAGCGTGGGCAGCATCGACATGTCCGCTCCCTGCCGGCGCATCCGGCGCGGTGCCTGGCGGGAGACCGGCCGCCCCCTCCTGATCGCCGTGCCCTGCGGTAGCACCGGTGATTTACGCAGGGCAAGCAGACCACAGGCGCAAGTCTACATTTGATCAAAAGATATTGACCAGCCCTTTCCGCGCCCCCTAGGCTGTTGTGCAAAGCCCCAGACCGGAGGAAAGACCGTGGCCGAGAAGCGCAAAGTCATCATCACCTGCGCCGTCACTGGATCGGTGCATACGCCGACCATGACCCCCTACCTGCCGATCACGCCCGACCAGATCGCCAAGGAATCCATCGCCGCCGCCGAGGCCGGCGCCGCCATCATCCACCTGCATGCGCGCAACCCCCAGGACGGCAGCCCGACGCCGGATCCCAAGGTCTTCATGGAGTTCCTGCCGCGCATCAAGCAGAACACCGACGCGGTCATCAACATCACCACCGGCGGCTCGCTCGGCATGTCGATGGACGACCGCCTCGCGGCGCCGAAGCTGGCGCAGCCCGAGCTCTGCTCGCTCAACATGGGCTCGATGAACTTCGCGCTCTTCCACGTCGCCGAGAAGTTCGAGAAGTGGAAGTTCCCCTGGGAGAAGGCCTACTTCGAGAAGACCAAGGAGATCATCGTCTCCAATACCTTCGCGCAGA
>OEIV010001322.1_pt1 | contig 11563 bp, 9 predicted proteins | sample 1539231 | NCBI WGS metagenome assembly OEIV01 (sample SAMN03794762, study PRJEB22550) | activated sludge metagenome | feature: wastewater treatment plant; material: activated sludge; isolation source: Wastewater treatment plant of a petroleum refinery complex | place: Argentina: Buenos Aires ... | reverse complement strand
CCAACGGGTCCACGCCGGTGGTGGGCTCGTCCAGGATCAGCAGGTCGGGGTCGTGGATCAGCGCGCAGCACAGACCGAGCTTCTGCTTCATCCCGCCCGAGAGCTTGCCGGCGGGACGGTTGCGGAACGGGAACAGCCCGGTGCTCTTCGTGAGGTTGTCGATCCGATCGGCGCCCTCGCGCGCGCCGTACCCGAGCAGGCGCGCGACGAAGGCGAGGTTCTCCGCGACCGAGAGCGTCGGATAGAGGTTTTTGCCGAGCCCCTGGGGCATATAGGCAATCCGGCCCAGGGCGTCGGCGCGATGCCGCGCCACGCTCATGTCACCCTCGAAAACCTCGACACGCCCGCGCTGCACCTTGCGTGCCCCGGCCAGGAGCGCGAGGACGCTCGACTTGCCCGCGCCGTCGGGGCCGATCAGCCCGACCGTTGCGCCCGCCGGGATGTTCAGGGTCACGTCCGCGAGGGCCACGGCCGACCCGTACCGGAGCGACACACCGTCGAGACGGGCGGCGGGCCGCGAAAGCACCGGTTCATTCGCGGCGCTGACGGCGCGCTGATCGGTTGAAGGTGTGTCGGCGGATGTCACGGTTCACTCCGGCACCTTGATCGTCAGGTTCGGCGGCCAGGAAACCTCCGGGTCCAGCCGGACCCACGCGACCCCAGGCAAGCCGGTTTTGACGCGCGCGAGGTGTTTCTTCAGGAGCACCGGGTCGATCCGGGCACGTACACGGAACATGAGCTTCTGCCGCTCCTCGGCTGTCTCCACCGTCTTGGGGGTGAACTGGGCCACGCTGGCGACGAACGAGACCTCCGCCGGGATCACGTACTCGGGCGCCGCGTCGAGCACCAGCCGCACCTCCGTGCCCAGAGCGACCTTGCCGGCAGCCCGCTCCGGGAGGAAGAAGGTCATGTAGACGTCGCTCAGGTCGATGACGTTCATCGCCCGCCCGCCCGCAGGCAGCACCTCGCCCGGCTGGGCAACGCGGTACTGCACGCGCCCGTCGCGGGGTGAACTCAGCACGCTTTCGCGGAGGTCCGCCTCGATGCGGCGCACCGTTGCCTCGCGGGCCGCGACGGTGGACTCGGCCAGCGCGATCTCGGCGGAGGCCGCATCGATGGCGGACTGCGCGGCGGTCGCCACCGCCGTCGCCGCGGTCAGGGCCGACTGGGCCACCAGCGTCCGCGTCCGCTCCTCGTCTATTTCCTGCACCGAGGTCGCGGCCTTCTCTCCCGCCTGCTCGTACCGGGCCAGCCGCCGGCGAGCGTGTGCCAGCTCATTCTCGCGCTGGGCGATGACGGCCTGGGCGGCGGCGAGGTCGGCCTGCCGCATCGCCTGCCGCGACCGGGCCGAGGCCACCGCCTGCCTCGCCTCGTCGAGCTGTGCCTGCGCCTCGGCCCGCTGGGCCTCCAGCGTGTCGGTGCGCATGCGCACCAACGGCTGCCCGGCGGTCACGAAGTCCCCCTCGTCCGCGAACATCTCCTCCACGCGGGCGGGGATCTTGGCCGCGACGTTGATCTCGGTCGCCTCGACGCGCCCGTTGCCGGAGACCAGCCCAGGCGGCGTGCCAGAGGCTTCGCTGTGAAGCCAGTAGTACACCGTCCCGCCCGCGGCGGCGAGCAGGGTAATCGAGATCACGGCGGTCCTGAGCCATGCAGGCATGCGGACGACATAGTAAGCAGTCGACGCCTGTCAAGTGGACGGCGGATGAGCCGGTTCGGGGATCCGACGTGCGCCGCCGCCCAACTCGTGCTCCGCCTGCACCCAGTCGGCCAGCGCATCACCCGGGGCGCCGTTGCGGGCCTGGTAGATCTCGTAGGCGCGCAGGCGGATGCGGTCTGGCGTGATCTCGATGATGGTCTCCTCGCCGACCTTCCGGCCGGCGATCGGCGGCGGCGTCTCGGGACGACGCGGGGTGTCCTTGTTCGCGGTTTCCTTCACGGTGTGTTTGCCGGTGCTCATGGACGAACTCCTTGTTGACCGTGCAACGGGCCGCGCGGAGCGAGGGACGGTCGAAGACTGCGCCGGCCGCTGTCATCGTTGAGAGCACGGTCGCGCCGGTCGACTGATCGCGGCGGTGTCCTCAAGATGCTACGCGCGCGACGGTGCGGCGGGCCTCAAGGAATCCCGTTTGGGACATTCTTCACACGCGGCCGGGGCGTGCTACCATGACTGACTCGTCAGTCCGCCGCCCGCACGCCCTTTGGATCATCACCGCGACATGCCCACGCCCCGCGCCGCCAAGCAGAGCCATGCCGCCCCCGCGCCTCGCGAGGGGCTGGTTGAGCGCCGCCGGGCCCAGATCCTCGCGCACGCCATCCGCCACTTCGCGCGGGAAGGGTTCGCCGCCGCCAACCTCGACGCCGTCATCGCCGACATCGGCTGCGGCAAGGGGACGATCTACCGCTACTTCAAGGGCAAGGACGAGCTGTTCCGCGCCGCCGTGGACGAGGTCATGCGCGGGCTGCTGGAGGCGACCGCCCCCGCCCCGGGCCTGGACCCGCTGGAGCAACTGCGCGGGGCGGTGACCGGCTACCTCCGCTACTTCGCCCGGCACCCCGAGTACGTCGAGCTGCTCATGCTCGAGAGGGCCGAGTTCCGCTCTCGCGAGGAGCCGACCTACTTCGCCTATCGCCGCACGCACTCGCGGCGGTGGGACGCGGCGTTCACGCGGCTCATGCGCCAGGGCCGCATGCGCCGGATGCCCGCGCGGCGCGTCGTGGACGCGGTCGGCAACATGCTCTACGGCGTGCTCTTCACCAACCACTTCAGCCGCGTGCGTCCCGACCCGGCGCGACAGGCGGACGAACTGCTCGACGTGCTCTTGAACGGCCTTCTCGCGCGCGGCGGTCGGGATGCCCGGCCCAGCCCATCGGGCCGCGCGAGCGTCGGCAAGGCACGCCCCAAAGCGCGGCGAAGGAGAGGAACGTAAGCGATGGACTACGCCCGCCTCATCTTCCGCCGCCGGACCCCCGGCCCGCGCCTCGCGCTCGCGGCGATGGTCGCCGCGGTGGGGGCCGGGTGCGCGGTCAAGCAGCCCCCCGCCGATCTGTCGCGTTCGCAGGTGCAGGGGGTGCCCGATCGCTTCGCGGCGGCGACCGATCCCGCGCAGCCCGAGGGCCCCGTGCGGGACAACTGGCTCGGCGAGTTCGGCGACGGGCGCGTGCTGGCGCTGGTCGAGGCGGCGGTCGGGCACAACCCGGACCTGGCCGTCGCGGCGGCGCGCTGGGAGGAGGCGCGGGCGCGATTGAAAGTCGCCGGGTCGTTCCTCCGGCCGCAGATCGACGCCTTCGGCACGGCGCAGCGGGCCGACCCGGGCGAGCTGCCGATCGCCAACCGCTTCGACTTGGGGATGCAGGTGTCGTGGGAGGCGGACCTGTGGGGGCGGCTTCGCTCGCAGCAGGAGGCGGCCCGCGCCGCGGCGCAGGCGAGCGGGTGGGAGTACGAGTTCGCCCGTCAATCGCTGGCCGCCGCGGTGGTCGATGCGTGGTTCCTGGCCGTAACGGCGCGGCTCCAGACGGCGATCAACCAGCAGCAGGTCGAGGCGGAGCAGTTCACGGCCAAGGTGACGCGCGACAAGATCGACGTGGGTGCCGCGAGCCAACTCGACCTCAACGTGGCGGAGGCGAACCTGGCGCTGGCCGAAGAGTCGCTCCGCCAGAGCCAGGGGGCGCTGCTCGAAGCGCAGCGGGCGCTGGAGATCCTGCTTGGGAGTTATCCGAGCGCGGCCCTCGCGGTCGCCGACGCGCTGCCGCCCCTGCCGCCCCCGCCCCCGGTGGGGCTGCCCTCGCAACTGTTGGAACGGCGGCCCGACCTGATCGCCGCGGATCGGGTGGTCGCCGCCGCGTTCTACGGCGTCGAGTCCGCGCGGGCGGCTCGCCTGCCCCGGGTTGCCCTGAGCGCCTCGCTGGGGACGCTGCTCGATCCGACCGAGGAGATCTGGTCCATCGGAGCGAACCTCCTGGCCCCGGTCTTCACAGGCGGACGGCTGGAGGGCGAGGTGGAGATTGCCACCGCCCAGCAGCGGCAGGCGCTCGCGCAGTATGTCTCGGTGGCGCTGCGTGCCTTCCGCGAAGTCGAGTCGGCGCTGTCGAACGAGCAGGTGCTCGCGTACCGACAGACGAAACTGGAGCGAGCCGACGAGATGCTCCGCTCGGCCAGCACCATCGCCGACGATCGCTACAACGCCGGCATCCTCAACATCCTGGACCTCACCCAGGTCCGCCGACAGGACTTCGCCAACCGCTCGCAGCTCCTCCGGGTGCGGACCGAACGCCTCCGCCAGCGGCTCAACCTGCACCTAGCGCTGGGCGGTTCATTCGACACGCGGGAGACGCAGCCATGAGCGACCAGGTATCCAGCACACAGAACGACGAACGCCGCAATCCCTGGTACCACTGGATCGTGCGCGGCACTGTCGTGGTCGTGCTCGTGGTGGGCGCCGTGGGCGCATACCTGTACTTCCAGAGCGGCCGGCACGCGCCCGCCCCTGAAACCCGTCCGCAGGCGCCCGCCGCGCCCCTGGAAGTGGACATGGTCACGCTGGGGAGCCGCACCGTCCCGGTCACGCCGCGATTCCTCGGTCAGACCGAGGCGTCGCGGGTGGTAGAGATCCGCTCCCGCGTCAAGGGCTTCCTGACGGAGCGCCTCTTCGAGGAGGGCCAGCGCGTCACGCAGGGCGAAATCCTGTTCAGGATCGATCCCGAGCCCTTCCAGGTCGAACGCGACAGCGCCAAGGCCGGGCTCGCCAGCGCCCAGGCCCGGCTCGAACAGGCGAGGCAGCAACTCGCCCGCTACCAGGAACTCTTCGCCCGCGGGTCGGTGGCGCCGACGGAACTGGAGCAATGGCAGACGGAGGAGCGGGTCGCCTCCGCGCTGGTGCAGCAGGAATCCGCCCGGCTCGCCAAGGCCGAACTGGACTTGGGCTACACGACCATCGTCTCGCCCCTCACCGGCGTCATCGGCCGGGCGCTGCGGGATGTGGGCAGTTACGTGGATGACTCGGCGAGCAACGGCCTGCTGGCGGTCGTGAGCCAGGTGGACCCCGTCTACGTCCGGTTCGCCGTGAGCGAGCAGGAGACGCTTCGATGGAGGAGCCTGCGCACGGCGGGGCGGGTGACCATCCCCGAGGTCGAAGCCATCGACCTGGCCATTACGCTGGCCGACGGTACGCCCTTCGCCCACCACGGGAAGATCAAGTTCGTCGACGTGCAGGTTGATCCCTCCACCGGAACGATGGTGGTCCGCGGCACCATTCCCAACCCCGACAACACCATCAAGCCGGGTCAGTACGTGCATGTGAACGTGCACGGCATCCAGTACGTCGACGCGCTGCTCGTGCCGCAGCGCGCGGTCATGCAGTCGCCAGCCGGTCCCATCGTCTACGTGGTCAACGGTCAGGGGATGGCTGAGCGGCGCGCCGTCACGCTCGGGACATGGATCGGCGACGAGGTCGTCGTGGAGTCGGGCGTGCGGTCCGGGGAACGGCTCGCCGCGGACCGGCTCCTCCAGATCCGGCCGGGCCAGCCCCTGATGCCCGCCCCGCCCCCCCCAACCACGGGCTCCGCCCCCGCCGCGGGCTCCGCGCAAGGAGGGCGCTAACGCCATGTTCTCGAAGTTCTTCATCAACAGGCCGGTCTTCGCGATGGTGATCTCGCTGCTGATCCTTATCGCGGGCGGGGTGGCGATGTACGTTCTCCCGATCGCGCGGTACCCCGAGATCGTGCCGCCCACGATCAACATCACGGCGACGTATCCCGGCGCGGACGCGGAGACCGTCGCCAACTCCGTCGTCGCCCCGATCGAGCAAGAGCTCAGCGGCGTCAAGAACCTGATCTACTTCAGTTCCCAGTGCGCCAACAACGGCGCGGCGACGATCACCGCGACCTTCGAGATCGGGACCGATCAGGACCTCGCCGCGGTCGAGATCCAGAACCGCCTGGCCATCGCGCAGCCCCGGCTGCCCGCCGAGGTGGTACGCAACGGCATCACCATCACCAAGGCGTCGACCAACATCATCGGCGTGGTCACGCTCGAAGCGGCCGAGGGCTCAGGCTACGACGACATCTTCCTGAGCAACTACGCCACGATCAACCTTCTGGACCGCGTCCGACGCGTGCCCGGGGTGGGCGACGCGACGGTGTTCGGGAGCAAGGACTACTCCATGCGGGTATGGGTCGATCCCGACCGTCTGGCCGGGCGTGGGATGACCGTGTCCGACGTGGCCGCCGCGGTGCGCGAACAGAACGCAGTGTTCCCCGCGGGCGCGGTCGGGCAGCTCCCCGCGCCAAAGGGGGGCGTGCAGTGGACCGTGCCCCTGTTGACCCGCGGCCGGCTGAACCAGGTCTCGGAGTACGAGAACATCATCCTGCGGGCGAATCCCGACGGCACGATCGTGCGGCTCAAGGACGTGGCCACCGTTGAGCTCGGCTCCCGAAGCTACGATCTCTACAGCCGGGTCAACGGCAAGTCCACCGCGCTGATGCTGGTTTACCTCCAGACCGGGGCCAACGCCCTGAACACCATCGACGGCGTCCGCGCGGCGATGGACGAGGCTTCCACGAGCTTCCCGAGCGGGGTCCACTACCGCATCCCCTTCGACACCACGACGTTCATCCGGGTCTCCATCGAGGAGGTCGTCCACACGCTCCTCGAGGCGGTGGTGCTGGTCGTGCTGGTGGTGTTCATCTTCCTCCAGTCATGGCGTGCGACCCTCATCCCGCTCCTGGCCGTGCCCGTCGCCATCATCGGCACGTTCGCGGGCCTCCTGGTGGTGGGGTTCTCCATCAACACGCTGACGCTCTTCGGGCTGGTGCTGGCGATCGGCATCGTCGTGGACGATGCGATCGTCGTGGTCGAGAACGTCGAGCGGATCATGCACGACGAGGGGCTCGCGCCCCGCGAGGCCACGATCAAGGCGATGGAGCAGGTCACCGGGCCGGTCATCGCCATCGTGCTGGTCTTGTCGGCCGTCTTCCTGCCGGTGGCGTTCCTCGGCGGCCTCACCGGCCAGCTCTACAAGCAGTTCGCCATCACCATCGCCCTCTCGGTGGCGATCTCAGGGCTCGTCGCGCTCACGCTCAGCCCGGCGCTGTGCCGCCTCATCCTCCGCCCGCCGAGCGGACGCAAGAAGTTCTTTGCCTTCCGCTGGTTCGATCGCTTCTTCGGGGTCGCGACAAGCGGCTACGTCGGCGGAACGAGTCGGGCAATCCGCTGGGCCCCCGCGACTCTCGCGGTCTTCGGCCTGCTGTGCTTCGCGGCCTACCGGCTCCAGCGCCACGTGCCCGGCGGCTTCCTGCCCGATGAGGATCAGGGGTACATCCTCTCCGCGGTGCTGCTGCCCGATGGGGCATCCCTGGAGCGCACCAGCGAGGTGACTGGCCGCGTCGAGGAGTTTTACCTCAAGCATCCCGCTGTCGCCAACGTGACGCTGCTCGGGGGGCTGGACATCCTCGGCGGGCGATTCAACAGCACCAACGCCGCGACGGTCTTCGTGACGCTCAAGCCGTTCGACGAGCGGCGTGATCCCGGCTTGAGCGCGCAGGCCCTCGTGGGGGCATCGTTCCGGCACTTCGCCGGCGAGCGGGACGGCATGGTGCTCAGCTTCAACCCCCCGGCGATCCAGGGGCTCGGCCAGCGGGCGGGGTTCGAGGTGCAGCTCCAGCAGCGAGGCGGGGGCACCACCGCCGAGCTCTTTGACGCGGGCCAGAAGTTCACAGCCGCGGCCGAGGCGCACGACCAGATTGAGGGCGTGCGCGGCACGCTCCGCTTCACGCTCCCGCAGATGTTCGTCGAGCTCGACCGCGAGAAGACGAAAATGATGGGGGTCCGCATCGCGGATGTCTTTGACGCGCTCCAGGCCTACTTCGGTGCACTGTACGTCAACGACTTTGAGCAGTTCGGGCGCATCTGGCGCGTGCAGGTCCAGGCCCAGCCCGAGTTCCGCGACACCCCGGACGATATCGGCCGGATCTATGTGCGCAACGAGCAGCGGGAGATGGTGCCCCTCTCCGGGCTGGTGCAGAGCCGACTCCAGACCGGCCCCAACGTCGTCAGCCGCTTCAACGGGTATCCCGCCATCCAGATCACCGGCGCACCGCCCCGGGGGAACAGCACCGGGCAGGCGATGCAGGCCCTTCGAAGGGTCTCGTCGGAGACGCTGCCCAGAGGCTATGGCATCGAATGGAGCGGCGCGTCCTATCAGGAGGTCAAGGCGGGCAACCAGGCGCCGATCGTGCTTGCCTTCGGCCTGGTCGTCGTGTTCCTCGTGCTCGCAGCGCAGTACGAACGCTGGTCGCTGCCGGTGGCCGTGCTCCTTACTGTGCCCGTCGCGGCCCTGGGGGCGCTCCTGGCCATCTACCTTCGCGGCCAGGCGCAGGACATCTACTTCCAGGTCGGCCTGCTCACCCTTGTCGGGCTGTCGGCTAAGAACGCCATCCTCATCATCGAGTTCTGCGTATCTCTGCGAGAGCAGGGCGTCGGCATTGTCGATGCCGCCATCCAAGCCGCGCGGCTTCGCTTCCGACCGATCGTCATGACCTCGCTTGCCTTCATCCTCGGCGTGGTCCCGCTGGCGATCTCTACGGGCGCCGGCGCCGCCGCGCGTCACTCGATTGGCACCGGCGTCATCGGTGGTATGCTCGCCGCGACGTTCCTCGCGATCTTCTTCGTCCCGGTATTCTTCGTGATCATCCAGAAGACCACGGAGCGGTTCTCACGCTCGGCGCCCGCCAGCCGAACGGCGAGTGACCCTGGCAAGGCGTTGTCACAGACGAGCCCGACGAGTCTTGGTCATCCATGACTTCGCCGGCGCCGCTGTGAGGCGCGGCTTGCCGTCGGCACAGCGAGCCCAGCCCAAGCCAGCGTGGGACCTATTGGACCCAGCACATGGAGCTGAACACCGCGACAACACGGGAAAGAGTGCTGGAAGCGGCAAGCGAACTGTTCGCGCAGCGAGGCTTCCGCAGCGCCTCCGCCCGTGCCATTTCCGCGAAGGCCGGCGCGAACGCCGCGGCAATCAGCTATCACTTTCGGGGCAAGCGAGGGGTCTACGAGGCGGTGCTGACGTATGCGCCGTCGGGTCAGCCCGGGTGTATCGGCGCAACCGAGTCAGTTGACAGACCCGCCGACATGGCTTCGCGCCGCTTGCGTGCTTTCATCCACGGTTGGCTGTCGCGACTTCTCGGCAATGGGTTTGACGCTTGGCAAGCCCAGGTCGCCGCTCGCGAACTGATTGAGCCTGTCGGCGGACTGAGCCACGAGGCGCAAGACGCCGCACTGCGACCGCTCGTTCAACTGGAGACCATCGTGCGAGGGATTCTCCCGCACGCCTCCGATGAGGCCGTGCGCTATTCCATGCTGAGTATTGCCGGCCAATGTCTGTTCTACTTCAACTGTCGCGCCATCATCCAGCGGCTGTACTCCAAACCCAACCTGGCCCGCGAAGAGATCCAACTGACTGCCGATCACATTACCTGCTTCAGCGTTGCGGGTATGGCACTGGCGGGGAGGAAAGCGCGCCAGGCGGGGGTCTGATTTGCGCTATCTGGTGAAAGCGGCCACACTTGCGCTCCTGACTGGCTGGTCAGGAAAGGAGCGAGTGTGGACCGCGACATCTGGAAGTTGATCCGAGGGGCCGTTCGCAGCGCCGAGCGGCGGACGGTGCGTGGTGGGCGACGGCCATCATACAGCGAACGGACGATCGTGCTCATGTACTTCTGGGGCGCGTGGCACGACCGGCCGCTGTTCTGGGTGTGCAGCAGATCGAGCTACGGGACGCTGTTCCGGCCGCGGCGGCTGCCCTCGGTCTCGCAGTTCTGCCGGCGTGTGAAGTCGGCGCGTGTCGAGGCGATTGTCCGGCTGGTCAAGGACCGCCTGGCCCGCAGCGACGAGCCCGCGGAGCTGGCGTTCATCGACGGCAAGGCCCTGCCGGTGACGGAGAACTCCCGCGACCCCGAGGCGCGGACGGGCCGGGACAACGGCCGGTTCGGCCGCGGCTACAAGCTGCACGCGATCGTCGCCGAGGGTGGCCGCGTGCTGCGGCACAAGGTCACCCCGATGAACGCCGGCGAGCCGAGCACGGCCGTCGACCTGCTGGACGCCCTGGGGCCGTGCACGCTGCTCATCGGCGATGGCGGCTACGACAGCGGCAGGCTGTACCGCGCGGTGGAGGAACGCGGCGGGCAGCTGCTCACCCCGCTGCGGGGCATGCCGGCGCTGCCGCGGAACTACGGGAACATCACCCCGGCGCGGCGCTGCATCGTCGCGCTGTGGCGGAAGGATCCGGCGCTGTGCCGGTGGCTGTACGCCAAACGCGGCGGCGTCGAGCGGGCCTTCAGCGCCCTCTCGACCTTCGGCGGCGGGCTGATGCACCTCCCCCCCTGGGTCCGCCGCTTCCAACGCGTCGACCGCTGGGTCGCCGCCAAGCTCGCCATCTACCACGCCCGACTCGTCCTCCGAAAGGCCGCCGCTTGAAACCCTTCGTGCGAAATCCTCCGGGGTACCCCACGAAAGCACCGGGCCTGAATGGCTAGTCCGACCCGATCTCCAGGTTGTTACGGTGCGGTCTTCATCTCGTTCACTTCGGCTGCCGATTCACAGGCCTTGATGACACGAGAACCTCATTCCAGGCGCCCCTCAACGCCTCGATCAGCGCCAAAGGGTTCGTGCCGCCGGTTAAGAGCGAGCTTCCACGTTCCAGGCTGCCCACCGGGTTTGGAGCCCGCCCCCACCCAGCCCAGGAGCACACGGGAGCATACGAGGATGCCCAAGTTGGGCGCGAGAACGCCAGAGGAATCAGGACTTCGCAGGATGCGTCGGTGCCCATCCCAGTACTTCGGTAAGGACGACTCGACGTCCTTCCACACGCGTTTCACGTGCTCGGGCTTTCGCACGAGAGAGTACTTGTCGAGCTCCTTATTATTGGAACGGATCATTGCTACCTCCCGATAGGCGACCATCGTTACACTCTCGCGGTTCTTACGCAACAAGTATTCGAGGTATCCGTCTGTCTCGGCCCGTTCCGGAGAAACGAACAGGAAACGCGGACCCCTTTGACCAGGGAAACTCACGGAGGTCCCGCTGGGCATCTGCAGCATCGGCACCGCGGAGCGAAAGCACTGTCGCCCCCGCCTTCTCCAGTAGGGCCGCCTGCTGCTGCATGAGCGCGATCAGCGGAGAGATGACGATGCCAATACCCCCCCGATGCGAAAACAGGCAGCTGGTAGATCAGCGACTTGCCCATCCCGGTGGGCATGAGGACGAGTGCCGACTCGCCTCGGCTCATCGGTAGTGGTCTGCGAGCCCTCGCCTGTGGCTCCCAGTTCTTAAGCGACCTTGCTCAATTCGTCGACGTGCTGGAGCACGACGAGTAAGCTCGCGCGGAGGGCCTTTGTCGTACGGAGAAAACGTTCGGCATGGTTGTTTGTCATACCAAACTACTTACAGGTAGTAGGCCCCGAGCGGGCCCCTGTTCACGCAGCGTTGCTTCTTCGCGCTCCTTTCATCTCACTGCTCCACGGCCGAACCCGATCCGCTGGCGGAGTTGCTCGACGAGCCGCTCATGCT
>OEIV010001321.1_pt1 | contig 11565 bp, 8 predicted proteins | sample 1539231 | NCBI WGS metagenome assembly OEIV01 (sample SAMN03794762, study PRJEB22550) | activated sludge metagenome | feature: wastewater treatment plant; material: activated sludge; isolation source: Wastewater treatment plant of a petroleum refinery complex | place: Argentina: Buenos Aires ... | reverse complement strand
CCATCGCGGTCTATTCCGACGCCGACCGCGACTCCTGGCATGTCGCCGAGGCCGACGACGCGCTGCATATCGGTGGGGCGCAGGCGCGCGAGTCGTATCTGCGGATCGACGCCATCATCGAGGCGGCAAGGCGCAGCGGCGCGGCGGCGATCCCCCCCGGCTACGGCTTCCTGTCGGAGCGGGCGGCGTTCGCCGACGCGGCCGCCGCGGCGGGCATGGTCTTCGTCGGCCCCCCGGCCTCGGCGATCCGGGCGATGGGCCTCAAGGATGCCGCCAAGGACATCGCCGAGCGCGCAGGCGTGCCGGTGGTGCCCGGCTATCGCGGCGACGATCAGTCAACGGAGCGTCTGCGCGCCGAAGCGGATCGGATCGGCTATCCGGTGCTCATCAAGGCGGTCGCGGGCGGCGGCGGCAAGGGCATGCGGCGCGTCGAAAACGACGCCGACTTCGTCAAGGCGCTGGAGGGGGCGAAGCGCGAATCCGCCGCCGCTTTCGGCGACGACCGCGTACTCATCGAAAAGTACGTCGCGCGGCCGCGCCATATCGAAATCCAGGTCTTCGCCGACGCGCACGGCAATGCCATCCATCTGTTCGAGCGCGACTGCTCGCTGCAGCGCCGCCACCAGAAGGTGATCGAGGAAGCGCCAGCACCCGGCATGCCGGAAGCGATGCGCGCCGCGATGGGCGAGGCGGCGGTCAAGGCGGCGCTCGCCATCGGCTATCGCGGCGCGGGGACGGTGGAGTTCATCGTCGACTCCTCGCATGGCCTCAAAGCCGACGGGTTCTGGTTCATGGAGATGAACACCCGCCTCCAGGTGGAGCATCCCGTCACCGAGGAAGTGACCGGCCTCGATCTTGTCGAGATGCAGCTGCGGATCGCGGCGGGCGAGGCGCTGCCGCCGCAGTCGGCAATCCGCCTCACGGGCCATGCGGTCGAGGCGCGGCTCTATGCCGAAGACCCCACCAAGGGCTTCCTGCCGTCAATCGGCACGCTGCGCCGGCTGGCGCTGCCGGGTCCGGACGAGGGCGTGCGCGTCGATACCGGCGTGCGCCAGGGCGACGCCGTCACCATGTTCTACGACCCGATGATCGCCAAGGTGATCGCCCATGGCGCGACGCGGGCCGAGGCACGCCAGAAGCTCGCCCGTGCGATGGAGGCCGTCGAGGTCGCGGGCGTGCGCACCAACGCCGCGTTCGTGGCGCGCTGCCTGCGGCATGAAGGCTTCGCGGCCGGCGACATCGACACCGGCTTCATCGACCGCCACATTGCCGAGCTGGCGCCGAAACCCGGCAGGGCGTCGGACGAAGAGTTTGCTCTCGCCGCGGCGTTCGCGCTGCTCGCCAACGCAAGCGGCGGCGCGTCGCCGTGGGACGTCGACGACGTCTTCCGGATCGGCGGCCACGGCTTCGACCTGGTCGAGTTCAGCGAAGCCGGCGAGACGGTCGCCGTCAGGGTCGAGCGCCCCGATGGCGATCTGCGCATCGCCTGTCGCGGGACGGTCTGCGACGCCGCGCTGGCTCTTGATGGCGACCGGCTGACCGGTACGCTGGGCGGCCGCTCGGTCGATGTCTGGGTCGAGCGGGACGGCCACGACATCACGCTGATCTCGCGCGGCGAGACGCGCGTGCTCTCGCTGTTCGATCCGTTCGACATCGACGACGCGGCGGCGGACACGGGATCGTCCGTCGTCACGCCGATGCCCGGCAAGATCGTCCAGGTTCTGGTCGAGGCCGGGCAGGCGGTGAAGCGGGGGGCGCCGCTCGCGGTGCTGGAAGCGATGAAGATGGAGCACACGCTGGCCGCGCCGGCCGACCGGAAGGTCGCCGAGGTGCTGGTCAAGGCGGGCGACCAGGTGAGCGAAGGCACAGCGGTGATCCGGTTCGAGGACGCCTGAGTGGCGCTCAACATCCTCAAGCTCTGCGTCGGGGTGGACAGCGTCCAGGATCTCGCAGACTGGCAGGCGGGCCGGCTGAAACAGCTCAAGAAGGCGGGCGCGAAGCCGCTGCTTACCCATGTCACGCGCATGACGCCCAAGCGGCGCGACGAGATCCTGGACGGCGGCTCGCTCTACTGGGTGATCAAGGGCTACACGGCGGTGCGCCAGCCGATCGTCGATCTGGTCGCCGCCGAGAAGCAGGGCGTGCCGCATTGCGCGATCGTCTATACGCCCGAACTGATCCCGGTGGCGCGCCGCGCCCAGCGGGCGTTCCAGGGCTGGCGCTATCTCGATCCGGCGGCTGCGCCGCCGGACCTCAGGGGCGCGGCGCTCGACGCCCCGCCTGAGCTGCAACAGGCGCTGGCGGAGCTGGGATTGCTCTAGGCTTCCATGTTGTCGGTGAGGCGCAGGCCGCCGATCCGTGCCGCCGCAAGGACGCGCAAGGGCCGCCCGGGCGCCGGCGCCGCAAGCGTTTCGGAATCGCGGACCTCCAGATAGTCGATCTTGTCGAAGCCGGCGGCCAGCAATTCGCCGAAGCCGAAGGCGGCGGCGTGGGCAGGCCGGTCGCCGCCGTGCAGCCGGGCGATCACATCCCGCAACACGAGGTTCAGCCGGCCGGCCACCTGCCGCTGTCCGGCGTCGAGATCGGCATTGGCCGAAGCGACCGCCAGTCCGTCGCTCTCGCGCAGGATCGGCGCGGCGACAATCTCCACAGGAATGTTCAGATCGGCGGCGACGCGCCGGGCGGCGAGGAGATTCTGGTAGGCCTTCTCGCCGAAGACCATGACATCGGGCAGGACCTGCATCATCAGCTTGGCGGTAACGAGGGCGGCGGTCCGCATCGCCTCGGCGCGGCCATCGTCTTCCAGCTCGCCCGCTGCCGCGCCGCCGACCGTCAGCGCCGTTGCGAAGCCCTCGGGAAACATGTCGCGGGCGGCCGGGGCGTAGAGCGCATCGCAGACGTCCTCGGTCTGCAGCAGCAGGGCGTCGGCCGCTTCCTCGGCCGGGCCGCGTTCCGGATAGATCGCATAGACCACCGCCGCCCCGCGCCGCCGCGCCAGTTCGCCGAGCGCGACATGTCCCTCGTGAAGGCCGCCGCCGGTCTGGATCAGGGCGATGGTCCGGCCCCCGGAGCGCAGGCGCGCGACCTCGCGACGCACCGCCGAGACGCCGCGCACGAAAGGAAGAGTGATGAGGGTGCGGTCGTGTTCCATGTCGCCAGTCCTGTCCGGGTTGCCTCTTAGCGAAGCGAGCCCGGCTCCGCTACACTGGGGCGGCTGATTTGGAGTTCCAGCCCCATGACGCTTGCGGCAGCCCGCGCCCGCCTCTCTCCGCTCTATCTCGCCGACGAAACAGCCCTGACCGGCCAGCTGATCGCCGAGGCGCGCTTCAGCACGGCGGAAGCCCAGCGGGTCGATCGGACGGCGCGCGATCTGGTGGCGAAGATCCGGGCCGGCCGCCGCGACGGTGGCATCGACGCCTTCCTCCAGGAATATGCGCTGACTTCGGACGAGGGCATCGCGCTGATGTGCCTGGCGGAGGCGCTGCTGCGGGTGCCCGATGCCGATACCGCCGACAAGCTGATCAAGGACAAGATCGGCGCGGCCGACTGGGAGCGCCATCGGGGCCAGTCGGAGTCCTCGTTCGTCAACGCCTCGACCTGGGCGCTGATGCTGACCGGCAAGGTGCTGCGGCTGGAGGACAGCTCGGCGGCGCGCTGGACCGGGGCGCTGCGCAAGGCGGTGACGCGCTCGGGCGAACCGGTGATTCGCCAGGCGATGACCTATGCCATGCGCATCATGGGCGGCCAGTTCGTGCTGGGGCGGACGATCAAGGAGGCGCTGAACAAGGCGAAAGAGGGGACGGGGCCGCTCTATCGCTATTCGTTCGACATGCTGGGCGAGGCGGCGTTCACGCGCGAGGACGCCGCGCGCTACCGCGCCGCCTACGAAGCGGCGCTCGATGCGGTCGCGGCTGCGGCCAAACCCGGCTCGCTCGCCGACCGGCCTAGCCTGTCGGTCAAGCTCTCGGCGCTGCATCCGCGCTACGAGATCGGCCGCAAGACCCAGGTGATGGACGAGTTGCTGCTCACCGTCGCGAGCCTCGCGGGCCGGGCGAAGGCGCACGGCATCGCGCTCACCATCGATGCGGAGGAGGCCGACCGGCTGGAACTCTCGCTCGATCTTTTCGAGGCCCTGGCGCGCGATTCGAGCCTCGCCGGCTGGAACGGCCTCGGCCTGGCGGTGCAGGCCTACCAGAAGCGCGCAACGGCGGTGCTCGACTGGCTGCGCGAACTCAGCGAGGCAACCGGACGGCAGTTGCCTGTGCGCCTGGTCAAGGGCGCCTATTGGGACAGCGAGATCAAGCGGGCCCAGGAACTGGGCCTTTCGGGCTATCCGGTCTTTACCCGCAAGCAGGCGACCGATGTCTCGTATCTCGCCTGCATGCGGCGGATGCTGGCGGCGGGCGAGGCGCTCTATCCGCAATTCGCCACCCACAACGCCCATACCGTCGCCTCGGCACTGGTGCTGGGCGAGGGGCGGGTCTTCGAGTTCCAGCGCCTGCACGGCATGGGCGCGCCGCTCTACGACGCCATCGTCGCCGACAAGACGGCGCCGCGCCCCTGCCGTGTCTATGCGCCGGTCGGCAGCCACGAGGACCTGCTCGCCTATCTGGTGCGCCGCCTGCTGGAGAACGGCGCGAATACCTCGTTCGTCAATCGCCTCGCCGACGACGAAGCCCCGATCGCCGAGATCATCGCCGATCCGACCGCGGCGCTGGAACGGCTGGAGCCGAAGCCGCATCCGCGCATCCCGCTGCCCGGCGCGATCTTCGGCGGGCGGACGAATTCGTCCGGGGCGCTGATCGCCGACGCACCGGTACGCGACGCCCTGCTGGCCGAGATCTCCAGGGCGACTGCGGGACCGTTTGCGGCGCGCTCGCTGATCGCGGGCAAGGAAGCCGGCGGCGCGACGCGGGCGATCCGCAATCCGGGCCGGCTCTCAGAGGTCGTCGGGGAGGCGTTCGATGCCGACCCGGCCGCTGTCGCTGCCGCCGTGGATGCGGCGGCGGAGGCGCAGGACGCCTGGAACGCGCTCGGCGGCGCGGCACGGGCGGCGATCCTGGAGCGGGCCGCCGGTCTTTTCGAGCGCGACCGGGCGCGGCTGATCGGCCTGTGCATCCGGGAGGCGGGCAAGACGCTCGCCAACGGCCTTGCCGACGTGCGCGAGGCCATCGACTTCCTGCGCTACTACGCGGCGGGCGCGCGCGCGGATTTCGGGGTGCCGCATCCGCTGCCCGGGCCGACCGGCGAGCGCAACACGCTCGGTCTCCACGGCCGCGGCGTCTTCGCGGCGATCTCGCCCTGGAACTTCCCGGCGGCGATCTTCACCGGACAGGTCGCAGCGGCGCTGGCGGCCGGCAATGCGGTGGTCGCCAAGCCGGCCGAGCAGACGCCGCTGATCGCCGCCGCCATCGTCCGCCTGCTGCACGAGGCGGGCGTGCCGCCGGCGGCGCTCAATCTCGTCATCGGAGACGGCCCTTCGGTCGGCGCGCCGTTGACCGCCGATCCGCGCCTCGCGGGCGTCGTCTTCACCGGCTCGACCGAGGTGGCGCGGCTGATCAACCGCACGCTCGCGGCGCGCGACGGGCCGATCGCCACGCTGATCGCCGAGACCGGCGGCCTGAACGCGATGATCGCCGACTCGACCGCGCTGCCCGAACAGCTCGTGCGCGATGCGCTGGCCGGGGCGTTCGACAGCGCAGGCCAGCGCTGCAGCGCGCTGCGCGTCCTCTTCGTGCAGGACGGCATTGCCGGCCGGGTGATCAAGATGCTGGCCGGCGCGATGGAGGAACTCGTTGTCGGCGATCCGATGCGGGTCGAGACCGATATCGGCCCGGTGATCGACGCCGAGGCGCTGGCGGTACTGGAGGCCCATGCCGCCCGCATGAACGTCGAGGGCAAGCTGATCGCCCGCGCGCCTCTCGCAGCCCTGGACGGCCATTTCTTCGCTCCGCAAGCCTTCGAGATCGACGCCATCGGGCGGCTGAAACGCGAGACCTTCGGGCCGATCCTGCATGTCGTGCGCTACAAGGGCGACCGGCTGGGCGCGGTGTGCGAGGCGATCAACGCGACCGGCTACGGTCTCACGCTCGGCATCCATACCCGCATCGCCTCGTCGGCGGAGGAGATCGCGGCGCGCGTGCGGGCGGGCAACATCTATGTCAACCGCAACCAGATCGGGGCGGTGGTCGAGGCGCAGCCGTTCGGCGGCGAGGGCCTGTCCGGAACGGGTCCGAAGGCGGGCGGACCGCATTATCTTCACCGCTTCGCGACCGAGCGCACGCTGTCGGTGAATACGACGGCCGCCGGTGGTAATGCTTCTCTCCTGTCGCTCGGCGACACCGAATGAACGCCAACGAAGAGGACCCTCGGCCGTGAGCAAGAGCGGCAAGGATATCGCCAAGCCCGCAGCCTCAGGCGAGGTGGCGGCGTTCCTGGAGCAACTGGCGAAGGTCCCCGCGCCGCGCCCCGGCGGCGGCACCGGGCGGCTGATCTTTGCGCTCGATGCAACGATGAGCCGCCAGCCGCCCGGGGACAGGGCGAAAAAGCCCCGGGGGGAGATGTTGGGGGGGGCGGCGCGGGGGGGCGGTCTCACCACCCACCCCGTCTCTTTTCGCGGCAGGGGCGAGTTCGACGCCCGCCGCTGGACCGCCAGCGCTGCCGAGATGAAGCGTGCGATGGCGGGATACGGCTGCCGGGGCGGCTTCACGCAGATCGAGCGGACCCTGCGCCATGCCGGGACCGAGGCGTCGGTCGCCCCGGTCCAGGCGCTCGTCTATGTCGGCGACTGCGCCGAGGAACAGGCCGATGCGGTCTGCGCGGCGGCGGGCGCCATGGCGCTGGCCGGGGTGCCGGCCTTCATGTTCCAGGAGGGCGCCAATGCCTTCGCCGAAACGCTCTTCCGCGAAGTCGCGCGGCTCACCAAGGGCGCCTATGCGCGGTTCGACGCCGGCGCAGCGGCGACGTTGCGCGAGCTGCTGCGGGCGGTCGCGGTCTATGCATCCGGCGGCCGCAAGGCGCTGGCCGACCATGCGCGCAAGACCGGCGGCGCGGCGCTGCTGCTCACTCGCCAGATGGGAGCCTAGCGGGTGGTCTGGTTCGTCGGCGGTCTCGCCCTCCTGGTCTTCGCGATCGTTGTGTTGAGGGCGTTTTCGTCCGCCAGTCCGGCGCGCCTGGCGGCGATCGTCAAGTGGATCGCCCTGGCGATCTCTTCGGCGGCGGCCATCGTGCTGCTTGTGCGCGGCAACGGAGGCTGGGCGATGCTCGCGTTCGGGGCCGCCGCCGCCATGCTCGCCAGCCTGCGCTGGCCGGGCGGGCCAGCGAGTCCCACCACGCGAACCTCCGACATCGAGACCGCTTGGCTGCGCATGTCGCTCGACCACGACAGCGGCGACACGACGGGGACCGTCCTCAAGGGCCGCCATGCAGGCTCGACGCTTGCCGAACTCGGTCCCGAGGCGCTGTTCGACCTGCTGGGCGAACTGCGCATCCACGATCCGCAGTCGGCGTTGCTGCTGGAGGCCTATCTGAAACGCGCGCACCCCGATCTCGATGGAGATGCGCCGGGGGGGCAGGGGGCAGCGGAAACCTCGCGCGGGCAAATGAGCCGCGAAGAAGCTCTGGAGGTCCTGGGCCTCGACGAAGGCGCCGGCGCCGAGGATATCCGCGAGGCGCATCGCCGCCTGATGCAGCAGGTCCATCCGGACAAGGGCGGCTCGGACTATCTGGCGGCGCAGATCAACCGGGCGCGCGACGTGCTGCTGAAGGGCTAGGGCGCGGTCAGTTCGCCGACGCCGTCGAAGTGGAGAAGGTCACGCATTTCAGGCCCTCGGCCTTCAGCGCCTTGCAGGCCTTCTGGGCCTCGGCGTTGGAGAACGAGACGAAGCGCGCACGGTAGAACGTGCGGCCGGCGTCGTTGGTGACCTGCATAACGGTCTCGTCGGAGCCCTTCAGCGCCTTGGCGGCCAGCTTGCGGGCGCGCGCGAGTTCGCCCTGCGCGGCGCCGCGGCTGTCGAAAGCGCCGATCTGGATGCCCCAGTCCCCGGCGCGCGCGGCCTTGGGCTGCGGTTCGTCCTCGTAGCCGGTGGCGATCAGGGTGGCGATCTCGTCGGCGTTTTTGTCGACCAGGGTCGAGAGCGGCAGGACGCGCTCCTCGGCACCCTTGGTGCGGCGGAGGGGCGCCTCGTCGGAGGCATCGCCCTCACCGGTTTCGATCGCCGCGACACGGGCATTGGCCTTCGCCGCCAGCCGGGCGGGCTTCGCTGCCGGAACCGGCGCGTTGTAGGCGACGGTCTCGAGGCGCGCTTCGCGGCGGGCAGGCCGGGGCGCGGGTTCGGGGTCGTCGGGAATCGGCGCCAGGGCGACGACGCGCGGCGTCTCGACGACAGCGGCGGCCTTTCCGCCCACCGCCCCGGCGGCGGGCGGCGGGGCGGGCGGCTCGTAGGCGGCGACGGAGGTCGATCCGGCGCCCGCGCCATAGGTCGCGACCAGCGCCGGCCGGCGCTTGATCTGGGCGAACCAGGCCTCGAGCATGGTCTTCATTTCCTCGTCGCGCTCTTTCCAGGTATCGCCGCCGAGCACGACGCCGATCAGGCGCTTGCCGTCGCGTTCCGCCGAGGTGGTGAGATTGAATCCGGAGGCGCGGGTGTAGCCGGTCTTGATGCCGTTCGCGCCGGCGAGGCTGAGCAGCACGCGGTTATGCGTCCTGATCGTCTTGCCCTTCCAGGTGAAGGCGGTCGCCTTGAAGGCTTCGTAGTAGCCAGGGTGGTTACGCATCAGCGCGCGCGACAGCACGGCCATGTCGCGCGCGGTCGTGCGCTGCTGATCGTTGGGCAGGCCCGACGCGTTGCGGAAGGTGCTGCGCTTCATCCCGAGGTCGCGGGCGCGCTGGGTCATCATCTGGGCGAATTTCGCCTCGGTGCCGCCGATGTGCTCGGCGACGACTACGGCCACGTCGTTGGCCGACACGATGGCGAGGGCGTAGATCGCCTGCTCAACGGTGATCGTGTCGCCCTTCTTGAGGCCGAGCTTGGTCGGCTTCTGCGCGGCGGCGTTGGCGGAGGCCGTCATCTCGTCAGTCATCGACAGGCGCCCGGCCTTCAGGAGGTCGAACACCATGTAGAGCGTCATCATCTTGGTCAGCGAGGCCGGCGAGCGCGAGGCATCGGCGCTACGCGCATAGAGGACGCGGCCCGTCTCGGCGTCCATGACCAGGGCGGCGTCGTTGCCGGTGCCGGCATGCGCGGCCGGAACGGCGAACGCCAGAAACGCCCCGAACAAGAGGGTGAACGCCGACCGGACGAAACTCGCGCGCGTTCGCGTCATGAGAGACCTGCTCTACCAAGGGTCAAACCGCATATCGCAGGCCGATTTCGGCGCTGCGAAACTCAAGTCCAGCCTACGGTCATCTCTATTGAAGCTTGGTAAACGACGCCTTCCGGCGAAGCGCCCCAAAACCCCATAAGTCCCCGACAGCCTTAGCCCTTCTCCCGCGCACGGAGGCTAGGTGAGGGGCGCCCGGAGCGTCAACCTTTTGTGTCGAGGACGGCTGTGCGTTGACAGCCGCTTCCCGCAAGGGCATATAGGCATTGCTGCAGTGCAGCATAATTGTTTCAGGTCTGAAACAACCGCGTGACCGCGCAGCTGAAGGAACATTGTCATGGCGAAAGCGAAAGCGATCGATACCGGCGCCGAGGCCATCGAGGCGGTGCTGGAGCAGGGTGCGGACAAGGTCCGCGAGACGTTCGAGAAGGCGACGATGAGCCTGGAGAAGTTCGCCAGTTTCCAGAAGGAAACGGTGGAGGCGATGGTCGCGGCGGCGGGAGTCGCGGGCAAGGGCGCGGAAAAAATCCAGTCCGAGCTCGGCGCTTACCTGAAGTCGGCCGGCGAAGGCTTCACCGAGGCCTCGAAGGCGATCTTCGGCGCCAAGTCGGTCCAGGCCGCCATGGAGGCCCAGTCGGCCTATGCCAAGACGGCGTTCGAGAAGTACGTCGCCGAGATGACCAAGCTGGGCGAGCTGATGGTCGGCACGACTCGGTCGGCCCTGGAGCCGCTGCAGAGCCGCTCGCAGGCGTTCATGGATCTGCTCAAGGCGGCCTGAAGGCCACCGTCAGCGCGATCGAGAAAAGGCCCGGTCATCCGGGCCTTTTGCTTTTGGATTGAGCCGCTTGCGGCGTTTCCCTCAGGAATCGATTCGGGCCGGCTCGCGGCCAGCTGCGCCCGCCGCCCGCATTGTGAGGCGGAGCGCTTTGATCCGCGCCGGAAATCCCTATCTAATGATAGTCAGCAACAGCATCGGTGCGGTTTCCAGCGATCATGAGTGATGGCGACGACAACAAGGGTACGGGCGGCGGCCGGGGCACGCCGACAGGCCTCATCGTCAAGCCCAAGCCCAAGACCCGCAAGCCGTCGCTCTACAAGGTGTTGCTGCTGAACGACGACTACACGCCCATGGAATTCGTCGTCCATGTGCTTGAGAGGTTCTTCGCCAAGAGCCGGGAAGAGGCCGTCAACATCATGCTGCACGTCCACCAGCGGGGCGTCGGCGTCTGTGGGGTCTTTACCTATGAGGTGGCGGAGACCAAGGTTACCCAGGTGATCGACTTCGCGCGGCAGCACCAGCATCCGCTGCAATGCACGATGGAGAAAGAGTAAGGAAGGCCAATCAGTGCCCACATTCTCACGCGCCCTTGAGGACTCCCTGCGCCGCGCGATTCGCATCGCGACAGAACGGACGCACGAATACGCGACGCTCGAGCATCTGCTGCTCGCGCTGACCGACGACAAGGACGCGAGCGCCGTGATGCGCGCCTGCAATGCCGACCTCGACCAGCTCAAGCGCTCGCTCGGCAACTACATCGACAACGAACTGAAGTCGCTGCGCTCGGCGGCCGGCGAAGACGCCAAGCCGACGACCGCCTTCCAGCGCGTCGTGCAGCGCGCGGTCATCCACGTCCAGTCGTCGGGCCGCGAGGAAGTGACCGGCGCGAACGTGCTGGTCGCCATCTTCGCCGAGCGCGAGAGCCATGCCGCCTATTTCCTTCAGGAACAGGGCATGACCCGGCTCGACGCGGTCAACTATATCAGCCACGGCATCGCCAAGCGGCCGGGCCTGTCGGAGCCGCGCACCGTGCGCGGCGCCGAGGAGGAGGAGGGCGAGGGTTCGTCCGGCGCCGCGCCGCAGGGCGACAAGGCGAACGCCAAGACCGGCCAGGAGGCGCTCGACGCCTATTGCGTCAACCTCAACAAGAAGGCCCAGGGCGGCAAGATCGACCCGCTGATCGGCCGCGACGCCGAAATCGAGCGGACGATCCAGATCCTCTGCCGCCGCCAGAAGAACAATCCGCTGTTCGTCGGCGACCCCGGTGTCGGCAAGACGGCGATCGCCGAGGGCCTAGCCCGCAAGATCGTCAACGGCGATGTGCCCGACGTCCTGAAGGACGCGACCATCTTCTCGCTCGACATGGGATCGCTGCTGGCCGGCACGCGCTATCGCGGCGACTTCGAGGAGCGGCTGAAGTCGGTCGTCAAGGAGCTGGAGAACTACAAGGGCGCGGTGCTCTTCAT